>Ga0306906_1000160_pt1 | contig 33124 bp, 82 predicted proteins | sample AntRauTorcE11897_FD_190405 | JGI IMG/M metagenome (GOLD analysis project Ga0306906, IMG submission 190405) | Saline lake microbial communities from Rauer Islands, Antarctica - Metagenome Torckler E11 #897 (v2) (version 2) | ecosystem: Environmental > Aquatic > Non-marine Saline and Alkaline >...
AAATTGCAGAATATGTAACTGGTTGGCTTACTAGTCCTATTAATGAGCACAATTTTTGGTTTGACATTGAGAATATTGAAGGTATGTTGGCAAATGCTATAGGTCAATTAAAAGACGATCAAGATGGAATTAAAGCAATGATCGATAGAAAGAATAAATAAAATGAAAATTAATTTTAAAGATACAGAAAATTCTAAGTTGTTTGTAACAGGGTGTTTACACCTTGGTCATAATCCATCATGGGATACCCCAATTTATAAGATGCGTGGTTATGATTCTGCCGAAGAGATGACCAATTGTATTGTCGATAAGATTAATGAAACTTGTCGCGAATCAGATATTTTACTAGTTCTGGGTGATTTTTCTTTAAATACTTCTTTTGAAAAATTTAAAGAGTATATTAATCACATCAAGCCTAAGATTTGGATGATTAATGGTAATCATAATTCACCATGGCAAAAAGAATTTGAACAAATGAGTTTAGAGAGGTATGGACATATTGCAACACATTATGATAATTGGTTAGGTAAAATTAAAGTTTTCGGAGCTTATTTAGAAACGAACTGGAATAAACAATTTGTTGTTTGTAATCATTACGCTTATCAAGTTTGGGATCGTGGCCATAAAGGGGCATTTTCACTATGTTCTCATAGTCACGGGACTTTACCGACTATTCTTCCAGAACATAAATTTGGCAAACAATTAGATTGTGGATGGGACGTTCATGGCAAACCATTAAACTTTAGAGATATTCAACTAATTATGAATAAAAAACAGGTATTTAAACCTGATCATCATAACGAAAAAACAACATGAAAACTCCATACGAAAAATTTCATCAAAGCAATGATTATAAATTAGCTCAAGAATATGTTTGCGATTATATCGCATTTATGTTAAAAATTAATCATGACGCCGCATCTGTTTTGGAAAAATATATCGATGTAAAAAATCCTTCAGATCGGGTTGATTATTTGATGGACTGCGAAGATTTTTTAAAAACAATGACGGAATTTGTCAAAAAACTATGAAAACCAATGAAGAACATTATGTAATTTTAACGACTGATGAAATAACGGATTACCTATCAAATTCTAAATTACTCACAGAAAACGAAACTATCGTTGGGTTGGAATTGCTCGATGGGGGGCTCGGAGTAGTAATTAGAAATAAGTCATGAAATTTTATAGATATCAAGAAAATATTCAAGCAGCGGGAGGCTTCAATGAAAATGGGGACTGGTATAGATCAGGTTACAGCGATGTAACCTTATCTGTAGTCGAGTTTATTCTTGTTAAAGAAACCCCAAAGGGACATTGGATTCAGAGAATTTATGAAACGGGTTTTAATGGTGAAATTCGATGGATATCTAAAACTTCCAGAAAGAGATATGCATATCCAACGTTAGAAGAGGCTTTGAATTCGTTTATAATTCGTAAGAAAGCGCAGGTGAATATTTTAAAAGAACAATTGACAAATGCGAAAAAAGCACTTACTTTGGGTATAATTAAACAAAAACAAAAATTATGAATCCATTAATCCAAAAAAACGTTTTACTAATAATTAGAGGTGTATCAGGTTCGGGGAAAACCGCATTTGAACAATTTCTTACAACAATGATTGAAGGAATAGAAATTGTCACTTGCACTGCTGATAATTTTTTTCTTGACGATAAAGGTTATTACAATTTCGATGTAACCAAATTGGGACAAGCTCATACTTGGTGTAAAAACAAAGCATTTCGAGCTATGGATGATTCAATTCGAATTGTAATTGTTTCAAATACTAGCTGTTCGGAAAAGGAATATAAACCTTACGAAGAATATGCTCGACAAAGGGGTTATGAAGTGGTATCCTTGGTAATTGAAAATCTAACAGGACAAATTGACATTCATGGAGTGCCACAAGAAACTCTTGAACGTCAAAGAAATAAATTAGTTAATAGCTTAAAATTATAATTAAAAACAAACATGAAAACACCTCTAATTTAGGAAATCGGATATATCAATTTGATGGCAAGAGTTCACCTTGGTTAAAAGGGAAGAAAGATCTTGACGATTGGCTAACTACCCTTCAATATGAAGGCTTTAATTACGAAATATAAAATTATGAAAAATAAAATACAACACTGGTTAGGAATTAAAGAATTACAGCACGATATTGAACAAATATCTAAAACTACAGAAATAGTTAAAATGGATATTAAATATATGGTAGTAGAGGCTCTGACAGAATTACTCATGGAAGATGAACCGAAATGGATGTATTTTTCGGGAACGTCAGGCAATCCGAGGGATGGATTAGAATATTTGATTCAAGGACGGGTTAAATATATGTTGGAACTTAAATATCCAGATATTACAGATAGTGAAAAATTTATTGATAAAATCGTAGAAAGAATTAATATCAAACAACTTAAATAACAAACATTATGTTAAAAACAAAAACAGACAACCCAAATTACTTGGCTAAAATTATTAAGATTTCAAAGCCACGGATTCACCCTAATGCAGATCGCCTACAGATTGTCACAGTTGACTTTCAAAATGTTATTACAGGTTTGGATGCAAAAGAAGGTGATTTGTATGTGTATTTCCCTTTGGAAAGCCAAATTAATAAGGATTTTTTATCTTGGTCTAACTCATTTAGCTCCAAGGAACTAAATGCGGATAAGTCTCAAGCATCCTTCTTTCATAAGACAGGTCGCGTTCGGGCAACTCGCCTACGTAGCATTTTGTCTGAGGGATACATTCACCCTGTGGCCAGTATCAACAAGTGGCTAATTCATGCTGGTATTGACTTTCAGATCATTGATGATGATGTTGATTTAGAATTTGACTCATTTGGCGAAACGCTGTTTGTTAATAAGTATTCTCCACCTGTTAAAAATAGTGGTGGGACACCAAAAAACAAGCAAGCTAAGAAAGAAAGCCGTTTAGTAGATGGGCAATTCCATGTTCACGGAGACACAGCTAATCTTAAGCGAAATATGTTTAAGATTAACCCAGATGATTTTGTCTCCATATCATATAAAATTCACGGCTGCAATGCAACCTTTGCAAATGTTCTAGTTAAAAAGCCACTAAATGTTTTTGAAAAGGTGCTTAAAGTGCTTGGTGTTAATATTGTTGATACCATGTATGATTCAGTGTATTCATCAAGACGAGTTATTAAGAATGGCTATGCTGACAAAAAGCAGGATTCATTTTATAACTTCGATGTGTGGACTGACGCTGCAAAACGTCTTGAGGGTAAAATTAAGGAAGGTATTTCACTTTACTGTGAGATCGCTGGACAAATGCCTAACGGATCTTGGATTCAGCCGCAATATGATTATGGAATGAATGCTAATGACTACGGTGTTTGGGTATTTCGCATTACATATACTTCTCCCTCGGGCGATGTATATGAGTTCTCAACTGCCCAAGTTAAAAACTACTGTGAAAAGTTTGACATTCCTATGGCTCCGTTATTTTATTACGGTAAGGCAAAAGATATGTATCCAGATGTCGCTATTGACGATAATTGGCATGAGAATGTCCTTGAGAAGTTAAAGGGGGACTATAATGAAAAGAAGTGTTATATGTGTTCCAACAAACTTCCCGAAGAAGGGGTTGTTTTGAGAAAAGAGAGTGAATTATTTGAAGCCTATAAACTTAAGAGCGATAGTTTTCTTGAACGAGAAACTAAAGGACTTGACTCAGGTGAGGTAAACATTGAAGATGATGCGTAGTATTATGGAATATTGCGGAAAAAATACTTCCTCCAGCGCAATCGTGGGCTTGGGAAAAAGCTGAAAGGGCATACGAAAGCGAATATTTTAAATATCGTCAATGGCTTATTTTAGACTTGACTAGTTTAATTTTTAAATTTATATTATTAGAATTATGAAAACTGAATACGAAATGACGAAAGATTCCCTAGATAAACTACTGAATTCGATGAAACGAGTTCCAATGATTGCGCTACAGTGCGGAAACCATAGAAGTCAGCAAGAAAGAGCTAATGACGCATGGAAAGAGTTAGGCGAGAAAATGGGATTCGACTACATGACGGTGGAGCCATCAAATAAAGGTGACAGGTTCTTTCGAGCCGTTTCTTCCGCTAATGCGAAGGGGTAGCTATGAAACGAATAATACTAAACATTGACGACAGTATGACAGATGAGGCCGCGCTATGGTATGCTCTCAAGGTGGTTCAAGGGGGAAAAATTAGCGAGACGGGCAGAGGTAAGCAGTTTTGTTTTCACACCGTTTTCGGCGGAAACACACATGTGTCAGTGATCAAGCAGAAATCTGGAACTGAGACGTTTAACATTTATAAACAGAACGACCGCATAATGTAATGAATGATAACATCGACATAACAAAAATTTCAATAAGACGACTTATCAAACTATCTATTAAGGATCATGATAGGGGCGTTGAGAATTGGAATGAGCCACTTGTCATCCGTGGGTTATATGTTATTAGCGTTTCACATTGTTACCATATATTGAGATCAAAAATTACAAATAAATATTTAAGCCGACAATGTGCCTTGGCTAGAAAGGGTATGAAGAGTATCAGGGTTAAAATTTCTTTGGTCAATCACTTCAACTGTGAAATGATCGAACCAACATGGCTATCTAAAATATCGGAAGATTTTTTAAATAAACAACTTGTAGAAACCCAAAAGAGGCTGAATAAACTTCTACAGGCAAAATCAGAATGCTTTGCCAACAGTTCGATCCATTTGAGAAAAAATTATTATGAATAATTGGGAAATGCAAGTATTAACGAAAGACGGCCAAATTTTAACTCGGTATTTATCTGGAGCAGATAATGAATCATATGACGAAGTTTGTAATAAAGCAGATAGAATGTGGGTATAAGTTGGTGGGAGTGACACAAGCTAGGGAAATTCCGAAACTAAAAAAACTAACACATTGGACAGAATCCGTATTTTTCCAAATATTAACTATTATTATTGTTTTCGGGGTAGCAATATTGGCAATATATATGTTAGGCGTAGTAAGTAATTTTTTAAGTAATTATTATGAATAAAACATACGCTGGTATTGGATCAAGAAACACCCCACAAGAAGAGTTATACATCTTGAGGGATGCTGCATCATATCTTGCTGCAAAAGGCTATACACTGAGGTCTGGGGGCGCGGAAGGGGCTGATAATTGGTGTGAAAGGGGGTGCGACTTAAAACAAGGTAAAAAAGAGATTTATTTGCCATGGAGAAATTTTAATGATAACGAGAGTAATTTATTTCCAGATAACTTACCGAAATTTAATGATGCTCGTGTTATAGCTAAACAGCATCATCCATCATGGAAATTCTTATCTGAAACTGTAAGAAAATTAATGGCAAGAAACTCAATGCAAATATGTGGTAAAACCCTTGACATACCAGTAGATTTTGTGTTATGTTATTGTCCAATTAAAAATGGAGAATTATTTGGAGGAACAGCGCAAGCATTACGCCATGCACTAGATTTAAGTATTCCTATTATTAATATATTTCTAGAAGAGGACAGAATTAAAATAACAAAGAAAATTTATACAAAATGAAAAACTGGAAACATAAAGAACAATGGCAAAAGCGCGATAGCAATTTTTTAGTAGAAATTTCGCGACATGAGGTAGAAAAATCAGATATGTTTCCTAACGATGGGATTTATCGCTGGTGCATATATGCTTATATCTACCCGACCCACCCGTTATTTAAGAACATTCATAATGAAGATATTCGCCAAGAGTCAGTTAGTAAAATGCCATTGCATTCGGGCGCATCGTTAGTCAGAAATCATCATGATAGCGATGGTGAAGTCACTAGCATCCAAGTTGGTGCAGACTATAACCACCTTCACGATGAACAGTTTACACTTATATACGAAGTAGAGGACGCAGCCACTATTTTTGATGACGCAGAAAGATTATTTGAATGGTTAAAAAATTACAAGGATTAATATGGATATAGCAGAAGTATATAGAGAAAAAATAAGAAAAGCTCGCAAGGATTATATTTGTGAGATTGGCTTCCCAATTAAAAAGGGGGATGAATACTGTTACGTGTCTGGAATCTTCGATCATACACCATTTAGTTTTCGATTGAATTTATTCGCTAAGAAAATGTTGGATAAGAAAAATGAGGGAATTAAATATGACGATCAAAGTAATTATAATGATTTTTGGGACATTGAATGGAGTCTTCAAGAATACAACGAGATGTGGATTTATTTAGCTAAAATAGGTCACTATGGCTTTAGGCGAAATTACATCAGTCATAAAAGAGAGATTTTAACTCTCCAAAAACAGTATGGTGAAAAAATTCAAAAACTCCAAGAAGAAGTTGATAAACAAAAACTCATAAATCTTTCACTTTGTGAAGAATGGGCTTGCACAGACGAATATGTCACTGTAATATGTCGTAACTTAGAGGTTGATGAGAATACTCTTGCTGGTGATTCATATGGAGTTCCAACAATTATAGACAAATTTGACATGATGACTGAAAAATTATTTTCAGAACGAGAAGAATTTTTTGTGAGAATGCGAAAGTTAGAAATGAGATAAAAATGAATAAAAAATTTTAGATCCAATAAACTATAAAGAAGCATGTTATTATATTGCATATCGCAATATGTATAATCCTCAAAGACAATATGTTAATGACTTAGATGATGTAGAAAATATATTTATGTGGCTAGGGTCTAATTGTGGCGTATTTTTTTTAAGTGAAGTTTTGTTACTAATTAAAGAATATCCATTTAAATATGGATGCGCATCAGCGATCTGTTTGGGGGAAGTGTGTGATAAAAATATTGTCGATGGCCATAAAAAATGGATTGAGGAAAAATAAATAAATAAAAAATATGAAAACACTTAAACAAATAATAGAACAAATAAAAGAGTCGGATTCCATCTCTGAAATCAAACAACTTTGTGAAGATGCTGAAAACATTGTATCGGAGTATTGCAAAACAAGATCTAATATAGACACCGAGTTTAATCTTGATTCTACTTGGATTGATCGTGAGTATAGATCGGATGCTGGTTGGTGGAAGTATAACCTGACTGGGAATTTTTTTACTTATAATGATGAATGGGGAATGGGTGGGAGATGCGAGGTTCCATTCAATCCTAATTACAGTGATATCGAGAATTTTGATGAAGATAAATATAGGGATACTGCGTTCGCTGCCAAATTGAAAAATTTAGAAGCAGCAGTAACTCGCAGTCTAAACGCCTTAAACAATTCTGAGGACAATCTTAAACAGTTTAAAAAAATACATGAAAAACAAAATACAGAATCTAATCAAGCAATCGCGCAAAGAACGTGATTATTCAAAATTATCTGCATATCAGTCGGTGCTATCTGCAATTCAAGCCAGAGAAGCTACTGAAAATCGTGATTTAATCGTTTCAGAAATTATTTCGATTATCAAGAAAGAGGTTAAAATGTTTGAAGAAAGCGCGGATATTTTTGCGGATAAAAAACCTTTAGAATCAAAGACTTATGCAATAAAAGCACAAATCTGCGCTGATCTTCTTCCTGATCAAATCGATGACTCTCAATATGATTTAATCGTTTCAAAAGCAATCGCTAAAACAGGTGCATCATCGATTCGAGACATGGGTGATGTTGTTAAAAATATCAAAGAATCATATCCCGATGTTCTTGATATGAGAGTAGTTTCGGGGATTGTTAAAGAGAACTTAGGAAAATTCGCGTAAATATATAAATAATTATGTGGCATTACCATCTATAGAACTCCATAATCGCGTTCGTAAGCAAATTCGTCAAGCAAAATTATTCTTGACGGATACTGATTACGAAATACCTACCCATGATTGGATTGGTGGGAAATTCTATAACCTATATAGAAATTGGTTATGGAAAAATAATAGAGAAAGGTGGACAACGTATTCGGACTGCGATAATTTTGCATTTATGTTTATGGTGTTTGCAAATCTATGCCATGCCAAAACGATGGATGCTCGTAAGAAGTTGGGACAAAAAACCTATCAAGGCATAGCAGTAGGTGTTGTTTTTTATATGATCAATGGTGATATTACCCAAGGTCATGCAATTAATTTTATACATACTGATAAAGGTATTGAATTTCTTGAGCCACAAGATGGTTCATGGGTTAAGTTAACAGATAAAGAGAGGGCGTCAGCGTGGTTCGCAGTTTGTTAATATTGAGTATATTATTTTCCATGGTTGGGTGTAAAACCACGGAAACTGATTCAGCGATGGATATAAAATATCAAGACGTTGAATATAACTTTGATGATTTCACCCCTATAGACGTAGAATATGAATAGTAAAGATAAATTACCCCTTAAAAGTAAGAAATTTATTGCATTAGTTATTGGTGTGGTATTCACGACCACATTCACCTCTCTATCCCTCTTAGTCATTGCTTTGATACCAGAGGTCTCAAGTGCTGTCGTAAACCTCATAACAGTATCCCTAGCCGCAATGAACGGCGTTGTCGGTATGTATGCTTTAGGTCAAAGTGTTGTAGACTTTAAAATTAACTCAAATCATAATACATCTGCCGAAACTAGTTTGTCAATAGAGAAAAAAATCGTTGAAGAACACAAATCAATGGAAATGCAGTATGATGGTGAAGCCCCAATAGATTGGAAAGAATATGAGCAAAACTACATATCGATTTGATAACGTTAAAGTGAGTGGTAAAACGTTAGCTTTTAATGCACATGCTTTTACATATACAGATGCATTAAAAAATGCTGTGAATTACATTATTAAACATTTAAAGCTTGAAGAGTCGGAATTTCCTAAGCAGTTGAATTATCTTAAGCAGAATATCCAAGATGGATATACAAATGTAAGTGTGCAGAAGAAACCAGAGCAAGGCGAGCTAAAACTTGAATTAAAATTTAACGATACGTTCGAAGAATTATATTCTGGGCTGATTAACGAAAAGAATTAAAAATTCTTGACATATGTTTCATATTTTGGTTTAATAGTTCTGTCAAGGATGATTCATCCCATAAGCTAAAGACTTATGGGCTTTCACAATTACAACGGGTAAAAAAGCTTGACTTATAAAAATATACCAGTATATTTGAAATTATGACTAGTTTAAAATATGCTAAAAAAGGCAGAATGGATTTGTTTGAAGCTCAGGAAATCAAACTGAGGGAATATTGCCTTAGTAAGCTTTCGGCTCAAAAGTTTGAAGAACTTAAAAATAATAAACCAGAATTACCAGTGAAAACAATATCAAATAGATTTGTCGTCGTTACAAAGACCGAAGGAAATACTTCTAAATTAACATTCGCTCCAAAAACTGGAAGAATCGAGTTAAAAATTACGGAAGACGATTCTAACCTTGAAACCGATTACTTAAAATTGGTTGAGATTTTAAGGCATACAGAGGATTTTGAAACTAATTTGACTTTACGTGGCACAATAGGGGAACAGGATGGTTTTTACTATTGTAATATGAGAACTAATAACAAAGAATTTTCACACAAGATATCTACTTGTGAAAATATAAACTTATGAAAAATATCGAATACACAAATCCTATCCAACATTGGCTTTATGAGTCAGGGGTAATTTATTATGGGATAGCGGGGCTTTTAGGCTTGCTTATTCTATGCGGAGTAGTCATTGTAACAATTAACTTAATCGAGAAATATAAAAAATGAAACTATCAATAAATGAAATTGAAAAAATCGCCACTGAATGCGGTATGGTTAAAATGATTGATCAAGATAATCAAGAGTATTGGGATGCAACTACAGAACATTTGGTTGAATTCACTGATCAGATTTTTAAATTAAATTCTGATGAAACATTCACATCATACGGTAAGAAAGAAGATTGGTAGTTATGGAGTGGCTTAAAAAAATATCATTTACAGATTTCTGTAAAATCTATGATACGATATCATATGCTGGATTCGACTATACACCCGAAGAATGGGATAGGCAAATGACACATTTTTCATTTGCTATAATTGGTGGTTTGATATTCAATCCTTACAGACAAAAATTCACAAGAATTACGGACAAAAGTGTTGGATGGCACAAAACTAATGAGTTTGAATTTATCTGCGAATTTGTAGTCACAGATGAGCATGGAGATTTAATTTATACATTCTAAATATAAGTGAACTATGAAAACAACTAAATATAAATTTGAATATAACGCAAGATTCAAGGACGGGTTAATAGACTCAAGAGGCTATTTCTCTTTTATACACGCTGAGTTAGAAATCGCCAGGCTAAAATCTCTGTTTGGATATGATTCATTTTCTGATATAACATCATATGAAATCGACGAACCTCAAATTGTAAAATTTGATGGAGACAATATCACTCGCGTAGAATTTATTGGAACAAACGGACGAGATATCATTAAAACCCTTGACAAGTTTAAATTCTTACTACAAGATGATGGCAGAACTTTAAAAATTTGTGGAGATATCATTATTGAGGAAGCTGTTAGCTCAAAAAAGGACTACACAGATTTTCTAAAATCGGAATTAGAAAGGATTGGAGATGATCGATAACTACAAACAAATTTCAGAATTGCTTGAATGGGACGAAAAAAATGCATATTTTTTCCTTATCCAAATTTACAAACGTAAGAAAGATCAGTCAGAAGATGATGGCCAAAAAGCTGACAATATTATGATCAAGGATTACTTTATCAAATCTGCGGATCATTTTGATAAAATCTATCCAGAGATCGTTAAACTATGTAATTTCTTTAATGCTCGCGCTTATATTCGTTTGAATATGATTCCATATGATGCGGTTGCGATGGAAACGCTTGCCATCGTGGTTGAGTGTCTTCAAAAGGGCAACCAGAGAAATGTGAAATCTGCATACACTACTGCATGTGGCCGTCGTTGCTATGACAAAAATAAAAAATGGCTTTTAGATATTGATAGCGAAGATAATTTAACATCAGAAGAAATGCGCAAAAGATTGCTTGACATTAGGCCAGAAGGTAATAAAGTGATAGCAGAAATTCCAACTAAGAACGGATTTCATTTGATTACTGAACCATTTGATGTTAAACAATATTCAGATAAATACGGAAGCATAAATAACTTACTAAATAAAAATAACCCAACACTATTATATATTCCATGAAAACACCATATAAAGAAATAACATTTAATCTTTTTTCTATTTATTTTTACAAATCTGGAAACTTTAGCGAGTTTCCCATTGAACTATTTGCAATTGATAGCCGAAGTTTATTTTCATTATCCGTCGATAATTCTTGTAAAATCTATTTGGATATCCTATTCATTAAATTTGAACTTTAAATATGACACGCATAAACACAGGTATTCATCCTTCGGAATTAACTCGTCAACATTTACTCGCAGAGCATAGGGAGTTAGTTCGCATTCCTAACTGTGTTAAAAAGGGTCGATATAATTTAAAAGGCACTCCAGAACAATTTACTTTGGGAACTGGTCATGTTAAATTTTTCTATACTCGTTTAAAATATTTGCATAAACGATATGAGTCAATTAAGGTCGAGTGCATTAAGCGTGGCTACAATATAACTAACTATTCAAATTGTTTTGAGAATTTACCAGTCGAATTATATAACGACTATCAAGAAACTGAGCGTGATCGAAAACTTTTGCAGGAAAGAATTGCAGAAAGGTTAAACACAAGTTTAAACAAAAGCTTGACATAACTAAAACAATCGACATGATGATGTGTATCGTTAATTAATAACAACAAATAAAAAATAATGAAACCAAAACACGAACGAGTCCAAGAACTTCGAAATAAACTGAGCGAAATACGGTGGGAGTTTGAAGAAATAATGAATGAGGATAGGCTTCGTTTGGGGGGTTCGGTGAGTCCGTGCGTAGGTGGGCTATCATGTGTGATTATAGCTGCATGTGAAGCGAAGGATGAAATGGAAAAACACTATAAAAAGTGGGGGAACTAAAACTAACTGCATTATGAAAAAATCAAACGATATTGAAGTTATTGAAGTTTTTGAGTTATATAGTAAAGGCTATACAACAGAGTCAATTGCAAGAAAAATGGGATTAGAATTGTTTGAAGTTGAAAAAACTTTGGAAATGAAGTTAAGCTATGCGTATATTTTATTGGAGAGGTTGACTCCGCAAGGGTCTGAGTTTTTTCAAAATCCAAAACGCTGCTTTGATTATATTAAAGATGAGCTTCAACGAAAAAATGAGCTAATTAAAAAGTTAGCTAAACGCAATAACTCTCAACAAAAAGCTTGACACATGGTAACTAGATTGCATTATATGGATTCAACAAAATAAAAACATGAACGAAGAAACAGTAAATCTCGCAAACGACGCGCTAAAATCATTGATTGAGTCGGCAACTCAAACTAAAGATTTTGTAATAGATCAGGCTCCCGATATTATTAATCAGCTTTTGTATTGGAAGTTTTTTGAAAATTTAATTTTAGGGATAATTCCCTTGGTGTTGGTTTTAATCTCTTTGATGATTGTATTAATTTGTAGTAGAGATTTTGTTAAAAACATGTATGAGGATGATATATCTTTGAAATCAGTTATTTTCATAATTTCAACAGTAATTGGTGTTGGTGGAGTGATAGGGTTTATAACTGGAGGTTTTTCATCCTTAATGACTGCACTTCAAATCTATATCGCACCTAAAATCTTTTTAGTGGAATACGCAGCAGAACTAGTGAAATAATTATAAATTCAGCCAAATAAAAATATGATGAAAATATATATGAACTTTTTAATTAATATTATAATATTAGTTTCAACTTCTTTAATTACACAATTAATATGGGACGTTGGAGGACTCAACTTTTTACAATCATTTTTCGGAACAATCACGATTGGTGTAGGATGTTTTTTATACAGAAAATAAACCTTGACAAAACAATAAAACTATAGTTTTATTCTAATATCGTAACAACTACGATTAATAAAATAAAATAAAATAAAAAGGGAGATAAAATGACACAACAAACAGGATCAAGAACAGACCTCACAGTAACAGGCGTATATATCGACAGTCAAGGTGACGCACATGTGATGAATGCAAGTGGTAGTTCAACTCCCGCTGGCTTATCAGGGTGTATAAGCGTAATTAATGGTAATGATCGGGCAACCATCATCCAAGAAAATAACGTGAAGACATGGTATATTTACGCTTCTGGAACCGTTCAAGGAATCTAAGCTATGGGCAAAACTACAAAACTTATTAAACGAATTCGTAAGAATATCAAATCAAAAAAACGTAAAGGGAACTAATATGGCACAATCAAAGAAACAATATGTCGCAAATGTCCAACATAATTTCACTCATGATGAGTGTGAGATTGAGGGATATGGTGTTAACGCACAAGTATTTCACAAGACCGTTATGTGTGAGCATATCGACTTTAAGAATGAACAAATCTTGAGTGTGTATAACGCTAAAGGTAAGCAGGTCTTTGATATCAGAAAGGGATTCTTTGGATCATAAAATTATGAATAAACAACTAAGAACAAAGGAATATACATCAATACATGATGTTATTAACGAAGTAGATAAACTATCTAAACTCGATAAGGTTTTTACAAATAAAAAAATCGTGGACGAATTATTTTATTCTACCCGAAAGAGTGCTAAATCTAAGACTGCTTATCACAGTGCGGCGATTTATAGCTCATTAATTAATAAAGAATATTATAATTATATTCGCGAAAACTTCGACCATATTTTCACAGAGAGTTAATAAATTATGAATACAGAACAAACAGAACAAACAGAGCAAATTACTATCCCGCTTCGATACAGGCCATTTTTCGAAAAGGTTAAAGCACTTAAGGGACGCATCTCTACTGCAAAATACCATAAGCTAATTGAGCCAAAGAAGAAATTCGTTGGTCAAATTGGGGCAATCGAAAAGCAATCTCGATTCCAAGTTCGTGCAGGAATCGATTATGAGAATATTACAGTAGTTAAAGAGAAGCACGAAACGGGTGAAGTCAAGCGTCGAACTGCACCAACTTCGATGAAACGGGTCGATAAGGGGACATATCATAACATCAACACAGGCGAATGGTATGTGGGTTGCGCACCTATCATTAATGAGCACTCTGTCCACGATAGTAATTACTTTATCGATGGCTTGCTAGTTAAGCTTGACGATGAAGTTCTACAGATGAAGGATAAGAAAGGCAAGATGGAATCATTCACTCTTCGTGATGTTCTTTATGCAGCCGATCTTAAAACTCACTCAGGTGATTGGATTAATTTGAATGTTAAAAACATCGAAGACCTAACTGGAATTTAATGATTGCCAAAATCCTTAGTATCATATATGTTTTGATTTTATCAATTATTGTAAGTAGAATTATATATGATACAATTGGTGATTCTCCATTTATGGACATATTAAACATGTCGTGGTGGAGAGCCTTACTTATAGTAATTTGTTCGATTGAATCATACCAATCCTTAGCAGAATTTGGTAGTGCCAAAGACAAAACGTAATTAGCGAAGAACGGGGTGAGGGTATTTGAACTTTTTTGATTTTTAGTCATAAATACCCTCACCCGCACGGAAAATATAAAAATATATGAACATGGTAAAAAAGAAAATCTTAGTCGAGATAGAATACCCCGAGGGGTTCGATTTATGTTGGGATCATAGTGACTCAGGCCACCAAGCCTTTAACGATACTATAGTATGCCACTCCCTTATTGGTGCTAGGAAATCACTAGTGACTGCAATAGAAAAGTGCGAGGAAAATAATCTTACGACTGAAAAAGAATTTGAGAATGATGATTATTACAACTTTATTACAACTAAAATAGAAGTGAGTAATAGCCTCAAAGTAATTGGCTTTATAAATACCGATAATCAACTTGAAATGTTAAGTGATAATTGATGTGAATTTGATAAGAAATTTAAATTATGATAATACAACTACCAAAAATTAAAAGTTGCTTCGGCTGTCCCTTTTTTTCGGATAGTTATTGCAACTTAGCAAAACTTTTAAACGAAGATATCCCAAAGGGAGATCCTTCTAGGAAAAACACCTATGTTCAAAACGAATGGAGGAATGATACGAAGCCTAAAAGTTGTTCATTACAAGATGTTTTGCTTGAGCTAGATAAATTTTGTTAATAAATTTAATTTAAAAGAAATATCAAAAAATAGTTGACAGATCACAAATAATCCGCATTATACAAATCATGAAAACAATTAATCGCAGTCGTCTATGGGAAAAAGTAGGGTCTTTTACAAGATTCGGTGGGTGTGACGGATATACTCACATGTTCATCTATCCAATGAGCGGTAGGAATGTGTTATTAAAAGGTGGTAGAGTTGATTTAGTTGATTTTGCTACGAAAACTATTGACGAACCATATATTAACCATAGAGTGATTTTTCATAAAGGTAAGTCACGCACAATCATAAGTGCCGAAAACTTTCCCGAAGGAATTAAAGCTTACTTTCATAATAATACAATTATAGTGTTTAATGGTGACAAGATGGTTTTTGAAAAGAAAGTAAAACGAATACCACGAAAATTTCCGAGGGAACTCAAAACAATTTTAGAGGGTCAAAACATATAGAATTAAAACATCGTAATCTAAACAAGTTGTAGCACTTAGAAAACCCGTAAAGCTACACGCCTTCTAAATTAATTTAAATAAAATAGTTGACATATCAAAAAATTCAAGCATTATACAAATCATGACTACAGAAAACACAGTAATCCCCTCCACTGCACAAGGTGGCAACAAAATCAAGGTTGACGTAAACGCTCTCGTTATCCTTTCGGCTGAGATTAAGTCTCCACGCCCTTCGGCAGTTAAAGACCCCGAAGCTACTAAGCTACTACGCGCTACCTCTGGTGATGCATACGACGCTGTTACGGACATGCTACGCGATACCAATGGTAAAGTCTATGAGGAACTTAAAGCAGTAACCCGCATTCGTGGGCTGTGGAAGAAGTTTGAAGAAAAGTATGCAATCAATTTCTCCGTAAGTGGTATGCGCGTCATTTCAGTCCATCATATGGATATGGTCAAGACAAAGATCATCGAAATCAATGATGAACTTAGCAAGCAAGCCGAAGTGATTGCATCAAAGCTTCCTGAATGGAAGGAAACTGCTATCAAGCGTGGTAATTATATTCCAACAAAGTTCCCAACCGCTGCATACTTCGATAACTATGGTATCAAATCCACATGGCTTAAGTTCGATAGTGCATATGATTCTAATGCAGACCTTGAGGAAATCAAAGAAGATGCACTCGGCAAGATGCGTGAATCAGTTGAGGTATGTATTACAAATCTTACCAAGTTTCTTACCAGTGAGAAGCGCACAGCTTTCCATGAGAGTAACGTAACTAAGCTTTGCGAAACTGCTCAGACCCTTAAAGACTCTGGTATTATTTCATCTGATGTATTTGATGGGTTTTGTGAGAAGGTGATCAAGGTTGCAAATGAAACTAACGTATCTGCAATCCGTGAGGCAAAGAAAAAGGTTGACAACGGTGTAACAAAGAAGGTATCATCTGATATTATTAAGGACTGCCAAAAGGTTCTGGATGAAACTCTCACACCTTTTGAAGAGCTTTCTAAGGAATTGGAAGGACTAATTTAAGCTGCTAACTGTCGTAGTTCAAAGGTAAGGTGGGGGAAAAAGAAAAACCCCCACCTTTTTAATATCCTAATCTTAAAAAGAACATGAAAAACAACATTGAATTTTCAAATATCGAAGATTTTAAAATAGAGTTATCAAGATTTCTCACGAAGAATACTGAATATATTCAGCCATGCACTCAAGTTTCTGTGTCTCTACTTGAAAAAATTAAAGAGTCTACTCAAAAGAAGTTGGATGTAGCAATTAATTGTATTTGTGATATGTCAGGGGATATGAAAACTAATACCACAGATAATTATAAAGGTGTTATTAGAACTCATTGGGAAGCAATTTTTTCGGGATGGAAATTATCACGGTTCTCTCCCGCTATGTTGAAATTTTATAAGTCAATGATGCATATTACTCCTAGAAGTTATTGCGAGGACAGAAAAGTTGAAATCATCGATGACTTAAAAGGTAACAAATGAACGATCTAATTAAAGTATTTAATAACTGCATATTAACAGCGGACTCAATATTCCCCCCAAATCGCGATGTGATGGAAATTGCGCCGAAGATATATGGGGATTTTAAAAAACTTTTAACTCAAAACTTGGGTAAGTGGAGGGGTGGAAAACTTCAATGTTTCACTTTCCCGTTTAATCCAGAAAAACTTTTATCTCAATTAAAAGCTGGAGAAACACCCAACTATAAACAGGACTGGCATTATTTTCCTACGCCAGAAAACGTTATCGATCAGATGTTTCAAATTATTATCCCTAGTGGCATTTGTAAATGTCTGGAACCATCTGCGGGACGAGGGGTGATTGTTGAAGGAATTAATGAACTGGCTGGATATATGGCTAATATAACATGGGATGTTATAGAAGCGGAGCCAATAAATCGAGGGATTTTAAAAGAAAAAAATCTTAATCTAATTTGGGACGACTTCGATACTTTTGAAACAGACGAGAAATATAATTTTATTTTTGCTAACCCTCCATTCAAAAGAGATTGGCAACATGTAGAAAAAATGGTTGACCTACTTTATATTAATGGCAGCGCAGTGGTGGTCTTGCCAGTTAATTTTGAATCTAAATATAAATCTCGTATTGAAAAATGGGAAGAAAAATTTGAGGATATTTTATTTTATAAGGTTAAGAGTGGGTCATTTAAAGGCTCTGGAACATCCATTGATACGGTAATCATGCATCTTTCTTACAAAAAGCTTGACAATTAAAAATTAACAATCATTATATAAATTATGAACTTTAAAGATATAAAAAGATTTCCTCACTCATCCTACAAAGTTGATGCCTCATGGGATTATTTAGAAGAGATGCTGAAGAGTTGGGATAGAAAAGAAACTCCGCTTCTTTTACAGCCAGATTTTCAACGGGGGTATGTTTGGTCAAAGTTTCAGCAGGAATCATATATCGAATATTGCTTGCGGGGCGGTAGGGCTGCACTAGATATTTTCTTTAATTGTCCCTCTTGGCAAGGTGGGTATTGCGATCCAATTGAGCTAATCGACGGCCAACAGCGATTAGGAGCAGTAAGAGCGTTTTTGAGGAACGAGGTTAAGGCATATGGTAATTACTATTCAGAATTTGAAGGGAGACTCCATTCTATTGATAATAGATTGTCATTCCACATGTTTTGTATAAAAGATCGCCGTGACTTGCTTAATTTTTATATTGAGCTAAACACTGGTGGATCTGTTCACACTGAAACAGATCTAGCTCCAGCATACGAAGAACTAGAAAAATTAAAATAAAACTTGACACATTAACTTTTTCTAAATAGTTTATATTTTTAATAAAATCAATCAATTAATCACTACTATAAAATTATGAAATTGGACAAATGGGATAACTATTTAATTAGGTCTTGCAAAAAAGACTCATCTTTAATTGCTGAGTATATGGCTCAAACTTGGAGGTGGAGATGTGCTTTAAAACCGAATTACCCTCAAAAAGAAATTTTATTTCATTCTTGTCACAGGTTGATTGAAATTATTGAAGGTTTTGAAATAGCAACTATGAGCGAATTAGCTTTAAGGCTCACTGTAGAGGAAGATATGCTCGGAAACTATCATGAAGATAAATATATTAACAGACTAATATCTGCGGTGGTGTATTTTATTGGGTTTAAATGCACAGTAAAATCTATGCCAGTTGATTTTTTATTGGGGTGCTAGGTGGGGAAAGAAAAGTGATAATGATGCTGCCCTGATTACTAAAGATACTATGTTCACTATCATGTTAGATAAAACCGATATAGATTCGGAATTGTTTTATGGGACGTTAGAACAATACGACGACTGTTTTGGTCCTTTAGGATCAATTCAAGATGTTAGAGAATATGAAGAGGCTAAGGGTAATTATTTCACATTTAAAGATGTGCAAAAACTATGACTACTAAACATAAAATCGACAATCAAGTTGACGATCAAGTTCATAATCTAGTTAGCAATCTAGTTAGCAATCTAGTTATCAATCTAGTTAACGATCAAGTTCATAATCTAGTTAGCAATCAAGTTAGGGGTCAAGTAAGGCATCAAGTTGAGGATCAAGTTGAGGATCAAGTTGAGGATCACCTGAGTCAATATAAATTTTAATTATGGATACTAAAGATATAATCGAGAATAAGACTTGGGAACGAATTTACGGTCAAGTTTACAATCAAGTTCACAATCAAGTTTACAATCAAGTTTACAGTCACGTCGGGAATCACGTTAGGGATCAACTTAGGGATCAACTTAGGGATCAAGTTCACGCTCACCTGAGTCAATATAAATTTTAATTATGAATACTAAATATATAATCGATGATCAAGTTATGGATCAAGTTTACAATCAAGTTGTCAGTCGAATTAGCATTCGAGTTTGGGAACAAGTTTTCGATCAAGTTTACAGTCAAGTTAGGAATCAAGTTGAGAATCGAATTAATAATCACCTGAAACAATATAAATTCTAATTATGGATACTAAAAATATAATCGAGAATCAAGTTGGGGATCAAGTTTGGGATCAAATTTACGATCAAATTTACGATCAAGTTGACAATCAAGTTGACAATCAAGTTTGGAATCAAGTTAGGAATCAAGTTGGGGACCAATTCAGGCGTCAAGTTAGGGATCAAGTTGAGGATCAAGTTGAGGATCACATGAGTCAATATAAATTTTAATTATGAATACTAAAAATAAAGTCGATAATCAAGTTTGGAATCAAGTTTGGAATCAAGTTAGGTTTCAAGTTGACGAACATATTTACGATCAAGTCAGAGATCCAGTTTGGACTCAAGTTAATACTCAAGCTAACGATCAAATTTGGATTCAAGTTAGGGATAAAGTTAGGAATCAAGTTAGAGTTCAAATTAATAATCACCTGAGTCAATATAAATTTTAATTATGAATACTAAATATAAAATCGAGGATCAAGTTATGGATCAACTTAGGGATCACGTTAGCGATCAAGTTTGGAAACAAGTTTGGGATCAAGCTTGCAATCAAGTTTGCAATCAAGTTTGCAATCAAGTTGGGAAACAAGTTTGGGATCAAGTTGACTATCGAATTAATAATCACCTGAGACAATATAAATTTTAATGATGAATACTAAATATAAAATCAGTCATCAAGTTTGCAATCAAGTTAGCGAACAAGTTGGGAAACAAGCTTGGGATCAAGCTTGCAATCAAGTTTGCAATCAAGTTAGCGAACAAGTTGGGAAACAAGTTTGGGATCAAGTTGACTATCAAGTTAGGATTCAAGTTTACGATCAAGTTAGGATTCAAGTTAATAATCACCTGAGTCAATATAAATTTTAATTTGATGGATACTAAACATAAAATTAGAGATCAAATTTGGGGGAAAGTTTACAATCAAGTTAGGAATCAAAACTTAATTCAAGCTAGTAATCAAGCTAGCAATCAAGTTAGGGAACAAATTAGCATTAAAGTTAGCACAAGAAGGACGGAACTAACGTTCGTGTTCTTCTTAAGAATGAGGCTGCTAAAGAGATCGAAGAGGGACAGTCAACAGAGTCCTATATGGAAACAAGTAGGCGTTTTAGGGATACTATTAGAGCAGAACGGCATATAGATGCTGGTATAGCAATGCAATGGTTTATGGAATCTATCCAAGAGGATCTGAAGGCACTTTGCGGAAGCCCTGAAGCCTTCCAGACGCTACTAAAAGAGTGCGATGCGAGACAGTCACACAGCGGCAATGGAACGTGCCAAGAGCTTATTTTAATAAAACAAGAGATCTTAGCAGGAGAGTGGGAAAAATAAAACTATTTAAGTTTGACAAATAAAAATTAACAATCATTATATAAATTATGAATAATAAACAAATCGAAGACTCAATCAAAATTCTATTAATTCTGATCTTATACTGTGTAGTTGGTGGCGCATTCGGATTAATGTTCTATTTAGCATTTTAAATTCTTGACAAAACTATATTTTTCTATATTATCTTATAATAGTCAATACACAATAAACAAATTATGAAATATTTAACATATACACCAACATGCGGTGATTCAATCTTTAATGCTGCTGAAGGCGCGATTAAAATGTCACGCACAAAATATTATTATACCTATCGTGAAGTGAGATTTAAGTTCAATGATGTTGAAATTATCGTGTTAGAAGATGACACTATACAGGGTATTAGCAACAGATATACTGACAGTATAAATGCTAATCGATTAGCTTATAAAAAGACACCTGAATATAAAAAGCAGAAAATTCGAAGCGCAATTAAATTCAAAGAGACTCAGATCGAACACGACAAACTCATGGCGCAGTTATATGAGGTTACGAGTGAGGCAGAGGTTTTAGACTGGCTTTATAAATATGTTCCACTTGTAGATAATATTGAATTAAAATCTGATAAAAGCTTGGTCAAAGATCATTTAATTAAACTCGGATATATCCAAGGTGATAATTTAGGTCAAGATAAAGATTTTTACAACGACAAAACTAATTTTGCTCGCTATATCATAGGTCAAGTTATGGATTGTTGGCATCCAATGTGTGTTATTTTTATTGAACAATATCGAAAAATGGAAAATAAAACCTTGACAGGAAATAATTAATAAACATAATGGGACTTTCAATCTAAAACATTAACAAACAAATACTATGTCAAAATTCACAGAAAAAACTATTAATTATGTAAACTCAATTGAATCAGCAGATGCTCGATTTGATTTAACAAATCTTTTAGAACGTGCAGCAAATCGATATGCAAAGAAAAATGGCTTCGGTCGCGCTACTCGAATCGATATTCGTCTCGACAGTAAAAATAAGATGAATGAATGTCGTTCATTCGGTTGGGTCAAAGATTCAACGGGTGAATATGTTCCTATGGCCTATGTTAATAAGTGTTTCGGCAAAGGTGTTTCATATGTCAGCGCAATTTTTGATTGTCAAATCGGTGTTCGTGATTTGTGGCTACGTGCTTAAATAATCGCCCATAAACTATTCATTTTAAAATAATTAATCATATGAAAACAAAATATGCAGCAATAAGCCTACCGACTAAACGACAATTTACCCCTTGGTTTGAAATTGTTGCAGACGTAGAAACTTGGATTGATAATTCGAATTGCGAACCACTTAATATGTATAGACAAGAGGGGGAAGATTATGAAATTATCTTTATGATCGAAGAAGAACTTAGCCCAGAACAAGTTGAGATTAAGCGGCTAAGAAAGGTTCTCTACAAAATTGTTAACAGTCGCCCCGATAAACATATGTCTATCGAAGACACTCCAGAGTTAACTAACTGGATATGTGATACGTGTCACGATGCCCATGTTGGGGTATTTCCACCAAAAAAACAAACCGAGTATGATTAGGGAAACTAAAGCACAGTTAAAGATGAGGCAGTGGATTTCTGATAATGGAGAAATATCAACGGCAAATAGGATGAACCATCAAATGCGAAAAATTGGTCATCTAAAAAGAAAAAATAAACCTTTACAAACTCAAATTGAAAATTTGTTAAGTAAAAATAATTTGAAATAAATATTGACACATCATTAAAATTCAACATAGTCCTACTCATGAACAACACTTACCCTACACTTACCCTACAATTATACATCAACAAGAAAACGGTTGGACATTTTATAGTGACCAAACGGCAATTTATTGGGACACACCTAAACCTGTTAAGTTAAACAAGACAGAGTTCGCCCTAATTAAATTATTTATCGATACTAAATGTGTTACAGACACAAGTAAACGAGAATACAACGCATTTTGTTCCCTGCTAAGAAAGGGTATCGTTAAAAGATCTGCGCGTGTAGATTGGTCTGGCAGACAATTTCGCGGATATTTTACTTTAGTTTAAAATAAATATTGACAGATCATTAAAAATCAACATAGTCCTACTCATGAACAACGCACAAGAATTCCTCACCCTTCCACTTAACGAACTCGAACTACGAGTCATTGCAAATGCCAAGCGCAATCGCAACACACTCTTAGTAGGTTTTACAGGTGTTGGAAAGTCACAATGGATTGAAGCTATCTTCAAGAAAATTGGTTGGAGCTACCTGCCATATATCCCTTCGATGGGTAATCCGTCACATATCAATGGTCTTCCCTTTGAAAAAGATGGACAAGCTGAATTTCTTTTTTATGAATTCATGCGGTCGATCATGTCAGCAACAGAAAAGACTATCGTTCATATCGAAGACTTTATTCAAGCACCACCTTTGATGCAAGCTGCTCTAATGAGCGTTACACATAAGCGTGAGGTCAACGGTAAAAAGATTCCTGACTGCGTTGCATTTGTTATTGATACTAATGATGAAACTCATAATGCAGGTGGCACAAAGGTTATCTCCCCATTCATTTCACGCGGTTGCACTTTCCGTTTCCCTGTAGATGTTAAGGCATGGTTAGCGTGGGGTATGGAAACTAAACGCATTCGTAAAGAAATCCTTCTATTCATTCATGCATTCCCTAACGCTTTATGCTGTGATAAAGTCCCTCGCGGCATTCAAGCATTCAACTCGCCTCGCACATGGGAGATGGCATCTGAGTGGGTTGAGGATGGTTTCATTGATGCAATCACGTTATCGAGTGCAGTAGGGGTAGAAGAAGGCCATAACTGTGCTGCATTCATCAAAGACTTTCAACGGTTTGGTAACGTGCTTGCAAAGGTTCTTAATGATCCACAGTCAGCCCCATTATTCACAGAATTAAGTGAAGTATATGGTTGCTTATTAATCCTATCTAATCATTTTGAGAAAAAGAATGTTAATGCGATCACACAGTATTTCAAACGCTACAACAATGAGGAACTGATTAAGGTATTGTTTGCACTAGGTTGCCAGACATTTCCTGATGCCAAGGAAACAAAAGAATATGTAGAGAATAATATTTAATATGAGATCAAAATTACTTAAAAAGAGATTAAACATTGCTCGCAAAACGTATGACTTAGAAGTTCGCCTTAGCTTAGGTGAAGTTGACGGAACTAAATTAAGCGAACATAATACAGCAAAGCACTTAAAACTTCGGAGACGATATGAAAAGTTCTACCAAAATCCAGTGTATTTAAATCGCCTTTGGGGATACCTCGATTAAACTATAAAACCTATCAAACTATGAGAGAACAATTAAAATTATTAATACCCTTAGTATTAAATTTCCCAACTGCTGAAGAAATTGGTGTATATGACGATAACATTACATCAAACTTTGGTTACGACTTGAAACAAATTTTCATTACTTATTTTTGGAGCGTATATTTACTTCTGCTCAAAGATGGCTATTATGATGAACGTGATGGACTTGTCGATTTTTCAGTTAGTTATAATTCATTTCATCAAATTTATGATATAAGTCTTTGTGGGGGAACTAGTTATAAACAGAAAACAGAAAAACTTATTCAAATTTTAACCGATCATGGTTATGTATGTGATAAACCTTGCCATACATGGGTTAATAGTTTTAGCGACAGGCCACATGCCGACGGATTGAGATTTTTTGTGAGAAAAAGTTTGACAAACTAATATAATTCAACAATATATAAATTATGAAACTATCAAGAGAAACATTAAACGAACTCGCAATTGAAGAAAAAACACTTGATACCCTCGCCCAGTGCGGTGAGATTTCAAAATACTTCCCTGAGCTTTCGCAAGCTATCTTGAATAACAAGCGAGCACTTGAAAACTTACTTGAAGAAAACGGCATCGAACTTGGGAGTGTAGTTTAATATGAAGTTGACAATTCAAAACTACAGTGATATGTTTAATGAAGCATATGCTAAAGCATGTGTTTCGTCAAAGCCCGAAGACTGGGGTAAAGCTACGATAATCGCTCGTCAAATGGTGGTGTTAATGACTAAAGAAAATATTATCACAGATAATTTCTCAGAAGTTTACGATAAAATTGATCAAGAATAAAAAATAGAGATAAAACATTATGTGGATATTCTTTGCAAACCTTAAAAAATTAATTTGGCTTATCTTTGCTCTCGGTTTTGCCGCAGCTGCAATCGGGCTACTAATCGAAGCTATAAAATTATGAAAACAAAAATACGAGTGTATTGACTATTATAAGATAATATAGAAAAATATAGTTTTGTCAAGATAAATCTTTAAAAATAAAAAAGTTAACCCATTTGTATAAATAATTAAAAGGCGCTAACACATTGATAACATATAAATTCCAGTTTAATTCAGATGAAACATTTTACCCCCTTCTTAAAGAAGGTAATAAAATCGTTAGAATCGCATTTAATCTGTTTAAGAAAGGTTATGATCTAAAACAAGTTGAAAAGACCATTAAAACCGAATATACATATGATTCTGATTTGATTGATGCAACTATGTTAAAATTCTTTTGCCAAGATGCTGATAATATCTTAAAATCATGTGTAGAGCGAGGTCAAGATAAACTTATTTTTGGTTCTAAACATTCTTGGAAAGAATTTAATCAAGGTAAAATATCTAAAGATGAATTATTTACTATTAGAAATACGCGCCCTTTAAGTTTCTATGGAGATAGTAATAGTAGGTTTGGGAATAGAAAATTTGAATTAGATATTGATAATAGTCAATTTATTTTTAAGCCTAATAGAAAAACTCATTATAAACTTAATATCAACTCTGGAAGGCGTTATAATGACCTTCTTAAGATCCAAATTATATCTGAGCAGAGATTGATGCCAATTAGTTATAGACTTTCAGATAAGCATATTTATATCACATTTGATGAATCTTTTTTAAAAACTGAAACTCATATTTTCAAAAAAGATCGAGTTGCATCACTTGATTTAAATCCTAATTATATCGGATTTACTATTTTAGATAATGGGCAAGACATTGTATATAAAGAGGTTATAGATTTAGTTGATTTAAATAAAACGCATGATTCTAATAAAAAGGATTACGAAGTAATCCATATTGCTAAAAAACTTAGTAAATTATGTAAGCATTATCAAGTTGAATTTGTTGGTTTAGAAGACCTAAACATGGTTAGTAAAAATCATGGTAAAGGACGCATGTTAAATCGTCTACTCAACAATACTTGGAATAGAAATTTATTTTCAAATAATTTTATTAAGCGGTTAAATATTTTAGGTATTAAGAATCATAAAATAGCAGCTGCATATTCAAGCACTATCGGATGCCTTCAGCATCCTGAAGAAACAGATTCAATTGCAGCAGCACTTGAAATAGGACGTAGAGCTTACGTTTATAAGAAAAGGTATTTAGATAAAGATAAGAATTTTTTAAATGAGGGTGTAATATATCCAATTCTGGATTATAAAAAGGTAAAAGAGAGATGGAATTCAATTTTACAAGAATATAATCCACCAAGAGTCGGATGGAAAAGCATTCATAATCATTTAAAGCAACAAAAGAAACTGAATCAGTTAAGGTTTCTCTTCAAAGACTATAATTTTAGTAATTGGAGTTGTTTAAGGTATCAATCTAGAAAAAGTATGGTTTATTCATATTTTTCTATATAAATACTAACTGGTAATATGTAGTCAAAATGAATATAATGGTGGGTATCAGTTCTATTGTTTTGAGAATGAGGTTAAATTTAACAAGCATGGGAATATTACTGTTAAGGTGGTATTACCAACTCTAAGCTCGTTTTGCCCTTTCCATCGTAATGGCACTACATATGTTTTTGACCGATTAGGAAAGTGTATTTCTCATCAGCCGAGTAAAAAATATACAATACACAGACAAAACGCATATTTCACCGATACACATGGAGTAATGCTTGACAATCCAATTTAAACCAAATATATTAACAGTTATGGAACAACCAATTAAATACGCATCATTTGAACAACTCCCGCGTGGATCGAGAATCAAATATTCACCTAATCCAATTGACAAAATTTGGACAATTATTGACAAATATCGTAAGGAGGACGGAAAAATGTTTTTTGGGACATTGGCAGAATGGGTTCCAGATATGGATCAGCAGGGCGATTGGGTTTTGCAAAGCATGTGTTCTCATATTCCTGAAGATCAAGGTGGAGATTGTCCAGATCAAGTGATTTTTATAAATTAAATAGTTGACAGGTTATAAAATTTATACATCATCACTCACATGAGCTTCAAACAACAGATTAAAGATTCGATCTTCATTATGTCCACAAAGCATATCTTCTTTACGGGGAAGCTTATGGCGACTGAGCATATTGAAGATGATTCGATTGACACAGCCTGCACCGATGGTAAGTCAATCCAATATAATCCAGAGTTTTTTAATAAACAACGTGCGGGTCAACGTGTAACATTGATTGCACATGAGCTTGCGCACATCATATTTTGCCATCATTTACGTATGGTTGGTAAAGATCATGAGCTTTGGAATGTTGCAACTGATCATGCTATCAATCTATTATTAGTTGCAATGGGGTTCGACTCATTAGATGATTGGTTATGTGATCGTAAATATATTGGATGGTCTGCTGAAGATATTTATGCCGATATTCAAAAGCAATCGGAGTCAAAACAGAATCAACAGAAACAACAATCTAAGCAATCAGGTGGTGAATTTCAACAACCATCAGGAATGTCGTCCCAAGAAATGGAACAGGCACTTGAAGAAGGTATTGGTGATGCAAAACGCGCTGCAAATGCCGTTAGTCGTGCTATCAAGGGTGTGAGCCGTAGCGAAAGTTTGACCCCATCTGAGAAGGCTAAGAGGGTTAAAGAAATGGGTCGTGGGTTTTCCGAATCAGTTTCTCAACTCAATGATATTCAAGATTCACAGATCAATTGGGAAGATGTGTTGAGCCGATTCTTATTCTCTTTATCGTTAGATGATTACACGTATGATACATGCGATCAAGAATTGATGCAACAGACTGGATTCTTTTTTCCAACGATTGAAACAAAAGCTTTCGGTAAAGTTGGGCTTGCGCTCGATGTGTCAGGTAGTTTACACAGTATATCAAAACAAGTTGCAAGTGAAGCACTTCATACATTGGATGAGGTTAACGCTGACGGGCTTCAATTGTTCTATGTGAGCACTCACCTTCATAAGACCGTTCTAGCAACTTCTGAGGATGATATTGAAGAAGCAAAGGGTGGTGGAACATGCTTCAGGAGTTTCTTCAAACATCTATCTGAAGAACAATATGAATTTGAGGGATTAATTTTCTTGACAGATGGATATGTTGATGTCAGTAATTGGATTGAACCAACAGTTCCAGTCCTTTGGATACTGACAAACAAAAATGACAACTTCGAAAATAATGTTCCCTTTGGGGAATGCGTTCGATTTAACAACTAAAAATACATTATGAAATGGACACAGACGCCACATTTATACATATTACAAGAAAAATACACTTTCAGACCATGGGCTAGTATTGAAGAAGTTACAAGTTCAGTTTTTATTGCAAAGTATTGGTTTACTGGTTGTGCGTTCAGCCCAGATACAAGCACACATAAAACTTTAGAAAATGCCAAATCTATTCTTGAAAAAAAGATGAGAAGATCAGGGTTTAAACTTGAGTCATAAAAATAAACAATATAGGAAAATAAACAATATAGGAGAATAAACAATATGGGAAAACACGCAAATACTAAAGTAGGTTTAGTCGATCTACGAACCGCCAACGCTGGTGACACATTAATTTCTTATCATGGTGAAAAATTAACTTACATTCGAAATACAGGAAAACTACCATTCCCTCATACAGTTCAATATTCAGATGGGTCAAGTGGATCACGAACCGATGATGGATTCGTAGGTGTTAATTTTAGGCTTGCATCTGATCATGATATTGTATCTATCATCCATAACGAAAGTGATTAATAAACAAACAACAAACAGTAATGAACGTAGTATTGGGCAGTGATTATTTTCTGCGTGGAGATCATTCAAATACCATCAATTAATATTTTAAATGATAAGCATATGTATGAATTTCGTGATGAATATCAAAAGGCTATGTTGGTTCGTGAAAATCTTTTAGAATAGTTGACACATCAATAATTTTATACCAGATTCTTCTTATGCAACTCACCAAAACACAGGCAATCAAACGTGCTCGCGAAAACGTAGGCAATACATATGAATATGAAAAGGATGATTTTCGATTCTTTCAAGAAACTGTTGGAGGGACTACTTTATTATCGAAAAAATACACATCTAGGATTGTATGTGAAGATGAGCGTTCAAAAACTCTTATACGTCAAACCTTGACTTATATGGGATATAACAAGGATCAGCGTAAGCTTCAAGCTAAAAAATACGGTAATCGTCCATTAGGTTCGGGGAAGCGTTGGGCAGATTTTCTTGATGATGTAGAGGTTAATATTCCAAATCAAAATCTTACTGATGATGAACTAAAAAAGTTGACAAAGTTTATCGAAGGTGAATCATATTGGGGTGGCAATGAACTAATTGAAATCATGCCAACCTTTATCAATAAACTATTAACAATCCGTAGAGCTACTTCTTAAATTATGGCAAAAATATCACCATCATCTTATCCACTAGACGAACTCAAATCTGCACTGTATATCATGCGCAGTTTTAATAAACCAAATAATACTGAACTTTTATTCACCTTTATTAAAAATGAAGTCATTCCTCGGATGGACAACGCTGGCATTGAATGTGAAAAAACATTCGAATCAATCGAAAAAAGTCTTGACAATTATATCAAAGCGAATAAATTAAGGACAATTACACCATCATTCTACGAAGAAAATTATGAATCATGAGAAAATATTAAAATTTGCAAAAAAGTTTAACTTTACAACTATAACCTTAGAGAATCAAATTATTATTAGCTCTAATTTTTTCACAATACATATGTATTATGACGGCAGGCTTTTATACAATACGAAAGCTGAGAACATTGCGAATTTTCCAGATTTCGAAGAAGATTATAAAAATATTAAAGAATTTTTCTATAATACTCTTGAGCCTTTAAAATAATAAACTTTAACTTAATTAATCCCATAAGGGTTAAACATTTATCTGAAGTAACAGAGGCGAAGAGCCAGCAATCCCGTAAGGAATGCAGAAAAAGTGAAATAACACTAAGTTTTTTAAAATATCTTGACAAACTAAAAACAATCGACACTATAGCAATTATGAAAAAGACCCTCAAATCAACTCACAAAACTTTCACGAAAAAACTAACTGAATTGTTTTTAGAAATTGGAGAACGAAAAAGTTTCTCTATATTTGAAGGCTTTTCTATTCCCACTAAATACGGAGAATACCTTTGTTCGATTGAAGATGCCGAATTTTGTCATTGTGGCTTAACAGTTTACGGGAAATACACAGATGAAAAATTGAGAAAGAATGTTGACAAATCTTCTACTTTTGGAATGAATTCTCTAAATGGAAAATATAATTTTCATTTTGGTTATGTTGCTCCCGAAGACGCAGAAGACGCGGCAGAAGTTGTAATTAAAGGAATTAAGAGAGGGTTTAAAATCATTTAAAATGAAAATGTCCTTGACAAACTAAAACAAACATATACTATACAACATATGAAAACTAAAGTAGAAACAGTTTACGAAATCGCGGGATTTAAAGACCGCCAAGATTATCTTGATTTCCTTGCGGTAGATTATGGCCATGAAGTATATGCATTAGCTGAACAACTTGGCGAACTTGAAGACTTTGATGAACTCGTAGTAGCAATCGAATCTTTATCTCAATAATACTCTTGAGAAACTAAAACACAAAAACATAAACATAAAACATAAAAATGATTACAAAACTAACAGACGAACAAGTTGCTCTTTTTCCTACCTATGTTAAGAAATGGATTGACATTGGAATGAACACAGACCGACTCGACTACGATGCAACATCCGATATCGTAGGTGATTTTCGAGAACTTATTGAAATGGGGCGTGATGTTCCTCTGCTGCTATGCAAGAACCCAATCGAAGCATGGGTTATTTGTGAGCTAGTTACAAATAACAATGTCGATATTAAAGATGTCTTTGTTGAAATGGCAACTGTATTCGATGGTAATCCAAAGAAATACGTAATTGGGCAAGCGACTCTCCCATACCAAGCGGGTTCGTTTTTTGGGTCGGTGTTCTCATTTTACGATTATTTCTACCACGAAACTGAAGTGGAAATTAAACCAGAAATGCTAGAAAAGTATAAGGCTTGGGAAAATACATCTAAAATCGGTTGCATCTACCCACTAGAAAACATGACAGTTGTTTGTGAAAAACCAACAGAAATTAACATGTCTGAAGCTGGTTTACTGCACAAAGATGGATCCGCTGCATTAGTGTATGACGGTCTAGGTGATTTCAAACTCTTCTATCTGAATGGTATTTTGGTCCCTGAGTATCTTGCAACCACCGATTCGCAGAAACTAAGTATTGATGATTACAATCAGGAAACTAATGCAGACGTTAAGGCCGAATTTATCCGTAAGGTTGGAATTGAGAGATTTCTTGATCGAGGTAAGAAGGTTGATTCTTTCGAAAATTACCCCGATACAGAAGAATATGAGTGGTGGCATAAAAGCCAATATGAGCTTTGGGATATGAGCTTTATGTTTCCCACCCTTGATTATGCACCGTATATTAAGATGCTGAACTTAACTACGAAGATTTGGCACGTTGAAGGTGTATCACCTGAATCACGTAAGCTCGACCAAGCACTTAAGGAACGTTTCAGTGGTCGTGATATGAAAATCGTCAACATCGCTTAAAACCCTTGACAGAAGATATAAATATATAATAGAATAAAGATTATGAATAAAAACCAACAAAACACAGTCGTATTACATGGGGAAGCAATGCTTATGCCCATTTCAGAACTACCAGCGGGTCTAGTTCAGATCCCTGCATCTAACAAGAAATACCATATCATTGCGGATAGTGAAACTACTGGTAATCATCACGTAGTTATGTCAAAACCTTCAACAAAGTTCTTTCAGAACGAAGGTGGAACAATGTTCATGGAAGCAACTGAGCCTACTACAGTCGAATGTGTTCATGCTGATCGCCATTCGCCGATTGAACTAGGTGTAGGATGTTGGGAATTTGGGATTGCTCAAGAGTATGACCACTTTACCCAACAACGAAATAACGTTGCAGACTAAACTTAGTTAACTGACTTATACAAACGCGCCCATAATTTTAGATATGGGCGCGTTTTTTTTGTCTAATACCCACCTGAAATAATATAAATTTTAATTATGAATACTACAGATATAATCAATTATCAAGTTAGGGATCAAGTGTGGAATCGAGTTAGGAATCAAGTTGACATTCAAGTTAGAAATCAAGTTAACAATCAAGTTGACATTCACCTGAATCAATATAAATTTTAATTATGAATACTACAGATATAATCAATTATCAAGTTAGGGATCAAGTTCACGATCAAGTTTGGAATCAACTTGGGAATCAAGTTTGGAATCAAGTTAACAATCGAGTTGAGATTCAAGTTTGGAATCAACTTGGGAATCAAGTTTGGAATCAAGTTGACATTCAAGTTATAATTCAAGTTAGAAAACAAGTTAATAATCACCTGAAACAATATAAATTTTAATTATGAATACTAAAAATATAATCAACGATCAAGTTAGGGATCAAGTTAGGGATCAAGTTTGGAATCAACTTGGGAATCAAGTTTGGAATCAAGTTAGGAATCAAGTTGACAATCGAGTTAGGAATCAAGTTAGGAATCAAGTTGACATTCAAGTTAGTAATCAAGTTTGGAGTCAAGTTTGGCGTCAAGTTAGAAATCACCTGAAACAATATAAATTTTAATTATGAATACTACAGATATAATCAATTATCAAGTTAGGGATCAAGTTAGGAATCAAGTTGACAATCAAGTTTGGAATCAAGTTAACAATCGAGTTTGGGATCAAGTTAGGGATCAAGTTTGGAATCAACTTGGGAATCAAGTTTGGAATCAAGTTTGGAATCGAGTTAGGAATCAAGTTGACATTCAAGTTAGAAATCAAGTTAACAATCAAGTTGACATTCACCTGAATCAATATAAATTTTAATT
>Ga0306906_1000162_pt1 | contig 32588 bp, 36 predicted proteins | sample AntRauTorcE11897_FD_190405 | JGI IMG/M metagenome (GOLD analysis project Ga0306906, IMG submission 190405) | Saline lake microbial communities from Rauer Islands, Antarctica - Metagenome Torckler E11 #897 (v2) (version 2) | ecosystem: Environmental > Aquatic > Non-marine Saline and Alkaline >...
CCGGCGGCATTCATCGGTCTAACTGATGAGGAATTACGCTTCAGAGAACACGAGGGAGGTGATGTCCGTGCCGCAGTTAGGGCATTCCCCTGCCTTCTCAGGGAATGCATCCCGGGCTTCGCGGTGGCCGTCAACGCTATTCGGAGTCTCGCAGTCTGGACACTGAACAGTAGATTCGTCCATATAGAGATCCGTGGCTTATCCGGTTAAAGAAGTTCTCCCTTTCACAGTGACTCACCCCCGGATTGGTGTGTTTGTACCTGTGGTTTAAGTTATAGTGCCGACTATCGGTGAATGTCTCCGAACGAGAAACAACCCGGAGGCTCAACACACTAAATCATGACTGTCAGCGACTACGCGGACGAGATCGAGAGCAACCTCACGGATGAGGATGATGTATCGCGAGATGAAATCGAAGACGACGTGTCTGAACTGGTGAACCAGTATCAGGTTCCGCCTGATGAAGCCATCAACACCGTCACTCGGCGGTACCAGCCTGATGACTTCACGCCCGGTGTCCAGCGCAGGGGCGAAGACACGCTCAAGGATCTCGGTGACATCACCGAGGCCGATGAGTGGGTGTCCGTCAAGGTCAACGTCATTCAGGAGTGGGAGCCGTTTGACGACTCCCCCGTCACGCAGGTCGGCCTGATTGGCGACGCCACCGGCTCGATGAAGTACGTCACGTTCTCCGACAACCTCCCGCAGCTTGAGGAAGGCAAGTCGTACCACATCCAGTCTGCCGTGACTGACGTGGAAGACGAAGACGACTACGATGTGGACGACATCGACCTGAAGCTCGTGGACACGGATAACGTCACCACGACCATCGAAGAAATCGATGACGTGGAAGACACGAAGACGTTCACCGTCCCGATTGTGAGCGTGAAGGAAGACGGCAGTGGCCTCGTGAAGCGGTGTTCCGAGGATGACTGCAACAAGCGCCTCAAGGACGGCGGGTGCCGCGACCACGGCACCCCGGACGACGGTGGCGAGAGCGACTTCGCTATCAAGGCCGTTTCCGACGACGGTGTGACCGAACCGAAGACGCTGTACTTCGGTCGTGACGCCGCTGAGGAAGCAACCGGCATGACGTTCGAGGAAGCCGAAGACATCTTCCAGACCTCGTACAGTAACGAGCGCGTCGTGTCCGAAATCCGTGACCGCCTCGAAGGGAACTACGTCACTGTCTCCGCGTCCGGGTCGCCCTACGGCTGGTACGTGGACGACGTTGACGTGTACGAGGGTGAGGAGGTCACCGAAGACGACGCCCGTGACCTTGCCGAACACTACCGCAGTGTTCTGGACGACCCCGAGATTCCGGAGGGTTCGGCCCCGGTTACGTCGGACGGCCCGCGCCGACAGAACGCCGTTCGCGTACTGGCTGCGGAGTACCAGCAGGTCGATGAGCAGTTCTCCGTCAGTGACGACGACCGTGCGCCGAACTTCGCGCTCCTCCCCACGGGCGGTCGCGCAAGTCGCGTCATGGTGTCCGGCACCGCCACGGAAGTCGGTGACAACGAGGATGACACGTACACGTCCCTGAGTGTCGTGGATCAGTCCAGTCACTCGGAAGCTGTGGAGGAAGCGAAGGTGTCTGCTGGGACTGGTGACTGGGATGCCCCCCTTCGGAACCAGATCCGCGACATCGAAACCCCGGAATTCGTCACTGTCGTCGGCGGGACGAACGTGTTCGACTTCGAGGATGAGGAAGACGGGAGCCGTGTTCGCGGCGCGAACATCGACCCGGAAGTCATCGCCGAAGTCGGCACGGGGCAGCGTGACAAGTGGACGGTCGAAACCCTTCACCGCACGCTCGAACGCATCGAAGCGTTCCTCGCCGCTGAGGAAGGCGATCTGGCTGACGTTGACCGTGCGAAGAACCACTACGGCGACGACATCTCGGATCTGATCGCGGTTGTTCGGGATACCATCGAACACATCGCGCCCGCTGATGTTGCGCCGGATCTCGATCTCCCCGATGCACCGGACATCGACGCGGCTGTTGAGTCGGACGACACGGGGTCGTCTGACGCGACTGCTGACGGTTCTGAGGGTACTGACAGTGATGTTGATGCGGATGAGCCTTCGGACGACAAGGACCCGGAGCAGTTTGGGCAGGAAATCGCGGAAACCAGTTAGAGTCACTGCCGGGATGTTCAGTAGTCGGTCTTGGAGTGCAGCGGTTTCTTCTTTGTTTTGACGCCGTAGCCCGTCAGTACACAGTACAGCTTGAAACCGGGGTGTTGTACGGTGAAACCTGAGAAACGAGGCAGTGGGTGGACCTTTACCTCTCGGTAAGGTTTAAACACGGCCCAATTTGACGGTGAGACAGGAGAGGTGGAACAAGCAGCACTGCGGTTTGTTCGGTTAGTCTGCCTTGATTTCCCCTCCACGAAACACAACACACAATGAACATCAAGAAGTTCACCGAAGGCGACCGCGCAGTTTCTCCTGTCATCGGAATCATACTCATGGTTGCGATCACAGTGATCCTCGCGGCTGTCATCGGTACGTTTGTCCTCGGACTCGGGGACTCTGTGACAGGTGAAACGGCACCGCAAGCATCTTGGGACACATCTAACGCTGACGGAAGTAGCGGAATCGTTCTTGCCCACAACGGTGGGGACTCAGTCGATGCTGCTAACGTCGAAATCATCGTGAACGGTGGCGGTTCCGTTGACGCTACGGACGTGTTCGATTCTGGCGAAATCAGTGCTGGTAACTCTGGAACCATTGATTCCAGCACGCCGCTCCCCAGTACTGGCACTGTTGGTTCGCCCGTGGATTCGATCACTGTCGTCTGGAACGCTCCGGACTCTGACTCGTCGCAAGAACTCACAAGCTACACTCGGTAACAAACAATGAATCTCAAAACTTTCACTGAAGACGATCGCGCTGTATCGCCCGTAATCGGAATCATACTCATGGTTGCGATTACCGTGATTCTCGCGGCTGTCATCGGCACGTTCGTTCTCGGACTCGGGGACTCCGTCACCGGAGAGACGGCACCGCAGGCTTCCTGGGACACGGCTGACGGCCCGAACGGTAACGAGGTTGTGGTTGCTCACAACGGTGGCGACTCCGTTGAGGCAAGTAACCTCGATGTCACTCTCGATGGTTCGTCTGTTCCGTCTGGCGAACAGTTCAACGGAACTGTCTCCGCTGGCTCTGAAACGACAGTCACTGGCGTTAGTGACGGTGAAGAAGTCCAGGTCATCTGGAATGCGCCGGACTCGGACTCCTCGCAGGAACTTACCTCCTACGAGTACACCGCGTAATCCGGTTCCAACACTCCTCTTTCCATTATGAATCACTACACAGACACGGAGTCTCAGAAAAGTAGTCGAGGAGTGTCCCCGGTCATCGGCGTGATTTTGATGACGTCAATCACTGTGATTCTTGCAGCTACAATCGGGAGTTTCGTTCTCGGATTAGGCGGGGACGTGACTGGCACCGCAGGGCCGCAATTCAGTGTCGGGTTCGATGCGATTGATACGAATTCGGACGGTGAAATCGAAGAAGTCCGGATTACGCATGAAGGCGGACAATCAGTTGATTCGGAGAAATTGATGGTTCGTGGAGATGTGACGTATAACGACGAATTCACTGCACAAGGCGATTCGTTCAGTCCGGGAGATTCAATCACGTTTGATTCCGCAGATAACTACAACGGCGATTCACTACGGGTTGTGTGGACTTCTGATGATGGTGGGCAAAGTGAAGTGATTGATTCGTTCTCCCTACCAATCTAATCCGCGTTCTCATCCGCCCGAATCTGTTTTCCATCCGTGTTCCTTCCCGGGGTTCTTAAGGCCGCGTGAACAAGTATTAGTTGAGATGTTTAAAGCAGCAATTGGTGCTTCCACGCTACAGGATGCGCTCGATTCGATTAGTGTGTTAGTTGACGAATGCAAGTTCCGACTGGACGATGATCAGCTCGGTGTTCGTGCCGTTGACCCGGCGAACGTCGGCATGGTTGATCTGACGCTTTCTCCCGGTGCCTTCGAGTCGTACTCTGCTGACGGTGGCGTTATCGGTCTGAACCTATCTCGGTTTGAGGACATCGTGTCCATGGCGAATTCCGGTGAAATCGTGCATCTGGAACTTGATGAGGAAACGCGGAAGCTCCTCATCAATTTTAATGGGCTGTCGTACACGCTTGCGCTCATCGACCCGGACTCCATTCGCGAGGAACCCGACATTCCGGATCTGGATCTGCCGGGGCATGTGTGGCTGATGGGCGAGGATCTGAGTCGTGGTGTGAAGGCGGCGGACATGGTGAGCGATCATGTTCGGCTCCGCATTAATGAACAGACTGAGTCGTTCTACATCGAGGCGGAGGGTGACACGGACGATGTGGATCTGGAACTGACGAGTGAAGAACTGGTGGATCTGGATGCGGGTCCGGCTGATTCGCTGTTCAGTCTGGATTACCTGAAAGACATGAAGAAGCCGATTGCGTCGGATGCGGAAGTGCATGTGGAAGTGGGCGAGGAATTCCCGACGAAGCTGCATTACGGGTTCGCTGAGGGTGAGGGTGAAGTGACGTTCATGCTCGCCCCGAGAATCACGTCGGATTAGATCGGCGGCGGTCTGTGGTGGTTCCCGGTTCGGTTCTGGTTTCTGTTTGTTCTGTTATGGGTAGTTGGTAGAATTATTCATTAGGTGTTGGTTTGCGGAGTCTGTACGTTTTCGGGATTCGTCTACTCCCAGTCTTGTTATTTACTTGAACATTTATCGGGAACCAAACCATTAAGTTAGACACTGTGTACTATTGGAATGCGAACGACGGCCACCCACGAAACAGGCAGTGGCCCTCCGGTGATAACACACCTCTAAACCAATCAGAAACTCCATGGATTCCGTCTACCTGCATTCCGGCGACACCGACACCAGCCGCACTGACTCACAAGAAACTGACTCACCGACTTCTACCGATACCGAAACCACACCTGATTCCAATTCACCCACCGATTCTGACGCGTGTTCTCTATCCCAGTGCATGGAATGCGGTGGTGGTCTTCAAGAACAAAGCGGTGAGAAACACTGCATAGACTGCGGCCTTGTCATTGACGAAACGAACATCGACCACGGCCCCGAATGGCGGAATTTCAGTGAAGACCCCGAGAACAATCCCACCCGAGTTGGCTCCTCACTTTCGGTCAACGTCCATGATTACGGGTTATCAACAAACATCGGTTGGTCAAAAACAGATTCAAACGGAACGCCATTCAGCGCCAAGAAGCGGCAGAAGATCAGTCGGCTACGCACCTGGAACAAACGCTCGCAAACGAAGTCCAGCCGCGAACGCGGGCTTCGAAACGGGTTAGGTGAAATCAGCCGGATGACCTCTGCACTTGGCATCCCTGATGATGTTCAAGAAATCGCATCAACCGTATATCGCCGAGCAACAAACGAAGACCTGATCCGAGGACGCAGCATCGAAGGGATTGCGGGAGCATCCCTTCTCGCTGGACTTCGCATGGGTGGCGTTCCGCGAAGCATCGATGATGTTTCGAATGTCTCCAGAGTCCGGCGAAAGCGTGTGTGCCGGGCCTACAGTTACATTCAGGAAAAACTGAGTCTTCCCGTGAAAACACCAACACCGCTCGATTACCTTCCACGAATCGCGAGTGATGCCGACATTTGCGATCAGACGATGCAGAAGGCCGAAGACATCACGATGCAGATGGAAGAAACCGGGTTCCACTCAGGGAAAGACCCGAAGGGAGTTGCAGCAGCTGCGATTTATCTCGTGGACACACTCACCGGCGCTCCGGATAGCCTCACGCAACGCGAACTCGCTGATGTTGCACAGGTATCGACAGTTACCGTCCGAAACCGGAAAGATGATTTCCGCGAACTCATCCAAAAAGGCGAGATAGAGTCGGAATATGAAGCGAACCTGATGTCTGCACCAGTGCAGTCCGACATGGTCCGTGCTGAAGACGCAGAAACGACGGAAACAATCACGATTCGATTCCGTGAAGGGGCAGAGTCGCAGGCTGATGCGTTTGCTCGCGCGCTTCGCCGCCTTGTGGAAGAGTACGGGTTGCTGGACGAACTGACGCTCCCGTACCGTCCGTCCGACAAGTACCTGAATGCATGGCTCCACTCAGAACCAAGTCAGCCATTTGGGGAGTCTCATGGGTACTGGCGAACGGTTACGGACGAGTGCTACGTGCAGGCGAAGATGTATGGTTCGAAAAAACAGAGCCGGATCGAGCATTTTGCAGCGCAGGTCGGTGTCGCGGTTGAGTTTGAAGGCTGGTAACAATCAGTCGCTGATTCAGCGATTCTCGGTGACGGTGCGGTGTTCTTCAACTGAACCGGTAATGCGGAGTCTCCTTCCTCAAAGTTCGAAGTCAGTAGACTGAGAGAAGTAGTGAGGTAATTGACCGAAGAATCGCCCGGAATGGTTTTTTACTGCGGTTAAGGAAATCTGCGTATGAGCGACGACGACGATTTTGAACGTATTCCAACTGGAATCACTGAACTTGACCGGATTATTGACGGGGGGTTCATTAAGGAGTCTGTCATTGCCTTAGTATCTCCGCCAGACACGCAGACAGAAGTTCTGCTTGAAGAAATCAGTGATCATAACCCGACAGTGCTGTTCAGCACATTACGCTCTGAACCGGCTGTGACGGACTCCTATGAGAAACATGGAGTCGGTGTTGATGATGAATTCCGCGTGAAGTTCGTTGGTGGAGATAATTCGTTCAACAAAATCAATCAGGGTGTTGATCAGATCGCTGGTGCTGTTTCCACAGTTATCGTTGACCAGATGAATCCAATTGAACGCGAATACCCGTATCAAAAGTACGCCGAGAAATACCGGGAGATGGTTGATTCAGTGACTGGAACTGACACGATCACCATTCTGAACTGTACGCAAGGCGAGAAACCGCCAACTCTCCGCGATCTCACGTTATCGCTGGCAGATGTTGTTGTCAATATCTCCAGAGAGATTTCAGGTGGAGACATCACGATTCGCCTCAGCGTCCCGAAATACAGAGGCGGGGAAGCCTTAGCTGAAACAATTAAACTCGAAGTCAGTGATAGTGTCGCAGTGGACACCAGTCGAGACATCGCGTAGACTGTCTTCAGGGTGTCACCCCGGCACCACCGGGCGGTTTTTATCTTGGCGTTCACGAATCTGAGTTAACGTGGCATTCACTGGCGTTCTTCCTGCTTTAATTGAAGCTCTCTGGGGTGATGTAGTTGCAACCGTCCCCGGGCGGTGGCTATACACTGCACTTGTTTTAGCGACTGTCAGTATCGGTGGGTACTCTGTGTTACCGACAGTGACACAATCAGCAGTCACTCGCCTCAAAAACAGCATTTCACAGCCTGACCACGCGCAAAAACACAATCTCGGTATTGAGTCATACATGCCGAAGTCACTTAACACGGTGAAATGGATCACAATCACCGTTCAATCCTTGTTCGTTATCAGTGGCGCAGTCGCACTTCTCTTCATTTGGGATGGGAGCGATGCCGCGTTCTCATTCCTGCTTTTACTGTACCAGACTGCACCGGAAGTTGGGCGCGTTACTGGCACCCTGATCGTGATTCTGTGCGCCTACGGCGGATCACTGATTATCGCGCAACTCCTCGAACGCATTGCAGAACAAGACCGGTGGGATGATCACCAAGCCCGGATCGCATTCCGCACGACACAAGTTGCGATGTTCGCCGTTCTCGGGTTAATCACGCTGTCAATCTGGAACATCGATATTGGTGGGCTGCTCGTTGGGGCAGGATTCCTCGGGATCATCGTCGGTATGGCAACGCGGCAAACAATCGCCGCGTTACTCGCTGGGTTCGTGTTGATGTTCAGTCGCCCGTTCGAAATCGGAGATTGGGTTGAAGTCGAAAACGAGGAAGGGATCGTGCTGGACATCACGATGGTTCACACACACCTGGAAAATCTCGATGGGGAGGTTGTTGTGTTACGGAACGATATGGTTGCGAACCACACATTGAAGAATAAGAGTCGGAAGGGGCGACTCCGCATCACGATGGATGTTTCCGTTGGGTATGACGACGATCTCGACACTGCCGTGATGGTCGCTGAAGAATCCATGGGGCGTGTTGATGAAGTGGTGTCCGTGCCGAATCCAGAAGCGATTCCAAACACCTTCGGAGATAATGGGATTGGGATTGAACTTCGATTCTGGATTGATAACCCGAATGCGCAGCGCCGCGCCAATTCGAAAGCCGGAGTCATCAAAGAAATCAAACAAGGATTCGATCAGGAAGGCATCACGATTCCGTACCCGCAGCGCCGATTCGGAGGCTCTCACCCCGAGGAATCTCAGCAACGTCAACGAACGCTGTCTCGATTCGAGCAGTGACGCGGCATCTCGTGACTATTGTTCCGAATGTATTTATAGAGGTTCGAGGAGAATACTGGTGGCTTTAGCCACCAGATGAATCCGACAATTTAAGTCACAAACAACCGTACTACGCACCGTGCGTGGAGAACTGGCAGTTGACTCGGTGTTTGCCACGACTTCCAGTCGAAACCAAAACGTAAGCCATCCACGCCGACAGTCGTTAAACAATCAGGTAACTCGAAGCCCTCTACGAGGTACGAGTAACGGCTTCGTGGCAAAGCCACTGGCTGACTGTCCAGCAAACCTTAGACTCCCAACCTTCAGGATTGACCTACCCGGCCAACACCGGGTGGGAGGCCCGCGACTTTAGGCGCGGGAGGATGTCACTGGTGAGGCGGGTTTCTATTGTTGTGACAGAATCCCAGTCCCGTAAGGAGAAGGCTGCACAGATCGATGCCCTCCCTAACGGAATGTCTCTGCGACAGAAGGCAGCTGCTGAACAGAAATTCGAGCAAGTTGACCATGACCATAACCCGTTTTGGGAAGTCGCAGAACGCCTCCGGGAATCCGGCATGACGTTCTCCGACATCTACCAGCAGTTCATCGCCATCGAATCCGATCTCGGGGAGGCATCGATCGCTGAAGACATGATGCTGGTCCCAGAATGGAAGATGACGGTTCTGGCCGATGCAGACACGCCGAGTGGCAGTCGCTATGAGACGTATACTCGGATCGGTCGTGATGTTGAGGAATTGGAGCGCGAGTTAGAATTGGAAACCGGGTTCGAAGTCGCCTCGGAGAAAACGGCGCAGATTGGGTATGCAAAACTGAGTTAATCGGCAGGAGAATCCCTGAGAGGGTTGGCTTGGCCTGTTTTTTGTGTGGGTTCGTTTCGAGTTTTGATTCGGACCAGCAAAGCCCTTTTTACGGGTGGTTGGAAACCGTTTCATAATGACTGCGGACGAGTCTCCTACTAACTCTCAGACGGATATGTCCCTTGACGATGAGGTAGAAACATCGTCTGATTCGCAGGAGTCCACCCCATTGACTGACTCGGATAGTACCCATTCGGAAATCACACCACAGGCAGTCACTGACGATGTTGCAACCGCATCGGAGTCCGCTGTCGCACTGGCGGATGAGGTACAGACGAATCAACCGGAAACCGAACAGGAACACGCACGACTCGGTTCAACCGAGTATGTTCCTCCGTCCAGTGAACACGTCACTGAAGAAAACCTCGGGTTCGATCCGGCGGAAATGGATACGTGGATCCGTCAAACACAACACCAAATTGAGCAAGTTGACGATCTTATCGACACGAACACCATCGATATTCAAGACAACGGTGATTTCGATGAAGACGACTTTTTCACGACGTACAGTGGCGCGACGACAGTTGTCAATCGGTACGATCTCGAAAAGGCAGTCTCGCACGATAAGAAACAGCACTTCGTAGAGGAAGAACGGTACTGGGTGAATAAGCCGTTCAGCTTCATCATCATCTTCCACTCCACGAAAGAAAACGAGTACAAATACTACGCAATTGAGCCGTACATCACCGACATTGAGAAAGACGTCACTGAATTCCTCGAACGAAAACTCCGGAAATCGATTAAATACTCCGGGAATGAGGCGTTAGCAGGGAAGGACACACTCGTTGATCGAGCGGAAGTCATCGAAGAGAACACCGAGGAACTACTGGACAGATTCGGGATTCGCGGCACGGCATTGCCGAATGACAGTATGTTCGTGAAAATGGCTCGCAGTGTCGGCCTCCCGGTTCTCGGAGATGACATCCGCGAAGTCCGATTCCGAGATGACATCGAAGATTACCAAGACATCTTCGATTCGGTGAAAGAAGAAATGCTGGGTGACGATCAACCAGCATTGCCGAAGGATGACCGGGACTGGGTGTATTTACAGCCGGAAACGATGGATCCAATTCCCGGTGTGGAAGCCCGCCCGGAACCCGCAATCATCGAAGAAGACAGCGACAAAGTCACTGAATACCAAATCCAGAAGTTACTGTACTACCTGAAGCGTGACTTCGTTGGGTATCAACGCATCGACCCCATCAAGAATGACATCAACGTGGAGGACATCTCTGTTGACGGGTATAACCAACCCGTGTTCACCTATCACGGTGACTACGAACAGATTATCAGCAATATCTTCCATGGGAGAGATGAACTGGACGACTTCGTTGTGAAGCTCGCACAGAGGTCTGGGAAAGGCATCTCGAAACGACAACCGCAGGTTGACTGTACGCTCCCGGACGGTAGTCGTGCGCAACTCACACTCGGCGAGGAAGTATCCGATCACGGGACGAACTACACGATTCGGCAGTTTAAGGACGTGCCATTCACCCCGGTCGACCTCGTCTGTTGGAACACGTTCTCACTCGATCAGATGGCGTTCTTGTGGCTCTGTATTGAGAATCACAAGTCCCTGATTTTCGCTGGCGGGACTGCATCCGGGAAGACCACGTCACTGAACGCTGTGTCACTGTTCATCCCGTCCGGCGCGAAGATTGTGTCCATTGAAGACACCCGAGAGGTTGAGCTTCCGCAGCGGAACTGGATTGCGTCCGTCACCCGTCCGTCGTTCAGTGAAGACGACACGGGGGATGTGGACGAATTCGACCTGCTGGAAGCTGCATTGCGACAGCGCCCTGACTACATTGTCATGGGGGAGATTCGTGGTGAGGAGGGCCGGACAGCATTCCAGGTCATGTCCACTGGCCACACGACGTACACGACTTTCCACGCGGACTCTGTGGGTGAGGTCCTGAAGCGATTCACCACGGACCCGATTAACGTCTCGAAGACGATGTTTACGGCGCTGGACTTGGTGTCTATTCAGTCTGCAACGCGAGTGCAGGGGAACAAGGTTCGCCGGAACAAGGTTCTCACTGAAGTGAACGGATACGAAGCCGAAACTGACGAGATTAACGTTCAGAACGTCTATCAGTGGCAGGCAGAAACAGACGAATTCATCGAAACGGAAGGGTCGGAGATTCTGGAGAGTATTCAGTTCGATCGCGGGTGGAACGATCGGAAACTCCAGAACGAGCTATTGAAGCGTCGTACCGTGTTGGCGTACCTCCTTCGCGAAGACCTGAACGAGTACGCACAAGTGGCCGCGACGATTCAGGCGTTCATTACGGATCCGGAGTCGGTGCTGCGTATGGTTGCGGATGAAACGCTCGAAGAGAATCTTCAGAATCTCCGCACGATGGAATCGGTGTCTATCGACATCGATCAGGATGACGAGGAAATGGTTCCGCGCCCGACTGCGGACGGGGAACTTCGAGATAAAGTTGATGAAGTGATGGAGGAAGCGAAGGAGAAAATCTTCAGTGACATGGACGGTATTGACATGTCCAGCACGAAGTCGCTGAAGGACGTGTTATCTGGCTCGAATTCCGATGAAGACCTCACTATTGAACCGGATGACACTGATGAGAATGACGATTCTGGTGGGTTCCTCTCGGATGACACTGGGGACGATGATGGGGATGTCCCTGACTTCCTGAAAGGCAGTGACTCCGGTAGTGACTCTGAGGTTGATGATGAGGAAGTGCTGGACTTATTCGGGGATGACGATTCGGATTCCAGTGACGATCTTCTCGGTGACACAACTGGCTCTGAGTCTGACTCCTCCCCCCAAGACGACATTTTCGACGGTGATGATTCCACCGACGGGACAAGTTCCGATTCCACAGATTCCGACTCCGAAGGGTCCGTGTTCAATGCGGGCGGGAAGGAAGACCCGTTAGAATTCGATGACGATACCGTTAGTGACGGCGAAGACGATGATGTTGTACACGGCTCCCCGGCAGAGAACACAGCAGGTGCTGATTCAGCTGCGGCAGTTGAACAAGAAGAGAAGCGCCGAAAATTCGCAGGCATGGAAGATAAGAATGATTCCTCGTGGGTGTTCGAAGACGACAGTGACGAGTTATTCGTTGGCGATGCCTTCGATGACGATGGCGATGATGAGGGAGATGGTGAGGGAGATGGTGAGGGAGATGGTGAGGGAGATGGTGAGGGAGATGGTGAGGGAGATGATGGTGACTGGGTTGACATGGGTGATGACTAACTATGGTCGCAGCCAACGCAGATCGCTTCGCTGACTTCTTCTTCCCTGTCTACAAGCGGTATCTGGACGAGGAAGATAACGATCTTCGCCTCATTACGAACAAGAAACTCGCCGAGGCGTGCCGCCCCATTACCGTCGAGATGTTCCTCTCTCGCGCAATTGGGTACGGTGTTGTTACAGGGTTCCTGCTCTGGATTACAATGGTCACGGGAACGTGGGTTGCGTTCTCTGTCCTTGGCCTCGGGCAAGGAGCAATGACTGGATTAACATTCGATCCTATTGTTGCGAGTTTCATCAACGCCATCAAAATCCCGGCATTAATCCTGTTTTCAGGGGTGTTTTCAGCAATCGCTGGGTTTACAGCCGGGTTCTTCGCCCCAATCGGGAATCTGTACTTGCAATCGAACGGACGGGCGCGTGAAATCGGGATTCTGATGCCTGACGCGGTCGCGTTTATGCACGCCCTCTCAATCGGTGGAATGAATCAGATCCAGATTTTCGAAGCGTTAGCGCGAGCTGACGAAACCTACGGTGAAGTCAGTCAGGAATTCGCGATTATCCTGCAAGAAACACGGTACTTCGGAATTGACTACCGAACCGCGATTCGGAATCGGTCGGTGTCCACCCCGGATGATGAATTCGGGCAGTTCCTCACGGACATGCTGAGTGTCCTGAACAGTGGCGGTGACCTACAAGGGTTCTTAGACGAGCAACGCCGGAAGTTCATGCGAGAATCCACGCAGAAACAGGAACAGTCACTTGAAACGCTGGAATTGTTCGGGGAGATGTACATGACCCTCTCGATGTTCCCGTTGCTCCTCATCATTCTCATAGTCATTATGTCGATGGTGGGGAATTCGATGGATTTGTACCTGTTCGGGATTGTGTACGGACTGATCCCGATTATCAGTGTCGGGTTTATTGTCATGATCGGCACGGTGAAACACGACGACCCCGGAGACGGGATACTCAGGCCAGATGAAGGGCAAGCGAAAGTCGACAAGATCAGCACCGCATGGGATCGCGGTGTGATTGAAGACTTCCAGACGCCGTACAGTATCATGGACCAAATCCGGGATATGGAAGGGTCGTTCAAAGCCGCGCAGATCCTGATGTCTCCGCTGACGTTCCTGAGAAAACACCCGGAATTCACGTTACTGATCACCGTTCCATTGGTGATTATTATGATGGTGTACGCCGCTGTGATTGGCATGGCCCCGGCGTCATGGGCTGCATGGAAAGAGTCCGTTGTCTGGGGGACATTCCTGTATGTCTTTATGCCGATGTACATCACCGCGTTGCCGTACACCATCGCCTTCGAGTTGAAAGAACGGAAGCGACGTAAAATCACCAAAGACCTCTCTGAAAGCCTCCGGAAGCTCTCGTCCGCGAATGATACCGGACAGACGCTACTGGAATCGTTCAAAACAGTGGCGGAAACCTCCACCGGGAGTCTTGCAAATGAATTCGAGATTATTCACACGAAAGTGAAGATGGGGACTTCGATGGAAGGTGCGCTCATCGAATTCAACAACAAGTACCAACGCCCGCGATTAGCACGGACAATCAAACTCATTTCGAAAGCGCAGGAAACCAGCAGTCAGATCGCAGCGGTTCTCACAACTGCTGCGGAAGCCAGTGAACAGACGGACGACATGGCCCGTGAACGAGTGAGTCGGAGTCGAATGCAGATCGTGATTATCATCATGACGTACATCACCCTCCTCATCGTCATGATCATCCTGAAGACGCAGTTCCTCGATGTCATGGCGAACATGGCGAATCAAATGGGTGGTGGCGGTGGCGGCGGTGTCGGTGGTGTTGGTGGTGGATTCAGTGGGGTTGACGTGCCGAAACTCTCCCTATTGTTCCTCCACGCGATCACGCTTCAGGGCATGGCCGCTGCCGCAATCAGTGGGTATCTCCGCACTGGACAGCTTGTAAATGGACTCAAGTTCATGATGGTGCTGCCCTCGTTAGCACTTGTTGCATGGATCTTCGTCTAAACCCCCTGCGAAAACGCATTCAAAGAATTTAGTTATGACACGACCCCCATCTTCAACACAGAACACACGCCCCGAGACGGTGGAGACACAGTCGAACGCCCCGTCAGTTGTAACGCAATTAAAAACTGTCTGGACAGATGAACGGGCGCAGACTGTTGAGGACTACGCGCTTGGAATGGGGTATTTCCTCATCACCATTATGTTCGTGTTCGCGTTCTTAACGGGAGTGACGCTTCCTTACGAATCTGCAAGTGGGAACGGACAAGACATTCGCGCGGATAGGGTGGCGAACACGTTGGTTCAAGATACGTTGTCAGGCGGGGCGGAGGGGGCGACAGAAACGACTCTCTCACCATCCTGCACGGAAGCATTCTTTGCGAATGAATCCAGTGACTGCGGGTATGAACCAGGTTCTTTAGATGCAGAATTCGCAACGTCGTCGGGTGATACATTGTATATCGAAATCGCCGAACCGGATTCCGAGATTGCGCAGCGAAGCGGGAGTGCCATTACGCAAAACGGCGTAACGATGTTCCGTGGGGATGCTCCCCCGGCTCAGATGCGGTCCTCGACAACGGAACGACTGGTGTCGTTAAATGGTGATGCATACATGCTCCGTGTGGTGGTTCAATGATGCTTCCCGGAGTCTCCCTCTCTGGAGTTACTGGCGAGCGAGCGCAGACACATACACTGGAAGCGTTCACCGCGTCGATATTCATATTAATGGTTGTTGCAGTGATTATCACGTCGATGGGTGTTGTCCCGGGCATCGGGAACACCGCAGCGACAGAAAATGCAGGTGATAACCGGCAAGTTGCGAATGATGCCTTGAGCGTTGCGTCTCAACAAGGAACGTTAGACGACATGGTTCTGCATTACGACACTGCGAACACGGAATTCATCAACGCTGATGGCCCCGATGGGGCGTACACGTCCGCGCCAAGCGGCGAAACCGAATTCGGAGGGTTGCTTGAGACAGTGTTTGAAAACCGTGACTTAGCATTCAATCTCGATGTGACGTACATGAATTCCAGCGGAGAAGGAACGCAGACGACTGAGATTGTGCATCAAGGCGAACCGTCGTCTGCGGCTGCAACCGCGTCTCGAACGGTGTTCATCTTTGAAGACGACACGCTCGGCGATGGATCCCCGGTCACGGACAACTTCTATATGCCGAATAGTCAAACAAACGATGAACTGTATAACGTCGCCACGGTCGAACTAACCGTGTGGAGGCTGTAATCATGATTCGGAGAATCAGCAACATGGACCCGGAGCAACGATCCAGAGGACAGTTAGTGATGCTTACTGCGGTCGTCATCGGGTTCATGTTAGTGAGCCTCGCCGGGATTCTTCACAGTGGGATTCTGACGGAGACGCTGAAGTCACAGCCTGTGATTGAGGAAACGAACAATATCGCGGAAACCAGTGAAACGATTGAACGCGGTGTTGGTGAACTCATCTTATCCGTGAGTAACGAGGAACAATCGAATCCAAGAAATACCGTTGACACCGTGATTGATGAAATGGAGAACCAACTCCTCATATCATCTGTCGATACTCGCGGGGCATCCTTCAGTATCGATTCTGTCTCAATCACGGACGGAGTTGCAATTCGGCAGCAGAACCGAGGGAGTTTCATTGACCAGAATAACGATGCGGATTGGCCTGTTGCAGACGCAAACGGGATTCGGCGCTTCCAATTCGATGTCGACCGGAATTCCCTCGTGAATGTCGGTGATCCCCAGATCGATAACGGGGCGTACCTTCGCAGTAATGTCTTTCATGTCCGGGTGGAAGGCAATTCGGGGAATGAATACCGGATGTACATCTACCGGCACAGCGGCGGTGGCTCAGGGAATAATGTGGTTGTTGCTGGGCAACTCAACAACGATCCGGTTGAGTACACGGGCATCGGTGAGAATTCCGTTGAAGCAGGGTTAGTCACGGGGACGGTTGGTGGACAACAAGCCTTTGACTTCCCTGCTGATCAACTTGAAGGCCCGTATGATGTTTCCATTCGGAATGGGGACGAGGCCGAAGGCGTGTACACGATGACGGTTGACGGGACGTTGAACCCGTCCAGTTTCAATCTGGGTGGTGGGAATGAACCGTACAGTGCAGATGTTGTGTACAGTGCCGAACTCGACATCTCCCAGCAAGCACGGGATTACAGAATGACGGATACAATCACTGTTGAACCGTGTTCAGTGACACACAACTACTGCCCTGAGAACGGCGGCGTTGGGGATATTACCGCATGACGGGGGGTCACGGCGAGACAATCTCGGACGCGAATCCCAGTGACGCGGGGGTTGTCGTTAGCTCTTTACCCGGTGTATTGAAACGAGTAGTAGACTCGATGAACGTCCGGAGTTTCATTGCCGATGAACGCGGTGCGTATTTCCCGATTTCATACGCGCTTACAATCGGCATCACGGTGATTCTGTTGTCCGGGTTGATGACCGGGACAGCATCGTTTGTCGATCAGAAAACGGATAACGCTGCGAATGCCGAGCTGCAAATCATCGGCGAGCGACTCGCAACACAACTCATGGCCGTTGATCAGCAAGTCACTGAAAACGGGGATGTTGAAATGACGGTGCGTGTCGATCTCCCTGAACGAGCGGCAGGGTCACACTATAATATCCGGATTAGGAATCAGCCAGCGGGCGGAACAGACACGTTAGAACTGTGGTCCACACAAGAATCTGCGAGTGTCGAAATCCCGATTCAGTTATCGTCCAATGTCGCTGAATCCACGGCAGTCAGTAATGGCGATTTAGTGATCACTGTTGATAGTAACCGAGTTTCCCTCGGGTCGGAGTAACTATGACTGACTTCACAACCTTTCTTGATCAAATCCCGGGTGTTAGCGCCGCGCCGAAAGATACTGAACGCGGTGTGGTTGAAATCCTTGGATTCGCCATTATCTTCGCTGCGATCATCATCGGCGTGATTTTGGTGTACACGAACGGGCTCGGGGCGTTATTCCAAGTGCAGTACGGAATGCAAGCGAATGCCGGTGAACAAGTCATGGTTGCAATGGCGGAGAATATTGACTCGGTTGTTGAACAGAAAGCCCCGAAGAAACAGATTGAATTGAATCTGCAAGCAGTGAGTTTCGGCACGCTCGCAACATCGAATTACGAAGTGGAAGTCACTGACGCGAGCGACACCACAGTCGGGTACACCGAATTCGAATCACAGGAACTGCAATACCGACCTGAAAATAAGTTAGATTACGAAGTCCCGGAAACGACATTCAACTACATGGCTGGTGCAGTGATTCGGCAAGACGATGAACACCAGTACATGGTAAGTGAACCTCCGTTCACCTTCACGGATACTGACGCGCATCTGTCGCTTGTTGAATTGAACGGGGCGACTGCAAGCGGTGGTGGTTCCCACGCCAGTGTTTTGATGTCGCAAACAGATCACCAAATGGTGAACACCCCGACTTCCGGAGATGCCACTGTTCGAATCAAGATTCAAACCTCGCGTCTGAAAGCCCAAGCATGGAATCAGTATTTCCAGCAGTATGTCAATGACCCGGGCGTGGATATGGTTGAAAAACCGCAGAACAGCCCGATTTCCGGGGTCGTTGCATACGAATACACTGGAGAGTCGGTTGTCGTGCAGAAAACCGGGATTGATGTGGAGGTCAACGACTAATGACGCCACCAAATTCGTTCTCTAACGATTCTGGGCGAGCGCAGTCAAACACCCTCGCAATTGCACTTATCGTGTCCATCGTGTTCATGGGCGGGTTATTCACGGTGTACGCGCAGACAGAGACACTGAATTCGTTCCAAGCAGTTGCTGAAGCAGATACTGCTGAATCCAGTATGGTGTATCTCGCCTCGCAGATGAGTAACGCTGCATTCAGCGCCTCCGACAGCACCGAAGATCTCCGATTCACAGCAACGTCATACGGCACAGTCACTGCGGATGACGGCGGGAACATCGAAATCGAAATTGAACCCACGTCCGGCGGAACAGAAACAATCATGGATGAGTCCCTCGGCACAATCCGGTATACTGGCGGTGAAAATGCAGAACTGGCTGTTCAAGGCGGCGGGGTGTGGAGAACAACCCAAAGCGGCGACGCCAATGCTGTACTGATCTCAGGGCCGCCAATCACGTACAGTGACGGGACGTTGAACGCCCCGATTCAACGGATCGACGCAGATGAATCCCACATTATCTCCCCGAACATCGAGATCTGGACACAGTCTTACGAGAACCCTGCTGGGCCACGAAGAACAGTTCACTACCCAAATGAAAGCGCCGGAGATACGAATCCAGTGACTAATGCGACAGTCCGAATCACTATCACCAGCGAATATTCGGACGCATGGGGCGATTACTTCGAATCGAATGGCGCAACGTCTGTTGACCGGAGTGTTGGCGCGAACACCGTTGAAGTCGAATACGACTACAATTCAATCTCGGAAGATGGGTACATCCATATCGCGGATACGGAGCTGACTGTGAACTAACCATGCTGCATCCATTACGGAAGTGCGATGAGAAAGCCCCGCCGTGAACGGCGGGGATGAATCCGACATACCTCACACAGTCCACGTTGGTCGCTCTAAACAGATGTTTTAAGTAGATTCGTTCCGTAATGACACGTAACCGAGGCGGCCTGCCCACCCTGTCAATCGGACAATATCGGAATCCTCCGATTCCACGCAGAAAGCACCCCTTTCTGTTGGTGGAACTTGGGGTGCGGTAAGCAAGTATCTCTGAATCCCATGCCGGGATAGGAGTAACGGCTGGTTGGCACAGCCAGTAGTTGCCCATGCCGGGCAACTACAAACCTTAAACATCCCAACTCAGCGGTGCGGGGCCGTGGGAATCCTCGCCCTTCAGGGCGGGGAGGATGTCAACCTGACACTCGTTTCTGTATACTATCGACATACGACACAGAGTCTTCTCGAATGCCGAAATCCAGAAAACACCAAGCGAGTCACTGCGTCATCCCTCGTACCTGAATCGTTTAAACCCGGAGAGGCAGTGACGTACTTTGTAGCGCAGTCAACTCGCTACCGCACACAACACCAACTCTATGCAGAAACTCAAACTCGATCTCGAACCAGAAACAGACATCGTTGTTCCGAATAGTGACGGGTACAGCATCTACTCCGCGCTACTCTCCGTTCTCAAAGACCACAACCCTGACTTGAGCAAACGCGTTCACGATGACTCAATCGCCGCGTTCCACAACAGCGGCCTCCTCGGATCATTCGGATCCGCGTCCCGGAAACACCACAAAAAAATCCATGGTGGAAACACGTACAATCTCACCATCGGAATCCCATTCAACGACGACGAACTGTACCGAGGATTCGCGGATCAATTCGAGAACGATGTACCAATCCCGGTGAACGACGGGGAATTCCGCGTCACTGATCTCGACATCACGGAAACCACGCACCAGGAACTGTACGAGGAAGCTGGAGAGCTAACGGACCCGTACTTCAAGTTCAATTTCCAGAGTCCGACGTGTATCGAAGTCGCGCCGAAAATCACGACACTGAATCCCGGTGCGAATGACGTGTTCATGTCGCTGCAACGCAAATGGAACGAAGCCGCGCCGGATCACCTCGGCGTTGCGTACACTGAACACCGCATCCGGTCGAACGTCACTGAAACCGAAGTCTCGAACGAACACCCGACCTACAATGTCGTCGTGAATCGGTACACAGACGATGATGGGGAGATTCAGAACATCTTCAGTCACGGCTTCGGCGGCACGGCGTCGTATGGGTTCCGTGATGCAGACTCGGATCTCAAGCACCACATCGCCGCACTCGCCAAGTTCGCTGAGTACAGCGGCATTGGTATCGCAACCTCGCGTGGCTGTGGCGCTGTTGACGTAACAATCAACTAACGGCGACGCTGTTTCACTCGGGCGCGGTTGCTTCGGCTTCGATATTCATCTCGGATTCATTCAACACCAATTCCAACACGGTTTCTGGAGGGAGGTCCGGTTCTAACTGATCTGCATACCACCGTGAAACCGCCTCGAATACGCCTGTGATGTCTTTTCCTTTCAACCTAATCTCATCCACTCCATTCGTTGTTTTCACGGCCATTTCGACAGCGAACGGTGTTCCTGCTTGTTCCACAAACGAGACATCATCGTTGTACTCGCCCGCCTGTTCTTTCTCCCGGAATTCATCCGATAATTCAACTGGCTCAGAATCCCCCGTCACCACATACCGGTTCTCATCCAGTGTATCAACATGCTCGGAGGACTCAACATCCAATTCCTCTGGCGATAACACACCTTCCGGTTCTTCAACCGGGGTTTTCGGTGACCCCTCTCCCGGGGTCACGCACCATCACCACAGAAAAACACGGTTGCAGTATGAGTCGTCATTACGTCACCGTTCACTGAGACAAGCCTTCATCGTGTCGGCTTCACTCGTCCGAATCAGGCTCGGGCACGTCACTGCCAGTGACTTCTGTGAGATTGGCGTCTTGCTTCACTTCACCGGCTTCCCCGTCATCTTCGCCGTCCCCGACCGGGTCTGTGTACTGGTAATTGAGAAGGAGCAGGTTCGAGATCATCAGCCCCATAATCAGCAACGAATCCGTCACGAGAATGATGTCGAGATACCCGCTAATCCCGGCGATAGCTGAAATCCCCCACGAGGAGAAGAACAGCCCGCGATTCGCTTTCACCCATTCACCTTCTGTCTCGAAAATCTGATCGAGCATATCACCTGACGCTCCGCACATACCCAGTATGTACCTTTCCCCAATTCCGGACTTCAAAACCGATTCAAGACACAGTACAACGCACAAACTCGGAACGTAGTCACTGGAAAATTAGTGCTTCCCTCAAAGAAAATCCGAGAAGAACCGAGTCAAAACCGCCTATTACAGCGATTTAGACCTGAACGTAGGTGAGGTCGTCCGTCAGCGTGTCCGGAACATTAACCCCGTAAAGGGATTCAGCACCGGACTGATCAACGAACGTGACCGTGGCGCGATCGCCTTGATCCATCTGAGCGACCGGGTTCGCATCCGCATCGAACCGAACCGTGATTTCGAGGCGTTCATCCTGGTTCTGGAGAACGGACGTATCCGAACCCTTCAGCATGGACATGTTCACCGACTGATTCGCCGGATCGAACGTGTCACCGTCACCAGCTGCGTCTTCCAGATTGTACGTTTCCACGTCATCATTACTGGCGAATTCGAGTGTCGCGTCATCAATCGAAATCGAATCAGCGCCAGCACCCTTCATCACCGTGAACGACACCGCGTTAATGACATCGCCGCCGGAGCCGACTTCCCCGGTTGCGGAAACGAATTCGACGTTGTTCGTAACTTGATCTTGCGTGTCATCAGCGGTCGTGGATGCTTGAGACTCAAGCATCCCGGACGTGTTAATCAGCACGCCAGCCGCAACTGCCGCGACGAGAACCATCGCGATGAAGATAATTAGCGTTCCGATACCGACCTGTCCACGATCCATCGTGAGCTTCGACTTGAGTTGTGTTGGAATCATTGTGTGCAATGAAATCTGTGTGTTTTCAAATACTGAGGTGAATTTGCTGCGTTAGACTTGAACGTAGGTGAGGTCGTCCGTCAGCGTGTCCGGGACGTTGACGCCGTAGAGGGACTCAGAACCGGACTGGTCAACGAACGTGACCGTGGCACTGCTACCTTCCGACATCCCGACCGTGTTCCCGTAGATTTCCGTGGTGTCCACGGCAATCTGGAGGCGCTCGTCCTGACCCTGAAGCACGGACGTGTCCGTGCCCTTCACCATCGACTTCGTGATGGCGGAGTCAGAACCGTCCAGAAGCAGCGTTTCGGACTGGTCGCTGGAAATGAACACGAGCGTCGCGTCATCGATTGAAATCGAGTCCGCGCCCGCGCCCTTCATGACAGTCAGTTCAATCGCACTCACGCCGATGTTCCCGGAGTCGTTCGTGACTTGACCGTTTGCGGAAACGAACTCGACGTTATTCGTGACTTGGTCCTGTGTGTCGTCAGCCGTGGTGGATGCTTGCGATTCAAGCATCCCGGACGTGTTAATGAGAACGCCCGCTGCGACGGCGGCGACGAGAACCATCGCGATGAAGATAATCAGTGTCCCAATCCCGACTTGGCCGCGTTCCATGTCGAATGAAAGCTTGTCTGTGATCATTGTGTTAAGTCGTGCAATCGCCCGCGTGTGTTCGTGCCTCGTTCGATCAGCCGATGCGATATGGGTGGCTGATTCAGAGTATCATCAGCACGGAAGTCGCTGAGACAATTGAACACGGGTATTTGCACCCATGTTGGAGTGGCTCCGCGCCCGGGTATTAAGATGTCCGCCGTTTCGAGTCTCGAAACGCGGGGTAATACTAAAGACGAATCTTGCTCACCTGATGAATGAACGACTACAGACTGCGCCGTATTCAATCCGCAGTCCCCGCGTTTCACCTGTTACAAATCATCTATGGGCATTACAGACAATCTCCCTGATTCCGTCACAAACCTATTCGGCTTCGGATCCGGTGACGCCGAAGACGAGGAGGATAACGACGAGAATCCCGAAGGTGACGCTGCTGAAGAGAGCGATGGTCAATCCGATGGTGAGTCACCGGACGGTGGGGAAGATGTCGCCCGAGATATTGAAGAGCAAATTGATGACGTTAGCTACGAGCTGCAAGAACTGATTGACCGCGTCGAAAATCTTGAGAATAACATCAAGACGGTGGAAGGCACGCAAGACGATATGAGTGAGGAGATGGATGATGTGAATGACCGCATCCGGAACCTCCTCAGCATCTACGATGAAGTCGTTGAATCGGAGAACCCGTTTCAGGGAAATGACGACGCGGAGGTGAACACGACTCCTGCCTCAAAAACAGATTCAGAAGCGGACTCGGACCCAACGGATGAGTCCGATGATGACGGGGCGTTAACTGTCGATGACCTCCGCAAAGATGCCGGATTAGACAACGAAGAAGACAGCGATTCCGATGAAGACGATGAGAACAGTAAGACAACAGCAGATGGGCGGTTCGAGGGTGTGATGGATGATGAAACGTTCCTCACGAAACCCCCGCTCACGTATGCGGGCGAAGTAGTTGCCTACGAATGGCTGGCGTTTCTCATCGGACAGTCCGGAACTGCTGGCGCAATCAAAGCCATGGATTACTACGAAAATCTCGGGTGGGTAAGCCCGGAAGTCCGTGGCTACGCAATCACGTTACTGTCCGCCCCGGCAATTGAAGTCACTGACACGACCGAATCCACAGTGGCGTTATCTTCAGAAACGCACAAGCAAAGTTTCCGGTACATCATGAAGATGAGTTCCGTGAATCGAGAATACATCAAAGAATTGCGCGCACTCGAAGACGACGACACGCCGTACTAACACCACAACAGATTACCTATGGGATTCAGTTCAAGTGCCGCAACCGGCATTCTGTTAGTTGCAGCCCTGATTTCGATGTCCATGTACGTTCCCGCAGTCATGGATAGTAAAACAGAGCAAGCATCAGCATTAGATCGTGTTGAAGATTCAATTGCCGACACAGAAAACACGGAACTAACAGTGACGATGGTGGCCTGTTCTAACCCGGTTGAGATTGAAGCTATGAATACTGGGTCGACGTCGTGGGTGATTAGCGATACAGAAGTATTAGTGGATGGGTCATATCTCACCTCGGGGAGTTATGAGACAGTTGTTGGATCGAATCCTGATCAGTCACTGGTCATGCCCGGTGAAACCCTGACAGTGACTGCGCCCAAGGAAACAGCAGAGCAAACGAAACTCATCACGCCATTCGGGGTGGCGGGGACTGATTCATGCACCTGAGTGGTGTTGGTAGAAGCTTCCAACAACCAGACGGTGGTAACATCCTTCCCCGGGCGCACTATACTCGGAGGTAGAGAACTGTATGAGTGGGTTGAGTACCTCGATAACAACCGGGATTATGGTGATGGCGCTAATCTCTATTATCGGCGTTACTGGCCCAGTATTCCTTGATGCGGAGGCATCTACGAACGCGGCGTTTGAATCACACGCGGACTCCGTCTCCACGGTTCAAACTGGGTCAATCGAATACGCCGGATCAGTGTGTGAGAATGGAACTGCGACCATTGAATACGAGAACACTGGCGATCAAGTGTACGACTTCAGGGAATTATCAGTGTTGGTCGATGGCGTGTTGACGACCGATTACTCAGTGACGATTCAGAACACGTCACAACTGGGTTCATGGGGACCGGGGATGGCACTGCAATTGGAATACGATTACAACACAAACCCGGAACCGGATCGCGTGTTACTTCATGCAGCTCACGGCTCGGAAGACCTCACCACAACAATCTGTTAACTCCACTGAGTGTTTTGCCGAGAGGGGGTCGGTAAGGTTCAAAGGCGGACGCTTCACACCCACAGATAAGCACATTCAATGGCGTCTGAAGCGATTTCAACACTCATCATCCTCATTGCATCTCTCATAGTCGCTGGTATTGTTGCAAGTGTGATGGTGGGGTCGTTCTCCAGTCTTTCTGACGTGATTGATGATCGGTCAGACCGCGCTGTTGAGCAAATCGACACCGATGTCGACATCATCAACGACCCGGATACCGTTGGCACATACGATAATTCGTCCGGTGAACTCACTGTTTACGTGAAGAACACGGGCGGGGAACGCATTCCAAATGACCCAGACGGATTCGACTTATTCCTCGATGGGGAGTACCAACAGCCAGATTCCATGACGATTCAAGGCGGGGATGATTGGCGACCCGGAAATGTCGCTGAAATCACGGTGGATACAACGCTGGATGATGGGCGGCACCAAGTGAAGATTGTTGTGAATAGTAACGAAGACACGATGGATTTCTACGTATAGTTCCCGGGGTTTGATTCGAGACTCGGTGTTTCGAATCCGGTAGTGTGTGCCCGCCGAAGTTAAGAGCGGAGGGGCGTCACCTCAACCAGATAGGTTATGAGTGCTTTCTCTCTTTCCGGGACTCGGTTCGCCACGGTTGAGGTGATGCTGAGTGACTGATGATGCGTACCTGAGTTTAGGGTTGGAGTCGCGCGACCGTGTGAATCAGCAGTTCGGTGGCGGGATTCCGTCCGGGAGCATCGTCTTGTTATCCGGCCCGGATGGAACTGGAAAGAGCTGCCTCACGCAACGGTTCACATACGGGTTCTGTGACGAAGGGTACGATACGACGTACATTTCCACGGAACTGGATTCAAAAGGATTCTTGGAGCAAATGTACAGCATCTCGTATGATGTCACCGACCACCTCCTGCAAGACCGGTTGCTGTTCCTGAATGCGGACATCGACACGCACCGGGTTGACGGAGAAGCTACCGGCGTTCGAGACCTCCTCCCGAAATTCAGCGAGTCACCGGGCATGTGGGAAAGCGATGTGATCGTGATCGATGAATTCGCCGCGATGCTTCGGAATGACCCCGGATTTGACCAATCCACAGAATACGGTGATGAAGACCACGCCATGCAGAGTCTCTTGAACTTCTTCCGGAAAATCACGAGCCGGGGGAAGGTGTTAATCCTCACGGTCTCCCCGGACGGATTAAGCGACAGGGGCCTCCGCCCACTGCAAGAAGCAGCTGACCTGTACTTCGATATTGAAACGGAACAGGTTGGGTCAAACGTTCAGCACAGCATGACCGTGAAGCGGTTCTCAGAAATGAAGCAGCCCGTGGATGACACAATCGGATTCGCTGTTGAACAGGGCCGTGGAATTGTGATTCAGAGCCGAACGGTGGCGTAACCACCCTCACGGAATTCAGTTATGAGTGAACACGGACAACGAAAGATTAGCAGCGAGTTAGAAGCGATTGCTGACGACCATCCACACGTTAAAGAACACATCGAGAGTCACTACGAAATCAGCGGCGAGTACCCGATGGTGGTTGAGGATGTCGGAGACTACGAATCCAGTCGCCCGAACATCTTGTACGAGGCCGAAGCCCCCGTGTACGTCCACATCTACGGGGATCGAGGGCACCCCACCGAGTACATCGCGTTAGAACCAACGCTCGACGGGGACGAGCAGGAAACCTACGACCAGATCCGGGACCGCATTCTGGAACTCAGCATTAATCGCCCCGCGCCCAGTGAACAAGACGAATTCGAGGATCACATCAACGTCCTGCTTGATCAGGTCGTGACCACGGGCCTATTGAGCGATGGGCCAATGAGTTTCATCGAGGACAAAATCGAAGTCGATAACCAGACGTATAACAAACTGAAGTACCAGCTGCAACGCGACATCGTTGGGTTGGGGCCGCTTCAGCCGATGATGGAAGACCCGCAGAACGAGGACATTCACGTTATCGGGTCCAGTGAAACGTACACGGACCACGGCACGTTCGAAATGCTGTCCACGAACATCAACTTCGGTGAGCCGGGAGAATTCGACCGGTGGCTCCGGAACATGGGGGAACGAATGAACACCCCCATCAGTGACTCTGACCCGATTGTGGACAGTACACTGCCGAATGGCTCCCGTATCAACATCATTTACTCCGACGACGTGTCTGTGAAAGGCCCGTCGCTCACAATTCGGCAGGGTGACGAAGTGCCGTTGTCGATTATGCAGATCACGAAATGGGGGACACTTAGCCCGATGTTGTCCGCGTATCTGTGGATGTGCCTCGAAAACGAACGCTCGGTGTTCGTTGTCGGGGAGACTGCGTCCGGGAAAACAACGACACTGAACAGTATCTTCACGTTCATTCCACGAGACGCGAAGATATACACTGCCGAGGACACCGCCGAAGTCATTCCGCCACACGACACATGGCAGCAACTCCTCACCCGTGAAGGGAGTGGTGATGAGGGCGGTGACGTGTCCATGTTCGATCTTGTCGCGGCAGCCCTCCGAAGCCGCCCGGACTACATTATTGTCGGAGAGGTTCGTGGTGAGGAGGCACAGATGGCATTCCAAGCGGCGCAGACTGGGCACCCGGTGATGCTGACGTTCCACGCGAGCGACATCGTGTCGATGATTCAGCGATTCACCTCGGAGCCGATTAACATCCCGGAAGCGTTCATGGATAACTGCGACGTGGCGTTGTTCCAGAATCGCGTCAAACAGGGCGACGACATTCTGCGCCGAGTCACGTCCGTCCAAGAAATCGAAGGGTACAGCGATGAAGCCGGTGGGGTGGTGACGCGAGAAGTATTCGAATGGGATCCGCGCGATGACGACATTGTGTTCAACGGCATGAACAACAGCTACGTTCTCGAAGAACAGATCGCAACGCTGCTCGGGTACGAGGACACCCGTGACATCTACAAAGAATTGGAGCGCCGTGCGGAAATCATCGAGCGACTCATCGAGAACGACGTTCTCGGGTACCATGAGGTGAATTCCGCTATGGAAACGTTCCAGAATGACGGGGTGGAAGGCCTCGACATTTCCCAGCGCGGCCTTCAGAAGAACTGGGGGAACTAACGCATGGCGCTTCCTGTTGCACAGCTCGATCCGCGTCCGCTCATCCGTGACCTACTGGACTCGTATCGAACGATGGAGATGCCGTTGGACCGGTACCTGAAACTGTACCTTCTCCCAATGGTGCTGATGGCGGTGATGCTGGCAGTGATTGCTGTCGCCGCCCCAGACCTCCCGGCGTGGCTACGCGGCCTCATCGCGGCGCTGGGCGGGTTCCTCCCGCTCGCCGTTCTGGTGATGCCGAAAGCAAAACGGGACTCGCAACGTCGCCAAATCCGGCAGCGATTCCACTTGTTCCTCACACACCTCACCGTGTTATCCATGACGAACATCGACCGCGTGGAGATTTTCCGGACCCTCGCTGATACTGACGAATACCTCGCTATTGCCGAAGAAATGGGGCATATTGTCGCGCTCGTGGATACCTGGAATCAGAGTCTTGACGACGCCTGCCGAATGCGAGCAAAGAAAGTCCCGAGTCCACTCCTCAGTGACTTCCTTGAACGCCTCGCATACAGTATCGGGGCCGGACAGCAAATCAGTGACTTCCTCATCGAAGAACAGGACACCATGATCCAGAATTTCGCCACCCGATACGAATCGGATCTGGCGAAACTCGATGTGATGAAGGAACTGTTCATGTCCATGATGATGGCCGTGTCGTTCCTCCTTTCATTCGCTATCATCCTCCCGGTCCTCACCGGCATCAACCCAATGATGCCCGTTATGGGGGTTGTCGGGATGTTCCTCCTCACCGAAGCCGGGTTCCTGTACGGCATTCACGCATCCTCGCCGAGTGACCCGTTATGGTTCGATTCAGAACGACGCTTACCTCGCGATCGTCGCATCCTCATCGTTACGAGTGCCGCTGTCGTGTCCTCACTCCTGATTATGTTAATCCTTGGAGTGGGCGTGTTCTTCGAAATCGGAACAGTCACTGAAATCCCGTTGTCAATCCTGATGGCAATGCCGACAACACCGTTCCTCATTCCGGGGTACATCATGGGGAAACAGGAAAGTCGGGTTCGTGACCGCGACAAAGAATTCGTGAGTTTCATCCGTGCGCTCGGCGCGGTCGAAACGGTGAAACAGACGTCGACCGCGAACGTGTTGGCGTCACTTCGCCGGAAGGACTTCGGGAACCTCACACAGAACATCGACAATCTGTATAAGCGCCTGAATATGCGGATCGATACAACGCGGAGTTGGCGGTTATTCGCGGATGAAACCGGGAGTTACTTGATTCAGAAATTCGGAGATATGTACGTATTCGGGCGGCGTCTCGGCGGTGATCCGAAAGCTCTCGGGAACGTCATCTCCGGAAATATGAACGAGGTCATGACCCTGCGAGAGAAACGCCAGCAATCCACGAAAACAATCGTCGGGGTTCTGTACGGCCTCACTGCCGCTCTTGTATTCGCATTCTTCGTATCGATGGAGGTTGTTGAGATGCTTCTCGACATCACTGGCGATATGGATATGCTGGATGAAATGGGGATGCAGCTTCTGTACACTGAAGGGTACGATGTGCTTCAAATCCGGTATATGCTGTTAATCGTTGTTCTCCTGAATGCGTTGTTCGCGTCGATCATGATTCGCGTCACTGACCGAGGACATTTCCTGAATTCCCTTACGCACTTCACCTTACTGACGTGGCTTGGCGGCCTCACCGCGTGGGTCACTGCAAAAGTCACTACCGGGGCAATCACCGTCTGATGCACTGTCTCCGAGAAGTCACGGGTAGTGACTGTGCCAATGGATTCGGGGAAGGCGTTTTAACCGGGGAGTTGACGCGATTATATAACACCTCTCCGTTATCATGACTAAGAAACCCTATCTCTCCCATATCGGCAATTCACCAGATGAAACAGCCGCAACAATCGACCTCGTACAGTATCTGGGTCGGAGTTTCGGGGCGAGTGGCGCACTCAATTCCCTCCGGTACTACCGCGACCTGAACTGGATTTCTGACCCCGCGTTCAAAACACTCAAAGACCACCTTCAGGGCCTCTCCGTTGATGAACTGGGGAGTGATACCGAAGTCGAAAATCCGTCGCATATCGATGAAGTCGCAGATACCTCGTTCGGTGTTCACGCAGAATCTCTCCGGTACATCGCCGCGATTGCTGGCGATGACTTCGAAGCCGAATCAGTGAATGTCGACGTGGCGGAATCCCGTGTTGCGAATGCACAGGACTACTTCGATGCGGATGACACAGATTCCCCGTTCGAGAAAGGCCCAAGTGATCTGTGATGAGCGCCGGGCAATCCGTGGCATCTGAGTCAGACGCCACACCGGTTGTTGAAGACCCGTCCGACTACCAAAATGCTGCAACGTATCTTGCAACTGTCTCGGTAGACTTCGATGAAGCGTTCGTGAAGGACAATCTCGAAGAAATCTTGGTGCTGCTTCTTCAGGAAGGCGGCGCTGCAAACGGAAAACTCCTCACTGACCGTGTTGCAGATGTCTTCGGCGCAGTAATTAGCTCCGGGACGCTGTACCCGACGCTGTACGATCTCGAAGATGACGGCGTGCTGGAAACCGAAGAACACATCCGAACGAAAGAATACCGGATTGCCGACCAAAGCGAAGCCGATGAACTGATTCAGTCATGGCTCACGCAACTCTTCGCTGTTGGGAACGCCCTCACTATCGTTCAGTAACCCCGGATCGATTGCGTAACGCATTCAACTCCGGTTTCTCCCCGGGTTTTACATCACCGTAGAATGATTCGTCGGTATGGACGACACAACCCAAATCACGCTCGGCGGTGAACCCGAAACCACACTCATCAATGTGGAAGAACACGATAAGACGGGCGTGGTGAAGGTGGGGCGATCAACCCAGTTCGGGAATCCATACAAACTGAAGAAAGACGGTGGGAATTACACACGCGAGGAAAGCGTTTAAGAGTACAAACGCTGGTTCTGTAACCGAATCCAGACTGACGAAGACTTCCGAGAAGAGATCAAATCACTCCGAGGAGAAAAAATCGGGTGTTACTGTGTTCTCACTCCGAAAACCAGCACAGAACGCCCACTGGACCAGTGCCACGGCGAAGTCATTCTTGCGCACCTGAATGGGAATCTGTCGTGTGACGACGCCGACAACTAAATTGGGGGCGACTCACAACCCCGGCGTATGATCCTCCAGTTCGTCAGACAACTCATCGGGGCTGTCGTGAACGTTGCTGTGCTGATCGCGGCGATGTTCTTAGTCGCATTGCTCATCATCTCCCATTTCTGGCCTGACTACGCGCCCGCAGTCACTACACTCACGGACGATCTTCATCTGCTGTCTTTTACACTTGGCCTCATCATCGGCGCAATTTTCTCATAACAAGTTCTTTGCTGAAGACACAGGGTGAGTACGTTCCTAACCATTATGTGCGGAGCTACAGCAATTAAGAGCTAATGAAGGCTTTACTGCGTGTTTGTAGCGACTACATCGATTACATGATGTTTTTAGCACTGATTCTGATTGCATCAGGGGTGTTTATCGCTATCCCACCAGTGATCAATTACGAATTAGGCGGACAACTCATCTGGACTGGTGGCGCGTTATTCACACTGTCTGTAATCACGGAAGCCATATTCGGCTACTTTTTCTGAACCCGACTAACAATCCAGAAGCGTTGTTTCACCAATCACGATTTACACGCATTCTACCTCCCTATTTTCCCTACCTCCGATAGATGTTTCACTGGAATGCGCAACGCCCATCGTATGGAACTTGCAGAACTCTACGACTGGCCAGCCCCGACTACACAGTGGGATGGCGACCCTGAGAACATCTATTTTCATTACACGAACAAAACAACGCCCGGAACATGGTCTGTGTTCAAGGAATCCAGAGACACTGGCGAGAAAGTCAAACAGGCCTCGTTCAAGATGTTCGGGTTCGGCCCCGCAAAGCACCACGGTGCGAGAGAACGATTCAAAGTGAAACCGGTAGGTCACGGCGATTTCACTGCACATCCGCCGTTCGGAAATGCGTTCGATCTCGAATCCGTGAACACGGACCCCGTTGCAGACCCGGACTGGGGAGCGCATCAAGACCGGTACAACACCCATATCGCATCGAATCTCCCAAAGTCACTGACTGACGGTGAATACGATACTGAACACGAACTTGACGGGGGATTAGACATCATCCTCACCGCTCGGAAATCCGGCATCAAACACTACATGAACGTTGATCTGATGCACCCGTCGTTGGAGGAACCGCTGGTTCTTGGACAGGCAGTCACAGCTCCGACAAGCAAGGGCCATGCGGATGGGTGTTACCGCCCGGTCGAAACTGAGAATCCGGGAATGGTTGTGAGCATCCCCGGGGTTGGTCCGCAAGGGTTCGAGTATCTCCCCGAATTCACGCGATCACTGAAAACAAGATTCGATTAACACTGAATCACTGACAGAGTGGCGAGCGCGTCACCATTCGTTCATCGTGCCGTGAGTGCGCTTACAGTCACTGCACACTCGCTTCCCTCCTTCCAGTTCAGTTGCTTCTCGTTCCTCGCACACACTGCACAGACTACTGTAATCTGCGGCCATACTCGGCGGTGTGAATGGTTTGTTTAAAAGCATTTCAGTGACTCATCCCGGTTCGAAAACCCGGCACCCACCACCGAATCACCGGTTAATATTCAGTATAAATCCCGTGACTATC
>Ga0306906_1000164_pt1 | contig 32517 bp, 37 predicted proteins | sample AntRauTorcE11897_FD_190405 | JGI IMG/M metagenome (GOLD analysis project Ga0306906, IMG submission 190405) | Saline lake microbial communities from Rauer Islands, Antarctica - Metagenome Torckler E11 #897 (v2) (version 2) | ecosystem: Environmental > Aquatic > Non-marine Saline and Alkaline >...
CTCAACAGGGACCTTTTCCCAGAAGACTTCTGCGAGATGAGTGACCCCCTCATTTGACCTCTAATTCAACTGTAAGTTGAGGATTCACCATGGGTATTACCGAAGCGCCGCTCCAGGAGTGGGCATGCGATCAGGCGGAGGCCGCCGGCTGGCTGCACCGCAAGGTCAAGTGGGTGGGGCGGCGCAACGCCCCGGACGATGTCTTCGCCAAGGACGGGCGCACGGTATGGATCGAGTTCAAGCGTCCCGGCGGCCAGCCGCGCCCGGGCCAGGTACGCGAGATTGACCGGATGAAGGGGGCGGGCATGGAGGTTCACGTCGTCGACAACCCGCTGATTGCCTTGCGGATTCTGGGGGTGGCTTATGGATGACTTTCCGCACCACCACGCTTCGGCTGAAAAGCAGGGCCGGATGCCTGTGGACCGTCTGCGAGAACGGCTTTGCTACGATCCAAAAACCGGAAATCTTTACTGGCGAAAAAGGGAAGGCGATAGCAGTCCTTTTAATGCCAACTTCGCAGGCAAGATCGCCGGGAGCACCAATAAGGGGTATCGAGTAGTACGAATCGCTGAGACCGGGACCTGCTATCTCGCGCATCGTATCGCTTGGGCTATGTACTATGGTCAGTGGCCGGACCACGAGATGGACCATATAGACAAGAACGGTATCAACAACCGGATTGATAATTTACGCCGCGCAACTCACAGGGAAAACATGTGCAATCGGTCGATGAAGGGGACTGTTCCGTATAAAGGGGTAGGCTATCGCGCCGAAAGAAGCCGTTTTATTGCTCGCATCACTGTCCACGGCAAGACACGGAGAGTGGGGAGCTTTACCGACCCGGTCTCTGCTGCTCGCGCGTATGACAGGGCTGCCCTTGAATATCACGGTGAGTATGCCGCAACTAATGTGAAGTTGGGTCTGCTGGAGCCGGAAGATGCGTAAAATAACAGAACTTCGTAATATACAGAAGCATGCGGCACAGGAAGTGGTAGACAATCCGGCTTACATGTTGGCCCTTCAGATGGGTTTCGGAAAGAGCGTGATCACACTGACCGCAATTCGTGAATTGCTAGACACTTTTCGCGTTAGTCACGTTCTTGTTGTTGCCCCTTTGCTGGTAGCAGAGGAGTCCTGGCCGGAGGAAATTGAGGCATGGGAACACACTTGCGCTCTCGATTACGAGGTTCTTACGGGTCCTCCGCCCCGGAGGGAGAGTCGCGCTCGTCGTCTGTCTGAATTGTCGATCATCAATATCGAGAACATCAACTGGCTGGTCGATTTTTGGGGGGATGAATGGCCCTACGATATGCTGGTGATTGACGAGATTTCTAAGTTCAAGAACCCCGCCAAGCGCACCAAGCCGACCAAGAAGGCGGTGCAGCGGATCGTCGACGAGACCCTGGCCGCGCTGCCCAAGGACATGCACCCCGACGACGTGGCGGTGGCGGTGGCCAAGGCGGCCAAGCGAGCGCCCCGCTATCCGACGCGCTTCGGCGCCTTGTGCAAAGTCAGGCGATACATCGACCGGGTTGTTGGCCTGACAGGTACCCCGGCGCCCAATGGGCTGCTCGATCTTTGGGCCCCCTACTACGTGATCGACCGCGGCGCGCGCCTAGGAGACACCTACTTCGCCTACCGGCGCCGCTGGTTCGATGGGGACTATATGGGCTTCAAATACCGTCTCCGGCCCGGCGCTTTTGAGCAGATCATGGACGCGATTCGCGACATCACCATCTCGATGCGCACCGAGGACTACGTCGACCTGCCGGAGGTGCTTCACAACCAGATCAAGGTCAAGCTGCCACCCAAGGTGATGAAGGAGTACCGCAAGTTCGAGAAGACGCTGATCTGGGAGCATGCGGAGGGCGACATCGAGGCGGTCAACAACGGCGTGCTGACGCAAAAAATGTTACAGCTCTGTAACGGCCATATCTATAACGAGGACGGCGAGGCACACGAGATTCACGACCTCAAGCTCGACGCACTGGACCGGGTGATCGAGGAGGCCAACGGGGCGCCGGTACTGGTCGCCTACAGCTACCAGTTCGACCTGGAGAAGCTGAGGAAGAAATACCCCAAGGCCGAGGTGGTTGGCGAGAAGCCGAACCTGCAGAAACGCTGGAACTGTGGCGAGATTCCGATCCTGCTGGCACACCCGGCCAGCGCCGGCCATGGCCTCAACCTCCAGTACGGCGGCTGCATCCTGGTGTGGTACGGCCTCACCTGGTCGCTGGAGTATTACCAGCAGCTCAACAAGCGCCTCCACCGCCCGGGCCAGCCGGAGACGGTGATTATCCACCATATCGTTGCCCAGGGCACGGTGGACGAGCGGGTCATGGCCGTGCTGCCGGAGAAGGAGGCCACCCAGGACGCGGTGATCGAGGCCACCCAGTACGTCGCGCAGTAAAGACAGTCAATAGTCAATAGTTGACAGTTTAGGGTTCCCTTCAACCGTTGCCTGTAGAACACTTCTACGCCGGTAGGAAAAAACCCTTGCGTTTATGCAGCGTGAGCTATTCTATGTTCAACGATATGTTGAAAAGGGAGCGGTATCATGAAGGACGATGACTTTGCACGTCGCCTGGCACAAGCCTGCGACAGACACGAATCCGTGCCGGCCTACGGCTTCGGCCGGCAGACCTGGATCAAGGACAAGATGCACGTCAGTCACGAGGCGGTGCGCAAGTGGGCACGCGGCGAGACCCGCCCGCGGCCCAAGAAGATGAAGGAGCTGGCGCATCTGCTCGGCGTCGACGAAGCCTGGTTGTCGCTCGGCGTCGAACCGGACTTTTCGCCGACCGAGAAGAAGGCGCGTGGGGTCACGCTGGAAGGCGTGGCGCAGGTCTTCATGGGGCTGCTGCAGGCGGGCGGTGGCGGCGTGGCGTTCGCCGGTGCCGCGGGGATTCGCCGGCGGATTTTTTCGCGATCATCAACGGCCAGCACCTCGCCTTTCGCACCGTGCTGGGCAGCAAGCGCGATCCGGAGACGCTGCTGTTCCGGGTCGCCCCCGACTTCGCGCAGTGCATCACCGTGGGGGCCATTCGCGGCAGTCCGTTTGTCATCGACTTCGTGATCCTGCCGCGCGCTGATCACTCAGTTCGGCGTCCACCACGTAGGGTATGTAGAACTGGCAGCTGAACCGCGTAACTGCCATTATCTGGTGAGTGGTCAGCGGCTCAATCAGCTGCAGACCTTCGATGACATCGTGGATGGGTAGCCTATCTGGGGGAGAAGATAATGAATATCGAATCTGCGCAGCGGGACATGCGAGCGCTGGGCGTGTACGGCGGGGCCATCGACGGCCTCTGGGGCCCGCTCTCCGAAGCGGGCTACCAGCAGGTGCTGAGCGCCGCCCGGTCGGTGCTCGAGAAGACGCTGCACCCCGCGGCGGGCGGGCGCACGGCGCTGGCCTGGGGGCAGAAGGTCGACGCGGCATTTCGCGAGAAGGTGCGGTCGATCTGCGCCCGGCTGGGGATTCGCGATCCCGACTGGTTGATGGCCTGCATCGCCTTCGAGACCGGCGAACGCTTTTCCCCCGACGTCGTCAACGGCGCGGGCAGCGGCGCGACCGGGCTGATCCAGTTCATGCCGCGCACCGCGCGCGGCCTGGGCACCACGACGCGGGCTCTGGCGAAGATGTCGGCGGTGGAGCAGCTGGACTTCGTCGAGCGGTACTTCCAGCCGTACAAGGGCCGCCTCAAGAACCTGGGCGACCTGTACATGGCGATTCTGTGGCCGGCGGGCATCGGCAAGGACAGCAGCTGGGAGCTCTGGGCGCGCGAGAGCCGCGAGATCACCTACTTCCAGAACCGCGGCCTGGACGCCAACCGCGACGGCGTGATCACCCGCGGCGAGGCCGTCGCCAAGATCGAGGAGAAGCTGGAACGCGGACGCGAGTCGTTTCGCGGATAAACATTCAACTATTTGTTGAATAGACAGCCAGGGGTTGTTAGGCTGCGGGGACCATTACTCGACGAGACGGGCACCGCCTTGACCGCCTACTACAACGAGAACGACCCCACGGCCGCCCAGTGGCTGCGCAACCTGATCGCCGCCGGGCTTATCGCGCCGGGGGACGTCGACGAGAGGAGCATCACCGATGTTCGACCCGCTGATCTGCGAGGCTACGCCCAGTGCCACTTCTTCGCCGGGATCGGCGTCTGGAGCCTCGCCCTGCGCCGCGCCGGCTGGCCAGATGATCGCCCCGTCTGGACCGGATCATGCCCCTGCCAGCCTTTCTCCGCGGCAGGCAAAGTCGAGGGGTTTGCTGACGACCGACATCTCTGGCCTGACTTCTATTGGCTCATCCGCCAGTGCCGCCCTGGAGCGGTCATTGGTGAACAGGTTGCAAGCAAGGCTGCAGGGGTGTGGCTCGACGCTGTACAAGCTGACCTGGAAGGACTGGGTTATGCCTTCGGGGCACTCGCGTTTCCGTCTGCGGGCGTCGGTGCCCCGCACATCCGAGACCGCACCTTCTGGGTGGGTCACACCGACCTCGCGGGACGGGAAGGACACGCCGGGCATGGTGGCGCAGCGCAACGGGAAGGATCGGATCGACCAGTTGCCTCGTCAGGCTTATCTGGCGGGATGGCCGACACCGCACGTGAACAGCACGACCGGCCCGGGATCAGCGGGGAGACAGGGAGGGCTGAACATACAGACGGCTGCGCAGATGGCGGGCTGGCCGACAACAACCGGCCCGGCCCGACTAACGGCTTCTGGGGAGATGCGGACTGGCTCGGATGCCGGGATGGAAAGTGGCGGCCAGTTGAACCCGGCGCATTCCCGCTGGCTCATGGGGCTCCCGCCCGAGTGGGACGCCTGCGCGCCTACGGAAACGCCATCAATGCTGAGGCGGCAACAGTCTTCATCGAAGCCTACCTCGACGTCGAAGCCGAGCGAGCGGGACGCGCTGATCTGAGCGAGTGCCCGTTCTGCGACCACTGGTTCGACCAGGCGCTGCTCGGTCGCTACGGGTGTCCCAACTGTGAAGGCGAGGGGCTCGACGACGAGCTCCTCTAGGAGCGCATCATGAACGAGAAGTGGGACAGCAGGTTTCTCAACCGCGCGGTCGAGGTGGGGCGCTGGTCCAAGGACCCCTCGACGCGCGTCGGGGCGGTGATCGTCTCCGGCAAGCGTCAGGTCAGTGAGGGCTACAACGGCCCCCCGGCGGGGCTGCGTGATGACGACACGATGCCCCGTGAGGAGAAGCTGCGCCGCACGATCCACGCCGAGGAGAACGCCCTGCTGTTCGCCGGCCGGGACGTTGCCGGTTGCACGCTTTACGTCACCCACCCGCCGTGCGGCTCCTGCGCGGCGAAGGTGATCCAGGCGGGCATCACCCGGGTCGTCTACCTGGCGCCAAGTGACGAGTTCGTGATCCGCTGGCACCCGGAGATGGCCAGCGCCCGTGCGATGTTCGAGGAGGCCGGCGTGCAGGTCGACATCCCTACAGGGCTGTCCCTCTGGGAGAGCGCATGAGCCCCACCGGGCGGCGTCCGCACCCCACGGGCTGGACGAAGTGGACCCATCGCGAGCAGGGCGGTGACTACACCTTCCTGACTGTGGCGCGGGGCACCGGTGAGGACCACGGCGTCGAGTTCGCCTATTACCTGGGCCTCGACCAGGGCAGCGGTACGCTCCGCACGTTTGTCCGGCGTCTCGAGGAGTGGCACCGGGTCATGACCCCGCTCGATGACGACGGGCTAGACGATCTGATCTAAGTCAGTGTACCTTTCAGTTGAGGTAACAACCGCCGGTGGGTCGGTGATAACCCATTAGTCAGAGTGGCGTCCTTGCATTGGCGTCTTCTCCTTGTGCCGGTACGGGGGCCACCGGTGGCGAGATCGGCCCCCACCAGATTTCTCACGGCCAGCGCCGAAGGAGGTGGTCCTTATCTGCCGAGGGTCAGACGCCGCGAGGCGACAGCCGACACCAGCGCCCGGGCCACACCCGGGCGTCCTTGTCTCTGCGGTTTAATTCATCTATAAGTTGAAAAGTCACCCACCCGTGAGCAAGAATGGTGACTTCGTGTTCAAGGAAACCCACCCCATGGCCAGGCCACGCAAGACACGCGATGACGACGATCTGATTGGCGGCCCGGGCGCCGGTGTCGAGATGGCACCGTATCCCGGTGAGGGGGAGCCCCTGCCGCCGCCGGCCATGGACCTCGTCGACATCTATGGCGGCGTCAGCGCGAACTGGCTGGCGCAGATTTTCGGCAGCGATGTGAAGACCATCAAGAAGAAGCTGGCCCGCGCCGAGGGCGTGCGCGTCGGCACCGGCCGCGGCGGTATCGCGCTGTATAACATCGCCACGGCGGCGGCTTACCTGGTCAGGCCGAAGATCGACTTGATCCAGTACGTCAAGGGGCTGCGCCCCAACGACCTGCCGCCGATCCTCAACGACAGCTACTGGGCGGCGATGCTCAAGCGCCAGAAATGGCAGGAGAACGCCGGCGACCTGTGGCGCACCGAGGACGTGGTCGCGGTGTTCGGCGACGTGGCCTTCATGTTCAAGACCACGGCCCAGCTGTGGGTCGAGGATTTAGACCGCCACCACGGCCTGAGCCCCGAGATGCGGGCCACCATCACCCATCAGGTCGACAATCTGCTCGAGCAGGTTCACGAGAAGATGATCGACCTGCCGAAGGCTCGCCACACGCGCAGCTCGGCGACGGAGGAGGGGGCTGTCCCCGACCAGCAGCCCAAGCCCGAAAGCCCGGAGGGCGTCGACATTGTATGACTCCATTGAACAGATGGTCTCGGCGGCGGCCAGCGGCATCCGGCCGCCCGAGCGTCTGACGGTGGCCGAGGCCGCCGAACGCTACCGCTACCTGAACAACCCGGGCTCTTACGTCGGCTATTGGGACAACACTTTCGCCCCGTACCTGGTGGAGTTCATGGACACGCTGACCAGCAGCGACTACACCGGGGCGGTGTTCGCCGGACCGGCAAGGACAGGCAAGAGCGATGTGTTTTTTAACTGGTTGGCGTACACCGCGGTCTGCGATCCGGCGGACATGATGATGGTCCACATGACCATGTCGGTCGCCCGCGACTGGAGCCAGAAGGACCTGCGGCGCGCCTGGCGCCATTCCAAGGCGCTGGGCAAGACGGTGGCCCCCGGTCGGCATAACCAGTCGACCCACGACATCCGTTTTCTCTCGGGCATGCACCTGCTGGTCAAGTGGCCGACGATCACCGAGCTCTCGGGCAAGACCGTGGGCCGCAACTGGATCGCCGACTACGACCGGATCAGCGCCAGCATCGACGACGAGGGGTCGGCGTTCAGCCTGACCTCGAAGCGTGCCGAGACCTTCCGCCGTTACGGCATGACGGTCGCCGAGAGTTCGCCAGGTTTCGACATCATCGACCCCAAGTGGTCGCTGCCCAAGGCCCGGCCTCACGAGGCGCCCCCGGTAGGCGGTGGCGTACTGGCGCTCTACAACCAGGGTGACCGGCGCCGCTGGTACTGGCGCTGCCCGGGCTGCGCGAAGCCGTTTGAACCGGACTTCAAGTTGTTCCTGATCCCCGACAGCGCCGACCTGGTGGAAGCCGCCGAGGCGACGGTGATGGAGTGCCCGCACTGCACGCATCACATCTGGCACGACGGCATGCACGGTGAGCCGGGCAAGCACGAGCTCAACCAGACGGTACTGGGCAACGCCAAGTGGGTGAAGGAGGGGCAGTTGTGGCTGCCCCGCTCAGGGGACGACGCCGCCGTGCAGGGCCGCCTCGAGGGCCGGGGGGTTCGCTCCGACCTGGCGGCCTTCTGGCTGAAGGGGCCCGCCGCCAACTTCGCGACCTGGCGCGACGTCGTGCTCAAGTACTTGCAGGCACAAGAGGTCTTCCAGCGTACCGGTGCCCAGGAGGCGCTGAAGACCACCATCAACACCGACCAGGGCCTGCCCTTTCTCCCGGCAGGGATGGAGCACGGGCGCCTGGCGGAGGACGTGCGGGGGATGGCGGAGGACGTCGGCGAGGGGACGGTGCCCGCGCATGTGCGGTTCCTGGTGGCCACCATCGACGTGCAGAAATCGCGTTTCGAGGTGCAGGTCCATGGCCTCGGCTACGGCGGCGATGTGACCGTCATCGACCGCTTCGCGATCCGCAAGTCCCGGCGCCTGGACGAGGACGGCGAGCGTGAACCGCTGCGGCCGGCGTCGTATGTCGAGGACTGGGACCTGCTGATCGACCAGGTGATGCTCAAGACGTACCCGCTGGCCGATGGCTCCGGGCGTGAGATGCGCATGCGCATGGTCGGCTGTGACTCCGGCGGCTCGGCGAGCAAGAAGAATGACAGCAGCACCACCAAGACGGCGTATGCCTTCTACCGGCGGCTCAAGCAGGCTGACGGCGCGGAGATACCCGCGGGCCTGCACCGGCGCTTCCTGCTGCTCAAGGGCGGCTCGACCGCCACTGCGCCACGGGTCAAGATCAGCTACCCGGACAGCGAACGGCGCGACCGCCATGCCGGTGCCCGGGGCGACGTGCCGGTGCTGATGCTCAACACCACGGCGCTCAAGGACCAGCTCGACGCCATGCTCGACCGCGAGCGCACCGGCGGCGGGCGGGTGCGTTTCGCCGACTGGCTGCCCGACGAGTTCTGGGACGAGATGGTCGCCGAGGCACGCGGTCCGAAGGGCTGGGAGAAGCTGTCGGCGCGCAACGAGGCATGGGACCTGCTGGTCTATTGCCTTGCCGTGGCGCTCTACCGGCCGATCCGCGTGGAGACGCTGGACTGGGACGAGCCCCCGGGCTGGGCCGATCAGTGGGACGATAACAGCATGGTGTTCAACCCCGCGAAGGGCGAGAAAGCCGAGGAAACCGTCGCGCCCAGGACATCGTTGAAAGACCTTGCGGCGGCTCTTGCTTGACATACAGTTCAACTTGCGCTTTCACTTTCAACCAAAAGTGTCTACTATTTCGTTGAAATTCTCGATCTTCCGGGGACTCTGAATGTCCGTGACCTTGCAAACCCGGCTCGATGAAGCCGAAACGGCATATCACCAGCTCGCCCTGGGGCAGAACATTGCCGAGTTTCGCGATCAGAATGGCGAGCTCGTGCGCTACACGCCCGCCAACCGTGGCGCGCTGTGGAGCTATATTCTCCGGCTGCGCTCCGAGCTTGGCATGGCGAACACCAGTCGACCCGGGAGGGCCACCTTTTGACGCTACCTGAGCTTCAGGACGTTGACCCGCTGATCGCCGCACCGCCGCACGGGCGGGAGATGGCGCTGGGGGCGTATGACGGTGCCAGCCGGACGTCGCGGGAGCTGATGACCTGGGCGCCGCCGATGCGCAGCGCCGACATGGACCTGCTCCCGGACAAGCAGATCAGCGATGTGCGGGTGCGCGACACCTTGCGCAACGACGCCTATGTGCAGAACGCCTCGCGGATCAAGCAGGACAGTGTGGTCGGCGAGATGTTCCTGCTCAACGCCAAGCCGAACATCAAGGTGCTGGGCCTCGACGAGACCTGGGCACAGGAATTCCAGGAAGAAGTGGAGGCCAAGTTCACGCTGTACGCCGAGTCGATCCGCAACTTCCCCGACGCCCAGCGCCGCAACACCCTGACCGGGCTGGTGCGCCTGGCGATGGGGATTCATTCGATGGCCGGCGAAGTGCTGGCCAGTGTAGAGTGGATGCGCAGCGGCTACCGGCCGTTTTCCACCGCGCTGCAGATGATCGACCTCGACCGGCTCTCCAACCCCAACGGCGAGATGGACACCAAGTTTCTGCGCGGCGGGGTCCAACGTGACCGCTTCGGCGCGCCGGTCGGCTATTGGATTCGCAACGGCCACCCCACCGATTGGCACAACGCCGACGGCCATCAATGGCGGTATGTGCCGGCCACCCGCGGCCAGGTCGTCGGCAATCCCGGCTGGGATAGGCCGCAGGTGATCCACATCATCGACCAGTGGCGGCCCGATCAATCGCGCGGCATCTCGTCGATGGTCTCGGCGCTGAAAGAAATGCGCATGACCAAGAAGTTCCGCGACGTGGTGCTGCAGAGCGCCGTGCTCAACGCCTCCTATGCGGCCAGCATCGAGTCCGACCTGCCCGCTGAGGTCGCCTTGCAGCAGGCCGGCGGCGGCGATCCCGATGCGCTGTCCAACTACGCCGGGACCTATCTCGACCAGGTCGCCGAGTATGTCGGCGGTTCGCGCAACATCCACATGGACGGCGTGAAGATTCCGGTGTTCTATCCGGGCACCAAGATGAAGCTGCAGAACGCCGGTACGCCCGGCGGCATGGGCACCGACTTCGAGGGCTCGATGCTGCGTTACATCGCGGCGACCCTGGGGGTCAGCTACGAGCAGCTGTCCAAGGACTTCAGCAAGGCCAACTACTCGAACCTGCGCGCGGCGATGGCCGACACCGAGCGACGCATGAAGGTGCAGAAGCGCCAGGTGGCCGACCGGTTCGCCGCCGTCTTCTACCGGCTGTGGCTGGAGGAGGCGCTGAACAAGGGCGAGATCACCTCGATGCCGAGCAAGGCGCCCAACTGGTACGACGGGTTGAACCAGGAAGCCTACTCGGCGTGTGACTGGATCGGCGCCAGCATGGGCCAGATCGACGAGTTGAAAGAGACCCAGGCCGCCGTGCTGCGGGTCAACAACGGCCTGAGCACCCGCGAGATCGAGTTGTCGCGCCTCGGCCGCGACTGGCGTGAGGTCTACAGCCAGCTCTCCCGCGAGAAGACGCAGGAGGAGAAGCAGGGTCTGCTGTTCGGCGCCGACAAGAACAGCCAGAACATGATGAACGCCGCCGGAGGGGCGCCTTCCAATGAGGGCGCCAACCCGCGTAGTGAAGTGGATGGGGAGAACACCGATGAATAACGTACTGGCGGCACGTTTCGCCGACAGCCCGGTCATGGTGGCCCCGGGTCACGAGGGCTGGCTGGCGAACTGTCTGACCTCGTTGCAGGCCAGGATCGACACCTTGCAGCCCGAGCAGATGGCCGAGTTCGCCCGGTCGGGCGATGAAGACTGGTGGGGTCGTGAGGGCTCGTTTCGTGCGATGCTGCGGCCCTACAAGATCGAGGACCGGGTGCTGCAGGTGCCGGTCAAGGGCATGCTGCTCCACGGCTTCCCGTGCGCCATCCCCGGCATGGCCACCGGCTACGAGTACATCGTGCGGGCCTTCGAGCGCGGCATGGCCGACGACGAGGTGGACGAGATCGCCATGCTGATCGACTCCGGGGGCGGCGAGGTCGCCGGCAACTTCGACGCCGTCGACAAGCTCTACCGGATGCGCGGCACCAAGCCGTTCACCGCGCTGGTCAACGAACACGCCTACTCGGCGGCCTTCTCCCTGGCCTCGGCCATGGACAAGATCGTGGTGCCACGCACCGGGGGCGTCGGTTCGGTCGGCGTCGTCACCTCGCATATCGACCAGTCCAAACGCCTCGAGGACGCCGGCATCAAGGTCACGTTTGTCCATGCCGGCGCACACAAGGTGGAAGGCAATCCTTACGAGCCGTTGAGCGAAGATGCGAAAAACCGCATGCAAGCACGCATCGACGGGCTCTACACTATCTTCGTCGCAACCGTGGCGAGAAACCTGGGGGTGAGTGACCAGGCGGTACGGGACACCGAAGCGCAGACGTATAGCGCCGAGGAAGCCGTCAGCCTGGGCTTCGCCCACTCGATTCTCGCCTTCGATGAAGCCCTGGCCGCCCTCGGCGGTCGTCCCGCAGCAACAGGAGTTACGACCATGAGCCACGAGCAGACCCCCGGAGAAGGTGCCAGCACCTTCCTCCAGGCAGACCTCGATGCCGCTCTCGCCGAGGGCAAGACCGCAGGTGCCCAGGCAGAGCGCGAGCGTATCAAAGGCATTATGTCCAGCGACGCCGCGAAAGATCGCGCTGACCTGGCTTTCCACCTTTCGATGAATACCGACCTGACGGTTGAATCCGCCGGTTCGATTCTCGAAGCGTCCCCCGTCGCCGCCCAGCCGCCCACCAGCAAGGGCCCTGAAGGCTCTCACTTCGAGAAACTGATGGCGAACGGCAATCCCGAGGTCACGGGTGAGTCGGATGAGGACGGCGCAGAGGCCGCCACCTCAGACACCATCATGGCCGACTACCGTCGTGCCACCGGCCAGGCCGCCAAGCACTAATTTAGGAGCTGATCATGCCCACTATTGATTACCAGAACCTCGGCCTGGCAGACGTGCAGACCGACAGTTTCACGCAGACGGAGCTGTTCTTCGGTGATACCCCCGCGGTCGTCACCGAGGACGCCATCGTCCCCTCCGCCATCGCCACCGCTGGGCTTGCCGCCTGGACTCCGGTCTTCGTCGATCCGGCAACGCGGGTCATCTCGCTTGCCGACAATGACGCGGGTGGCAGCGGCGTAAACGCCAACGCCGTGACTGTGGTGGGCGTCGATGCGGGTAGCCCGGCCGACATCGGTCTGTCGGTGTATACCGCAGGCCACTTCAACATGAACGCGCTGAACTGGCCCGCTGAGTACACCACCGACGCGCACAAGCGCGGGGCCTTTGCCGTTGCGACGGCGAACCAGATTCGCGTCAGCGTGCCCTACTACAGCTAAGTCCAGGAGGACATGAGATGGCTATCCAAGTACAGATGTATGACACGGCCACCCTGCTGGGCCTGTTTCGGGAGATGGAGCCGGCGAGCACCTACTTCCGCGACCTGACCAGCAACTCGGTCGTGACCTTCGAAGACGAGTACATCGACTTCGAGAAGGTCAGCGAGAGCCGCAAGATCGCTCCGCTGATCGTGCCGACGGCCCAGGGCCGCCCGATTTACTCCGAGGCGAGCACGGTGACCCGCTTCAAGCCGGCCTACCTCAAGCCCAAGGACCCGGTCAGCCCCGGGCGGGTGATCAAGCGTCGCCCCGGTGAGAGCCTGTTTTCGCCGAACACCCTGTCCCCGATTCAGCGTTACAACGCGATCATCGGCGACATCATGCGCGCCCACCGCGAGGCCATCGAGCGTCGCGAGGAGTGGATGGTGGCCCGCGCGGTGATCGACGGCCAGGTGACCCTGAGCGGCCCGGACTACCCGACGCGGGTGGTGGACTATCAGCGTGACGCGAACCACACCGTCACCCTGTCCGGCACCTTCTGGGATAACGCCACGACGTACCCGATCATGGATGACATTCAGACCTGGATCGACAGGGTACGGCGCGCCGACTTCGGCGGCCCGGTGAACCGCCTGACGGTGGGTGACGAGGTGCTCGGCGTGATGCTCAAGAACGAGGGCGTGCTGGCTCAGCTCGACACCCAGCGTCGTGGCACCAACGCCGACCTGAACACCGGTCTGCGCAGCGGTGACTACGTCGAGTACATCGGCCGCTTGGGTCCGAACCTCGAACTCTGGGTCAACAGCGACTTCTACGAGACCCCGGCCGGGGCCGTCGAGAAGTTCCTTGACCCCAAGGAGATCGTGCTGACCGGGCCGAACATCAACGTGGTGCGTGCCTTCGGTGCCATCCTCGATGACAAGGCGGGATTCAACGCCATGCCGGCGTTCCCGAAGATGTGGTCGAGCGATGACCCGAGCGTGACCTACGTCATGACGCAGTCGGCACCGCTGCCGGTTGTCGTGAACCCCAATAACTCGCTGAAGGCCAAGGTCCTCGCGGGCTAACAGCCGATAGGAAGGGCGGCCTCCGGGCCGCCCGACCTTCACTGGGAGATACCCCATGCAACTGATCGCTATCCATTCTATTCAGCGTCGCGGCGAGAACGACACACTCGTCGCGATTGCGCCCAAGACGGTGTTCGACGCCTCGGGCGACGAGGCCGCGTTCCTGATCGCCGCGGGGGCCGCGCGTCAGGTCACCGGCAAGGCGGCTGCCACGCCGACCGCGCCTGCCACGGAGCCCGACGACACGACCCGGGCCACGCCGACCGCGCCTGACGAGCTTGCCGGCATGACCAAGGCCGACCTGATCAGGTTCGCTGCCGATAACGGCGTCGAGATCGACGAGAAGGCGTCTAAGGCGGACATCCTCGAGACCCTGCGCGCGGACCTCGCGGCCGGCGACGAGTTGGTGTGAGCCGGTGAGCTTTCGCGACGCCAAGCGCAGGATTCGTCGGCAGCTTCATGCCCATGCCGCCGAGCCTGTCTGGTACCTGGCCGCCGCCGGTAGTGATCCGGTAGCGGCCACGGTGCGTCTGCATCTCAACATGAGTGAATTGGGAGAGCTGCTGCGTGGGGGCTTCGCCGACCGGGCGGAGCTTACGCCACGCATCATCTTTCTGCGCAGCCAGGTCGTCCCGGTGCGTGACGCCATCGTGGTGACGCGCGACCTGGGCGCCTATTACGTCGACCATGACCATGCGCCGGACGACATCACGGTGACCGCTGAGGTGGTCAAGATGACGCCCAGCCAGATCACCGAGCAGGGCCTGGACCCCAACGCCGATTGGCTGGGGCTGCCGGCACCGTGATGTCGTCCGGTATTCGAGCCGACCGTATTTGAGGAGGACGTCTTCGCATGAGTCTCAACTTGACCACCCGCGCGGGCAAGGGGTCACCGCTCACGGCCGCAGAGTACGACGGCAACCTGGCCGCGCTGGAAGCCGCCGCGCTGGAAGCCGCCGCGCTGGCCGCTGACTCACTGGCCGCATGACGAATCGCCAGCCCGGCGTGCTGCTGATCGTGGGGCCGGGGATCATCGTTTCCTGCGTCGGTTTCATACCGCGGCAGACGGCCTTGGCATCCGGCTGTTTACCCTCGACAAGGAGTGAGCCATGAACGACGCCTATGTGGTGGCAGTGGATGGCCTGGACAGCCTCGATGACATCGCGGACCTGGCGCCGCAGATCGCGCGCAAGGCCCAGCAGGCGATCAACACCACCACCCGGCGTCGGCGCACCAGCGCGGCGCGTGAGATGCAGCAGCAGGTCGCCTTCCCGGCACGCTATCTCTCGGGCAGCAGCGGCCGGTTGAAGATCGACAAGATGGCCAGCCCGCGCAGCCTGGAGGCACGGATTACCGGCCGCGACCGGCCGACCTCGCTGGCTCGCTTCGCTGCCAGCCGCAACCCGGCGGCCTCGCGCAAGGCCGGCGGCGTGAAGGTGACCGTGGCGCCGGGTGAGACCCAGTTCATGGAAGGCGCCTTCATCATGAAACTCAAGGGCGGCAACCTGGGGCTGGCGATTCGCCTCAAGGCCGGCGAGAGCGTGCGCAACAAGAAGCAGATGACCCGCGTCGGCAAGGGGCTCTACTTGCTCTATGGGCCCAGCGTGAACCAGGTCTTCCGCGGGGTCGCTGAAGACGGTGTCCGTGACACCGCCGGTTTCCTGGCGCAAGAGTTCTTCCGACTGATGGAGCTGTGACGATGGCCGACCCGACCCGACTGCGCGTACTCAAGGCACTGACCGGTGTGCTGGAGACCATCACCCCGGCCAACGGCTACGCCCATGACCTGACCGGCAAGGTCTTTCGTGGGCGCGACATCTTCGGCTACACCGACCCGCTGCCGATGATCGCGATCCTCGAGCAGATCGAGGAGCAGGAACAGCAGCCGTCCCCGCAGACCAGCGCCAAGGCGCACGGTCCCTGGACGCTGCAGATTCAAGGGTTTGTCGCCGATGATCGCGACAACCCGACCGACCCGGCGCACCACCTCCTCGGCGAGGTGAAGAAGCGCCTGATCGAAGAAAGAATCCGTGACCGGCAGCGTGACATCCTCGGGATGGGCGATGTGGTGACGGAACTCCGGCTCAGCCAGGGCGTTGTCCGACCCGCTGACGAGATCAGCGACAAGGCATACTTCTGGATGAGAATCACCCTGGGCATTGTGGAAAACCTCAATGAGCCTTACGCTTGACCCGGGTTTCAACATATAGTTGCCATATCCACAGAAAGAGGTGAACGGCATGAGCAATAACTACACGCTGGGCCGGGGTGAAATCCACTTCGGTCAGTACCGCACCGGGACCCAAGTGCCGCGCGGCGAGCGGTATCTGGGTAACTCTCCTGAGCTGGGCTTCAGTGCCGAGCAGGAGAACCTCGACCACTACAACTCGGATCGCGGTGTTCGCATCAAGGACGAGTCGGTCATCCTGCAGCTGGACTACAACGGCAGCTTCATCACCGACAACATCTCGCCGCAGAACCTGGCGATGTTCTTCCTCGGTACGCAGACGCTGGAGAGCACCGCGGGCTCCACCGCGGACACCGAGTCGTTCGTCGACGTCGAGCTGGGCACCTCGTATCAGCTGGGCACCAGTACCACCCAGCCTTCCGGCGTGCGTGATGTCGAGAACGTGGCATTGACGGTCGGGGCGACCCCGCTGGTCATCGACGTGGACTACACCATCGACATGGCGCTGGGTCGCTTCACGCTGCTCGACACCGCGACGGTCGTGGCGGACACCGACACCGTCGACGTGACCTACGACGTCAAGGCCAGCACTCGCCAGCGGATCATCTCGAAGTCCGACACCATCGAAGGCTCGCTGCGCTTCCTGGCCTACAACCCGGCCGGTGACGACATCGACTACTTCATGCCGTGGGTCAAGATCACCCCCTCCGGTGACTTCCAGCTCAAGAGCGATGAGTGGCAGCAGTTGCCGTTTGACCTCGAGGTCCTCAAGAAGGGCACGCTGGAGTCGATTTACATGGATGGTCGGGCTTACGTTCCTGCATAAATGAGGTGATCCCCGATGGGACTCAAGGACTTGAAAATCCCCGAGGCGATCATTGAGATTCCGGGCGGCAACTTTGCCGTCCGGGGCCTCAGCCTCGACGACCTGGCCTGGCTCGTGCGACGTCACGGCGAGGCAATGCGCAAGGTATTCAGTGAATTCACGGCGTCGGACACCGATCTGACGTCTGACAGTGTGGCGGGCTTCCTGCTGCCGCTGGTCGACTCGATGCCGGGGCTGGTCTCCGAGATCATCGCCTGCGCCGGCGGCGAGGCGGGAGAGGCCGATCTGGTGCGCAAGTTGCCCTTCCCGGTGCAGATCGACGCGCTGGAGAAGGTCATCGACCTGTCCTTCGATGCGGCGGGCGGGCCAAAAAAGCTCGTGGAAACCGTGGTACGGATGGCTCAGGGGACCACGGGGCTGCTGGAAAGCCTGAAGACCTGAGCGACTGGGTGTGGGGGCTGCGCCGACAGGTCAGCCTGCTGCTCGATCACGGCCACCACCAGGCCCGCCATTACCCCATCGGCATGGTCTGGGAGGAGGTGCAGATCGTGGTCGAGCGCACCAACCACCGGGACGTGAGTAGCACCACCCTGTTTCATGCCGCGGGCGCGGCCTTGCTATCGAAGAAGGGACACGCCGGGCTCAAAAAGTTGCTGAAGGAGCTCTCGAATGGCTAAGGGTAATCGCGAGGTTTCGCTGGTCATTCGGGCTAAGAACGAGGCCAGCAAGGCGCTGGGCTCGATCACCGCCTCGCTTGATCAAATGCGCGAGTCTCAGCGCAAGACGCAGGACAGCGCGGGCGAGACGGGCTCCACCCTGCAGCAACTGGGCAAGACGCTCGGCACCCTTCAGCGCGCCATCTCCGGGTCAGGCGGGGCAGAGAAGTTCGCCGGTGACCTGGCCGAGGCCAAGGCGGCCGCCGACCGGCTGGAAGCCTCGCTCGCCGCGCTGACGGCGGAACAGCGCCAGCTCAACACCGAGATGTCGCGCAGTGACGCCACCGCCACCAGGCTGGCGGCGCGACAGCAACAACTGACGGATCGCCTGCGCAGTTACCAGCAGAACGCGGCCACCGCCAAGGCCCGGCTGGCCGAACTTAACGCCGAGATTCGTCGCGGCGAGCAGGCCGGGGTGCAGACGGATCGCCTCTCCGGGCAGATGCGACAGCAGGCCACCGCCGTCGAGCGGCTGCGCACACGCTACCGGGAGCTACTCGGTGAGCTCAACGCCGTCGAGCAGCCGTCTGCGGCGTTGCGCAAGGAGTTCGGCGACACGGTTCGCGCCCTGCGTCAGCAGGAGACCGCGCTGGCCAAGACCGGGGCCTCCTATCAGGAGCACACCGCGGCGACCCAGCAACTGCGTGCCTCGCTACCGCAGCTTCGCCAGGAGCAGCAGCAGGTCAACGCGACCTTCGAGCGGTCCAGCGGCGCGGTCAGCGAGACCCGGCGGGCGCTGGGCTACGTCAACACGGCGGTCAAGGAGACCGCGGCCTCGCAGTCCTCCTTGCAGCGTGCCCTGGCCAAGACCGACAGCAGCATGGACCGGCAGGCCAAGAACCTGGCCGAGGTACGCCAGGAACTCGGGCAACTGTCCACCACCGGCGAGCAGGTCGACGCGACGCTGGACAAGATCGGCGCCACCGTGCGCGGCGAGTTGTTGCGCAGCTTGCAGCAGTCCCGCCAGGAATTGGAGCGATACCGGACCACCTGGCAGCAAGCCCAGCAGGCGATTCGTGCCTCCGCGCAGACTGGCGGCATGGCGCCTGGCGGCATGGCGCCGCCGACTGCCGACACGCAGCAGCAGCTCAACGTGGCCCGGGCGGCTAAAGAGGCGTATGACGAGCAGCGCGAAGCGATCCAGCGGATGCGTACCGCGTTGCGCGCTGCCGGCACCGACACCACCGCGCTGGCCGCGGCGCAACAGACCTTCGAGCAGAGCCAGCAGCGGCTCGAGCAGCGCATCAAGGCCCTGGCAGCGGCACAGAATCAGCAGGGCGCGGCGGCGGCCCGCACGGCCTCCGCCTCGGATCGTGCGGCGACGGCGGCCACCCGGCAGGCGGCCGGTCATCGTGGTGTCTCGCAGGCGTTGCGCCAGCAGGCCGGGGCCTCTCGTGAGGCGGCCAACGGCATGGAGGTCTGGCTGAAGGGCGGGCGTACCTCGCTCTCGCTGTTCCAGCGCCTGCGTGGTGAGCTGCTGGCGCTGGCCGCGGCCTACGTCGGACTGTTCGGCGCCATCCAGGCGCTGGGCGGGGTGTCGCAGACCTTCCAGGACATCGAAGCCGCCAACAACAAGATGATGGTGGCGATGCAGGGCGACCAGGCGCTGGCCGCGCGTGAGATGCGCTGGATTCGCGAGGAGGCCGACCGGCTCGGCGTGCAGTTCAACACGCTGGCGATGCAGTACGCCAACCTGGCGACGGCCACCCGTGGCACCAACATCGAGGGCGCGCAGACCCGCAAGATATTCCAGCAGGTCACCGAAGCCGGGCGGGTGTTCCGGCTTTCCAACGACCAGTTGCAGGGCGTGTTCAAGGCCCTCGAACAGATGGCCTCGCGCGGCACGGTCTCGATGGAGGAGCTTCGCGAGCAGCTCGGCGACCGGCTGCCGGGTGCTTTCCGCCTGGCGGTCGAGGCCATGGGCATGACCTCGAAAGAACTCACCAAGATGATCGAGAACGGTGAGCTGGCCAGTGAGGACTTCCTGCCGAAGTTTGCCCAGCGGCTGTCCGACGTCACCAAGCCACAGCTTCCCAAGGCCCTGGAGAGCTTCAACGCCGCGCTGGGCCGCTTCCAGAACGAGATCGTCAAGGCCCAGGAGGCCGTGGCCAACAATGGCTTCATCGACGGCATGGCCGCCGCCCTGGAGAACCTGACGACGTTTTTCCAGTCATCCAGCGGGCAAAAGTTCTTCAAGGACATCGGCACCTCGGCGGGGAACTTCGTCGAGACGCTATCGCGCATCCCCGAGGCGCTGTCGGCGTACCTGCCGGCCATCTCGGGCGCCCTTAACGTACTAAGCGCCGGGTTCGAGACGCTGATCCGTCTGGCCGATGAGGTCATCCTGCTGCTGTCGCTGTTCGTTGGGCAGCGCATCCTGTCGGGCATCGCCTCGTTGGGCCAGCGGTTCCGGCAGGCGGCGCAGGCGGCCCTGACGCTGCCCCCGGCCGCGGCCGCCGCACAGGGGGCGACCCAGGGCATGGCCGGTGCGCAGGCCACCCTGAACGCCCAGACGGCCGCGGCACCGCCGCTGATGGCGCGGATGCGTGCCGGGTTGACGGCGACCTCTATCGCCATGACGACGGTCCAGGGTCGGGCGCTGGCCGCCTCACGGGCGCTGGCCGGGCTGCGCGCCGCGTATCTGCTGATCGGTGGGCTGCCGGGGCTGATCCTCACCGGGCTGGCCACGGCGGTTTACCTGTGGTCCAGCAACACCGAGAGTGTGATCGACGCCACGGGCGAGCACGAGAGGCAACTGCAGCGCCTGCTCGATGAGTACGGGCGCGTCGAGGAGGCCGGCGGGGACTGGCTGGAGACGATCAAGGAGGGCATCGACGGCATCTCGCTGTCGGACTTCCGCAACACCTTGCGTGTACTCAGCCGGGAGTTCGAGGCCGAGCGGGAATCTCTCACTCGTCAGATTGCGGGTCGCATGGCGCCGCTGGCGGCCGCCCCCGGGCCCGACAGGCTGGACGAGACGGAGCGCCTGGTCGTCGAGCTCAACAAGGCCCTGCAGGACGGGGGGATCACTGCCGCGAAGTACCAGAAAGAGATCGACGGCATCCTGGCCTCCGGCAAGGCGTCGAAGCGCCTGACCGAGCTCGTCGAGAGCTCAGGCAACTTCCGCCAGGCGCTGGTCGAGTCTGAGCAGGAGCTGCTCGATCAGGCGTCTGCCGTGCTGGCGCTGGGGGGCACCATTGACGAGCTTAGTGACGCCCAGCGAGAGGCGGTGCCGGAGGAGCTGGCACGCGGCGGCGCCCGGTTCGTCAATGAGGTGGAGGGTCCGCTGGAGCGCATCACGCGCCAGATGGAGGAGATGCGCGGCGAGTTGCGCGGCGTGGGTTCCGAGATGCGCCGGATGGCCGCCCTGCAGGGTCTGGACGAGATCATCCGGGCGGCCGAGGCGGCCGACGATGTCGACCTCCTGCACCCCAAGCTGCAGCGTCTGTACTACATGCGCCTGCAGAACATGCGCGACATGCGCGCGATCATGGCGGAAGCCAACGAGATCAACGACCCGCTGGCGCGCGTCGAGTTCGACCAGCAGCGGCGCCAGCAGGACGCCCGGCTGGGTGACGACGTACCCCGCGAGGTCTTCGTCGAGCGTCGGGTCGAGGACCTGCGGCGCCAGCTGGTGGGCGGCGAGCAGATCGAGGACCCGGATCGCCTGGGCGAGCTGCTGGACAGCGAGCGACAGACCGCGAGCATGGAGTTCGATGCCGAGGCACAGAAAGACGCCGCCAAGGCCGCCGAACGGCGTGCCAAGGACGGCGAACGGGCCGCCAAGGCCATGGCGCGTGAGGCCGAGAAGGCCCGCGAGTACGTCGATGACCTGGACCGTGGCCTGGCCCGCCGGGCGGAGGAGCTTGCGGTCGGCGAGGAGCTGACCCGCGAGATCGCGATTCGCCGGGCACTGGAAGACGAGGGCCTGGCCGCGCAGCGTGCCGGCGTCGAGCTCGACCAGCAGCGCCTCACGCGGATTCGCCAGATCGTCGGCGCCGAGTATGACCGCCAGGCCGCGCTGCGCCAGCAGGCCGAGCGTGAGGAGGAGATCAACCGGCTCCAGCAGATGCGCCGTGACCTGCTCGAGATGATCGACGTCTACCAGCGGGACGGCAACGTGGAGGCGCTGGCCGCCACCCAGGCGCAGCTCGAGCAGACCAACGTCAAGCTGCTGGAGAGCGTCAGGGCGTGGATCGCCTACTGGGAGTCGGTGGGCGGCCCGGAGGCCGAGGCCAAGGTGGCCAGCTTCCGACTGCTGCTGGCGCAGATCGAGAACGACCTGGCGGCCGCGGCCAACCGCGGCAAGGTCACCGCCTTCGAGATCGGCGAGGCGTTCGGCTCCCAGCTCTCGATCGGCCTGGACAACTGGCTCTCGAAGATTCGCGATTCCGGCGATGTGTTCGGCAGCCTGCGCGAATCCTTCCTCCAGTTCGCCAGCGACTTCCTGCTGCAGATCGCCCAGATGATCGCCCAGGCGGCGCTGTTCAACGCCGTTCAGTCGGTCTCCAGTGGCGGCCGTGGCGGCGCCATCGGCCAGGGCATCCTGGCGGCGATCAGCCATGACGGCGGGATCGTCGGCGCCGCAGGCCCTACGCGGTCGGTCTCGCCCGGATGGTTCAGCAACGCCATGCGCTATCACGGTGGCGGCATCGCCGGGCTGCGGCCGGGCGAGGTGCCGAGCATCCTGGAGCGCGGCGAGGAAGTGCTGACCCGCGACGACCCGCGCCATGCGGCCAACGGCGGCGGCCAGCCGGCGGTGAACCTGAAGAACGTCAACGTGTTCAACAGTGCGGACGTGATGGAACAGGCCCTGGCCGACCAGACCGGGCAGAAGGTGATGCTCAACTGGGTCCGCAGCAACAGTTCCGCGATCCGCGGCAACCTGGGCGTTTAAGGAGAGGCAACCATGGTTCATGCCTGGCCGTTCGACCCCGCCTGGCCGCCCAGCGGTCAGGCCGTCGAGGATACGTTCAGCTTCCAGACGGAGATTATCACCAGCCGCAGCGGGCGCGAGTCCCGGCGCGCGCGCCGTGAGGCCCCCCGGCGCGCCGTGCGCCATGGGCTGATTCTCCACGGCGAGGACCTGCGGCTCTACAAGGACATCCTGTGGAACTGGCAGCCGCAGGACTTCGTGATGGCCGACATCGTCCGCCGGGTTACGCTGCCGGCGACCCTGTCGGCCGGCGCCAGCACCTTCACGCTGGGCAGCCCGGCGGGCTGGATGGTCGCCGGGCTGACGCTGATCCTCGGCACCGGTGAGGACCGTGAGGACCGTGAGGTGCTGACCATCGACAGCGTCGCCGGCAGTGTCGTTACCCTGACGACCGCCGCGCTCGCGACCTGGCCGGCGGACACGCCGGTCTACGCGGGCCTCTTGGGCAACCTGGCGACCAGCATGAGTGCCGACCGGCAGACGACCAACGTGGCCACGGCCGAGGTGTCGTTCACCGTCAGGCCGCTAAGCGAACCGGCGCGTGCCGTATCGGCCGCCCCGTTGCTCCTCGACGACCGCGAGGTGTTTCTGCGTCGCCCCAACTGGCTGGAGCGTGTCGCCTCGGCGATGAGCCACGAGGTCGACATCCTGGATTATGGCGTGGGCCCGATCTACCGGTATGCGCCGGTGCCGTTCGGCCAGGAGATCACTGGGGCGACCTACCTGGGGCGCAACGTCGCCGAGGTGGACGACATTCTGGACGTCTTCTTCCGTATGCGCGGCCGCCAGGGCGAGCTGTGGATGCCGACCTGGGAGCCCGACTTCCTGCTGCGCGGCACGTCGTCCGCGGGCAGCAGCACGGTGCGCGTGAAGGGCCCGCGTGTGGCGGAGATGTACGCGGCCAGTGCGACCCACCGGGCCATCTTCGCGCTACGCGAGGACGGCAGCGTGGCGCTGCATAAGACGGCCAGCATCACGGCGGTCAACGATGGCCAGGGCAACGACTCGCTGATCAATCTGATCACGCCGCTGACCCAGGACCTGTCCAGCACGATCACCGTGATCACCGGCTGGCTGCTGCTGCGGCGTTTCGCCAGCGACTCGCTGACCGTCGAGTGGTTGACCCATTCCGTGGCCAATCTGCGGCTCAATCTGACCACTCTGGAGATGCGGCCGCCCGAGAGCCCGTGAGAATTGGCTTTCGCCTATGCGCCTATTCAACTAGCATAGGAATACTAAACGAAAGGTTGAACGCATGTTCGAGGTCTTTCACACCAGCCGGTCCAAGTCGCGTCCGGTCTACCTGTACGACATCGCCTTCGCTGCTGGTGAGCCGGGGCGGCTGCGCGTGACCTCGGCGAGCCAGACGCTGACCGTGGGCGGAAACGCCTACGCGCCGGCGCAGGTTCGCCACGGCGAGATCGTCAGTTCGGGCTCGTTGGACAAGACGACCCTGGAGCTCAAGGTGCCGCGCACCAGCCCGCTGATCGAGATTTTCCGGGTCTACCCGCCGGAGCAGGTGGTCAACCTGACGATCCTTCAGGGCGAGCTGGACGACCCGGATGGGGAGTTCACCCCGGTTTGGTCGGGACGGATTCTCAACCTCGGCCTCGAGGGGTTGGAGGCGACGTTTTCGTGCGAGCCCATCGCCACGGCCGTCCGCCGGCCGGGCCTGCGCCGCACGTATCAGTACGGGTGCCCGCATGTGCTCTATGGGCCGCAGTGCCGTGCCAGCAAGGCGGCCGCGACCACCACGGCGACCGTGCAGGCGATCAGCGGCTCGACAGTGACGCTCAACAGCGGCTGGAACGCCCAGGCCACCAGCAAGTACCTCAACGGGTTGCTGGAGTGGACCGGGCCGAGCGGCGGCTTCACCCGCACCGTGCTGCAGGTCCCCACCGCGACGCAGGTGCTTATCGGCGGGCTGGTGCGGGAACTGGACGTCGGCGACAGCGTGAGCCTGGTGCTCGGCTGCAGCCACGGCCTGCCCGACTGCCGTGATCTGCACGACAACATCTTGAACTACGGCGGCCAGCCGTGGATTCCGCTGGACAATCCGCTGGGCACCAAGACCCCCTTCTACTAGGAGACCGCGCATGTTCCTCGCCGCGCTTACCAGTTTCGCCATCCAGCTCGCCGTTGCGGTGGTCATCGCGCTGATCGCCTACGCGCTGATGCCGAAGCCCAAGAGCCGCACCGCCGACATGGCGCGGGACCTGGAGATGCCCACCGCCGAGGCCGGCCGCCCGGTGCCTGTGGTGTTCGGTAACGGCACACTCAAGAGCCCCAATACCCTGTGGTATGGCGAGCCAAACACCGTGACCGTCGAGATCGACGCATGACGGGCACACGTTTCACGACCGATGACGTGATCCGTGCGGGGGGCTGCCCGGCGGGCATCCGCCACTGGTTCACCGCGAGAGGCGACGCCCTGCCCGAGGGCGTGACACTGCGTTCGTTTATCCGCGAAGGCATGACCCTCGAGCAGGCGCGCGCCTGCCGGGACGGCTTCATCGAGCGGGCGTTGAGGATCAAGGAGGCTCGCCATGGGGGATAAGAGCGGCGGCAAGCCAAAGATGCGGGTGACTCGCTACTACCTGGCGATGCACCTCGGCGTCTGCCACAGCGTCGAGGCGATCAAGGCGATCTGGGTCGGCGAGAAAAAGGCGTGGTGCGGGAACGTCACCGAGAACGGCGCAATCGGCGTCGGCAAGGAGGGGCTGTTCGGTGGCATGCAGAAAGAGGGCGGCGCCTCCGGCCGGATCACGGTGATGCTGGGCGGCGACACGCAGACCGCGCCGCCCTCGTTGATCCAGCGTTTGGGGACGACGGCGTCCACCACCCCGGGGTTTCGCGGCATCACGTCGCTGTTCTTCTACGGCGCGGGGGAGAACGCGCCGGTGGACTTCAATTGGGGTGGGCTGTTCGGCGCCGCCGGCCTGTTCGGCCTGGTGTTCTACAAGGGCCGCAGCTTCTACTGGGGCACCCAGCCGTACCTCAAGCCGGTATGGGTCACCGTAGAGCGCATCCCGGCGCGGGCGCTGGCACCTGGCACGGCACCGATACCCCGCGGTTCGAGTAACTGCGGCAAGACCAGTGTCTACATGGAGCTGGACGACTCCAGGTCGATGGAGGGCTCCCGCCTGGCCAACCTCAAGTCCGCCGTCAACATACTGCTCGACGCCATCGTAGAGCAGATCGGCCAGGGGCGGGGCTTCGATGTTGGCATGTCCCGATTCAACGGAGGGAAGATCGAGCGGACGGGGGTCAATGCCTCCGATATTCAAGATCTTCGGAACTTCGTCGGGGCGATGGTCGCGGGTGGTAGAACGCCGTTCGATGCCCCCATCGCCGACGCGGTGACCTGGTTCGAGGCGTCACAGAATAACGGCGACCTGGTGCGGAGGATAAACTTCTTCATTACCGACGGTTTCCCTACCGACGGCAGCGGCGACATAGCCGCGAGTATCGCCTCCGAACTGCTCGACCGCACTATTCCCGTCGATATGTACGGTATCAACATCGACCGGCAGAACACCTCAGACACCGCCAAACTCGACAACACCCCCGAGGACGGCGTACCTGTGGTCTATGGTGGCAACGCCCAGGCGCTCGCCGACATTCTTACGGGCGCGCTCCTCGACATCTTCGATGCCAACCCCGCGCACGTTATCTATGAGTGCCTGACGGATACCGACTGGGGGATGGGCGCCGATCCGGCGGGGATCGACACGGCGAGCTTTCAGGCGGCGTCCGTCACGCTCTACGACGAAGTCTTCGGCGTGTTCCTGCAGTGGCAGGCGCAGAGCACGATCCAGGAGTTCGTCAACGACGTCCTCGATCATATTCGCGGCGCCACCTATCCAGACCCACGCACCGGCCAGATCGCCCTCAAGCTGCTGCGCGACGACCTGGACGTGCCCAACCTCAAGACGATCACCCCGGACAACGCGACGCTGATCAGCTTCGCGCGCAAGGGCTGGGGCGAGACGGTCAACGAGGTGGTGATCACCTGGACCAACCCGGACACCGAGAAAGAGGAGACCGTCTTCGCCCAGGACCTGGCCAACATCGCCATTCAGGGCGGGGTCGTCTCGAGCAGCAAGAACTACCACGGCATCCGTACCCGGGCGCTGGCTGCGCAGGTTGCCGAACGTGACCTGCGCGAGGAGAGCGCACCGCTCAGTAGCTGTGAGGTCGAGGTCAACCGGGAGTTCTGGGACGTCACCCCGTTCGACGGCATGAAGGTCACCTGGCCCGAGTTCGGCCTGGATGAACTGGTGATGCGCGTGATGAAGGTCGACTACGGTGACAGCCAGTCCTCTGTGATCAAGCTGTCACTGGTCGAGGACGTGTTTTCGCTGGCCATGGCCACCTACGTCGAGCCGGCCGCGGGCGAGTGGGTCAACCCCTCGGCCCCACCAGTACCTGTCGCCCAGGCGCGCCTGATGCCGCCGCCGGCCTATGCGGTCAGCAACTACGGCATCGACCCCGCGGCCGTGGTGTACCCGTCGACCGGTGCCGTGCCGCTGGCCACCAACCCCACCACGGACGGCTCGGCACAGTACGACGTGCTGCGTGAGGTCGCCACGCCCTCGGGGGGCAGCACGTTCCAGACCTCGGGTAGCACTCGTGACTTCCCCGCGCGCGCGACCCTTCCTGCGGAGTTGATCGCCGCCGTGACCTCGACCGGGGTGCTGCTCGATGGGCTCACGGGCACAGGCCCCGTGGTCGAGGACCTGCTGCTGATCGGTGACGACGCGCTGCCCAACGAGGAGATGGAGCTGGCGTTGGTGACCGCCGTCGACGGTACTACCGGGGCGCTGACGCTGCTGCGCGGCGCGCTCGACACGGTGCCTGTGACCTGGCCGCTGGGAACGCTGGTGCAGGCCACGCCGCTGGCTATGTGGCAGCCGCTGCCCATCGAACTGATTGACGGGCAGACGGTCACGCTCAAGTTCTTGACCAGCACGGGCCAGGGGATGCTGGAGGACTACGACGCGCCGGAGTTCATCGGCACCGCACAGGCACGGCCGGACAAGCCCACCCGGGCGGCCAACGTCAAGATCAACGGCCAAGGCATCGAGACGCCTGACCTCGTGCTGGATAGCCCCGAGGTGGTACTGACCTGGTCGCACAGGAACCGGCTGCTCGAAGACGCGGTGATGTACGCCTGGGACGCGGCGTCGCTGCCGGTCGAGGCGGGCACGACCTACACCGTCACCTTGTTCGACGAGACGGACGCCCAGTTCGCCCAGCAGGCGGGCCTGACCGGGGAGACCTGGACATCGCTTGCCGCCGATGAGCTGGCGCTGGGCTTCCTCGAGGCCCCCTACAGCGGCATCTTCACCTACAGCGGCACCCTGCCCACGCCGGGAGCCCGGTTTGGCTCCACGGTCATCGCGCGTCTCGCGACGCACCGTGACGGCGTTGACGCCTGGCAGGATTTCGAGATCACCGGTGAGCGTGCCGGCTACGGCTACGGCTACGGAAACCATTACGGAGGACCGGCATAATGCCCTCATCACAATCCCCTAACGTGGGGCTCAATCATAGCTGGGACCTCGGCGAGTCCGGCTGGAACCTGCAGATGGACGAGAACCTGCGGGCGCTTGACGCTCTGCTGTTCCTGACCGTGGCCTCGATGACAGCCAGCATCCCCGGATCGCCGGCCGCGGGGGACCGTTACATCGTGCCCGCAGGCGCCACAGGTGCCTGGACTGGCCACGGGGGTAAGGTGGCCCGTTTCGACGGCACCGCCTGGGAGTTCTACACGCCCAAGAACGGCTGGATCGCTTACGTCACTGACATCGCCGTTCATAAGAAGTACAACGGCACGTCATGGGCGGGTAGCGTCTCCACGACGACAGCGGAGAACCGCGGCGGGGCGGTCAACGTCTTCCTGCAGAAGGTCGGGGCGGTGTTGCGTTTCAGGACGTTGGAGGCCGGGGACAACGTGGCGTTTGATACCACGACCAACCCGGACGTTATCAAGATAAACGCCTCAGCCTCGGGCGGAAGCGGCGGTATCCCGGAAGCCCCCAACGACGCTTTTGCCTATGTGCGCAAGGCGCTAGGCTGGGCACGCGGTATCGCTCAGGGCGGCGACACCCTCCTTAACGTCCGCGAGACCGTGCAATCCGTCACGACCGGCAGCGTCGATGCCAACCTGGGGGCCATCGCTAACATGACGCTGAGCGCCAACGCCACGCTGAACGTGACCAATCTGGACAGCGGGCAGTCGCTGCTGCTGATCATCAAGAACGGCGATACCTACACGATGAACTGGACGACGAACCACACGATCACCTGGATCGGCGGAGGTGTGCCGACACTAGCTGCCGAGACACACATCGAGCTGCTACAGAATGGCGCCACGCTCTACGGTTATAATGTGGGGGATGCCTGATGCTGCATCATCGACTTAGAGCGGCAAGCGGGGGCGATACCTTGTCCTCCCTCATCGCCTCGCTCTACGGCGCTGGCCAGCAGGGCGTTCTCTTCGTACCCAAGCCCATCGTTCAGGGCGATCAGGTGCTGTTCCAGGACAGCGCAGGCACCACACCCGTCACCGCAGACAATGACCCGGTGGGCAAGATGCTCGACATCTCGGGTAACGGCCACCACGCCACCCAGGCCTATGGCATCTGGAGGCCGATATACCGCACCGATGGCACGCTGTTCAGGGTGGCGCTCGATGGCGTAAAAGATTACGCATCATTTACCAACACCCTGAGCACAGGTGCCGTCACCATTTCGGCGGCTGTAAAGTCATCCAGCCCGAATGAAAGGCGCATGTTTATTGGATCCTCAGCGTTGGGTTCGTACGAGGCAAAAATCGGACACACAGGAGGGTATTGGTTCGCCCGGCTGGGTAGCGGCGGAGCATCACTATACCACCTGACCACGGCAGCCAATACATCATGGCATGTCGTTACCGTGGTCAGGGACTCCGGGAACACTGCATCCCTCCGCGTGGACGGCGTGATGCTTGCCAGTAACTCGCTACCGGAGGCTGTGGATCTCTCTCAGATAGGTGCTGCCAGCAGAGATAACCTGGCACAATTTCAGTTCTGGTCTGGCGACATAGGGGGAATAGTCACGGTCAGCTCTGACACGCATGTTGCGGAGATCGAAGCCTATCTCGCCAGCCTCGTGGGGGTCACGCTATGACCTTTTATGATTCGCCCCGAGGCGAAATAGATCACCTTTATGACGAGGGCGCATGATGTACACACTCGAAAAAACCGGCGAACGACTAAACCATCGCCAGGCACAGAACCAACTCGGCATCTCTTTCCCGCGTGATAACCCACCGCCTGGGCTGACGATTATCACGCCCGCGCCGCCGCCAGAGCCGACGCTTGACGAACTCAAGCAACGCCAGGGCGATAGCGTGCGCAGGGACGCCAACACTGTCCACGAGGCGCCCGTCACCGACGCCGCTGGTGTTGCGGGCGTTGCGGGACATCGACCCTGACGCACCGGATGCCAAGTCGCAGATCGAGGCGGTCAGTTTTTCAGGCTTTCACTCAACGAAAGGTTGACAACTCAACATAAGCATGAAGTTTTGCTGCACTGCTGCTACCCTGTGAGCACAGCAAAATTAGGGGATGCCGCGTGGAGACCGTCACATGATCCAGACGCACGACCCGCTGACCGCCGCGACAGGGGCGTCGGCCGTGGTCATCTCCGGCGTGGTCACCGGCCTGGACTACAGCGTGCTGATCGCCGGGTTCGCAGGTGGCCTGGTGTCGCTGAGCTTCCTGCCGCCGATGGGCATGTGGCGGCGCATCTGGACCCCGGTGACGGCGACCCTGACGGCAGGCTACCTGACGCCTGTGGCGATGCCCTACCTCGCCGGCCTCGCCGGTGAGGGGGTCGTGCAAAGCTCACTGCAGGCGGCCGCCGGGTTCGCGACGGGCCTGACCGCTCAGGTCCTCATCCCCCTCGTGATCCACATGACGCGCCAACGATTCGCCCCCCAGAAGCCCCCCGGAGACTGACATGGCAGCACAGACGATCCTTACCTCGTTCAGCCTGGTGTTTGCACTCGCCGTGCTCTGGATGTGCATCTGCACTCTCAATTACATGACCCCCAGCACCCCCCTCCTGCACAGACTCTCGTTCATCTTACTGGGCGTCGGCGCCGCGTCGATGCTCATTGCGCCGCTGTACTTCGACACCTTCCCCACGGTGGGCGGCGTCACCCTGGCGGGGGGCACCGCCTTACTGCTGACCACCGAGCGGCTGTACGCCATGAAGTTTCGCCGCAGGTACCGCCGCCGCGCGGACGACCCGCAACGCGCCTGGTGGGAGTGAGCACATAACCGGAGGACTACCCCATGAAATACACGACCCTCATTGCCATCCAGATCGCCCTGCTGCTGTCGGCCTGTGGCATGTCCCCTTCCTCATCACCCATCGCGGGCACCGATACCCCGGGCTACCAGTTCGGTGACCTGACCGGTGGGGCGGTGGGCTCTGTGAAAGCGCAGCAGCAGGACTACTGCGCGACGGCCAACCCACTACTGAGGGCGGGGCTGCTGATCGCCATCCGGTCTCGGGTGCCCGATTATCCGCCGAGTGGCCTCTGCACCGACGCAGACAAGCCGTTGGCCCAGGCCATCGCTCGGCGCCTGGCGGAGCTCCCAGAGGGCGCCGTCGTGACGCTCGAGCAGGCCCGTGAGGACCAGCGTCGCTTCCAGGCGCCCGACGCCACCGATCCAGAGACCGAAGGAGATGACTTGTGAGCAAACTCAAGCTGGTGGATAACGCCGACCAGGCGTTCAAGATGTGGTCCAACCGGGGGGCGGCCAGCGCGGCCGTGCTGGCGCTGCAGGAGACCCTGCCGGTCTGGGAGGGGATCGTCCCTGAGAATGTGTTTGCCTACCTGGCGGCCATCGTTGCCACGGGCAGCATCTTCCTGCGGCTCATGGATCAGGGGCTGGCAAAAAAGCCCGGAGGCTAAGGCACCCGGCGATCCGCAGGATGCGACAGATGGCGGCCTGGTGGCTGAGCCGCTGGCTGCTCATCCTGCGGATCGCCGGGGTGATCTACTGCCGCATCAAGACACGGCGGTAGGTCAGTGTGCCATCCGCTCATTGCGCCGCAGCTCGGCGATGATATTCCTCTGCGTTCGCCAATCGCTTGGCGTGCTGCTACTGAAGACGGTGTGGTGGCCTGGCTTGCCGAAGCGCAGGTGGCCACCTTTCGTTCGGCTTACCTGGTAGCCCAGTTCCTGGGCGAGTTCTAAGACGGGACGGACGGCTTTGCTGGTCTTCATGAGTGGGGCTCCTCTCCAAAGGGTCCCTGTCACTCTAGTCAACTGTTTGTTGAAAAGCAACCTAACGGGTTAAAACCGCCCGGGTGAATCCGTCGCGCTGCGCCGCGGTCATTCCCGCCTCCAGGGCGTCGAGATAATCGGCGTACCACTGCATCATCACCTGACGCTTCTCCAGGTAGACGGACTTGTCGTAGACGCCCCGCAGACCGGCCTTGCGGTGGGCGAGCTGCATGTCCGTCCATGCCTCCGGCCAGCCGTGCCAACCCTCTAGCATTCTGCAAAGCCACTTGTAAATAGTTCTCTGTTATCTCTGCTGCGTCGTCTGCGAAATCAGCCATGCTATGCCTCTCCTATACGCTTAACTGCTATGTCAAAATAACCTTGATCTAGCTCAATGCCGATAAACTTTCGCCCAAGGTTCTTGCAGGCCACGCCTGTTGTTCCGCTGCCCATAGTGAAGTCCAGAACTGTTTCGCCTTCGTTGGTGTAGGTGCGGACCAGGTATTCCATTAGGGCAACGGGTTTTTGGGTTGGGTGCCGCTTGCCTCGCTGGTCTGCGGTGCTTACTACAATGATGCTTCTTGGCTGCCTTTCTGTGCTGTCGTATAGCGTGTCGCGATTTTCAGCGCCGTAAACTTGTAATCCATCGCCGCTCTTTTCGTAGACTGTGCGAGCAACCTTCCTAGCGTGACCGGAAGTTTTCTGAGGGTTGTAAGTGGGCTGCTTTCCGTAGAAAACGGCAACGTCTTCAACGCACCTCATGGGCATTCTTTTTGCGTTTAGGTGCCCTCTTGGCAAAACCTTGTCCCAAACCCAGCAATACTTAAACATCTTAGGGTTACTCATCACCAGCGCAGACGTGAAAGGCTGAGAAGCCGTCATTACGATAGCCCCATTAGGTTTAATAACCCGCTTAAGTTGCTCCCACATCAA
>Ga0306906_1000165_pt1 | contig 32419 bp, 32 predicted proteins | sample AntRauTorcE11897_FD_190405 | JGI IMG/M metagenome (GOLD analysis project Ga0306906, IMG submission 190405) | Saline lake microbial communities from Rauer Islands, Antarctica - Metagenome Torckler E11 #897 (v2) (version 2) | ecosystem: Environmental > Aquatic > Non-marine Saline and Alkaline >...
AGGAGGCCTACCCCAACCTCCGGGCATGGCTCGAAGCGGACCTGTTCGACTACCACGTCTCGACGTTCGACCGGACGCCGATCCTGTGGCGACTCACGACCGAGCGGCTGGTGTCCGACCCCGAGGGTGAGGGCTTTGCCTGCCTCGTGGACTACCACGGAATCGATGAGGGGCTGTTCGACCGCCTGCAGCATCGGTATCTGGAGCCACGCAAGGGCCTGCTACGCGAGCGCCGGAGCGCGGCGAACCGGCGACGCGGCGACGATTCCCTCCCCGCGAGCGAGCAGGCCGCGGCCGCCGAGGAGTACACCCGGTGTGAGAGCGGGCTGGAGCAGATCACCGTCCTCGAACAGAGACTCGGCGAGCTTGCGGATTCCTCGCCGCGCGACTGGCCCGAAGCGAACCAGCAAACCGCTGGCGAGGCCGCCGACCGGGTGGCCGAGTTCCGCTAGCGAACCGAATCGCGCCTCGCGACCGTCGACGAACTCGCCGCCCGCGACGACGTCGACATGGCCGAGTTGTTCACGGGCAATTTCTACGGGAAAGTCGAGGAGCAGCGCGGAGAGTGGATCGACGCGCTTTCGGACCTCGAAGACGCGTTCGACGCCTACGCTGGCGACGCCGACGAGCCCGTGCCGGCGCATCTGTACGACCTGTTCGACTACTACGTTGAGGACCTGCTGGGCAGTTCCCACTTCGCGAGCAACGGCATTCTGTACATGATCTACTACTTCGACGACCTCGAGCAGGCCGAACTGGGTGATTTCGACAGCGACGATGCCTCAGGTCGACAAGCGCTGCTCGGACAGCTGAGTGGTGAGTTAGACGACTACATCGAACTCGGCGAGACGATTGCTGCGGACTGCGAGCGCGTCTCCTCGAACCTCTCCGCAGAGTGGGCGGATCGAGCCCTTTCGGAAATCACGACTGCTGGCTACCAGCCGAACCACAAGCACGGCGTCGAAATCAACATCACGCCGCTGGCCGACGCTGAAATCGTTCCCAAGACTGTCGACGACCAGGTGCTCTAATGCAGGCACACATCTTCGCCGAAGGCTCGAATACGACGGCCGATGAGCACGACCAACCTGTCACGGAGTATTACGAGGGACTATTCGGTATGGTTGCGGGCCTCCACGAGGAACTCGCTGCGGTCAGCGACGCTCACCTACACGTTCTATCGGAGGAGTTCGGCGTCGCAAGCGGCGAAGAAACGGTCTCGACTATCTACGAGAACGGACAGGTCCCTGTCGGACGCGACGCCATGCTTGAACAAGCGAAGGCTGGCCTTCTCGACGCTGCGACGACTGCCGACGTGATGGTTATCCTGCTGTCGGCGGACGTGTTCGACGAAACAGTCGGTGCTGTCTGGGACCAACTCGTCGGTGCAGCCAAGCCAGAGTCGATATGGTGTCTCGGCGCAGCCCGAAGCTCGCTCGACGGACTCGATTTTGACGCATTGGAGGCCAAGGAGTGTACTGTACTCACCTACCAACGTGTTGGGGTCGCTCGAATCGGCACGGAAACGAGAGACGAACTGCTCGAAGCTGTGAAACAGCAATCAGCCCACTAACCACTGGCAACAACCCATGCGTTGTACTTTACCGGGAAAAACCGACTCCATTCTGTGGATTAGACGTGTGAGTTGAGGACTGACGCGAACGTACACGACCAAGATGCCCGAGACGGGTGGACTCTCCACCCACCGGAAGATTTACTCTCGTGTGCGTGCAATCTTGTAAATATGACACAGGCAGATAAGCGGGTTCCCGTTCGCGAAGACACGTTCGAGAAGCTCGGTTCGTTCAAGGGCGCCGGAGAGACGTGGGACGACGTCATGCAGGAGCTTATCGACGCTCGCCAGCAACAGAACCGCCAGGAGCTTCTCGAACAGACCGACGACGACGACTACGTACCGCTCGACGAGGCATAGGGCTGGATGGCCTATCAGGTCCTCCTCGGTGAACAACCGCAGGGCTTTCTGGCCGACGCCGACGGGAAGACAGCGCGGATCACCCGCGACAATCTCGAGAAACTTGCCGAGGACCCCCACCCTCGCCCCGGTGCCGGGAGCGGCGACCGCGAGAAGCTGACGGTCGACGGTCGAGAGATGTACCGGCTGCACATCGGCCGGACATACACCGCGCTCTATACAATCGACGACAACGCCGGTGAGGTGCGTGTTCGCGAGATTTTACCCATAGACGACGCTCACAAACGGTACGGATTTTAGCCGAAGGGTGGTGGTCGAACCAGAAAAGAAAGCACCAACCTCTCTAGCGAATTCGGCGGTGAGTAGTCATTCTGGTTCTCAGTGCCTGGAATCCGTTCGGTTCCCCGGGCCACTGGCGTTTGAGACACATTAAAGTCAATTGTGTGTTCTACTACTAGACAACCAACCACAGATGGTATGGTATCTGTTTACCCCCACAGAGAGGGTTCTCAATCCCCTGAAACGCCCGAAAATAAGGGGCAAAATAGCATTTATAAGTGATCCTGTTTGGCGGTGAATTCAAAAATCGACAGACGGCGCTGGTGTTAGTGACGTTACGCCGTTGAGCGGTGAAGCTGGGCGCTAGCAAAAGCCTCTTCTGTCTTGCGATTTCTGGGGGTAAACACATACATGGTATGTAATGCCTCTTCGCGACAGTTTTCTCCCCGGGTCAGAAGCATACCGACTTCTCAATTGATGGTGACCAGCAAGACTGTCTATCCGACGAACGACAAGAGATGGTAACTATGCCCGCAACTACTACTCTCCCACAGTGCGCCCACGACGCTATCGAGACTGCCATCGCCGACGCGTCCGACGATGACCCGGTCGTACTCTGGTGGGACGACGGTGGCTATCTCCATGATGTCGTCGAGACCATAAGCCGGTCGCTGGGCTGTGATTTTCACGCTGCCGAGCAGACACCCTTAGAACTCCGGGCCAACCCACCACGCGACCAAACTGTCTGGTACGTCCCCCAAGCCAGCAGCGACGACGTGGACTGGTTCAAGGACGTCGAACACACTGGCGCAGTCGTCGAACAGCACATCGGCAAGCTCGCCGCTCGCTGCTTCGAGACCGACCGCCTCCAGGCCGCGACGATTCGCACCGCCTACGAGGATGCTGAAAACCGTGAGAAGGTCGCCCAGACGCTCTACGAGGAACTCAACGGCGAGGGCGGCCTCCCGTCGCTTCAGGGTCTCCAGACGAAGATCGTACTGGACGGCCACGACGACCCCGTCCAGTTCGTCCTCGAACACGGGACGCGGAACCTCCCCGATGGCGACGACCTGCTAAAAATCCGTGACCTGCTGGTCGACGACGGTGTCACGGCCGTCGAAAGAGAGTCTGACGCCAGGACTATCGTCGAACGAACACGCCGCTGGGCGGTCGCCGAGTGGCTCGTCGACGAAGGACTCGACAAATCCCTGCTCCCGAAGGAGTACCAGCCCGAACCCAGCACGGGATTCGGCGTCTCCAGACCCGAACTCCGGTCGATGCTGAGCAAGACCGAACGAAGAGGCGAGCTGGCGACCGTCTATCTCGACCCCGATCAGCGGTTCTGGCACGACGTCCTCCGCACCCGCGACGACCCGTGGGAACTCGTCGACTGTCCCGTCGACGCCTCGCTCGAACACCGGCTCTGGGACGAGTGGACCCAGTCGTTCAACGCCGGCGAGTACGAGACGTGCGCGTCGCAGGCGACACAGCGACACGACCGCCTCGACGCGACGTATGGCGACGTTCCCTGGACACAGGTCTGGGAACAGGCAATCGACGTCGCGACGCTCGCAGCCGAGCTGGAGACCTGGGAGGAGCGCGGCGACACTAGCGACGTCGTCGATCTCTACGGCGACGTCGAGGACGGTACTTGGCAGATTGACAACGCCGTCTTCAACCTCATCATCTCCGGCGAGCCGGAGGCCGGGCTTCCTGAGGAGCACCCAGCTACGGCGACACTCGATAGGCTCCGTTCCTCGTTGACCGAATCGCGATATCTCGAGTACCTCACTGACCTCGGCGACCTCGTCGTCGACCAGATCGAAGCGGGCTCGCCCTTCGTCGGCGAGAAACACGCCCACCAGTTCTTCGCCGAGGAACAGGAACACCTCCAGAGCGGCCAGAGTGTTGCGCTGTTCATCGTCGACGCGCTGCGCTTCGACCTCGCTCACGAACTCGCCGACTCGATCCGTCGCGAGCTTCCCCAGCTCGAAGTCGACGAGAGCACGTGGGTCGGGACCCTTCCCTCCGATACCGAATTCGGAAAGGCCGCGCTCACGCCCGGTAGCAAGTTCAGCTTCAATATCGAACTCCAGGACGGGGAGCTCGTCCCCGAGCGCAGCGACCGCAAAATCACGAACCACCGTCGCCAGACACTCCTCGAGAACGACGGCTGGAGCTACATCATGCAGGACGCCGAGGACGAGGTAGGCTGGAGCAACACCCGCGTCGCCTACTACTGGAACGACATCGACGAAACCGGAGAGAAGGAGCTGACGGACTTCGAGGAGTTGTTCAGTGACCGCATCGAAGCGATCTCACGCATTATCTGCGAGAAGTTACGGAAAGGCGAGTGGGACCGAGCGTACATCCTCTCGGACCACGGCTTCGTCTCGCTTCCCAAGCACGTCGACATCGACGACCTCCATCCGCCGGATAACGCCGAACAGGTGACCCGACGGTGGGTTGCCGGAACAGGTCTCGATGACGACGCACCAGGCGTGTTGCTCGACGAGGATACCCACCTGGGCTACCTCGACGATGATGCGAGGGTCAGTATCCTCGCCGATCCAATCCAGCGGTTCCGGAACCAGGGACTCCCGGATGCCCGGTTCTACCACGGTGGCATTCTCCCGCAGGAGTTCGTGCTGAACTTCGTCACCATCACGCAGGAATAACTACCCATGCAGGACCTCGCACCCGGAGACACGATTCTTCTCAACGACAACCCTGCAGAGGTCATCAAGACGTACTCCGTCGGCAACCTCGACTACCTCAGGGCCTACGTCGAGGACGTCGGCGTCAAGACCGTCTGTATCGCCGACGTCGACATCGAGCCCCAACGCGAGCAACTCGGTGCCCTCGAACCCATGACGGCCGACCAGCTCCATCCCGACCACGACGCAGTGTCCGCCGAATGGTTCGACCTCCGCTCACAGGCGCTCCAGCTCCAGATCGCCCACGAACAGGGGCAACTCCTGAGTATCTCGAACTCGCTCGTCCGCCTCGAACCGTACCAACTCGCCTGCGTGAACTGGGTGATGCAGAAACTCCGCCAGCGAGCGCTCATTGCGGACGACGTCGGGCTGGGGAAAACCATCGAGGCGGGACTCATCCTCAAAGAGCTCACCGCACGCAACCGCGCCGACCGCGTCCTGTTCGTCGTCCCAGCCCACCTCCAGAAGAAGTGGATTCGCGATATGGACCGCTTCTTCGACATCAGCCCTACACCAGCTGATCGGCAGTGGGTCGAGGGCGAACGCCGCCGCCTCGGCGAGGAGACGAACATCTGGGACCAGGACCACCAACAGATGGTCACGAGCATGGCGTTCCTCCGCCAGGAAGAATTCCGCGAGGAACTCGACGACGCGTTCTGGGACGTCGTGGTCGTCGACGAGGCACACAAGGCAGCCAAGCGCGGCGAGTCCCCGAGCAAAACGTCGAAGATGGTCGAACGAGTGGCTGACAACTCCGATTCGTTGCTCCTGCTCAGCGCGACGCCACACGACGGCAAGGGCGAAGCGTTCCGGTCGCTCATCGAGTACATCGACCCGTTCCTCGTCGCCGAAGACCAGGACCTCTCGAAGGAAGCAGTCGACCGCGTGATGATGCGCCGCGGCAAGCAGACTATCTATGACGACGACGGCGAGCGCATCTTCCCGAACCGTGATGTCGGAACCATCCCGGTCGAGATGACCCACGAGGAGCGCCAGTTCTACCGAGCGGTCACCGACTACGTCAAGAATGTTTACAACCGCTCTGAACAGCTCAACGAGCCCGCTGTCGGCTTCGCGATGGCGCTGATGCAGAAACGCCTCGTCAGCAGTATCGGGGCGATCAAGGCGACGCTCAGTCGTCGGCTCGCGAACCTCGTCGACCAGCAATCCACCACAACCAATCTGTCCGAAGAAGCGTCGGCCTATCTCGAAGGTGAAGACCTCGACGAACAGGATCAGCAGAAGGCCGAAGAAGAGCTCTCCGGGCTCACTATCACAGAGAGTGACGCACAACTTGAAGAGGAAATCGAGACGCTCAGGGACCTCGTCTCACTCGCTGAGGGAATCCCGGTCGACTCGAAGGCCCAGAAAGTACGTCGATACATCCAGCAACTGCTCGAAGAACAGCCCAACGAGAAGATACTGCTGTTCACGGAATACCGGGATACGCTCGACTATATCCTCGATCTCGTGAAGGACGAGCCGTGGGCCGACGAGATCCTCGTCATCCACGGTGGTGTCGACAAGGAAGACCGCACTCGCATCGAGGACGAGTTCAATCACGGCCAGTCCCGATTGCTCTTCGCGACCGACGCAGCCAGCGAGGGGATCGACCTCCAGCACAGCTGCCACATCATGGTCAACTACGAATTGCCGTGGAACCCGAACCGTCTCGAACAGCGCATCGGTCGCCTCCACCGCTACGGCCAGGAGAAAGAGGTCACGGTGTGGAACTTCTCGTTCGAGGATACTCGTGAGAGTAAGGTCTTCGAGATGCTCCAAGACAAGGTCGAGAGCATCCGTGGGCAGCTGGGGAACACAGCCGACGTCTTGGGGATGCTCGACGACATCAACGTCGACTCGCTCATCATGGAATCCATCCGGAACGACGAACCGGCGAGTGCGACGAAAGAAGAGCTGGAAGAACTCATCGACGAACGCCAGCGGACGCTCGCGGAGTGGTACGAGCGGAGTCTGATCGATACAACGACGTTCGATGAGGAGAGCCGGCGCAAGATTCAGGACGTGATGGACCAGTCCGAGGATGTCTACGGCAGCGAAGCAGATCTCCGGGAGTTCTTTGAGCGGGGTATCTCGGCACTCGGTGGCGACGTCGAGAAGGCAGGGAACAACCTCTTCCGAGCTGAGTTGCCCGAGTCGCTCCGCCGCTCGCGGGACGGTGACCCCTACGGCCCCTTCACCTTCAATCGGGAGTTCGCGATGGACCACGAGGGAATCGAGTACATCTCCCCAGATGCGGAACTGGTCCAAGAGCTTATGCAGCAAGTGCTGGACAGCGAGCAGGGTACTGTTGGGATCAAACTGCTCCCGTTCGTTGATGACCCCGGTATCACCTACAACTATCGAGTCAGGTTCGAGGACGGGACGGGCGAGGTGATTCGCGAGGAGATCCTTCCGGTGTTCGTCGACGCGGCACACCGAGACCCCCAACAACGACTCGGCCAGCGAGTCATCGGGGGAGACAGCATCATAGGCTCGCCCGAGGAGGGTCGCGTCCGGCCGCTCCTCGAGCACGAGCGAGAGATACGAACCTCCGCTGATCGATATATTAGCCAGCGCGTTGAGTCACTCAGAGACGAACTCCAGCAGCGACGGCGCGAGGAGACGCAGCAGGAACTGGATGACCTCGAAGCCTACGCGGAAGCCGAACGCGAGCGTATCGAGACGTTCATTGCCGACTACGAACGCAAGGCTGAGGCCGGTACTGACATGGACATCGCCATTCGAAGACAGCGGGATCGGCTCTCGAAGCTGGAAGAGCGAATCGAGAAACGCCGTCGTGAACTACGACGGAAGGCGCAGGTCATCTCCTTGGCACCAGAAGTCGAGAATGTTTGTCTCACGCTCCCGATATAGACGCTTTTCGCCGGGAACCAATCAGTCACGCTCTTGCGTAGAGTTGCGAAACGACCGTATTAACCAACATAATCGCCGATCGCTCCCATTTGTTGGTTACTGACACACCACAATTTCCAGTGAATACTCTGAAGATGGCATAGAATGATTCTCATGGTCGGTCGAGAGGAGCGATTACCTGTTTGAGTGCCGAAAATTGGGTCAAAAACTGGCACTACTCTTAACCAAAACCGCCGTACGACGGGTATGTGAACTATTCTATGGCCCCCTCGTGAATACCCTCGTTATGAGTGAACTCGCCACCGACCCCGCAGCAAGTTCAACGATACGATGTAGACATCGGTCGTCCAGCCAGAAACCCTACTCGGAAGCAGACGCTGTCTCGGACGGGATAGCAACTGTGTCGGCCAGTTCGACTACGTCGTAGACGTGAATCCCGGTTTTGAACCACAATACTCGATCAGCGACCCCTCCGAACTCCTCACTCGCACAATCCAATTGCTCTGAGACAGCCAACACGAAATTGTCAGCCTCCACCTGCCGGATCTTCGATATCTTTGACTCCAGATACTCGGGCGTCCAGAAGCCGACGATTTCGAGGATTGCCCGCCGACCGTCTGGATGTTCGATCGCGAAGTCGGGGATCATCACTTGGGCACCCAGGTCAAAGATGTCGTCCTCGCGCACGAGTTCCCAGTCCGTGTTCGAGCGCTCCCATTTCTGCGCGAGCGTCCGCTCGATGTCGCTATCGAAGTGCTCGCCAGCACTGTAGTGCGAATCAAGGTTTTCGGTGTGGTCGTGCGTGAATTGCCGCGTCTCGCCGGTCGTTTCGTCGATCAGAATCGTGGCAGCCATCTCCCACCGGTCACAGAGCGGTAACGCTGGGAGGAAGTTCGCCATCCGGATCCCATACTTCTGCGATTGGGAGAACAGCGATGCTGGGCCGTCCAGCACGGCTTCGTAGCCGGCAGCCTGATCCGTACTTCCAACGCGCTCGCCGTCGGCGTCGATCGGGTAGATACGGTGCATCAGCCCGAACAGCTTCACGTAGCTGAACACCGTCCCAAAGTGGTCCCAGACGCGAATCCGCATCTCCGTCGCGTCGTAGAGGACTGCTTGGGCAAGTGCGAGATTGTACCGGGTCAGGAGCCAGTCCACGGTGAGGTCCGTGTGTTCGTATTCTCCGGCACTACTGCCGGTCAGCGTCGTCGTCGCCGTCGATGAATCGCCGTCACTGGCGTATTGCTCGGCGGTCCGCGTCCCGATTCGGACAAGTCGCTTGTTGGCCTCCAGGTCGGCGTACATTCCCCGATAGCAGTCTTCGAGTGAGATCCCCAACTCATCTGCAACCCAGCTGTATACTTCCAGTTTCTGTGTGTCCTCGCCAAGCGTCGGTTGGCGGACGATCGGATACCGCTTGTTGGCTTTCTCGAACAGGCGCTGGCGGATCTCACGCGGTTCGACCGAGGCGATGACCTCGAACTCGCACTCGTCTTTCAGGAGTTTCGCGAGTCCCTGGACGATTTTGTAGTCGGTATCTGCGACGGTCAACTCGTCAATTGAGTCCTCGAGGTCGCCTTTCGGCTCGCCGAGATGATCATCGAACAGTTGGATGAGCTCCCGTGCCGTCTCACGATAGCGTCCATCAGTCGGATCGATGAACAACGGTTTGACTTCTTCGTCGGTCGTGCGTGACCGGGCGAGGTTCGCGGTCAGCACTACGCACTCACCCCCTCACGGCGGCGCTGGGAAACATAGGTCTCCATCGTCTCGTCCGTGATGATTTCGTAGAGGCGTGCCGGTTGGCGATCATCCGTGGGCCGCAATATCCGGCCGAGCCGCTGGGCGTACTGGCGTTTCGAGGCACTCCCCGAGAGGATGATCCCGACGTTCGCCGCAGGCACGTCGATCCCCTCGTCAAGCACCTGCGAAGTCACCAGCATCGAGTACTCCCCCGTCCGGAACCGTTCCAGAATCTCGGTGCGTTCGTCAGTCTTGGTCTGGTGGGTGATGCAGGGGACGATGAATTCTTGAGAGATGTCGTAGGCGAAGTCGTTGTTCGCGGTGAAGATGATGGCGCGGTCATCGTGATGCCGTTTGATGAGATTGTCGAGCGTGTCGAGTTTCTTCGCGGCTGTGCGGGCGATTCGTTCGGCGCGTTGCTTGGCGATGAGTGCCCGGCGGCCCTGTGGGTCGTAGGAGGTTCGTTTGAGGAACTCCGCATAGCCGTCCTCCTTCCAGAGGTCGAACTCGTGGCTGTCAACGTAATCGCGGTAGAGCTGGTACTCCTCGTCGTACGTCTCGCCCTCGTCGGCCGTGAGGTCGACCGACATGTGGATCGTCTCGTACTCGCTGAGATACTCCCCGGCGAGTTCGTCGACGTTTTCGCGGTAGACAACTGGCCCGAGGAGCTCTTCGAGCAGTTCGTGTTTCCCGTCGGGGCGCTCGTAGGTCGCGGTCAGTCCCAACCTATAGGGCGCGATGGTCATCTCAGGGATTTGACGGTAGGTCGGCGCTGGCAGGTGGTGTTCCTCATCGACGACGAGTAGCCCGAACTGGTCGCCATACTCGTTGATGTACCGATAGGCGCTGTCGTAGGTGGTGACGGTGATCGCGGTGACGTTGTGGCTGCCACCGCCGAGGACGCCGACCGGCTCCGGGAGCTGCTCACCAAAGGCGTTGGTGAGCGTGGCGTGCCACTGATTCATCAGATCGATCGTCGGCGTGACGACGAGCGCGCTGACGCCGGCGTCAGCGATGGCTTGGAGGCCGAGGAACGTCTTCCCGCTGCCCGTGGGGAGGACGACGCTGCCCCGGCGGTCGTGGTCGATCCAGGCGTCGAGGGCGGCCTGCTGGTAGTCTCGTGGTTCGATGTGGAGCGCTGGCGTGAGGTCGAGATCGGGGTAGGCCCGAGCGGCGTCTTCGAGCGCGGGAGCGAAGCCGTCGTGCAGCGTTGCTTGTTCGTCTCCGTCCGACCATGCACCGGCCCATTCGAGGAGCGCTCGATATCGATACGCTTGGGTGCGGTACTCGTCGACGCGGTCGTCCCACTCCGCGTAAGGGACGTTATCCGGTGCATCGCGGAGCAGGAGGGTTCCGTCGTCGAACTCGATTCGCATTCAGTATGGAGACGGATGTTCCCGGACGGATTCAATATGTGGGTTCTCCGCGTTCCGGTGAGTGGCGTCTCTGTCGCTGAACAGTCTTAACCAACGTATGTACGCCAAAGGCGTTCACTGTTGGTTAATCCGCTGGACGGTTGTGTGGTGATTGGGCGAACTCGGGTTGCAGAGGTATGACGAGCAGCGTCGTGGAGGAACGCCTACAAGCCCTGCTCTGGAAGTGCTACCTATGACGATCTACGTGTTTCGCGTCTGGCTCCAGCCGAATCCGCTGCTGGGCTTTGAGCCTGACGAGGAGGTCTGGCGAGATATCGAAATCAACGGCTCGCACACGTTAGCGGCGTTCCACGAGGCTATTTTCGACGCGTTCAAGCGGTGGGACTCCCACGCCTACGAGTTCATCACACGCGACAAGGAGGGTATCGCACTCCGGAGTTACGTCCACCCACACCTCTACGACGGCGGAGTGAGCTGGCCACCGATGGACGACGGGGAAATCGGCCGCTTCATCGACCGGGCTGTGCCGGACGATGCCGCGGCCGAGGCCAAAGAGCGATTCAGAGACCTTCAGAGGAACCCCCCGACGGAAGGCAACGCCGCGGACACGACGGTCGAGGAACTCGACCCCGAACAACTGGGCGCGCTCTCCTACACGTTCGATATGGGGGACGGTTGGGAACACTCCATCGACCTTCAGGAAGCCCGTGAGGGATCGCTGGATGGTGGCCCCGCTGTCGTCAACGAACAGGGAGAAGCACCGCCTCAGTACCGCGATCTGGACGACGACCAGTAAGCCATGCCCCGCGACATTTTGGTCGTGTTGCAAAGTCCTCTAGAGTCCAGTAGAAACTGGCTCCCGTGAGGACGAGGTCACCTACTGGTATCCATCTAAGAGGTACCATGCACGCCACAATCGACGTGCGGTTCGAACTGAGTATCGACGACGACAAAACGATACCACTCGCCACGCTTGCCGAGTTTGTCACCGACCAGAATATCGAATCGGTCCTCCTCGAAGAACTGGTCGAGAGCCTCGACGCGGCTCCCGTCGAGAGCCTCGACGCGGCTCCCGTCGAGGCGCTCTGTGGCCAGAAACACGCTCACGGCAACGGTGACCAGCGCTTCCAACGCGCTAGCACCGATACCCGCACAGCCGTCACAACCGCTGGTGAACACGAGTTTACCTCCACTACGTCGAAGACACAGCCGCTTAACAGGACGAATACAGTTACTTCCGGCCCGTCGAAGATGTCCTCGACTTTGACGGCCAGAACCGCTATCAACGGGACATCTCAGCCAAAAACGTCAATCTCATTATTTCGCTCAGCTATCGTGATGCCGCTGATCACGGCGAGGGCTTCGTCTCAGGGACGGATCGGGATGATTCACAATCAGAGTTCGCCTGTCCGTGTTATGCGTATTGATTAAGTACTACCCACTCGTTGCAGTGTGGACATTTGTGCTTGGTTACGATGAGGCCTTTCGAGGGCAGATGTTCGAAACAGTTCTTGCAGGTGTAGTTGCCGCAGTTGTCGCAGCGATAGCCATCGAGTACGCCACCACCACAGTCACCGCAGTTATCCATCGGATGACATATTTCTCTGGTGGCTTCTTACCAGCACTGTATAGAAGGGCTGTAGATGAGTTGAAGCCCAATATTTCATAGTGCAGTGTGCCAGTTTCGACAGTACAGCGGTGTCACAGTAAATGATTATTATATAAGAACACCTATATTAATGCGCTAGTTCTCGGGCCTCACAAAAGACATATATGACAGCACGCAATACTACAGGATGGCGTTTAATCGTACATACTCAACACACGAATGGCACGGAACACTGTCAACACCACTGTGTCGATCGAACCTCCTGATGCGTTGTTCCTCAGCTGGGCGAGCGGCATCAATGCATCCGGACTCTTCCGCGAAGCACTGGCCGAGCAGATGGCCTATCGAGACATCGACCGCGACGAGCTCTCGATCCTCATCGAGGAGGCGCTCACCGACACCAACCGCGACCTCGACGACCTCCTCGACCAAACCTCCAGCATCGAGGACCTGAACGCCCTGCTCGAATCAGACCCCTCCAACGACTAGCAGCCAAACACCGCATGAACGATCCACCTTCCGATTCGGCGAGCGATGCACCGGCAACTGAACCGACCGCCACTGACAGCCAGCCCTCCGAATTCCTGTTCAGCCGTCGTCTCAAAGCGACGCTCACTCGTGCACCCCCACGAGTGATCTCGCTTTCGATGGGGATTGCGTTCCTCGTGGTAGCTGTCGGCCCGGCCGCGGCACAGAACCAGGTCGGCGATGTCTACTGCAACACAGGCGTCGCGACCGGCATCGACCTGGTGTTCGGCGCGATTGCTGGCCTCGGGCTTCCTGCAACTGCCTTTTACATCGGGACGGCTGGCCTCTCGTACATGCGGGCTGGCGGCAATCCCGAGAAGAAGAACGATGCCAAGGAGAAACTCGTTATGTCCGGCATCGGCTTCGGCATCGTCGTCCTTGCACTCGTCTCACCCGAACTCATCGATAAGGTCGGCAGCCAGATGGGATTCGGCTTCTCAGACTGTGTCAAACCATTTTAGGCCCATATAGCATCGTCAACGAACCGTCCCTGAAACCCCCGCTCGATAGATCATGTCTGCCCGCCGCTCCATGGCCACGGTGCTTGCCCTTCTCCTCGTGAGTGGTACCGCCGGGATTGTCGCTGCAGAAGGTCTTAGTGCCGTCACCCCACCGGACTCAGGTGACGCTGTGCCTGCCGATGGGCCCGCCTACGGTGTGAACAACAGCACCTTCCAGCGACTCTGGTCGGACGACGTCGACAACGGTAACCTCTCGGTCGACGATTTCGACGACGCCAACGTCTCATCGCGCGCCGAATTCGCGCATCGACTCGCCCGCTCGACAGATGTCCCGTTCGCTCGCCCACCACAGGCTACGTCGAACTGGAATAGCGGCGATTTCGGCGATTACAGTCCTGGTGGTCGTAGGGAGTCAGTCCACCCGACCGGTGCGTCCCTCGAAGACGGCGTGTACATCAAAGATGCGTACGTCAGCATCTTCGCCACACAGCCCTCGACGATACTTCACCACGCGAACGGAACGACCCAGTACGTTGCGCCGGACGGTCAGGTCCGCACGATCAGTGATTACCGGATTGCCGTTCCCCAGGACGATCGAAATGGGTCGCAGCGTGAACGCTGGTCAATCGACCAAACACAGATCGAGTCGGTCGACCTTTCTGCAGACGGCCGACTGCTCGACAGCGCAAGCGGGCATCAGGCCACGCTCCAGTACACCGGTCTTTCGGGTTCGCCGCAGCTGACCGTCGACGCCACGATCACGGTGACGCTGCGTCACGTCACGCTGGACTGCCCCGACTGGAATTCGTCGACAGCCGGCTGTGATGGCGACTGGAATCGTGACGTCGAAACACCGGAAGCATCGAGAACGGTATCGACGTCACAGCGCGTCGTCGTCAACCGGCTCTCGGATATCGCAGGCAAGCGCGTCCAGTTCGAAGCCACCGAGGATCGTGTCGGCGCGGTTGTCCACCCGAACACCGAGTGGTCGACGATCTCGGTCGACGGCGACGTTCGAGCCCGGAGCAACTGGTGGTTCTACACAGCGAGTCGAGCCGGCTGGCAGACGATGGTCACGAACACCGCGACCAACACGTCGCGGGCGATATCGTCGGTGCGCCCCGTCCAGACTCACGCGTTCCCGAGTCGGCAAGCGCCGTACGTCCCCACCGACCTGACTGACGATGGTGAGCGCCCACTCGCTATCGAGGAAACGTGGGGGACGGAGCAGACCGGCCCATCACTGCCACTGAACATCGACCTGGAGTCTGCTAGCCCCTACGTGAATGCCGACTCGATTGCGGTGACGTCCACAACCCTCGATGAGAGCGCCTTCCGCGAGGTCACCGTACACGGAATCGTTCGCGGACAATCGCGGACGGTCAGCCTATCCGACCAGCAGACCGTCCGCGAGACGAACCTCACTCTCACGGCCACCAACGCCAACGCGACGCACGCGGTCGTCCGCGCAACGGTCACGGAGACGGCGACCGGCGCGGCTGTCACCAGCGGTCGTGTTACGGCCGGCAACCAGACTGCGGCGCTGAACAGCAGCGGGATAGCCACCCTCACGCTCTCGAATCCAGGGGCGCTCGTACGAGGGGAGTACCAGCCATCCGAGTGGTGGCGGACAGATCGTCCCTACGCAACGGCAACGGATGTCGCAAAGACGCCGGGGAACTATCCCGATTTCCAGACGCTCATCCAGGTCGTCGTCGTGACGATTCTCTGGTTCATCCCGCTCGCAGTCCTGGTCTTCGGATTCGACTATATGTCCGATGGCGCACTACTCGGTCTCTCAAATCGAACATGAACGACACGACAGACGCATCCAGCCACGACAGGCGTATTGGCCGTCGAACAGTTCTCAGTGGGCTCACCGGGACCCTCGTCGCACTCGCTGGCTGTTCTTCATCGCCATCCGAGACAAAGAGCCCGAGCTCCGAGACATCGCCACCGCCTGGAAGTGAGAGCGACGCTTTCGAGCGAGTTGCGATGACCGAGACTGCTCTCGTCGTCGAACTCGCCAGCGATACTGATGCTGATTCGGTCAATCTCATCAACCCGAACGGCGAGATGAACTCACTCCAGCGGGTCCAAGAAGGAGCGACACAGGTAACATTTCAGCTACTCGGGGAAACCGAAGACGGGTACACCCCCGGAGAGTACCATGTCGTCGCCGTCGCTGGCGACAAAACTATCGGTGAAACGACGATCTCCTTGGAGCCCCAGGTCACGATCACGGATGTCATCTGGGCACAGAATAACCCGGACATGGACTGGGAGAAGAGCGGTTCAGCTTGGCAACAATTCGCCGCTCTCACTGTCAAGAATACGGGCAATGCACCAACGTATCTCACGGCAGTAGAGTGGCGCAATTCACCGCAGGCAAAGGTATCTGCGTCGGAGACAGTGACGACCAACCTGAACCGGCTTCTGTCACCCGGAGAGACGACCATCTACACGACGACGCCTGTCTATCAGACAGAAGACCCGACCGGTGTTTACGGAGCTATTGAGTGCAGTGAGTTGGAGACGGATACGCTCACCGTCACGGGAACCCTCCAAGCTGGAGCGAATCCGTCGTACTCACAGACGATCGAGTATGGTGGAGAGAAATACGCATGTGATCTAACCATCATCGACGGCGGCCCAACTGATTCGGCTCAAACGGCGTCGAACGGGAGTGATTCCTGATGGGATGGTTCGGAAAGCAGGTCGAGGACGCCATCAGGAACATCCTCACGGACATCAAAGAGGCGCTCCTCGGGTTCGCGAACGACATTTTCGAGGCGCTTCTCAACCCAATTGTCGGCGTCCCTGCACCGGAATCCAACTCCCGATACATCGTCGTCGGCACTCCCGAGAATGCACCATGGCAGAGCCTCTACGCGGATTTCTATCTCCAGTATATCCTGCCGTTGACGATAATGTTACTCATCGTCGGGTTCGCGTACATCGGTCTCCGGTCCGGTTCGATCAGTCCCTATCGGCGAAAGCGGCTCCTCAGGCGCATCGGGCTCGTGTTCATGGGTTCGTTCGTCTGGTTCCCACTCGTATCGATCCCGCTCCAGTTCGTCGATGCGATCGGACTCACACTTGCTCCAATCAACGATATGTCGGCGGGGTTCGGGAGTCTCATCGAGTCTGGTGTCGGTGGCCTCTTCGTCGTTCTCGCCATGGCTCTCGTTTCGAACTTCCTACTTATCGTCGCTGCCCTCGTCTACGGTCTCCGCTGGCTGGGCATCCTCGTGCTAACGCCATTGATGCCGTTACTCGGCGTCTTCTGGGCACTCGACGTGTGGCCACTCAGTCCGGCCTCGGAGATCGCACGCCGCGCAGCCGGCATCTATCCAGGACTCGTGCTTGCGGGACTTCCTGCTGCAGTCCTTTTCAGAATCGGCTGGCAGATGAATCTCACAGCGAGTGCAGATGGCCTCTTCTCCCTGTTCCTTGGACTCGTGCTCATCCCAGCGGCGTGTCTCGCCTCGATTATGACCGTCTACTGGTCTGCCCCTGCGGTTCAGACAATTGCTCGGCAGGGAGCGCGCAAAACGAATCCGGTGGCTGCCGCCTCAGCAGCGAAATCAGGCACGGGAAAATCTGTTCGTGGTGCCCGGAACGTGCATCGGGGATACGCCCAGAACAAAGCTGGCCCGGTGACGAAAAGCGGACAGTCCCAACTTGGGAGTGGCGACTCGAACGCATACACACTTGGGTCCTCTGCCCAGTCCGCGAAAGGCCACGCAGGTCGCTACAACAACCTGCGGCAGTCCAAAACAGGCCGAATGCGCGACAAGGCGAAAGAAGATGCTCGTCGGACGTCACAGGCGGCGAAAGCTCGGTCGAAACAGGCGTTCAAGAACACAAAAGAGACGGTCTCACGGTGGTGACTATTCATGAGTACAAACACTGACGACCAGGAGTACAGCGCCCGACGCATCCATCAGTCACTCGGCGGCACGACCGCCTTCTTCCAGGGGTACACGATTGGCGAGATCATGCTGTTCGTCGGCGTGGCGTTCGTCACGCTCATCGGCGCAGCACTGGTTCCAGCCACCTTCACGATTCCTGTCCTCGGGTTCGGCCTCATGCTCGGGCTCGTCCTCGGCGTCCTCCACAAGGTCAAACCGTCCTACCTATGGCTTACCGAGTGGTTGGCTGCACGGCTCGGCTGGGCAGTCAAGAACAAGGAGTACACCCACGGCGAAGACAACAGCGAGGTCCGCTACCTAACCCGTGTTGGTCAGGTCTTCCCGCACGCCATCGAGCGGTCAGACGGCGCGCTTGTTGGGGCGATGAAAGTCGAGCCAGCGAACATGGCCCTCGAAGACGACGACGCGTGGGCGAAAGCCGTGGATTCACTCTCCGAGTTCGTCAACGCGACCATCGATTTCCCGGTGAAGTTCTACATCACCAGCCGCGAGGTCGACCAGGACGACGTTGTCCGCGACCACCAGCGGCGTCTCGGCGACGCCGACGTCAGATCACGGCCCGTCCTCAAGCGCCTGCTCGACGAGTACATTACGACCAACACGGATCAGAACGGCGACATCGACTCCGAGGCTACGACCATCCGCGAATACTACATCATCACCGCCGTTCGTGACGCTGACGTCGAGCAACTCAACGAAACCGGCGATAGCGTCCTGGCCTACCTCGCCGACATCCCTGTCCTGGGTCGTGTGTTTGGGCGGTTCCAATCAGACGGCCTCTCGGACGCCGAACGCGACCGCCTCAAAGAAGACAAGCTGGAATCACGGCTGGGACAGCTCCGCCGCGGTGGGTCGTCGCTCTATCGCTGCTCGATGAGCCCAGTCGACGCTTACGACCTCACCCGCGTGACGAAGGAATACTGGACGGGACACACCGAAGAGTACGGCGAGATCACTGACGCAATCGGCACGTTCCCGGTCGTCGCCCACGGCATCAGCGACGACGTACCGACAACCCCCGACCCGGACGACGTCGTCGACGCGATGGACGACAGCGGTGAAGAGACAGGTTCAGACGACACGGCCGATGTGTCCGCTGCAGATCGGCTCGACGATACGTCGACGCTCCACCAGTCGGTGATCGCACCGTCGACGGTCGATTGGGAGGCGACCCATGCCGTCATCAACGACGACACGTACGTCCGGACGTTCTGGATCGAGCAGTTCCCCGAAGAGCCAGCTGACGGGATATTCGAGCGCCTCCTGCTAGAGACCGACCTAAACACGGACATCAGCATCCATCTCGACCCCTTCGACAGTCAATCGGCCGAAGACATGATGGCCGACTGGATTTCGGATCTGAAGGTCAATCAGCACGACTCGAACAGCCTGAAAGCCGAGGACCTCCAGAAAGATATCGACCGTGGGAAGTTCATGCGGTCGCTCGTCCGCGCGAACAAGGCGTCGTTCTACCGTGGCGGCGTCTTCATCCGCCTCTCTGCCGAGAGCAAGCAGGAACTCGATACCCAGACGACGCGTCTCCGCTCCATCGTCAAGGACGCCCCAGCGAACTGCACACTGAAGGTCGCAAATCGCTGGCAGGAGAAGGGGTTGGCGACTGTCTCACCGCTCGGCGCGAACGAACTCGGTCGCGACCGAATGTCGACGCTGACGAATCAAGCGGTGGGTGCGATGTTCCCCTTCAGTTCGAACTACATGATGATGGACGAGGGCGTCGAATACGGCTACCATGGCCACAACGGCTCACCCGTCCAGATCAACCCGTGGGACCTCGAAACCGGCCACAGCGAACTCGTCGTCGGGATGCCCGGCGCCGGGAAGACGTTCGGCGACATCATGCGCCACCTCCGGATGATGAAACGCCAGCAGGACACGATGCTCGTGATGATCGATCCGGTCGGCGGATTCAAAGGCATCGCCGACGCGCTGAACGCGAAGACGATCTCCGTGGGTGGCGACACACAGCTGAATCCGCTGGAGATCCGTGAAACGCCGCAGGAAGTCCTCGACGCCGATGATGGCATCTCGCCGCTGTCGGCGAAGAAAGACGAAGTGTACGCCGTTCTGGAGAATTTCCTGACCGCTCGCGACATCGACCTCGGGACCGAAACGGGCGTTCTTTCCTACGTTATCGACGAGACGTACCGCCAGGCAGGCGTCGTCGAGGACGACGTCACGACGCACACCCCAGAAAACTCGCCGACGATGACCGACATCCATCGGATTCTCGCCGATATCGCGGAGAACCCCGACGAGCACAACATCGCCGCGTCCGAATCCGCTCGCGAACGCGCCGCAGCGTACGCCGATGAACTCGCAATTGCGTTCCAGCCGTTCCGTGAGGGTGGGTCGTACGACAACCTCGCGGAGCGCTCGGAGGTCGACATCCTCGAGGGCGATAACAAAGTCGTCTACATCGACCTCGGACAGATCGAAGGCAGTGCGTCAGGGATCGACCGCCAGACGTTCCTGATGCAACTGCTCCTCTCGACGGTCTACCAGCAGGCGAAGAAGACCGACCGGAACGTCGAACTCGCCATCGACGAGGCGCACTATCTCTTCGAGGACCAGGCGAATCTCGATTTCCTCGAAACGGCGTTTCGCCACCAGCGCCACGCTGGCCTCCGGATGGTCTTGCTCTCCCAGACGGCCCAAGAGTTCTACGAGACCGACCAGGCTGAGAAGATTCTCGGGATGTGCCCGATCAAGGTCTTCCACAAACTGCCGGACCTGGACGACGAGACGGCCGACAAGATCGGACTGACGCGCGAGCAGCGACAGTACGTCCGTGGTGCCGACGCTGGGAAGGAGGACCTCGGCTACAGTCAGGCACTCGTCCGTGTCGAAGAACACGGGACCTACCCACTGCACATCGTTGCGGATCCGTTCGAGAAGCGCGTCATTGACTACGAACCAGCAGATCAGGAGTTCATCCAGCAGGCCATCAGCGAGCAGTCTGAGGAATTGGTCGACTTCGACGCGTTCGTGGAGAACGAAGCGCAGATGAACGCGCTGACCAGCCGCTACGACCTCTGCGAGCAAGAAGCCACGCGACTGCTTGACGGAGAACTCTCCGAGGCGGAGATCGTCGACGCAGTTGTTGCGAACGCACAGCGAAACGGCACGGCGGAGTCGTCTGCGCTCGCTGACAGCGGCGAGGACGCACGCCAGTCCGACGACGAGGTGAGCGACGATGCTTGATGGGTTATTGGGTGGCGACCCGCAGTACGACGCCACACAGCTCCCGATCGACGAGCCACTCGTCCAGCCTCCTGAGAGCGCGCCGGGGATTCTGCTTCGGATTCGGCCGTTCAAGGAGAATCAGGGCGTCGTCGACGGCGCCGGCCTGCTCCAGTCAGTCCACGACGTGACGACGAACTTCCGAGGGAAGAACACGAGCGACCACCACTCCTTCGAGGTCTGGTTCGACGAGGGGAAGGTCAAATTCTTCATGCACGCCGCGACCGAGGCGGCCGCCGACAAGTTCCGCCGCCGCGTCGGCAACAACTACGCCAACAGCGAAGTGTTCCCCGTCGACGGTGGAGCTGCCTTCCCCGTTATCGACCCCGACGAGTACGTCGCTGGTGCGTGGCTGGAGATGGAGAAGCTCCCGTACTACCCGATTCGTCACCACAACAGCGACGAATGGGCGACGGACCCCTACGGCGAAATCACGAGCGAGATGCTCTCACTCGACGACAGCACGGTCGTCACGCAAGTCGTCTTCCGGCCCGCAAAACAGTCCTGGACGGACGGCGACCGGTTCAAGCACAACAGCGTCGACGACCTCGCCCACGCACTCCGGCAAGGAACATCAGTTGGATGGCTCGATCCCCAAACGCGGCCAGCGAGCCAGAAGGACAAGCAGGCCGCCAAAACCATCGAACAGCAGCGTGGCCAGCAAGCGTTCCACGTCAACATCCGCGTCCTCGCAGCCTCCACGGACAAGAACGAAGCCGAAGCGCGTGCCCGTGGGGTCGCCGGGATGTTCAGAAAGTACTACAACGCCATGACCGAACAGGGCCTCGACGATACACCAGTGTGGCATCGGAAAGAGAGCAAGCGTGCGAGCCAACTCCGCCAGCACGTCGCCCGGATGGCCGACCGCGAGTGGACCGACCGCCGGATGATCATGACCGTCGACGAACTCGCCGGCGTCGCCCACATCCCGAACAACGAGATCGAGACGCCGAACATCGACTGGCGCTACACCCAGCGTGGCGATCGGGTTCCTGCTGATACGGATCAGTACGACGACACAGCAGCCAGACACCGTTCTGGCGATCGATCGGCTAGACAAGGAGGGAAGGATCGTGTTTGATCGCTTCTTCGGTCGCGACGACGACCAAGACGCTGCGTCGAATGCAGACGCTGCCTCGGACGAGTCAGCAGAGAGTGACGCAGGCCCGATGGCTGAGACCAGTCCGGGCCCGCAGTCACTGCTTGGCGAAACGTACGACATCACCGAACAGAACACGGACTACGTCGGGAGCAAGCCCGTCATCACCGAGACGCAAAATGAGGGCACTGTCGCCGGCTCATACATCCGCGAGATGCTCGAATCGGGCGTCGATACAGCACCATCGCCGCTGTGGATCGGCTACGACGAGGACGCCCAACGAGGGTTCCGTGAAGCACCGCTCCAGTTTGAGTCGCTCTTCCGGCACATCTGGATCACCGGCACCACCGGCTACGGGAAAACGACGGAACTATTGAACATGATGGTCCAGTGGGCGTATTCAGGGTACGGATTCGTCTACTTCGACCCGAAGGGCCGTGACTCTCGGGAACTCCTGCGGATGCTCCCTGAAGACCGGCTCGACGATGTTGTCTGGATCGAACCCGGCTCATCCGAACACGACAAGACGGTCGGGCTGAACTTCCTCGAAGTTCCCGACTGCGAAACCGAAGAAGAGCGTGAAAACGAGATCGAGAATCGCATCGAGAACCTCAAAGCGATCTTCGATACGGACGAGTACTGGGGGATCAACATGGAGTCGATCACCGAGTCGATGGGCCGGGCAATGATGCAGTCCGACCAGCCGTTCTCGGTGATCGATATGTACTTCACGCTGTTGCACGCTGAGCGCCGCGAAGAGTTCGCCCTCGACGTCGACGATCCCTACGTTAGGGAGTTCTGTCTCGAAATCGCGCGGATGGACGACGAAACCGTCCGGCCGCTGCTCAAACGCATCAAGTCGTGGGTCGAAAACTCGGTCATCCGGCGGATCATTGCCCACCGCGAGAGTACCATCGACTTCCGTGATATCATCGACAACGACCGGATCGTCATCGTCCGTACGCCCGTCGAGAACACGGACATCAAGAAGATGGTCACACTCGGCGTGATGCGAAACCTCTGGAGCGCCATCCAACAACGGTCGTACGAACGCGATACCGATCCAGATCCGTACTTCGTGCTCTGTGACGAGTTCGACGACATCGCGAGCGACAACCTCGACATCGAGTCGATGCTCGCTCGTGCCCGGTCGATGCGCCTCTCCGTGACGTTGTCGTCGCAGTATCCCTCACAGTTCGGTGAGGACACGCGCAAGGCGATGCAGAACAACTGCGACAACCTCATCGCCTTCTCCGTGAACGACGTCGACGACGCCCAGCTCTTGATGAAGCGCTTTCGCGACTACACGGCCGAAGACCTCATCTCGACCGACCAGTACCAGGCCTGGACGAAACTCCCACTGGAGGGTGGTCGGTACTCCGAGCCAGTGCTCCTCCGAACGTTCCCGCCGTATCCACCACTGCGGTCGGCCGATTCGGTCGACGACATCATCGAGGCGAGTTTAGACCGGTATGGAACCGACCCGCTTACCGACGCGGAGATCATGCAGAACCTCATCTACAGCGACGCCAACGAGGCAGCGAATCCGACACAGATTCTGGACAAGACGATGGCCGAGGCGATTCGTGCCGTTCAAATCCGAGAGAACGCCCGCGAGGCAAACGGCTGGGTGGACATCGTCGCCATCGACGAGGAACTCTCGACACGCCTCGAGAATAGTCAGGCTGAGATCGACTACGAGTACGAGGACTTACCGGACGTGCGTGACGCGTCGCGGTTAATCGATGTCGAGTTACAGGACGGCGAGATTGTGGCGCGGCTCTCCGACGACGGGGAAACGGAGGTGCAGCCCGAAACGGGGACTGCTAGATCGGCAGGAGGAATGAGCCACGATGCTGTACTCATGGATACTGAGACGGCGCTCACCGAGCGTGGGTTCAGTGTTGATATTCTCGAACAGGACGGGAGCGAGCAACCCGACGCCACCGCGACGCACCCAGACCACGACGTGGTGTTCAACATCGAGGCCGAGACGACGACGCCTGACCGACCCGCGAAAGTCTTGCAGAACCTCAAACGAGCGCACGACGCAGATCGCGTCCCGCTCTTCGTCGTCCGCCCTGGCGATCCTGAGACCGAGTGGGCGACGCGACTCGAGAATATTCTCTCGCCGCCGCTGCGAGAGCGGGCGGACGGCACCGAGCAGTTCTACAACTGCGATGAGATCGTGACCTTCGGCGGTGGGGCGACCGCCCACGGTGGGGTAACCGCCGTTCGGCCCCGGACGGCCGACACAAATCGGACAGTCTGGACGCGCGACGATGGTGAGCGTGTGCTGTCAGACGGCGAGACGGAATTCGCCCGCGTTCCAGATGAGGGGGCGCTCTCGAAAGACGGCGTCCCGGCCTACTACAGTTACGACCACGAAACCGGGCAGTACACCGTCCATAAACCCGGAGAGACCCGCGTCTTTGACTCGAAAGACGAGTTCAAGGCCGAGTGGACGCCGATCAAGCGACCGTTCATTCCCGATGTCGAACTCCCAGATGCGGACTATTCGCGTGACAGCTACGTCGTGTTGCTGCTTCCGGAGGACGGTGCTCCTACGGTATTCCAACAGGGAGAATCGTATACACTCTCCGAGAGCCCAGACGAGGAGGACTTGTGGCCGGACGCCCCCACCAGTGAGCACGCACAGGCCACAATATCGATGGATTCCGGTGAGGAGACTCCATCGACGGAGTCTACCGCACCTTCAGATGGGTCGGTGGAGATCGATCCGAGTGGTGACGGCATCGAGGCGTTCGCAGCGATGTACATCAGAGAAGCTGAGGGAGCCCAGGTGCCAAAGGAAACGCTGTTTCAGGCGTACTCGGCCTGGACTGACCAGCACGATATTGAGGGGACAAATGCGAGTTGGTTCGGTCGAAAGCTCGCGAACGTCGTCGAGTATGAGAATGATCGGGTCAGAGACGGCGACGATCTGGTGACTGTCTACACCGGTGTCGACCTGACGCCAGCGGGATCACAGTTCCTTGAATAATGAGAACTATCAGAATTATGGGTAAAATTCAATGGGGTGGCACACAGATCAACTCTGAACAATCACCGATATCCCAATCACCCCGCTATAACCACCCTAACCCCCGATTCCGGGATTGTAGCATGATTTGTTCAGGGCAAAGTAAGCGTTCAGGTCAAAGAATTGATGAATGTTCAGGGGAAAATCGCAAGACTGGAGTAGTGTTCAGGGCAAACCACGGGTCAAAACCAACTAGTATACAACGGGTAGCACCCGTTGGACAGAGTACTGGACAGCCCACCGGTCGCGAGGACTTCTATCAGGATAGTGATGTAGAGAGTGAGGTGACTCACTGGGTGCTCATTGGGAGGGAAGAGGATGGAATATGAGCCACCACTTGCTGTCTCGGAGTGCCCGGAGACGTTACGCGAACGCGAGCAGTGGGTGTGCTGGCGGGAAGAAACACGCGACGGTAAACCGACGAAAGTACCGGTGACGCCAGGGACAGGAGGATTCGCGTCGTCGACAGACCCCGAGACGTGGGATGCCTTCGAGACAGCACTCGAATACACCGAGACGGAGCACGCTGATGGTGTCGGGTTCGTATTCACTGACGACGATCCCATCGTCGGCGTTGACCTGGACGACTGCCGCGATCCCGAAACGGGCGACGTCGACGACGCCGCACAAGACATCATCAAGCGACTCGACTCCTATACGGAGGTATCGCCGTCCGGTACCGGCTATCACGTCCTGATCACCGGCGAACTTCCCGAAGGACGGAACCGTCGCGGGAGCGTCGAACTGTACGACACGGCACGTTTTTTCACCGTCACTGGCGACCACGTCGATGAGACTCTCGGTCGCGTTGCACGTCGACAGGACGCGCTCACAGCGATTCACCGCGAGTACGTCCAGGACACCGAGCGTGACACAGCATCCGAGTCCGAGCCGGGGAATGGCACTGACGACCAGTCAACGGCGACCGGGACAGCCGACGTCGACGTTGATCTCGAGGATGAGGACCTCCTCGAGAAAGCGCGAAACGCGTCGAACGGCGAGAAGTTCGAGCGGCTCTGGAACGGGAATACGGTCGGCTACGACAGTCAGTCCGAGGCCGATATGGCCCTGTGTTGTCTGCTGGCGTTCTGGACCGGTGGCGACCGGACGCAGATGAAGCAGCTGTTCCGGCAGTCGGGATTGCTTCGGGAGAAGTGGGACGAGGTCCACTACGCTGATGGGTCGACGTATGGGGAGAAGACTATCGAGCGAGCGATTGCGACCACTTCGGAGTTCTACGACCCGGACGACCGCAACGATACCACGGACGACACCCCCGGCGGATCGTCTCCAGACGTTGGCGCTGCTGACTCGGAGCGGAGTCGCGCGTATCTAGCCGAGAAGAACCGGCTACTGAGCGAGCGCGTCGACGAACTCGAGGCGACACTATCGGAGAAAACCGAGCGCATCGACGCTCTCGAAGCGGAGGTCGAGCGACTCACTGACGAACTCGCCACACGTGGCCAGGAGGAGGAGTCCCAGGGCGAGCACGTCTCTACGGCGAGTGAGAACAGTGGTGAGTCGGGGCCATCCTCCATGTTGAGTCGGATATTCGGCGGTCGATCCGAGTAGCGTCGCGACCGCAACGGCACGTCTGTCGCCCCCGCCAGGGGGTGGCGGGGTGCATCACATCCCCCGATAGACGATGGCTTCGGAACATACGACCCAGACACAGACGATACAGCAAGCAGTAACCAACTCCGACGGGGAGGCGCCGTGGGCGGACCTCGAGGTGACGATTCCGAACAACCGGGATCACGCGTCGCTCGTCGCGCTCGTGGAGTGTGCCCTCGTCGAACTGACTCACGAACAGGTGGGGGCAGTCGTCGTTGCCCAGCAGGTGTGGGGGACGAAACGCACGCAGTACGTCGCCGTCGACGACGTCGGCCAGCAGTTCCAGAAGCGACACTTCGACAGCCGGCTTGGCTGGCACGAGACCACCGTCCCTCGAGAGACCGTTCGTGACGAGCTCATCACCCAGCTCACTCGATCGGCATCCCCGCCGGCGGATACGCGAGAGGCAGCAGCCAGCGAGCCGAACACGTTCACCGTGAGGCCGGTTCGGGAACTCCAGACTCCATAGTCTACACTCTTAACCAACACTCCGGACCAGTCTTGGCGCAGTGTTGGTTAACGACGTTGCCAGAATTCATGTCCTCAACCCCCGCCCACCGCCCTGTTCCTCCACAACGTTACCGTTATCGGCTATCGCGATCCGCGACCGGACTGACACTGCCCGCTGTGGCTGTTTATCAGCGCCGCGAGCCGTGCAGCGCGCGACAGCGTGCGCGGCGTGACTCATTATGGCTGATCCCGATCCTCACGACGACACGAGTGCCGACTACGAACAGTTCGAGAAAGCGCTGCTCGCCCAGGACCGTGACGCCGCCGGCGTCGACACGACGGACATCGACGAGGTGACGGCTCGTCGCCTGGTTGACGACCTCATCGACGCGGACGTCGTCACGTCCGTTCCCGAGGACCGCGTCCTCGTTCACGAACCGAGTGCTACTGCCTTCGACTCGTCGACGCAGCTAGCCGTCTTCCACCGTGGCTGGACGGCCGGCCGCGACGCCGACGCGGAGGCCAAGTGATGCAGCAGACGCTCATAGGGTGTGCGTTCTGCGACGCCCCGCCCGGCGCCGAGGTAGGTGAGGCGCATACCTGAGGCGAAGACGAGCGGGTCACCCACCCCATCTGCGTCGACTGCGCGATCCAAACGGAACCGGATCCCGACGAGCGCGATCACGTCGCCTGCGACGGCTGTGGGCTCGTCGTCGACGCCCTCGCGGCGCTCACACGATTCCGCATCGAACTCGGCCACCTCGAAGGCCTGTTGCAGCTGTGCGAGCGGTGTAGCCCGGGCGGGCTCGCGACCTCGAGGAGCATATGGTTGAACAGTAGCTGGCTTCTCACCCGATGGCCTTGCCACCATCACGTTGAAATACGCCAATACACCTAATACACTTACCTACAAAGAAATACATATGCCCATCGACATCGAGACCTTCGAAGCCTCCCCCGAGGACCACCTCAAGCACAATGGGGAGACCAACGCCGACCGCGTGATGCGGTTCCTCGCCACGTATCCCGACCAGGCGTTCACCCAGAGCGAGATTCTCGACGCGACCGACGTGAACGCCGGGAGCATCAGCGTCGTCCTCTCACGGCTCGAAGATCGCGGGCTCGTTCGCCACAAAGGTAACTACTGGGCGCTTGGCGAGGCCGACAACGTCGCTGCCTACACGAATATTGTCGAGAGCACGCGGGCCGCGAACGACCGCTTCGGTGAGGAGGACATGGACGAATGGCTAGAATACGCCGTCGACGACGAGGACGAGGCGACTAAATGAGCTATCAGCGCGGGGATGTCGTCTGGGGGCCGGACCCGTTCAAGTCGGGTGAGAACCCGCGTCCGTGGCTGATTCTCAACAACGACACGCACCCATTTGGTGAGGAGGAGTACATGACGGTCACACTAACGACGACACCCCACGACGAGGGAATTCCCCTCGAGGACGCCGACTGGGTCGAGGGCGGGATGCCCCGACAGAGCTACGCCTCACCGTGGGCAGTCGCGTCGCCGAAGCACGCCGCGATCATTCGACGGCAGGGCCGCCTCGACGAGTCGTTCGTCCAGACCGTCGTCGACGCTCTCGGAACGTATCTCGAACCACCGGCTGAGGAATGACCAATCACGCGACTGTGTACGACATCCAGGAACGAGCTGGCAACCCCGCGCACGCATCCGTCGACAGAGTTTGTGCGCGTCTGCTCGACCGTGCGGCTACCCCGCGAACGGATCACCCGGATACACATCTCGGTGGAACGATGGCCACGGTTGTCGATCGATACGTGGACGCAGTCGTCCAGGAGGTCATCCACCGGGCCCTCGTCGACGGCGTCCCGTTTCGGACGGCCGCTGCAGATCACGCTGTGGCGGCACTGGATGGAGTCCGGATCGGGACGGTCGCGACGCAGGTTCTCAGTGAACTGAACACAGAACCGTAGGCGTAGCTGTTTGAAAGCCCTCGGTCGCTCGACGTCCCCCGACCCCGCAAGCACCGCAGGCACGAGGCGCGCAGCGGCGGTCGGGGGACGTTCACGGCGCTTCGCGCCGTGTGCTCGGGAGACGTAGTCTCCCGGTGGCCGAGACGGCCTCGCCCTTTCTGAGTCCACCAGGAGTGTGGGTGGCCCACCGAGTGACGTGGTCGGCTGGACAGGTGCGTACGTGACGGCCCGCCCCGCTCGCCGCTGCCGCCCTCCGCGTCGCTCGCGACCGACCATTCCGGGCATGCGGGCGCTCTCCGCACCGCCCGCGCCCGTTCCGGGCTAATGTGAATCTGGTCTCGACGCCAGCGGGAAAGCGCGGGGGGCTGCGCGGCGTGGCTGCTCCCACCTGCCAAGGGTTGTGAGGGGTTTGGGTAGCGTCGAACCGTATATGTACGCTGGTTTGTATATCTCCATCTATGGACCTGCTCACCGCCTACAACGGGCTACTCATCCGTTTCGGTCTCTACCAGCTGATTTTTTGGCCAACGGTGGGCTACTATGTTGCTCGTGACGCTACCAAACGAGACCAATCGTCGCCACGACTCCGTGGAGTCGTCTATGGATTTTTCGGGATATTGGGCTTAGCTGTGTATTTGACACAGAAGACGCGGGCTGATGCCGATTCAGCCTGATCTAAGACCACTCATCCTTCGTCACGACGTCGGTTCTTGTACACAAGGTATGCCATCGGGAGCATGAGGAGATACACTACGGCAGTCACAGTGAGAAAGAGTTCGTCAGAGCCAACGGCCAAGCTGTAGAATAGGCCGATGCCGACCAACACGTACGCCCCCGCGAGCGTCCAAATCGCCCGGCTCATTCGCTCATCTGTTCCCCTGTGTTCTGTAGTTTCCCGTAGGCTGGGGCCAGTAGGTAATCAGCGATTCCGAATCCAACGAGTGTCGCGGCTAGCGACAACTCGCCGAATCCGACATCGCCCACCACGTTGATAAGAACCACTACTCCAGTAAACCCGATTCCTAGACCAATTCCGACTGTACGATCTTGTTGATACTCAATTCCCCACACAGCAAGGCCAACGGCAAGTAACCCGATCCCGCTGACGAGCGTACTGGTAACGAACGATAGGCCGGCGAACGCAGTTCCACCCAATACTAAGCCGACCCCAAGACGTCGAAGCTGTTCGACTTGGTCAATCTCGCGGGGAGCCATACTGTTTGATTGTTGGTCTCTCAGTGATTAATGTTGGCGCTGTTTAGGCCGTTGTTGGTCTACACATTTCGCTCAATCCCGGTCAGTAACTGACCGATTACGGAATCAGTGTGAAGCTGTTTCGCTGACATCATATTCTATATATGATGTTCTGTGGTGTTTTTGAGCGCCTACATAGGATGCAGGCGCAGTCAATCGAGCCTGCACAGTACAGGTGATTCGAGATGCAGCACCACCACCAGCGACAGGTGTATCGACAGCCAGAGGCGCAATGACCGATGTCGGTCGACCTGGACGAGATGGAGGAAGCTGAAAACGAACTGGAGGAGTGGTTGGTCGAACAGGCAGAGAACGGCATCCCGGAGATCGTCCTCATCGGACTGCTTCGAGACTACGCAGACGATATCGAACAGCTCGGCTACGTGCCGCGGATGTGGGGCGAGGCCGAGCGATGAGACGAACCAACTCCTTCGTCATTGTCCCCCAATCGGAACAGGCCGACACCATCCTCCGACGCCTCCTCGATGCGTCAGCGAGCCTCTGGAACCAGTTAACCTACGAGCGCCGGCAGCGGTTCTTCGCCGGGGAGAGCGTCTGGGACTGTGACGACTACTACGACGAGTACGTCGACGTCCTGGGGTCGGCGACGACCCAGCAGAGCACTCGCGTCAACGACGCCGCCTAGCGGTCGTTCTTCGAAACAGTCGAGGCGGCCGACCAGGAGGTCAGTCCGCCCGGCTACTGGGGAACCAAGCCGACGGCCGCGACCTGCGGACCTACGTCCGCAACGACGCCTACACGATCCGTTGGGGCGAGCGCTCTCGGCTTGAAGTGCCTATCGGGAGCCAGCTCAAAGCCGAGTACGGTTTTGGTCGAGCCGAACGACTCCGTGTTGCCGTCCGCGGTGAACCGCACTGGCACGGCGACCAGGGCCGCCTCCATCTCACCTACGACGACATCGACGAGACGTATCGCGCCCACCAGCCGGTGACGGTCTCCGACGAGGCGCAGGCGACGCCGACAGGGACAGACGTCGCCGCGCTCGATATCGGCGCGAACGTCCTCGTGGCGTGTACGACGGCGGCCGGCGACCAGTACTGCTACAGCGGTCAGGAGCCGTTCCGACAGTTCCGTGAAACGACCGAGCGCATCGCCGACGCCAAAGCGAAGCTGCCGGATGGACAGCAGACCAGCACGCGAATCCAGCGGCTCTACCGGAAGCGGTCCCGCCGGCGCGATCACGCCGTGAACGCGCTGCTTCGGGACCTCGTCCAGCGACTCTACGACGACGGCGTCGAAACCATCTATCACGGCGATCTCACCGGCGTCCTCGGTGAGTACTGGTCGGTCGAGGCGAACCTCAAAGCGCGTACGTTCTGGGCACACCGGCAGTGTCTCGATCAGCTCGCGAACGTCTGCGAAGAGTGCGGGATCGACGTGGCAGCAACGTCCGAAGCGTGGACCTCCCAAACGTGTCCGGAGTGCGGCGAGCGCGAGCAGACGCGCCGCCATCGTGAGACGCTGACCTGTCCGTGTGGCTTCGAGGGGCACGCCGACCTCGTCGCGTCGCGGACGCTGCTCGAACAGGCGACAAACACTGCGGTCAGGCCGACGGCACGGCCCGTGCGGTTCCAGTGGGACGACCACCAGTGGTACTCCGTCGAGGAGGACGCGGTGGCTCCCAACGAATAGCGCACAGACCCGCAAGGTGCCGCCGTGGTGTCGACGGGACGCCAGTGAGTGGACGCTCCGGGGTTCCGGAGTGGATGTCGATCCGCTGGTCGCTCGCTTTTCAAGCTGATTGCGCTTTCAGTACTGCTCTTCTTGGGCGTTGTGTAGCCGCCTATATTCGCAGCTGATCGACCGATTCAGCGGCGGCGTATTCAGCCAGCAATAGGTTCCTCGGCTGGCTGGTGTGGTACTCAACTGCTCGCACCGCTCGCCGCGTTCCGCCCTCCGCGTCGCTCGCAGTTACACCTTTTCAGTACGTGGTGTAGAAAACGCTATCTTCCGATCACAATGGCTGGTCAGATATCGTCGTTTGACTGAGTACTGCTGTCACTTGTGTAAGACGGGGTTTCGACCGCCCCGAAATATAATCGGTTCGGCAGTGTCTTTCACCGAATCTAACTGATCAACCCCCCAGCCGACAGCGGTCTCAGTATCGTTCAGTATACAGCCCTGAATTCCTTTTTCGGTGTAGACGACGACACCCACTTCCGTGTCATCGACGATCCACAGTCCATACACGTATGGGATTGCCCCACGAAGCAGCATGACGTCTGGATCCTCGACAGCTTCTCTCGTTTCTTGAGGCTGGAGTTCGTACAAC
>Ga0306906_1000167_pt1 | contig 32366 bp, 23 predicted proteins | sample AntRauTorcE11897_FD_190405 | JGI IMG/M metagenome (GOLD analysis project Ga0306906, IMG submission 190405) | Saline lake microbial communities from Rauer Islands, Antarctica - Metagenome Torckler E11 #897 (v2) (version 2) | ecosystem: Environmental > Aquatic > Non-marine Saline and Alkaline >...
AAGGTGTTCTTTCAATATTTTGATTCGACCTTTATCATCTGCAAGTCGGTAAAATTGATAACCAACTCCAATTCCCCGGCCAATAGTAGTTGCAATGGCGGCTCCGGTAATTCCAAGTTCAGGAAATGGGCCTAACCCAAAAATCAATATAGGGTCTAATACAATGTTGATACCATTAGCAATCCATAAAACGCGCATTGCGATGGCGGCATCTCCGGCTCCTCGAAATACAGAATTGATCACAAATAGAAACATGATGACAATGTTCCCTCCGAGCATGATTGCCGTGTAAGACGAAAGCTCTTCTATGATTAGGGTGTTGGCCCCCATAAGGCTAAGAATGCTTTTAGAGAAGAATATGCCGGTAACAGCGATAGGTAAAGAGATGACAATACAAACGAAAATAGCTTGTACTGCTGCTCTTGAGGCAGCATCCTTATTCTTCTCTCCAATTCGGCGCGAAATGATGGCAGTGGTAGCCATACTGAAACCAATACCGACTGCATAAACAAGGGTAAGAACGGACTCTGTTATTCCAACAGCCGCTACAGCGTCTGCACCAAGTTTAGAAACAAAAAAGATATCAACAACGGCGAAGATAGATTCCATGAACATCTCCAATACCATGGGGATGGATAGAATCAGTATTGCACGGCCTATGCTGCCTTTAGTGAAGTCTAGTTCTGTTCCGGCTAAAGAAGCTTTAATATCACCCCATAAAGTGTTAGAAGAAGAGGGAGGGTGATGATTGTCAGTCATACGCTAGTTTGAGCGAGAAGAAAGAAAATGAGAACCATGTACATGTACGTTCTGAATTTTCCAGACAAGCTTTTCAATTAAAGAAGAAGGAGCTTTAAATAAAATCACAGCGTCCGCTGTTCGCTTAGCCATACGGTCAAGCTGGTCTAATTCCTTGTATTCCATAATAACCGGAGCTTTGATCTTGCCTACGCTACGAAGGAAATATTTCTCTTGAGGGGAGGCATACTTAACAATCGACGAACTAAAACCGGTATATACTCCATTGAGTTGTTCCGCATTTCTAAAAATAACCAAAGGTGCATCATCACTTATAGAAGCAAAGCACTCATCAAGATTTTTATAACTTTCTTCTTCATAAGGTGTAACAATGTCAGCTAAGTCAATTTCAACTGCATCTCCGATAACTTCACGCCTGAGTTCATCAATGGATGCTTTCCTGTTTGTAGTAAAAGCACCTGCATATACAAGTAGAGAATGTTGTGAAGAGTCCATTTTTCTGAACTTCTTCATAAACTCCTTGTAGTTCAAACTGTTGTATTCAAACGTGTTTTCTGTGTTCATTACTAACTGTGTAAATCTTGATTTTGAATGAGCCTTAAGGTAGGCTTTACAATAATTGTAAGAAAGGTAGAAAATAAGAAAGTCTGCTTAAATGTATAAGCAGACTTTAGAAAATGGGATAAAGGTAATCGTAAATTAGTTTGTAGCTTTTCTACGAGTACCTGAAATACCGGAATAGGTAGTTTCTTCTCCCGATGGTGTTGTAATTGAGATCTGAAGAGTTAAATCAGCTGCATCGTTAGATTCTTCATCAGTATCTCGAATAGAGAAAGAAAATTCTGTAGCCCCGGGTCCGGGAAATAATCGGTTTCCTAATGTGAAGTCAGTGTCACCCGTTACTTCAATGCCTTCACCACCTAAAATACTGAACTCGGTACCTGCTGGCATAGGATTTCCGTTAATATCTGTTACGGTATATGTAAAAGAAGCACCACCGTTAGGACTTAAGTCAAATGTTGTTGGAGATACTGAAATAATCGCGTTTGAAGAACTAAATAACACAATGACTTCCTTTTCAATTTCCTGATTATTACCATTGATTGTTGTGGCTGTGACAGTAGCATAACCGTCTCTTCCTCCACTTCCAGGCACAGCGTCAGAAGGGCGGGGGTCTCCGGAAATTAAATCTACAGTAAGCTGTCCGTCATCGTCCGTATTTCCTTGTCCAGAACCCTGAATAATTCCACCCGTTGTGGTAAAGTATATAGCTGTTCCAGGTTTAACAGGGTTGCCAAATTCGTCTCCCAAAATAACTGTTAAAGAATTTCGGTTCCCATTTATTGACCAACCTTCAAAGTTGTAATTGTCGGCAGCAATACTGAAATGATCGAGGTCCGGAAACCCGCCATGTATAGTGATTGCAACAGGTCTTGATCGAATAGTTAGCCCAATATCCTCGCGAACTATTTCAGCCTGAATTTGGACTACACCGGCAAGATTTCCACTGTATAGGTTTGATGTAGCTGTTCCATTGGCATTCGTAGTAGCAGTTACAGGAGTGATGCCTTCACCACCGCCCGGTCCTGAGATAATAGAAAATTCTATTTCTTCAGAATTATTTAAATCAAGGCTTCTACCTGAAGAGTCCTGTACTAGAAAAGTAAAACTTGTATTAACAAGTCCTCCGGTCTCCGCGATATTAATAGTTTCTTGTGTTATACCTGAAAGGATAATTGCAGCAGCACCGGCAGATGGACCACTAACTCCTCCGCCACCATCATCTCCGCCTCCGTCGTCAACTCCGTCGTCACTATCGGGTGCTAACTCGAAATCAAAATTTGTGATGTTATCGCCGGAAGCAATTTGAACACTTCTTGATTGTGAAGAGTAGTTTGTGGCAGATGCTGAAAGAGAAACATCAGTTAATTCTGAAACTTCAATATTTCCAAATGAATATTGGCCAACAGAATCTGATCTGGTGAATCGGCTACTTAATTCTTGCGGGCTGGTAATTTGAATAGTAGCATTAGATATAGAGTTGCCGGTCTGAGCATCAGTAACGGCACCCTGTATCACTACAATTTCATCTTCATTGGTAGCACAACCGAGTGTTAAAAGTATTGCCGTAAACAGAAGTAGAGATATTTTTCGCATAGTTTTTCTTTTATAGAGAACTAAGTGGATACTAAGTTACAATAAAATTCATTTCAAGTTTGAAAATACTAAAATATACAGCAGATGGATTGACAGTTCCTATTAGTAAAAATTTAGAGTGCTATGTAGGGGAGGGCTCAGCTTCTTGGGAAGATTTTGAATTTAAGTCAGGCTCCGGAACATGTTTCCAAACCACATAAGCCATAATTAATATCATAATGGTGCCAATAAAAGTATTGCTGGCATAACCGCTTTCAACATAAAAAGGGCCTGCGACAGAACCACCGATTCCATAACCTACCTGACCGATAGCCACCAATAAACTCATCAAAGAACCTCTATTATCAGATTTTATAAGCTGAGTGGATAATGCCTGAAATGGGCTTATGCGCATCGCTATTAATACCATGGTGAGGAAAAACATCACGTAAGCAATCCAAAACTCAGTTACCACATAAGTGGTCAATGCCATAACAACGGAAAGTCCTAAACAGGATATGATGATGATTTTCTTTCTTCCTATGCGATCTGAAATTTTCCCCGCTATGGGTCCCGTTATAACATTGGCAATTCCTCCAACAAAAAAGAGAGTAGCAATAGCTTTTCCACTAACTCCAAAAGTATCCTCAAGCCAGGTAGGGAGATATACCACATATACTGAAATGCTCAGAAACATCACGACGTATGCAAATGCCACGGCTCTAACTTCAGCGCGTTTCAAAAGGACATAGTATTTTTCTAAAGAGCCTTTAAACGTAACTTTATCTTTGGAAAGCTCAACGTTGGGTTGTGGTACTTTAAATAAGATGAGGATGAATGTGAGTGACATTATCACACCAAATAAAAGAAAGGGAATCCTGAACCCGAATAGTTCAGCTAGTAAAGTACCCATTGGAATACCTAAAATTTGGCCCATTGCAATACCGCTCATAATCCATCCATTTGCCCACCCACGCTTTTCATAAGGGAAATAATCTCCCACATAAGCGACAGCGGCTCCACTCAAAACACCACCTGCCATGCCAGCAAGAGCTCTTACTGCAAGAAGTCCAAAAAATGTATCCACAAAAGCGTGTAAGGAAAGGAAAAATGAAATCCCTCCCGTACCTATTAAAAGTATTTTTCGGCGGCCAATTTTGTCTGAAAGCGGACCCATTATGATAGCAAAAAGTCCTACCATTACAGCATATACGGTAACAAGATTACCAAGTATTTCCAGGGGGGTTCCAAGCTGTTCGCTTATTCTTGGAAGGATAGGAGAAATGATCATAACCTGGCTACTTGCTGCAAATACAAGTAACCATAAAGCAAAGATGATGATATAAGGGTTGCCGTCTTGTTTTTTTGTCATTCCATAATTTTAAATCAAGATATACTCACTATTTATAAAAAGCAGTAAATATTTTTTGAAAAACTGATGAATAATTTTAGCCAGACATTATTCTCATTTCTTAAAAAAAAGTAGTTTATTGTAACATTAATAATTATCAATCATCATTTATAGGCAACCCATATTAACTAAGGTTTCGTACATTAGTTTAGTATCTACTGGTTAGTATGAATTTTATTATAATTAGGCTCCAATTTTAAGTTCTGTAAATAGAAAATTAGATCATGGCACAGTTCAGGCTAAAAGCGGTATCACAAAAAGGAAAAATTGTACAAACTGAATTTGAAGCTGAAAATAAAAAAGAAGCTCAAACTAAAGTCGATCGGCTCTCAAAAACTAATGGATTAAAAATAAAATCTGTTGATGAGAAGAAGATGTTCATGTATAAGGTTCAGCGCCCCGGTAAATCTGTAGTTACTGGAGAACAAGAAGCCTACAGTAAAGAAGAACTTGAAAAAGCATTAGTCAAACTTGGCTACAAGGTTAAAAGTATAAATAAGAAGCTCTTTGATTTTAAGGGCAGTGTGCCACAGCAGGAGGTGGTTACATTTATTCGGCTCTCTGCTGATTTACTTCAGCAACAGCTTCCATATGATGAAATTCTGAATCTTTTGTACGAGGATACGCAGAACAAACGAATGAAAGAGGTTATTAAAACTATTCAAAAAGACCTCAAGGATGGTAAAGAAGGTTCTGAAGTATATGGTAAACATGAAGATGTATTCGGTAAGTTTGCCGCTTATATGCTCAGTGTAGCTTCAACATCAGGTAACATGGCACTGGTTTTTGAAAGTACTGCTAAGTTCATGGAGCGTGATGCTGAATTTAAAAAGAATATGCGCCGAGCTTTAATGATGCCCGCAGTTACGGTTCTTGCTGTTATTGGCGTTGTATTATTCTATGTAGGATATATTTTCCCTGCTACAGCTGAACTATTTCTGGAAATGGACATTACTCTTCCTCCGATGACAGCCGCTACACTGGATTTGAGTTATTGGCTAAGAGATAACTGGATCATGATATTGCTCTCGTTTATTATACCGATTGTTGGCTTTATCTGGTACATAAAGACCCCTCAAGGGCAGTTAATGAAGGATAAATACATTATTCATATTCCGGTAATTGGAGACCTCTTACACAAAACAAGTATTGAAATTTTTGCAAGAGTGTTTTTTACACTGTATAGCGGTTCAGGCCAAAATATCGAAGTAATTAAAGTGGCTGCAGAGGCTTGTCGAAATAAGTACATGGAAAAGCAAATTAAAGAGGTTGCCATTAGAAAGATGTTGAAAGATGGGGCAGGTTTAATAGAGTCTATGGAGGCAACTGGTGTATTTACTATAACCGCTATAAGTAGGTTTAGGTTAGGTGCTGAGTCAGGTGCTTTACGTGAAAACGCTAAGCAACTTGCCGAGTATTATGAAATTCAGACAACATATAAAATGCAGTCTGTTATTGATGTGATCAATTTATTCATAAATATGTTTATTATGGTTGCATTGATTGCTATAACTGTTGTTTCTTCTGAGTCTGCAGTAATTCAGCCGAATAAAGGTGTGTAAAGGGTTAAATGGGAAAAATTAATATCCGAAGACATATTGGTGATATCCTGGTAAACAAAGGGATCGTCACTGAAGAGCAGTTACAGAAAGGATTATCTATTCTCTCTGAAGAACCGAAGGAAAGTAATCGGCGACTCGGGCAAATATTGTCTCAAGATTTGGGGCTAAACCGGCACCAAATCATGAAAGAAATTGCCAACATCTATGCCTTCAGAGAGGTGTTGAGGGATGTAGGTGAGATCCCGGACGAAGTACTTGGACACATTAAGGAGAATGTAGAGGAACTTCCCAAAGAAATTGTTGATGAATTAGTTCATCACAAAGCACTTCCTTATCAAAAGAACAAAAGCTCCATAACTATTGCTGCGGCTGATCCTTCTGATCCGAATATTCAAAGTATTCTGAACAAGATTAATTTTAAGCAGACAGAATTAGTCTATTGCCAGTACGAGACTATTGAGACCATTTTATCCAGTGTTTATGAACAGAAGAATGAGTTTCTGGATCTGCTGGAAGAAATAGATTATGAAGAACCTGATTTAGAAAAAAATCAGGAAGAAATTGATGAGGAGGAAATTGATGCAGAAATCAATCAAAGTATGCTCAACTCTTTGGTTGAGGGTATGTTGGTTGAATCTGTTCGGCAGGGTGTGAGTGATATGCATATTGTGCCAAGTTCACCTACAACTACGGACATTAGATTTAGGGTAGATGGTAAGCTTGCTTTATGGTATCAACAAAAGAATGTAAAGCCTGAAGCTATTTCTGCTGTTATAAAGGATAAGACCAGAAATGTAGATCGTTTCGAAAGAGATGCCTCTCAGGATGGTTTTATTCAGCGACAAATTGATGGGGTAGGTATCCGGTACCGCGTATCTATCATGCCAATTGTAGGTAAGCAATACGACCGAAAATTTGAGTCTATTGTTATCCGGGTTTTGGATGACCGTAATGTGATTAGAGATCTTGATAAGCTAGGCCTGCAGAAGCAAGCGAAAGCAAATTTTGTTAAATCAATCCAGAAACCTTCCGGTATCGTAATTATTACGGGGCCTACAGGAAGTGGTAAATCTACAACGTTGGTTGCTGCACTGTACTATGTTATTGATCCTACAAAAAATGTACTTACGGTTGAAGAGCCTGTGGAATATATTATTGAAGGAGCACGGCAGTTAAAAATCAGTAATCATATGAGTTTTGATCAGTCGATTCGGGGTATTTTGCGTCATGACCCTGATATTGTTCTTGTAGGTGAGATGAGGGATTTAAAGACCGCTGAAATTGCTATTAAATTAGCTAACACCGGTCACTTAACTTTTTCAACACTTCACACAAATGATGCACCAAGTGCTATTTCCCGTTTGTTCAAAATGGGAGTGGAACCTTTTCTAATTGCGAATGCTGTGAACTTAGTTGTTGCTCAGCGTTTGATAAGAAGATTGTGCAGTAACTGTAAGGAAGTGTTTACACCCCATCCTGAAACGGCAAAGGGGATTGGGTTCACCGACGAAGAAATAGAAGAGTCTACTTTTTATAAAGCAGTAGGTTGTGAAAAATGTAACCAATCAGGATTTAAAGGAAGAGCCGGTATCCACGAAGCACTTTATTTTTCTAAAGAGATTAAACAGATGATTTTAGACGCTGGTGGCGATATAGATGAAGGTGCCATTAAAGGCTTAGCAATTTCGCAAGGTATGCTTACATTGCGCGGGTCTGGCAGAGAACGCATAAAGGAAGGCGTTTCTACTATCGAAGAAATCGTTGCAGCGACCATCGAAGATTAAAAGCGGAAAACTTGAAATTAAATATTAACTTAATGCATATTGAAAGTACTGCCAGCATCAACCATTACAGGGGTTTAGTATGAGTACCGAGATGTCAAATTCCGGCGATGAACTAATGACTGATTACATTAAAAAGTTTTTAAAGGAACCACCGTTGCTTTTAAAAAACTTTCATTATGAAGATGTTTTAGAATTTTTGCAGCTAGGAAAAGAAGAAAGATTTCTTTCGGATGAAATTGTTCTGAATGAATCTGAATACGTCAATTCTGCATATCTTGTTGCAGAAGGCAAAGTGTGTATATGGAAGGATAACATACAGTTGGCCACCTTAGGAGAAGGAAATTTTTTAGGGGAAACATTTCTCTTCAGTAAGAATAACAGAATGGCAAAAGTCACATCAGAAGGTGAATGTGTACTTTTAAGATACGAAAGATACGAAGCCTTGAATTTTTTCAGGAAAAAACCTGAAAAACTGTTCAATATATTTACAAAGAATATCATCGAAATACAGCAGCGTAAAATCAGTAACATGAATGTTCAGTTACTAAATCTTAAAAAACGGTTATTAAACGATACAAACTGGTAAACCAGGACAGAAATAAAATTACTTGAAGATTAATTTAATCCTGATTTAGGTTAGATATTAATTTATTTTAATTTTTTTCGTAACAAAGATGTGTCTGGGTTATCCTGATATTTGTCATCACAATCTTATTTGGCTTTATATGGAGGCGGCAACTACAAATTTGAATAAACTATCTAAACTGGTGCAGCCGGTAATAGATGAAATACCAAGTACTTCGCGTGGTATTGATCGCCATATTCATATTGGTGAAGTAGTTGAAAGCCTTAAAGAGGAACATAGAAGAGGGTTGTCTGCAATATTAGATTCATATCTGAAAAAGATGGGAAAAAATGAGGCTTCTGATATTGATCTCGGAGGACCTGGCTGTGACGGAAGAGTTTGGTATCGAATTTTTGGGGATAAAAAGCCTGCACGAGAACCAGAGAACTTGACTCTCGATGAAACAAATGTACTTCTTCACAATGCTATACTTCCTACACAAAGAAAAAGACTCGTAAACGATAAGAACCTTGATTTCTCTTACTCAATATCTTTAGGTAACGGAGAATCTCAGCGTTTCAGAGCTGATATGTATTTTGATCTTGAGCATTTAGCTTTAAACATGCGGAAGATTGACAATACTATACGTCCTTTTAAAAAATTAGGAGCCCACACTGAAGTTGCCAAGGCACTAAGTCTTAAATATTATAAGTATGGGTTGACTCTCATTACTGGAATTACCGGCTCAGGTAAATCATCGACTCTTGACACAATTATTGATGCCAATAATAGAACGGTCGATTCTCATATTGTAATTATTGCATCACCGGTTGAATTAATACACACACCTATTAAATCGGTAGTGCGTCACAGGGAAGTTGGACGAGATGTTGAATCATTTAAGGAAGGTGCTGTTCAGGCGCTTCGTCAAGATCCGGATATTATTGTAATTGGTGAGCTTCGTGATCCCGAAACAATTTTGACTTCATTAGAAATTACTGATTCAGGACACAAAACCTTTGGAACCCTTCACACTTCTTCAGCAATGGAGAGCATTGAGCGTATTTTAGGTGAAGTCCCAACTGAGGAGCAAAACCGGGTTAGAACACGACTTGCAGATGTTTTGACTTGTGTAATTAGCCAGAAACTTGTTCCAAGCCTTGATGGACGCCGTGTAATGGCGAAAGAAGTTCTGTTAGTTAATGCATCAGTAAAAGCTGCCATTAGAAACAATAACGTTGGTGAAATATACCAGATGTTGATGGAAGGCAGTGAAAGAGGTATGAACACGATGGAACAGGACTTGAAGAGATTATATACTGATGGCGTAATATCTAAAGAGAATGCATTGAATCACGCCAATAACAAAACCAAAATGGTTCAACTACTAAGCGAAATTAATTACTAGTTTCTATTTATATGGTTGGAAATAAAACTTTTACAGGCATAGTTGTTGATGAGGATTACCTTAAGGTTGCCAGGATTGAGGTTTCCGGTAAAAAGTTAACTTTGTTAAGTTTGGATAAAGTACGTCTGGTCGAAAGTCTTAAAAAGAAGACCAAGAATACTCCAAAGGAGGAAGAAGTTGGGGATGTATTTGATACTCTAGATGACAGCCTGGATGATGAAGATGCAATTTTTGGTTTAGATGAAGGAGATGAAGAAGAACAAGAGGTAGAGCTGGATCTTGAGAATTTTGAAGATGATCTTGACGATTTAGATTTTGATGATCTTGAGAGTTCTGAAGAAATTGTTGATACAGACATGGTCGACGAGACTGAGGCGGCTGCTTCTAATGAACTGCTCATTTATAATTTACTAACCCAGGTAGACAGTAAAAGAGCTGACGTTGGGATTAGTATTGCTGCCGGGCAGACAATATTTCAGATTTTAAAAGATGTTGACTTCTCCGAAACAAAAAAGAAAGATCTTCAGGTAATAGTAAACGATCGTCTTGAAGCTTTGCATGGCGTCTCAAAAGCAGAGGATTATTACTCATACTCTGTTCGGGATGATGGAGCTTTACTTTTAACATCCATCGACGATGAACCCGATTTATTAAAACTGTTGGATCGGAGTCGGGATATTTATAGGGGGAAATTATTCATTCAGGAAATTCTCCCGGATGAAATCATTTTACTTTCATTAATTCGAGCTAATTATGATTTAGACGCTAACAGCATAACTGGTGTTGTTCAGTTTGGAGAGAAAACGAGCCGCATTCTATTTTTAAAAGGAAATCAGCTTTGGATTGTTTCACCGATAATTACTGAAGGGATTAAGAATCCTAAATTCCTAAATACTATTTTTAGTAAAATCCTCTTTCAGCTTGATACAGGTGAAGTACCCAATCTGGACCGCCTGATTATTTGTGATAATTCTTTGGGTGATGCTGCCGTAGAATTTTTTGAGGAAAGGTTTCAGGATGTGGATGTCGCTGAGTTTAGTTATTCAGATGATTTTTTAGATACAGGTGAAATTAAACCGGATTCTATTCCATCCTTTACGACTGCAATAGGAGCGGCATGGTCAGCTTCTGGGTTCAGAAAAGATGCATTTCCCAATATTTCATTTCTGCCAAACTATGTAATAGACAGGCAAAAAATATTTAAGCTGCAGTGGCATGGGTTTTTATTATTGCTTCTAATTTTACTGACCCCCATTATTTCAAATCATTTTTACACACAGTATGCTTCAGATATTGATCGATTAGAGAATGAAGTCAACACACTTAACTCACAAATTCGTTCTTTAGAACCGACTGTTCAAAGGTATAACCAGATTAGTGCCGAGCTTGAACAGATTCAGTCAAAACTATCTTTGCTCAGTGAGCTCAATCAAGGGACGTTGAGATGGTCAAAAAATTTAGGGCTCCTCAATAGTGGTTTTGACGATGTGAATTCAGTCTGGCTAACATCTATGAATCAGGCTGGGGAAGATGATATTGAGATAAGTGGATATGCTATATATAAAGACAGGATTCCTCAAATAGCTGATTTATTTGAAAGTGCTACGCTCCTAAATGTAACTGAGGAAATAATTAGAGATCAAGAAGTATATGACTTCAGGTACATAGTTAGAGACTTTTTTGATGATGAAAATATATATACACCTGAAAGTGTTCAGGGAATTGAAGATTTAATACAGCAATAGGAGAACATTGTCGTACGCGGTCAGAAATACAATTATTCTATTAGTAACATTAACGCTTTTCGTAGGTGCTGCCTTCACCTATGTTAAGTTTTTTCAATTATCTGAACTTGAAGATTTACAAACATCTGTTACTGAGAAGCAAAAGGATTTTAATAGTAAAAAAGCTACAAGTGATGCATTCCCACAATTAAATCAGACCTATCAACAAGCTCTTAGAATAGTCGATAACGCTGATAAGTCACTGTTTAAGTCACCTGATCCCGATGATGTTTATGACTATCTAAACTATATAAGCAATAGCAGCACATCTTCTAAAGTGTATTTTGATTTCGTTTTTATAGACTCTACCAGGCAAGATCAATATGGCATTTTAAGAGCTGATATTAATGGATATGGTAACTATGAGAATGTTATCAATTTCATAAATAAAATTGAGAATAGTCAGCTGCTAAACAAAGTCACAGGGCTTTCTTTAGTTCCTCCTGGAGGAAGTGAAGTTGAAGAGTTAAGAGATATAACCTTTGGGTTCACAATGGAAAGCTATTATGAGCGAATAACGATACAAGAAGGACTTCAACGTACTGATCAGCTGGTATTGGATGAAAATGTGTCAACCTATAATCCTTTCTATCCTCTAATTCGTACCGTTATTGAACCCAATGAAGATAACCTGGTCAATATTGAACAAAGCAGGCTTATTGGGTTAACAGGATCAAGAATTTTTATAGTAGATCAGGGTGGGAATGTAAATTCACTCAGAAAAGGAGATAGTGTATATCTCGGAAAATTAGAAACTATAGACCTCAATAGTAAATCCGCTACTTTTAATCTAAACAAAGGTGGCATCACTGAATTGGTTACCTTGGAGATAGAGCGATGAAACCCATGAAAGAAAAATTATTTAAAACAGGTTTATTATCCCTTTTACTTTTTGGCTTGGTAAGCACAATAACACCGAGTCAGGTAAATGCACAGCAGGTTGTAGATCCCTTCAGGGAATATACTAACCCGGATGAGATTGTTACTTTTAATAAAAGTACAACTTATAATGAAGCTATTGAGATTATAAATACCTTTGCACAGGAATATGAAAACAAGTTTATAGTTGATAATTCAGGCTACAGCGGCACTATAGGTGTAAACTTACCGGCTATGCACTGGAAAGATGCTCTTCAGTATATTATGAGGTTTAATAATCTTGAAGTGACTGAGAATGATGAGTTTTATGAGATAGCTGTCCCGGCACCGGAGACTACTACAAATACAGCACGCGCTCAAAGTGGCGGAACCACCAGCTCAGGGGGAGGAAGTGGACAGTTACAAACAGCAACTACTCAAACTCGTGAAATTAGAATTAATGCTACCTTTTTTGAAGGAAATAAAAGAGCACTTCAGGAAATTGGTATTGATTGGTCGACACTGACAAGTGATGTTCCGGCTTCGCTTGCGGATTTTGTAGGAACCGACGGAAGTGAATCAGTGCCGTCAACAGACTTTAATGATCAATTTGTTTCGGTCAATTCCTATAATGCAGCAAGCGTCTCACAAAATGCTTTCAACGCTTTAGTTAATTTGGGCGAATTTGGCCCTGGTATTAGTGTTCAAGCTTTATTTAGTGCGTTTGAAGCTGATAACCTCGGGAAGGTACTAGCTACTCCATCTATTAAGGTAGTTGATGGAGAAGAAGGTAATATTCAAGTGGGTCAAGATTTCTCAATCAAACAGAGAGATATCGCGGGTAACGTGACTGATAACTTTATAAGTACAGGTACTATTCTCAATGTTACACCCGAAATTATAAGTTATGGCGATACATCCTTTATATACCTTAACTTACAAGTTGAAAGATCAACTGTTCAGCCTGATGTAGTTAGTACCATTGTAAACAAGCAGGAAGCTACAACCTCTGCCATATTATTAGATGGCGAAGCAACTTATGTTGCCGGCCTTTACAGAACAGAAGAATCAGCCGTGAGAAGAGGTGTCCCTATCCTTAAAGATCTTCCGGGATGGTTTTTTGGTCTTCGCTATTTATTCGGATATAATTCCAAAGATTATTCTGAGAATGAATTGATCATCATTTTACAGGCAGAATTGATACAACCTGTAGCAGAGCGCATTTCGCAACGTAAGCTTACTCAAAGAGAAGTTCTGAATAACACCCGCGATGAGATGAGGACAAACTTAGATCGGGTATTTGAGATGGAAGAGTTTACCGAGCCATTGGTTGATGATGTTGAAGAGCCGGAAATGCCTATAGAAGAAGAATCTGCTGATACGTTGGCCACTAATAATCAGGAGATGAAACCTGATACTGTATACATTGAAAGAGAACCTGAGCTTACTGAAGATCAAAAAGAAATTGCTCAAGATCTTAGTATGCCCGTTGATCGGCCGGAACTCATGGTTGTTGTTCCAAAAGCTTTCAACCTTGATGAATACCTTGAGTACCAGCAGAATGAACAAAATGTTGAGACAATGACGGAGAATACTTCAGAATTGAAATACTTCGTAATTGGCGGGTCATTCCTTGTTCCAAACAATGCAGAGAATTTTAAGACAACATTGAATCAGGAAGGTTATAACACACAAATTCTATTCAACCCGGAAACGAGATTTAATTATGTAGCTTACGAAGGTTTTTCTAATTTCCAGACTGCAGTTGAAAGGACAAGAGAGATTCGTGGTTCCATTAATAATGAAGCTTGGCTATTCACGATGAGAAACGGGGCTGAGGAATAAAAATCTCGTTGCTAAGAATGAGATTTTATATAATCAATTGATACCCGATTAAAAGCCCCCGGTCGTTCCACATTACATACATGCCCACAGTTCTCGATCACTTTTAATGTAGAGTTATCATGTTTGTTTACGATCTGTTTAACAGGAGGGAGAAACATGTGGTCTTCGCTTCCCATTACATATAGCATGGGAGATTGTACTTCCTTTTCTTTGAAGTATCGTAAAAGAGGATTTACTTCGTTGGTAAGCTTAAACCATCTTAAAAACTCTTTCTGGTAAAGTTTCTTTGCTTCTCTAATAAATAAATTCCGTGATTTAGCATGTCTTTTACGAGGCATGATAATCCAAGCAAACAAACGATATAGCCACATATAAGGAATAAACCTTTTAAACATGTGCCCCATAAATACCAGAATTCGAGATCGTACATTAAGCCTAGTAATTGCTCCGCATAATATTGAGGATTTAACACGATCCGGTGCAATTTCAGCGATAGTTCGAATAATTATAGTTCCTAAAGAAACCCCTATAAAATGTGCTTTTTGAATATTCAGATGATCCAATACCTCGATGATATCTTTACTGATAAATTCAAAAGAATAATTTTCTTCATAGTATTTTTGAAGTAAGTCTTTGGATTTGCCATGACCTCGCAAGTCAACCATTAAAACATTGAAGTGCTTTTTGAAATCCCGAAGTTGGTTAAACCAAATAGATGAACTTCCACCTGCGCCATGAATAAACACGACCCATTCTCTCTTTTCTGAAGATTTATATTCTTTGTAATAAAGCATAAATAAGGGTACAAATAATTATCAACTTAGTAAATATGCTAATAGATGATTAAGGAAAATAAATTAGAATCAATGTATCAACAACTACAAAACTATATCTCTTTTCAATTAGTTTATATCACAGGAAAATAAGCGGTAAAGAAAACCTTTTTTTCAGATAGAAATTGTTAATTTCTTCCCATGGAATTAATACGTGTTTTCATAAAATTTGCAGGCTTTATCCTTGCAACTCTTTTCTTTTATTCGCTGATAATGCTTTGCCTTATATTATCCGTTTTTGGGGTAAATTATGAAAAGTTCAGGGGATATTTACTTAGGACATGGGGAAAGAGTTGTTGTAGAATATTTGGCATTGAATTGAAAGTGAAAAACCCGGCTCCCGAACCGCCATTTTTATTGGTTTCAAATCACCTGAGCTATATCGATGTGTTTGTTTTATTCTCCCAGCTTCGTTGCCTTTTTGTTGCCAAAAGTGATGTTAAATCATGGCCTTTATTTGGATTCATAATCCGAACCAGCGGGATTCTTTTTATTGATCGAGAACGGAAAAGGGACGTAACACGAGTAAATAAGCTTATTTCAAAGAACACTAATAGCAATCAGGGTATCATCCTTTTTCCGGAAGGAACAACCAGTCCTGGTTTCGATGTCCTACCTTTTCGTAGTTCACTGCTAGAATACCCGGCATCTCAAAATATGCCGGTCTCATATGCTGCTATTTCATATGAAACGGGAGAGGGAGAAGTATCTGCTTATCAGTCTATTTGCTGGTGGGATGAAACACCCTTTTCTACTCATTTTTTAAATTTTCTCAAGCTTAAAAAATGTACTGCCACAATTAATTTCGGGACTCAAACTATTTTAGATAGCGACCGTAAATCGTTAGCTATAAAACTTAACAAAGCACTTGAATCAGAGTTTGATGAAGTTATCTCGGAAGAACATTTTCTTAACAAACATTCTGAATTTGTATCGGTACTTTCCTGAAAATATTTAAATTCTATTGTGTGAATCTGTTAAAGCCTTTACTGCTATTATTGTTGCCCTTGTTTTTTTTAAAGGCTGTTCCTGAACTTTCTGCGAGAGACAGTAATGTTAATTTTGAAGTTTCATTGGTATCTCAGGATACTTTAAAGAATTCTTTGTTTGAGCCTCAAGTACCTGACTCAAATAAGATTCATGAAGATAGTCTGGAAAAGCTCGTTCCATATCTTGATAGAGTTGAAAAAGGTTCGAAAAATGAACTTTTGGTCGTCTATATGTTGCTGATCATACTTTCTACTTTATTTAGTGAGGACTTGGCTTGTATCGCTGCCGGATTGATGGTGGCTAACGGCTTAATTGCTTTTTGGCCTGCTGCTATTGCCGCTGTTATAGGGATTTTTTTAGGTGACTTTTCACTTTACTTTGCCGGGCGATTACTCGGTAATTCTATATTTACAGTTCCACCTTTCAAATGGTTAGTTAAGAAAGAAAATGTATACAGCGCTGAAGCCTGGTTTGAAAAAAAGGGACCAATAATTCTTGTTTTAAGTAGATTTATTCCGGGAAGTCGATTTCCTGTGTATCTGAGTGCAGGAATTCTGAAGACTAGTTTTTGGAAGTTTTTGATCTACTTCGGGCTTACTGCACTTCTATGGACGCCCACCTTTGTTTGGTTCTCAGTATTCGCCGGAAGTGAATTACTGACGTTTTATGAAAGCTATGAAGATTATGCGCTTTGGACCATTTTAGGGGTATTTGTCTTTCTGATTATATTCCTGCGCTACCTGATCCCGATTATGAAAGCCAAGTTTAAAATCTGAGTTTTAAGTACTCATTAGCAGTTCTTTTAATTCCTCAAAATTCTTACCAAATTGGATCGACTTCTTTTCTTTGTTCTCAAATTCTAAAACAGGGGATAATGATTTATCGATTTCGTTCTCTACAGTTTCTTTGAATTTATAAGGGTGAGCCGTCTCAAGAAAAATACCCGTCCCTGAGTATTTTTTGAAGTATTCCTGCAATCCCAGGTATCCAACTGCTCCGTGTGGATCTAAGATGTAATCCGATTTTTCATACACAGACTTAATAGCTTTTCTTGTTTCGTCATCAGTAAAAGAATAGCCTGTTATTGATTTAGTCATTTGTTTATGAGAACCTGAAAATAAATCCAGCATGCGCACAAAATTACTTGGATCTCCAACATCCATGGCATTGGAAATGGTTTCAATACTTTTTTTAGCTGAGTATTCTGAGGTTTGAAGGTATTCCGGTACAGTGTCATTAATATTAGAACAAGCTAGAAAATGCTTAACCTTTAGACCCAATCTTTGAGCAATAAGCCCGGCAGATAAGTTGCCGTAGTTTCCGCTTGGAACTGAAATTACTACTTCATTCCTTTTTTCTTCGGGAAGTTGACTGAGTCCATAAAAGTAATAAATACTCTGTGGCAATAATCGGGCAATGTTGATGGAGTTGGCTGAAGTCAGGTTGGCCTTTTCTGAAAGCTCTTCATCTAGAAAAGCCTGTTTAACCATCTTTTGGCAATCGTCAAAAGAGCCATCTACTTCAAGAGCGGTAATATTTTTGCCTAAAGTTGTCATTTGCTGTTCCTGGAAATCACTGATCTTGCCCGAAGGGTATAGGATGATAACTTCGATATTAGGGACTTCGTAAAATCCCTGAGCAACTGCACTTCCCGTATCTCCTGAAGTCGCAACTAAAACCGTTAGTTTTTGATCGGTCTCTTTGGTGAAATGACTTAGGCTTCGGGCCAGGAATCGTGCTCCTACATCTTTAAAAGCAAAAGTTGGTCCGTGATAAAGCTCAAGAGAATAAAGGTCCTCAGAGACTTCATTTAAAGGAATTTCAAAGTTCAGAGTTTCTTCTATGATATCAGATAGAATATTTTCAGGGATTTCATCACCAACAAATTGTTCGAGTACTTTAAAGCCAATTTCCGGTAAAGTATATTTTTCCAAATTTTTGAAAAATGAGGAGGGCAGGGCTGTGATTTTTTCAGGCATGTAAAGCCCATTGTCATCAGGTAATCCTTTGAAAATAGCTTCCTGAAAATTGGCAAGAGGTGATTTTCGGTTGGTGCTGTAATATTTCATTTCAGAACCTCCGCACCCTTAGTATTTATATTGGAAACGTGTATGAAACTTGCAAGCCCTATACTTTTATATAGATCTTCAAATGATTGTGCTACTTCTTGTGAGGTCTGCTCACCTCTACTTAAAGCAAAAATTGAGGGGCCTGAACCCGAAATACTGCAACCCAAAGCTCCCGTTCTTAAAGCTGACTCTTTTGCTTCTTTAAAAGAGGGTATTAACATTCCACGAATAGGTTCTGCGATTACATCTTGTAAAGAGCGGCCTATTAATTCATAGTCTGCTTTGGCCAAGCCACTAACCAAGCCTCCAATATTTCCCCATTGCGTGATGGCATCTTTAAGCTCAATTTGCTTACGGAGCATTTTCTTTGCATCCGCGGTTTTAATTTCAATTTGAGGATGAACGACTGTGGCGTACAAATCATCCGGATAATCTAAAGGGATAACATCCAGGGGATCATAACTCCTGATTAAAATAAACCCACCCAAAAGGGAAGGAGCTACGTTATCAGCGTGAGGAATACCGGAGGCAAGTCGTTCACCTTCCATTGCAAAAGGTACGAGTTCTTTCCTTTCAAAAGGATTACCAAGCAATTCATTTAGGCCAAAAACAGCTGCCGCGGAGCTTGAGGCACTTGACCCTAATCCACTTCCGGGTTTAACTTTCTTGGTCAGCTCGAACTCAAACCCAAAGTCCGATTTTTGATCTAAATGATCTAATAAAGCCTCTGCGGCAACAGTAAGAACATTTTCTTTTGGATTTTTTGATAGGGTTTCAGAACCATGAATAGCTGAAATCACTAATCCGGGTCTTATAGTTTTGCGAATGGTGAGCTCATCTCCAATGTCACGGAGGGCAAAACCCATTACATCAAAACCACACGCTACGTTGGCAACGGTTGCAGGAGCAAATACTTTTATTGATTTCATATCAGGCGGATGCAATTTTCATGATGTCAGCAAAGATACCGGAAGCTGTTACAGCTGCTCCGGCCCCGGCACCTTTTACAACCAAGGGCTGTTCACTGTACCGATTGGTGTAGAACAGAACGATATTATCTTTGCCTCCCAAGTTAAAGAATGGGTGATCTGAAGTAAACATTTCTAATCCGGTCTCGGCCTTACCGTCTTTGAAAGTAGCAACATATTTTAACCGCTTGCCTTGAGATTCAGCTTTTCCATATAAATCCTTGAAGACCTTCTCATTTTCATCCAGCTTCTCGTAAAATCCTTCAAGTGCTTCTGTATTCATGCATTCTTCCGGTACAAAGCTGTTGTTTGTTATTTGATCCAGCTCTAACTGATAGCCACTTTCACGAGCCAGAATAAGAATCTTTCGCATTACATCTACACCGCTGAGATCTAATCGTGGATCAGGTTCAGTAAAGCCGGCCGCTTTGGCATCTTTAACAATCTGACTGAATGGTTTACTTCCATCGTAGTTATTAAAGATGAAGTTTAAAGTCCCAGAGAGAACAGCCTGAATAGTGTGTATTTCATCACCGCTTTTTACCAAATCATTCAGGGTAGAAATAACCGGAAGTCCTGCTCCGACATTGGTCTCAAATAAAAATTTCGATTTATATTTCAGAGCGGCATTAGTAAGCTGTTTGTAGTTTTGATAGGAGGATGAACAAGCCACTTTATTTGGGGTTACCACTGAGATGCTACTCTCAAGAACATCTTGATAGAGTCCGGCTATTTCTTCTGATGCGGTTGAGTCTATAAAAACGCTATTTCTGAGATTAAGCTCATTCATTTTTTCAATAAACTGGGAGGTATTCATCGGTTCGGATTCATTCTCCAAAAGCTGATCCCAATTATCTAAGTCGATGCCTTCCTCATCAAAGTACATTTGCCGGGAATTGGCCAATCCTGTAATTAAAACATCAAGATGATGCTTTTTAGTCAGGTACTCTTGCTGTGCTTTTACCTGTTCAATAAAGACTTTACCCACATTACCTACGCCAATCATAAACAGGTTAAGTTTTCGGCGGTCGGAAAGGAAGAAACTTTCGTGAATACTGTTTAGAGACTTCTTAAGATCTTTTTTGGCTATCACCACAGAAATATTCAGCTCAGTTGAGCCCTGAGCAATTGCCCGCACATTAACTCCATTGTGACTTAGCGTATCAAAAAGCTTGGCACTTACACCTACTTGCTTCTTCATACGGGAACCGACTAAAGCAATAATCGAAAGGTCAGTTTCTACATCAAGAGGGTTTATTTTATGTGTTTCAATTTCATAGGAAAACTCTTCTGAGATAGCTTTTTGTGCTTTCTCAACATCATTTAGTGCAATACCAACTGTAATGGAATGTTCTGAGGAAGCCTGAGTGATCATGATCACATTTACCTGCTGTCGACTTAGCGAGCCAAACAGACGGTATGAAATATTGGGAACAGCAATCATGCCTGAACCTGTGAGTGTACACAATGCAATTTCTTGAATACATGAAGTTCCCTTGACAACCTGACCTTCATCGGCGCCATCTTTTGAGATCAAGGTACCCGGATTTTCAGGGTCGAACGTATTCTTGATATGAACCGGAATATTGGAATCTAAGACAGGCTGAATGGTTGGCGGGTAAATGACCTTTGCTCCAAAATGGGAAAGCTCCATCGCCTCTTCATAGGAGAGATGCTCAATTGGGTGAGCAGTTGGAACAAGTCGTGGATCTGAAGTCATCATGCCGTTTACATCGGTCCAGATCTGTAATTCCTTGGCATCCATAGCCGCAGCTATTAATGCGGCAGAGTAGTCTGATCCTCCGCGACCTAAAGTGGTTGTAAAGCCATCTTCTTTGGATGAAGCCACGAATCCGGCACATATTGAAATCTGAGAAGATTCATCAAGCTGTTTCTTTATTTCAGCATAAGTTAAAGTGATGTCTACTGCAGCCTTACCAAATTTATTATCTGTTTTTATCAACTTCTTAGCATCCAAAAGTTGAGTGTCTAAACCCGAGCTTTTTAAATAATCGGTGATAATTCCTGCCGATAAAATTTCGCCATAACTTAAAATATGATCGAATGAACGAGGGGAGAGTTCGCGGATCAAAAAGACGCCTCTGCAGATATCTTCCAGATCGTTGAGTAATAGCTTGGTTTGGGTAAGCGTAGAGCTTCGTTCCTGAACAGAAAGCAAGTCATTACATAATTCAAGATGTCTTTTCTCGATAGATTCTAAGATTTCTCGATATGCTTCGTCACCGGTTGAAGCTAAGAGGGCACATTCCTGGAGCTGATTGGTGATTCCTCCTAATGCGGAAACGACCACAGCTATTTTGACCGACTCTGACTGAGTGCGAATTATAGATTGGACTTTTTTCAGGTTTTCAGCAGTGGCTACAGATGTTCCACCAAATTTCAATACTAACATAATGGGCAATACTAAGATTAATGACTTAAAAGCTGTTAGAAGTTGGCACAGTGCCAAGTGGCGATATGTAGATGAGCACCCCCTAAGGGGTTGTAATAATCGTGATTGTAATGGTAGAAGAAATCATAGATATAGCAGTGCTCAAAGCCATAAGAAGAGCTCGGTAATAAGTGCTATTTGTATGATTTAATACCATGGGTTTAGTCTATTTTATTTAGTCTTTAAAGTAAACCCTCACTATAAAAAAGAAGCTAAGTAACTATAAATTAATTAGAACCAGTAAATTGGTAGCGCTTTTAATTTGAAGGGTAGCTCTTTGAAATCCAAAAAGGTTGTAGAGAATGGGTATAAAATCAATTCAATAAAAAAAAGCCCGACTCTTTTCAGAATCGGGCTGGTAATGGGTACCCTAAAGAAACTATACAGATTCTATGATAGCATTGAGAGTCTTACTTGGACGCATGAAATCAAACACGAGTTCACGATCCGGCCAGTAGTAGCCATTGATGTCTTGTGGGGATCCCTGCGCATCAATCAATTCTTTGTTGATGGCATCTTCATTTTCAGCAAGTTTCTTGGCTACAGATTTAAACCGTTCAGCCAATTTAGGGTCCTTATCTTGCTTAGAAAGAGCTTCTGCCCAATACATCGCCAGATAGAAGTGACTTCCGCGATTGTCATGCTCGTTCACCTTCCGTGAAGGAGATTTGTCATTTTGAAGATATTTAGAAGTAGCAGTATCTAAAGTTTCTCCAAGAATTTTAGCTCGTTCATTATCGAAGGTTTTACCAAGATGATCTAAGGAGACAGCCAGTGCTAGAAATTCACCAAGTGAATCCCAACGCAGATGACCCTCATCTAAAAACTGCTGAATATGTTTAGGAGCAGATCCTCCGGCACCGGTTTCAAATAATCCACCGCCGTTCATTAGTGGAACAATAGAGAGCATTTTTGCACTGGTTCCAACTTCAAGAATAGGGAAGAGGTCGGTGAGATAATCACGCAATACATTTCCAGTTACAGAAATCGTGTCCTTACCATCTTTGATTCTTTCTAATGAGAACCGCATGGCCTTAACGGGCGACATAATTTGGATGTCAAGTCCCTCGGTATCAAATTCCGAGAGATAACCATTTACCTTTTTGATGAGCTCAGTGTCATGTTCTCGGTTTTCATCTAACCAAAAAATGGCCGGATCACCGGTTTCACGTGCTCGGCGAACAGCAAGTCCAACCCAATCTTTAATCGGAGCATCTTTTGTTTGGCACATTCTCCAAATGTCACCTTTTTCAACCGGATGTTCTACAACGGTTTTACCCGCCTGATTAACTACTCGTACAGAACCATTTCCCGGAACTTCAAAAGTTTTATCGTGTGAGCCATACTCTTCGGCCTTCTTAGCCATCAGTCCAACATTAGGGACACTACCCATTGTGGTAGGATCAAAAGCTCCATGTTCTTTACAAAAGTCGAAGACTTCCTGATAAATGCCTGCATAACTGCTTTCCGGAATAACAGCTTTGGTATCCTGAGTTTCATCGTTCTTATTCCACATTTTACCGGAGGTGCGAATCATAGCCGGCATTGAAGCATCAATAATCACATCACTTGGCACATGAAGGTTGGTAATTCCTTTGTGGGAATTCACCATAGCTAGGTCAGGACCATTTTCGTAGCACTTCTGAATGTCAGCTTTAATTTCGGCTTGTTTATCTTCCGGGAGATCTTTGATTTTAGCTTCCAGATCACCAAACCCATTATTGGGATCAACGCCAATTTCAGAAAGCGTTTCTCCGTGCTTATCAAACACGTCTTTGAAATATACTCGCACAGCATGACCAAAAATAATCGGGTCAGAAACCTTCATCATAGTTGCTTTCATGTGCAGAGAAAAAAGAACGCCTTTATCTTTAGCATCCTGAATTTCATTTTCGAGGAAGCTGATCAATGCTTTTTTACTAAATGCTGCGGCATCAATAACTTCACCCGATAGAAGAGGGGTGCTTTCTTTTAAAACCTGAGTATTGCCATCGGTATCAACGAATTCAATTTTCACATCATCGGCATCAGAAAGAGTGATAGATTTCTCAGTATGAGCAAAATCTTGATCATCCATTGTAGATACATGTGATTGCGAATCTGAAGACCATTTACCCATGGAATGAGGATTTTTCCTCGCGTATTCTTTTACAGCTTTAGGTGCTCTTCGGTCGCTGTTTCCTTCACGAAGCACAGGGTTTACAGCACTGCCTTTTGCTTTTCCGTACCGAGTTTGAATCTCTTTTTCTATATCGTTTTTTGGCTCTTCCGGATAGTCAGGAATTTCATATCCTTTCTTCTGGAGTTCTTTAATAGCTGAAACCAATTGCGGAACTGAAGCACTGATATTAGGAAGCTTCATAATATTGGCTTCGGGTCTTTTGGCTAATTCACCAAGCTCGCCCAAATCATCAGAGACTTTCTGCTCATCCGTCAAATAATCAGGAAAGTTGGCAAGAATACGTCCGGCTAGGGAAATATCTTTAGTCTCAACATTTACCCCGGCTGCTTTAGTATAAGCCTCTACAATGGGTAAAAAAGAATGAGTGGCAAGGTAGGGTCCTTCATCAGTTATGGTATAAAAAATCTTGGCTTTATCAGTGCTCATTTTTTAAGTAAGTGCTTAGTGATTTATATTTACAGTTATATAATGTGAAGTTCGGCAAAATGATTTCCGATGGAAAATAATTAGGCTTGGAGTTTACAAATTTTAGACTCAAAAGGATATTGTGTATATCAGACCAAGATTAACTGTTTAAGATTCGATATTTCCGTCTCTTTTCCTGTATATTAAGCAAGATTCGCTAACCGCTAGCGTTAGCCATCCAAAGCCAATAAAATTCAGGTGTTGTTATGATCCGACCGATGTTCGGCTTCCGGCCAAAACCCAAAAAATTTGATTATCCCTTTCGATATTACGATCCTAAAAAGGACGAAAGGGAAAAGCGCCGTAAGCGTATAAAATTTGAATCACACACCCGACGTCGGCCGGCTCAATTTTCCCGAGTTGTTTTCTTTGCCGCCTGCCTCGCACTTATCGTATATTTAATTTCACTTTAAAAGAACTACAGACCAACATTGAGCGATACCCGGATCAGCGATTCAATTATACATCAGCTTCCCCCAGAAATAAGTAATAAAATTGCGGCAGGAGAGGTCATTCAGCGCCCCGCCTCTGTTGTAAAAGAACTCTTAGACAATGCTATAGATGCCGGTGCCGATGAGCTAAGAATACTCATTCAGAATGCCGGAAGAACTTTAATACAGGTTTCTGATAACGGCTGTGGCATGAGTAAAGAAGATCTGCCACTCTGTTTTGAGCGACATGCTACTTCCAAGATCAATACTGTTGATGATCTTTTTAAAATCCGTACGCTTGGTTTTAGGGGTGAAGCTATGGCTTCGATTGCATCGGTTTCTCAAGTAACGGTTAAGACTAAAAGAGCTGAAGACGAAAGCGGCTGGGAATTCGAAGTTTGGGGTGGTGAAGAAAGAGAGATCAAACCTACAGCTACAGACAATGGAACTACCATTGCGGTCCGGAATCTCTTTTTTAATGTCCCTGCCCGCCGACAGTTTTTAAAGACCGATGTTACCGAGCTTCGCCATATTATTAGAACCGTTCAATATGCGGCTATAGCCAGTACAGATATTGCTTTCTATATTGAAGCTGACGGGGATGTAATTTATGATCTCCCGGCTCAGGATCTGAAAGACAGAGTTACACAGATTTTTGGCAGTTCTTATAAGGCGAGCCTCATCGAGTTTGGTGAGGAAACCAGCTACGTGAAAATTCATGGATTCGCTTCTGATCCTAAATTGGCCAAGAAAAGCAGGGGAGAACAGTTCCTTTTTGTGAATGGACGCCCGTTTCAGCATAGGTATTTGACCCACGTTATTCTGAGTTTATATGATGCGTGGACCCGGAATAATGAATATCCATTCTATGCTCTTTTCTTTGATATTGATCCTGCTAAAGTGGATGTAAACGTCCATCCGGTCAAGATGGAAGTGAAGTTTGAAGATGAACGAAGTGTGATTCAACTGGCTCGATCAGTTGTGAACCGGGCATTGAACAAGCATTTTCAGGTTCCAAATATTGAACAAAATGACGATCCTTTTCTAAGTGATGATTCATCGAAAGGATTTGGCTCCGGATTTAGCTTTAACCCTCAGAATAGGCGACAATCGGGAGGTGGTGATTTTCAAATTCCATCCCGAATAAATAACCGGTCTTCAAATATTCAGGGTAAAGGTGATGAATTTGGTCAGCAGCTATATGGAAGAGGATCCTCATCCCAACAACCAAATTATTCTGAAGCAGGTAATTTTGAACCTTCAGAAGAGCAGCAAAAGAAAGTCACCCAGGATAAAGGGTTTTGGCAGCTTCATAATTCATATATCCTGACACAAACACGTACAGGCCTTACCGTTATAGACCAGCATTTAGCCCATAAACGCATCATCTTTGAAAAGGCGATAAATGCTACCGAAGAAGCTTTACCAAGCACTCAGCAGCTATTATTTGCTCAAACACTGGAAATGTCTGCCTCTGATTATACACTGCTAAAAGAGCTTCATTCCATCATACAGAGAATGGGATTTTCTGTGCAGCTTTTGAGTGGAAATACTGCCATGATAAACGGTGTACCGGCTGATATTGAAATTGGTAATGAAGAGGAAGTACTGATTTCTATGCTTCACCAATATCAGGAATTAGGGCAAAAGGTGAAGCTGGAAGCACGCGAGAAATTAGCAATCGCATTTGCTGCTAAAGCCGCTATTCCCCGTGGAAAGAAACTGACCGAACAGGAGATGGAAGGGTTGGTAGATCAGCTTTTTGCCTGTGAACAACCTTATATGGATCCGCTTAAGAAACCTACGATAAGCTACATTCCATTGGACGAGATTCAAGCACGCTTTAGGTAAGATACTTGGTGCAACAACCCTCCAAGGATTTAGAATCTTTGGAGGGTTATCTTTTTGGGATAAAAGTTAGCGAATTGACTTAACGCTTATCATTCGGTTAAATAATAAATTCCTTATACTTATTCCTTTCTTAAGGTCACAAGATCATCTACATGAACATTCTGGCGGTTGAACCATTTTACAGCGGCTCGCATAAAGCTTTTCTAAAAGGACTCGAAAAGCATTCCAGCCATAACATCATTCCCATAAAGCTTAACTATAAAGGCTGGAAATGGAGAATGCATGGCGATTCTGTCTCGCTTGCCGAAATGACAAATAAAGTGGATGATGATATTGATTTACTGCTATCGAGCAGCATGACAAACTTGCCCGCTTTTATGGCGCTTACAAATCCGAGGTTTGCCCATACACCCACTATCATGTACATGCATGATAATCAGTTTACAAGACCTATTCCTGAAGGAGAGAAGCGGGATTTGACCTATTGCTATATCAATTACCTGAGTATGCTGGTGGCGGATAAGCTATTATTCTCTTCCCAATTTCACTTAGATGATTTATTAGAAAACTTGCCGAATTTTCTCGATAATTTTCCTGATGCGAATAAATTTAATACTGTAAATAGGATTGCAGAAAAAAGCATTGTAATGCATCCCGGTCTGGATCTTAAGGGATTTGATGAACAACCGGATACCAGGAGTAATAACGAGAACCCGGTTATTGTTTGGAATCAGCGCTGGCAGTTTGATCGAAATCCGGCCATGTTTTTTCGGGTATTAAATCGGCTAAATGATATTGATCTTAAATTTGACCTGATTTTAGCGGGCGATACTCAACACGAAAAGCCGGAAGAGTTTGAAAAGGCTTGGCAACGGTTTGGTCAGCAGATTACTCATTTTGGATATGTTGATGACAAAGAGAACTACAGCAAACTGTTGCATTCCGGAGATATCGTAGTGTCTACAGCCAGCTATGAGTTTTTCTGCGTAGCCATCATGGAGGCGATATATTGTGGGTGTCACCCATTGGTGCCCAATAGTTTACACTATCCGGAATTAATCCCCGAAAGCCTACACAATCCTCTTTTACACGCTCCGGTTCTATATAAAAGTGAAGACGACCTCTTTCATCACTTGAAAGAATTATTGACCGGTAAGACCAAATCACTTCCTAAAAATTCACTCCAGAATATTAATTCCCATTTAGACTGGACTAAGCGCATCAAAGATTTTGACGATTTATTTGAGGAAATGATATAATCTCCTGACTTACTTCGCTGAGATTTATTATAATCAGCAAATTGGAGTTTAAGTCAATAAGGGATAGCGATGCGAAAAGTAAATGGTTTTTTAGTTCTACTGTTCTCATTTTTAATGATAAGTCAGGCTAATGCTCAGCTTCAGGGCACTGACTTGTTAAATGAGCCAACAGATATTTCACCGGAATTCACCAATTTCAAAAACACCTATTATCTGGCTGATGAACTTGCTTCCTTTGATCCGGAGACAGCTTCAGGAACCATTAGATACAACAGGTATGAGTATTCAACCCGCATGGCATTCAATAATATGCTCGCCGGTCTTAATGCCGTAGATCCCAATGAATTTCCGGGTACTGAGTATGCTGCAAGCTCTGAACTTCCTTTTTCAATTGAGTTTATTTCTGATCGGACCATTCGTTTAAAGGCCACATCGGGTCCCCAATTCACAAACCACGAATCATTGATGTTGCTTAACGGCAAGGCTCCAAGTCATCCGGAAGCTTGGTCTTATTCTAAAACCTCGGAAGGTCACGTTTATGCCAGCGAGCATGGAAAAGTGATCATTACAGAAAGTCCCTGGCATGTTTATATCTATGATGAGAATGGGAAGCTATTAACCAGCACCGTTCACAGAACAGATGTAACGAATACTTTTACGCCGGTTCTTCCTTTCTCGTATGTTCGGAAAGCGGATGATTATTCCCGTCAAATGGCCGCTGTGATGTCGCTTTCACCAGGGGAGAAGGTCTTTGGCTTCGGAGAGTCCTTCACTCAATTCAATAAGCGGGGAGAGAAAGTTGTGCTTTGGGTTGATGATGGAAACGGAACTCAAAATGAAACCATGTATAAGCCGGTTCCTTTTTATATGAGTAGTCGGGGATATGGGGTTTTTATGCATCACTCAACGCCTATTACTGTAGATGTAGGGAAATATTACAATCCTGTTAATTCGATGATGATTGGAGATGACGAACTGGATTTATTCTTTTTTATTGGTGAACCAAAGGACATTCTGGATGAATACACCGAACTCACCGGTAAAGCTCCTATGCCTCCGCTTTGGTCATTTGGCTTTTGGATGAGTCGGATTACCTACTTTTCGGAAACGGATGGTAGGGAAGTAATCAAGAAGCTTCGTGACTATGAAATTCCTGCTGATGTACTTCATTTTGATACCGGCTGGTTCGGGGTTGATTGGAGAAGCGATTATAAATTCCCAAAAGATCGCTTTCCAAATCCGCAGAAAATGATCAGTGATTTTAAAGATGATGGGTTTCACATATCACTTTGGCAGCTTCCTTACTTCACCCCCAAAAACACCCTGTTCCCTGAGATTGTAGAAAATGGATATGCTGTCAGAGATCAAAAAGGGAATTTACCTTACGAGGATGCAGTCCTTGATTTTTCGAATCCTGAAGCTGTGAAATGGTATCAGGATAAACTGGAGCCTCTTCTTGAGATGGGAGTGGGAGCGATAAAAGTAGATTTTGGAGAGGCGGCACCTGAGAATGGTATTTATGCCTCTGACCGAACCGGATGGTATGAGCATAACCTGTATCCATTGCGTTACAATAAGGCAGTGGCGGATATAACGAAAGAGGTAAGTGGAAATGGATTTATATGGGCAAGAAGTACCTGGGCGGGAAGTCATCGGTATCCTGTGCACTGGGGCGGTGATCCGGCCACAACCAACACTGCGATGTCTGCGACATTGCGGGGAGGACTTTCTATCGGTCTGACCGGTTTTACTTTCTGGAGTCATGACATCGGTGGTTTTGTAACCGCTACACCTGAAGATCTGTACCGCCGTTGGACACCTTTTGGGATGTTGACTTCTCATGTTCGTTCTCATGGAAATCCACCTACCGAACCCTGGGAATACAGTGATGAATTTTTGGACGGATTTCGAAAGGCAGACAACATGCGTTATCGACTAATGCCTTACATCTATTCTCAGGCTAAGCATAGCTCAGAACGAGGATTACCTATGCTAAGGGCTTTATTTGTAGAGTATCCTGATGATCCCGGATCGTGGCTGATTGACGATCAATATCTTTTTGGGTCTGATATGCTGGTAGCTCCTTTGTTTGAAAACGTGGAAGAGCGGGATGTTTATTTACCGCCCGGAACATGGATTGATTATCAAACGGGGGAAGCTTACCAAGGGGGCTGGCATTCCATTGAAGCGGGAGAGATCCCGATTATTGCTTTGGTGAAATCAGGTTCTGTGATTCCTCATATTAAGCTGGCTCAATCTACAGAGTTTATGGATTGGTCTGAGATTGAGTTAAAAATCTATTCCGCTGAAGGTATGGACGCATCCGGTTACCTATTTGTACCTAACGGAGATGAACTCAAAGAGATTAACCTTTCCAGTGAAAATGGAAGCTTTAAGCTAACTGAAAATCCTTACGGGAATAAAGTCAGCTTTAAGATTACAAAAGCTCATTAAAAAGGAGCGTCTTCGTCTGGAGCAGGACTGTGGGGCATAGGTGGAGGTCCATCATTTCCGCCTGAAGAGCCATTGTTATTGCTATTTCCGCCACCATCAGTTAAAAAAGGATCATCTTTATCGGCGGAAGTTAGATTTTCGAAACGGGCATACTCTTTCACGAAGTACATCATTTTGCTACCCACCGGACCGTTACGTTGTTTCCCGATAATGATTTCGGCAATACCGGCTGTTGATTGGCCTTCGGCAGTGGTAGTAATACCGTAATATTCCGGTCGGTAAAGAAACATAACGATATCAGCATCCTGCTCAATAGAACCTGATTCACGGAGATCACTAAGCTGAGGTCGTTTGTCTCCGCCACGCTGTTCCACCGCACGTGAAAGCTGCGATAGGGCGATAACCGGGACATCGAGTTCCTTAGCCAGTCCTTTTAGTCCACGAGAGATAGAAGCAATTTCCTGCTCACGACTTCCAATATCTTTAGCACTTGACTGCATAAGCTGCAGGTAATCAATTACGATGAGGCCAATGTCCTTTTCACTTTTCAGGCGTCGACATTTGGTTCTCAACTCCATCAAACTGATCCCGGGAGTATCATCGATATAGATTTCAGCACTAAAAAGACGACTGGCAGCATCAATCAGCTTACGGAAGTCATCATCCTTCAGGGTACCTTTACGAGCCTCATCTGCCCGAACACGAGCTTCCATTGTCAGCAAACGCTGAACCAAAGATTGATTCGACATCTCAAGACTGAAAAGTGCGATAGGCGTTCTAAGATTTTCATCCGGATGCATGGCAGCATTTCGGGCAGCGGTCAGAACAAAAGCCGTTTTACCCATCGAAGGTCGGGCAGCAATAATAACTAAATCACCTTTCTGCCAACCGGCGGTCATATCATCAACGACAAGTCCCGAGGGTACACCGGTAATTCCATAATCTTTACCTCTAAGGTCTTCGAGGTAGGAGAGTGTATCCTTCAAAAGCTTCTCAACCGGAACAGCAGAACTTCGGCTCTTTTGGTTTGAAAGATCGAAAATACGCTGCTCAGCGGAATCTAACACATCGTAAGCATCACTGGTTGTGTCGTAAGAATCTTTAATTACATCATTACAGCTTAGAATAAGATTTCTCTTAATTGCTTTCTCAATGATGATTTGTGAGTGATACTCAATATTGGCAGAAGAACTAACCGAACGGGTTAAGTCGGAGAGATAGGTAGGTCCACCACAAACATCCAGCAGGTTATTATCTTTAAGTTCGTTTTCAACGGTAAGCAAATCCAGGGGATTATCACGCTCATATAAATTGGAAAGCGTTTCAAAAATGTGGCGATTTGCTGTTTTATAGAAATCAGTTGGTTTAAGCATCTGGAGGGCGATAGTAGCAGCTCCATGTTCAATCAACATTGCTCCTAATACGGCTTCTTCAACCTCTACAGCCTGAGGAGGCACACGTCCGCCTTGCTCCAGGACTTTGTCGTCATTTTTATAATTATTGCCGTATTTGGAACCGTTGCCTTTTGCCATGAGTAAAAGTGAAAACTTGAAATGCTGAGAAAGTGGGACAACGAAAATAGGTATAAATTGACACCATATGGGAATTCTTTTTCAACAAATTCGGAACAAATTTATCCACTACAGAAATATTCTATACTTTAATCAATAGTAGGTTCAAAAGTTGTTTCACGTAATTCTACTCTACCTTCCTTAATCAGTTCTTGTTCTTTTTTATTTTCTTCGTCTCTAAGCTTAATTGAATTTGCAAGCCTCTCGTGAGCATACAGTGATTCATTATCTAAATCTAAAGCAGCTTCAAATTGCTTAATAGAGATATCGTAGAGGCCAACATTTTTATAAAGGTTGCCAATATTTCCCAAAATCCAAGATTCATCACTTTTACTTAGTGATTTACCTTTTTCGTAAGCATTCATAGCTTTGTTTTCAAGATCAAGCATTAAACAAGTATTACCATATAAAGCCCAGTACCTTCCGCTTTTGTCATCGATTTTCAATAGTTTATTGTAAAGGAATAAACTAATTTTGAGTAGACCGAGTTGATAAGCTATTCTTGAATAATTCATAATAATTATCTCATTGTTTGGGAAAAGATTATAAGCAGAGTGACCAACTTTATGCCCTTCTTCCCAGTCTTCTTTATTTACATAGAATTTGGGGCTGAAGTAGCTAAGGGTTAATGTTTGGTGTTCTTATACCATGATTTTAATTGTTTTAGCAGCTCTGCATGATCGCCTCCATTGAAGCGCCATTCACATTCCTTTAAAAACCAATAGAAAT
>Ga0306906_1000172_pt1 | contig 31676 bp, 44 predicted proteins | sample AntRauTorcE11897_FD_190405 | JGI IMG/M metagenome (GOLD analysis project Ga0306906, IMG submission 190405) | Saline lake microbial communities from Rauer Islands, Antarctica - Metagenome Torckler E11 #897 (v2) (version 2) | ecosystem: Environmental > Aquatic > Non-marine Saline and Alkaline >...
CTGAAGAGGTTGAAGAGCCTGAAGAGGTTGAAGAGCCTGAAGAGGTTGAAGAGCCTGAAGAGGTTGAAGAGCCTGAAGAGGTTGAAGAGCCTGAAGAGGTTGAAGAGGTTGAAGAGCCTGAAGCCGAGGTCATGGACGTTGCTGACTTTGAAGCACTCAAAGCAGATGAGCAGCGTGATTACCTCGACTCCCTGGGCGTAGAAGGCGACTTCAGCAACCAAGAAAAACGAACGTCTGCTCTCGAGGACTTTCTGTCAAACCAGTAAGTCGCGCAGAGCTACCGTTATAGAGCGCGATCCTGTACGATCAGGGTCGCGTTTTCTTTTTGAGGCATACTCATGGCGCTAGATTACGAGCTCGTCGCAGAGGGCACAGATGTAGACGTCACCAACGCTTACTACGTCTACCTGCGGCGCGATACCGATAGCCTATACTTCGACTCGGACGACTCGACGTTTAAGTCATTTGGCACACTCGTAGACGGGCAGCTCGAGCTTTCAGAAGACGCGGACCAACCAGGTCTGTGGCAAATAAGCATCTCAGTGCCTGCCGGCGAGACCGGCGCCTTTTCCATCATCCCACGCGACGAAGATGACTTAATCGTTGTCGACGGTTTCGCCCGTGTTTACCTGGTCGACGGGGAGCCTGTTCGAAGCCTCGTTGACGCGGAAGTATTCTTGAGCGACCAGTACGGCGGTGTCGACGACTATCGACTCATCGACGAGAGCGGTGACCCCGTGGATGGGGCTACGGTACGCATCTTCGACAAAGCTTCTTACGACGCGTCAGACTTGGACGCTCCAATTGGTGTGACGTTTACAGACAGCACAGGGCGCTGGTTAGACCCTGTTCCTGTTACACCGGGCGATACGTACGTAGTCGTGTTCCACAAAGAGGGCCTCATTGGCCCGACCAGCGTCGAGATCATTGTACCTGCATAAGGAGACCCCATGCCTATTACAGGCGATAACATCGATGTAACAGACGAAGAGCTCCAAGAGCTCGTCGACTGCATACGCCTCCACATGCGTGATTACGCCATCAACAACGTACTGCTTCAAGACGTGCAGTTTGATGACGCCGATGTACGTAAAGCGATTAACCTGGCGGTTAGCGAGTACAACGCGTTGCCTCCCGAATCGTCTATCTCATGGCGAGCCCTGCCCGACGCGCTGTTGTTTTTAGGTGTTGGGCGTTGGCTCATGTTGTCTGAGTCCTACCTACAAATACGTAACCAGGTATCTGTTCAAACCGACGGGCTGGGTGTGGTGGGCATCGACGACAAACAACAGCAGTACATTCAAACGATGCAGATGCTTCGTAACGATTTTAAGCAGGGCATTCGAGATCTTAAAACTGCTCGCAATCTGGCGGGTGGATACGGTACGCTCTCGAGCGGGTACGCCAACGTCTCGCGGTTCCACCACAACTGAGGTAAGCAATAATGTCTTCTAACGTTCAACTGGGTGCTGAGTCTATTGGCGTAGAGCACAGTGTCGCGGGCGGCAACGCCATAACCGGCGAACTTTCTGCAGGCGCATACACGTGGGACAGAGACCGGGGCGTCGCGGTGTTCCCTGAACTGGCCGGCGCGGGCGAAGGCCTCATTGACTTGCGGGACTTCAAGCGTAACGGGACAACATATTGCGCGTTTGTGCAGGTCATTTGTGACGCTGGCTTGAGCTGGTCTGTGTCGCTTACAAGTGGCTTAGGCGACGGCAGCGCTACAGAGGTCGACGACCCCGCCTACGACATGGAACTCGCGTCGGACTCTGGTTCCGCGGTGGTCCGAATCAACCAAGAGTGCCTACCCACGCAGCTACTCCGTTTCACCGCAGCCGCAGGCGCATCCCCGACTAAAGTTATCGCAATGATCTGCAAAACAAACGGCTCTGGCGGGCGTCTCATCTCGTAAAGACAGTAGTTACAAAAGGAACCACGATGGCAAAGCCACTTTACACATACAATGCGCCCCAGCCCGTACGAGACGAATTCATGGGATCGCCGGCGTTCTTCGTCCCCAACACTTTATCTGGCGTCAAAACGGCTGCGTGGTTGGACCAAGCAGGCAACCGTGAAAAAATTGCTGTCTTCAAAGAAGCAGAAGACGACGGTGACTTAGACGCTGCTCTCATTCGCATGCAGATGCGTGAAGAGGAGGAAGACAAAAAGAAGAAGGAAGAGGACGCGGAAGAAGAGGACGACTACGGGCAAGGAAGCTTCATGGAAGCAGGAGGAGAGCCCGACGAAGACGAAGAGGAAGACGAAGACGAGGACGAAGAGGAAGACGAGGACGAAGAGGAAGAGGAAGACGAGGACGAGGACGAAGAGGAAGACGAAGACGAAGACGAAGAGAAAGACGAAGACGAAGACGAAGAGAAAGACGAAGAGGAAGAAAAAACAGCGGCAATCCGACGCTACCTGCAGCGAAGTAAGTAATGAGCGACTTGTGGGACAAAGCAATGGCTGCCGCCAGCCAACCAGCCAGCGATACCTGGCGTAATGTATCGAACAGTGTCCTCCGCCGGCGCGGCGCGGCCACGTACGACACGCCGCTTATCCCTGGTTACGACGAATTGGAAGCCGATGAAGTTTTGCTCCTGCCGTCTAAGAGCGATTACGAAGCGCAGGTAGCAGCGGGCGAGGCGCCGGGGTACCGGCAAGAAAACGATGCGCTGCAGCGGCGTGGTGACGTTAACCGCGTACGCGGATTGATTTCCCAGATCTCAAAACTGGCTTACGACACTCAGGAGAGCCCCGACGGCAGCTGGGAGCCTTACTTAGCGGCAGACACGAATACGTTTGAGCGCGACTACAGTGCAGAGCGTGACCGGCATATCCAGCAGGGTATCGACATCGCGTGGAGCGGTAACGAATCCGCCGACCGAACATCCAAAACCGACGAGCCGTCTATCCTGAATCAGTCGCTACGCGGAGGACCGCAATGAGCCATCTTGGCCGCCTACTCGGCATCTCCATGATCAAAAGAGCAGTACTCGAAGAGACGCCCAGTGCCAGCAGCGAGTACCTGCCTCCTGAGGACGATTACGTCGAACAACGTATTAGCGACGCCTTTGAACACAACCAATACCGCGACCAAATGAACCCCGAGATTGAGGGCATGTACGCGGACAAGCTGGGCAAGTTCCAGGAGTTCGATCTCGTGCGTCCCGCGGTTGAGGGCGACCTCAATCGTTTACCTGGTAAACGCTCTACTGTGCCCAAAGACTCGATGGACCCTAACTCAGACGAAGCGTGGGATGAACACGACGCGTATGAGTCGAGCCGGTTCCCGCGTGTCGACTACGTGGCCAACCCTGGGCCGCCCGTCTAATGCGCGTTGTCATGGTCCACATCCTGCCTAACTTCCCCAAGCAGATATTGGTGCAGTGGGAATTAGAAGACCCCGACCTGTCTATTGCGGCGTCTGTGGACTACACCGTCCAACGCTCCGGTTCTCCCCGTGGAGAATGGGAAGACGTTGCGACCAGCGTAACCACGGTGTTCTACACCGACACGTTTGAGGACGCGGCTGACGATAGTGAAGAGCGCTCCCTGTTCTCGTTAAACCGTGAGATTTGGTACCGAATCAAAGCTGTGTTCAGCGACGGTACTGAGCTTTTTAGCTTCCCCATGGACATCGACGGGAACGACGAGACGCGTACCAAGATGGTGCGGCCACTCGGGGGCACTGCACAAGACGACCGCACAGCACCCCTGCCTGACACGCTGTTTCACCCCAACCCACGTATCCGTAAGCGGCTACAATTGGTGCACCGGTCGGTCATTCGGCGCTCCATTATTGCGCTTCAAGAGTTCACCGGCGTACGTCTTGCTGTCTTAAAGAAACGTAAATTTGGCACACGTTGCACCGCATGTTGGGACGAGTTCTCAAAGTCCGCTACGTATTCAAACTGCTCAGAATGCAACGGAACGGGTTGGGCTGGCGGAGGTTTTTACCCTGCGTTCCCTACCCTGGGTCGCGTGACAGAGGGTGGTATTCAGGCTCAGATTGAAAGCGAGGGCGAGACGAAGCTCATCCGCGCCAAGATAGACACCATCAATTTTCCGCGCCTTACACGGGGCGACGTCTTGGTAGAGATTGACTCTAATCGACGTTGGGAAGTCGATAGTGTGGACGAGCCGCGTCTACGGCGGCGTACGGTACTGCAGTTTACCCAGTGCACCGAGCTCGCACGTACGTCTGCCGTGTACAACGTTGACGCAACGCTGTCCGTCCCCGTGCTCGAACAGAAAGAAGCACCGTCTATTACAGAGCAAGCAGACCCTGCGACGTTTAGTGATTTGCTTATCTGGGCAGACAACACCGAAGACTTAGTGAGCGGCGCCGAAGTCACCACGTGGGGCCGTGACCCTGGCGAATCCCTTACAAACGTTGTTGCACCACTCGCAGGGCTGGACACGCGCAACACCTTGAGCGCCTTATTCACAGGCTCTGAAGCGCTCCGGTACTCCGCTGACCTACCCGGTCTTGAAGACAACACGTTTTCTGTAGTCGTAGACGTCGCAGACATAGACAAGCTCGCGACGTGTGTTCTCTGGTCCTTGGGCAACTCGGCGGATAATGACAGCTATTTAGCGCTTCAGACCTTCCCTGTAACACCAGGGGACGCGGGCACGTCGGTGTTTCGTCTCATTGGGCGCGACGCGGACGGTAACTTACATACGTCAACCAATGTTGCGTTTGCGGGTATAGAGTCGCGTGTCATATTCGTGCTCGATGGCTCTACCTACGACATCTACTTTGACGGGGTAAAAGCAGTCGATGCTGAGGCCTTTACCTGGTCTGTGCCTGCAGACTATGATCAGATAACGGTAGGTGCACTCGGTAGATCCTCCGATGCGTTCTTTTTGACCGGCGCGGTTAACGCTTTTGGAGTTTACACCGCCCCACTCGAGCCTGCAGAGATTGACCACATTCAAGCGTATCTGGCGTAAGGACACATTATGAGCAACGAAAACACACGTCTTGGGCGGCAAATCGGCCTGGCCCTTATCAAAGAAGCCATGTTTCCCGGCATGATGGCTCCTCCACAGCTTACAGAGCCAGACAACACCCGCTACACCATCGGCGGCGCAACAGGCGGTGCGCTGGCAGGTGGCGCCGCGGGCGCAGGGCTGGGCGACCTCATTGCAGGCCAGACAAAACGGCATGTACTCAACATACCCATCCCGGGTACCCAGCGTGTTGAAAACGCGCAAGGACGCCTCATAGGCGGCGCTCTTGGCGCCGCATTGGGCGGGGCAGGCGGGTACTTGGCGGGCGACGATTACGGCGACGAGCAAGAGCGGAAAATCCGTAACACGCTCCAAGATCAAATGCTGACCCGTCTCTTGCGTGCTCAAGGCCAGGGATGAGCCCAGTAGAAGACGAGTACAACTCAGGGGGCTTGATCCTCATAAACTCGCCTTTGAACATATTGGCGAAGTTTACGGTGTTTCTGCGTGACCGGTTTAGCCAATCAAATTTGCCGTGGCAGTACTCGTCAAATGAAGCGGACACCGACATCCACATCAACGTGGAGTACAGCCTCGACAAAGAGATTGAGAACCTGTCACCCGCTGTCATCGTGGGCAGAGGTTCTGTCGTGCATGGACAGACAACGGTCGGTGACCGCGACCAGAACTCAAACGACGAGCTTTTTGTCCAAGGCTCCAACAAATACCGCATGGCCGAGATGGACATGCGGCTGCAGTGTATCGGGCAAACCTACGCAGAAGTCAGCATTGTCGCAGACATCGTTCAGTCCGCTATCAGCATGTCACAGCAGATTTTGACCAAAGCATTTACACTGCAAAACGTGGGTCCCGTTGTCGCAAGTCAGGTCGTGCCGTACGAGCGTGACGAGGATAAGTTCTCTTGTAACGTCGACTTCCGCGTGACGTTTGAACAGCGTTGGTACCAGGTGCCCGCGGCGCCGCGACTGTCTGGCGTCAAATTTAGCACCCGCATAAACGATGAAGCCGCCGAATACGTGCACACGTTAACCTTGATCGACACGGATGTATGACGCATGATGTCGGTCGTTCCGATCTTGTAGTTGTGCAAACACTTGATCCTCCGTAGAATCGGCCTGTAAGGATCTAGCGTCAAAGCACGCCAGAATTGCTAGGAGAAGCCACATGGCCGCATTGCGCCCCGTAGTTCTCGTTTTTCAAGAGTTCGCTGAGGTAACAGCTGCCGCAGCTACGCCTGACCTTGAAACACTCATCGTAGGTCCCGCGTATCACTGCATCGACTACCCCGCTGACTCCGACGACGGAGGCGCAGGGGCGTACGGCAGCCTGACCGCGGACAACATCCTCGCCGGCGGAGGCGCCGAAGGGCTGCCTCTTCTTGGCGCCGACGCGATCGTTCTTAGCGACCCTCCAGGGAACGTGACGGGCGCGCTACTCGACGCCAGCTCGGTCGTTGTGTACGGCGAAGATGTTTTGCTCCAAATCACAGACGGCTCGGGTGACTTTTCCGTCACACCGCCTGATGAGAACTTGTTCACAGGCGGTGGTGGCGAAGATTTTGATGCACTTGGCGTGCGTCCTGGGGACCGGTTTGTGTCCACAGGCTCAGGCGGTTCTGAGACCATCTTGTTCACTATCCAAGAAGTAGGCGGATTCGCCGGCTCAACGCTTAACGCAGACGAGCTGCGCATGACGTCGAACTTTGCTGCGGCAGGCACAGACATCGACGGGGCGGCTTATTCTGGCGCCTCCGAGTCAGGCCGTATCTACCGTATTGAGCGCGCGCTTACAGAAGCTGTCGAGCTCGGTGCAAGCTTCGTTGCCATCTCTGGTAACGAGATCATTATTGAGGGCGGTGTCACGTACCTCACAGACATCAACGGTGACGGTGCGGACGAGTCCTACCAGGTTAACTACGCCAACACGTTTGTCGGGTACTGTTCACTCCGGCAAGACCTGGCGGACGTTGGAGAGATCTCGGACTCATCGCTCATCGAAACGACCATGGGCGCCGTCGACGAGCGTAACCCGCTTGCCACTGGCGTATCCGTAGCGCTTCAAAATACGACTACGTCGATTAAGTACTACGGCATCACAAGCGACAACCTTAACGGGGCATCGGACCGGGTGTCTGGCTACACCGCCATGCTGGATGCGATTGAGGCCCGGAGTGACATCTACTGCATCGTACCGCTGGCCAGTGAGCTAAGCGTCGTCACCGCTATCAAGACGAGTGTTGAAGGGCTTGCAGACCCTGAAATCTCAAACTTCCGCGTCGTTATCGGCTCGTCGGCGGGCTTGCCCGACACGAATACGATCTCTGACGCGTCGATTACGGGCGTGACGGAGACCGTCAGCGGCGACAGCGTCACCGTGTTCGTGGACGCTTCCGAGGACTTCGAGACAGACGGCGCCCGCTCCGGCGACACCCTCGCAGTTGTCACCGACGCAAACGGAACGCCCCGTGTTGGCAGCTTCACTGTTGGCAACCTGCTCAACCAAGGCGATGGGTTCTTCGTCGGATCCACCATCCCAGGCAGCACGGGGGACTCCGCTGCGGCGAGCTACTACATCCTTCGCGGCGCAGGGGCAACGCAGCGTACGCTTACGAGTGCCGTAGGGACCGTTAGCGCGTCCGAGACGCTCGACGTTGACGACGACGACCGCAACACCGACGACGTCGGGCGTATTATCCGGCTGTCCGGCACCATCACAGACGACGCCGACTCACCTGTCGGGAACAACGACTACCTCATCACCGCTGTGGGGCTGGCGGGCTCCGGTGTCGCTGGCGGTACGACTGAGTACACAATCGAGCGTAACGGCGACAATTGGTCCGCGTCTGACGGGGGCCTCACCGCCTCGATCATCAGCCCGGTGTCCTCGTCTGTCGGCGGCACTCTGGTGTCGCGCAACGCGTTTCGTCAAATCCTCGACACCAGCGCAACCTTTGTCACCGACGGTGTCATTGTCGGCGACCTTATCGAGGTGCCACTTCCGCCTGTCGACGAGGGAGCCGACTTCTCTGGAAGCGTCTACACGGCCGTCGTCGCATCGATTGAGTCCGAACAGCGTCTCATCTTCGCGTCAGGCACGGACATCCCAGCACCTGACTCCACTGCCGGCTACCTTGGTGGCGGCGGCGACACGTTGGGCTATCAAATCGTACGCGACTTGAGCAAAGCAAATCAGGTCACAGAACTCATCTCGGTTGTCGAGTCGCTGAACTCGAAACGGGTCGTGATGGTGTGGCCAGACTCTGTTGAGCTCTCCGGCGTCCAGAACAACAACACTGGCGTCGCAAGCCCGCAGCCCGGTTACTACCTGGCGTGCGTCGTTGGCGGTCTGTCCGCAGGTCTGCCTCCGCATCAGGGTTTCACAAACCTCGGCGTGGCGGGCGTAGACAAAATCAACAACTCGACGCGATACTTTACCGAGACGCAGCTTACTGACCTGTCGAACGCTGGTTGGTACCTGTTCGTCCAAGAGACAGAGTCGTCACTGCCGTTCTGTCTGCACCAACTCACGACCGATGTAACGTCGACACAAACCGGCGAACTGTCGCTGGTCCGTACCTTCGACTTCGTCAGCATCTTCTACAAGGACATCCTGGACGATTTCCTGGGACGCTACAACGTCATCGATTCCACAATCGACATCCTGCGCGAGGCGCTTAACGGCGGTACCGCGCAGCTTCAGTCGCAGCGTCTCCCACGTATTGGGGCGCCGCTTATCACCGCGACGGTCGAGTCTATCGAGCCTTTCGACGGCCAGGCAGACCGCGTCGACGTCCGTATGACGGTAGACTTCCCCGTACCTCTTAACCGTATCGGCCTACGCCTGATCGCATAACGGAGCACACATGCCTGACTCAAACAATTATGGAGCTATTATCGGCGGCGGTCTTGGCGGTCTTTTAGGGCCGTACGGGGCTGCAGCGGGCGGTGGCCTGGGTGGCGCAGCAGGCGCAGACGAGCTTCACGGCTGGGCAGGTCTTGGCGGCGCGGGCGGCGGCATGGCAGGAAGCCTGGGCGGCGGTATCGCAGGCGGTCTTGGCGGTGCAGGTCTCGGCGCACTCGTCGCAGCCATTCAAGGCGAAGACCCTGCTGAGTACGGCGCCACTGGCGGTATCGGCGGCGCGCTCCTTGGCAGCGCAATCGGGTCTGGCCTGGGCGCGAACTGGGGCGCTGGCGAAGGGGTCGACGAGCGGAAGGCCGAACTCATGCGGCGCCAGTTACTTCAAAACTACACACAGAAAAACTCATCCGTACAGGAGACCCCCATGTCACACGAAAAAGTAGCCTACGCTCGCGGTGCGCTCACGAAGCTTGCCGAGCACAACGTCGATGCTCCGACCTTCATTGCACATGCGATGTTGTCGGAGAATCGAGGGTCGCTCAAAGTTGCAAGCCTCATTATGCAGGGATGGGGCATTGAAAAACTTGGGTCGCGGGCAGGAGCGGGCAGCGCTCAGGAACTTTTCGACTCAATACGCGCAATGCTTCAGCGCGGGGAACTCGACGTGGGAGGGCGCCCCTCTTTGAATGCGCTCAAAGATAGTTTGGAAGAGTCTATGGGAGGCGCGGAAGCGGCAGCCGCACGGCGCGCAAACGTTCCGCGCCCCCCAAATCCTATGGAATCCGTCGAAATTGACCCTGAAATCGCGCAGCAGCTCGACATCACCGCTGGCAACCGTATGGCGGGCGGAGGCTTCACGCGTCCGAACGCGCCTAGCCCGTATGCCGCAGGTCCGAGCCCTGTCGAGTCAGGCCCATACATGAACGCGGCTGGCGGCGGTGCAATGATACCTGCTAACCCCCGCGCTATTGATGGCGGTGCGCCGCAAGATTCGGCCGGCCTTAGCCCCGCTCTCCTCGCTGCACTTGGACTGGGCGGTGCAGGTGCGGTAGGTGGCGTTGGTTACGGAATGTCCTCACCAGACACCACGGGTAACAAGCTTCGTGACCTGCTGGGAATGGACACCAAGAATCGATTCCAAATGGCCATGGGGTAATCCAAATGCACAAGCTCGCATCTCTAAATCTCGGTAACAACCTGGACCGCGCATACTTGTACGGGTTTCAAACGAAACTCGCCGAGTACGGTCTGTCGCTGGACGACTTCCTCTACATGGAGGAAAAGACAGCTGGTGTGTTCGGACGTATCGCTGATTCCTTCCGCGCACTGACGCGGGTGGGCGACGAAGTCGGGCAGTTCCGCCAGATGGGACGCGCGGCTTCAGACCTGTCGCGGTCCGCAGACGAGGCGGTCGCTAAAGGGCATCGGATGGCTGACGACCTCGACACCATGAAAAACGCACCCACCCAGCTGCCGAATAGTGGTCGGGTTTACACCGACGTACGGCAAAACGCTGTTAACCAGGTCAACCGCGCAGACAACCTACAAAATCAGGCTTCCACATTGCGGCAAAACCGCGTGGGGAACCTGAAAGACTATGGGAAAGAAGTCGCTCCCGCAGTAGGTATCACCGCTGCAGGCGGTGGCGGTCTTGCGTACGGCGCAGGCGACGCGGGCACGACGGGCAACCAGATGCGTAACATGTCTAACCAGTACCTCGGTACTGATTTCGATACACAGTCGCGCTTCGGCGCGCTGTTCGGGTAACACCAGAGAGGTTTTAAAATGGCAGGTCAACCAGTTGGAGCCACAACCCGCGCGACCGAATGGTCGTTCCAAGAGAACTACGTGGAACGGCTCATGGACAACGCCGCGTTCACGTCGGCGCACCCCAACAACACGTTGGTGCTGGCTGGGCCTGCGCGTTTGCCAAAAGGCAGTGCAACGGACCAAAACTCGTTCGCGGATGCGATGCTCCCTATCGGCATGATTCAGAACATGAGCGTGGGTAACTCCGCGCCTGTTCAGCCCATGCAAATGCTTGGGTCGGGACGTTCGTTCTTCCTCCGCGGAAAAGGCCAGGTCACCTTCAACATGGGGCGGCTTTGGGTCAACGGGCGGAACATTCTGCGGGCGCTTTACACGCAAGCTGTGCGAAACGACCTCGACGTCACGCGTTTTGGTGAGCCGCCCGTCTCAGCGCCAAGCGGGAATGAGAGCGAGCAGTTCTTCTTGAACCTCGACTCTGAGCTCTTCTACATCCCGATTGGTCTGGCGGTCTTGTTCCGTTCGATCACGCACGACACCGTCGGCGCGTTCTACATCGAACTGTGCATGATCAACCAGTGGTCGACCGCGTTTGCCGCAGGCCAAAACATGGTCATGGAAAACGTGTCGGGTCTTGGTGACCGGATTCGTCCCATCCTGCCGTCGTCGTTCCGTGGTCCAGATAACAGCCTGACCTCGTCGACGATTATCTCGGATGTGCTCAAGCAGAGCAGCGTACCGTTTAACGGCGGCCCAACGCCTGAGATTCTCACCCGGTAACTTGGTTTTATAGACCAACGCGGCTACCTTTGGTTCAAAGCCAGAGGTAGCCGCTTATGTATAAGCTCTTTTCTGAATCGGGGTCGACATCTGCCGAGGCACTCAGCGACGCAGGTACTGAGCGCTTTCGTGGGTCCCCATTTTCGCCGCAATCCGGTCCCAAGATATCCGAAAGGTGTGCGGTCCACTCCGTCTATCCTGACCGCTACACATGCGACATTTTCACCGAGACAGGACGCTTCCTAACAGGCGTTCCGTGGCCCGGTGTGGACGGGGGCGTCAACGCGCCTCGTATTGGCCAGCAGATGGTCGCCGACTTCACTCTGGGCGCGCCGCGGCTATCGCTGCAGACCGCAGACCGCCAAACAACCGACGACGGGCAGACCTCGTTCACCACAGCCCCTACGTCAGACGTCGGGGGCCAAGATCCCGTCTACGCAGACGCAGGAACAGGCAACGCACGCGGAAATTTGCCTCGAGACGTGCTCCCAGGCGACTGGCTTCAAGTAGGGGACTTAGGAAACATGCTCGGAGTGCTCGAGGGCGGTGCAACCATCGTCAAAGCGTCTGAGCTTGCCCAAATCATCGCTACGCAGGCCCAAAACCTCCTAAAACTGGTCGGGCAGAACTTCGCGCTCTACACCGGTGCCGGAGAGCTGCGTTTTGACACGACCGGCGGCAAAACCTCGATGGTTTTGCGTGCTGGCGCCGACAATGAGACCGAGTCGGACCCTCGGACCGCCGAAAACTTCCGAATTCGCCTCGAAATGGGTGATGAAGGCGAATTAGTCGATTTTCGGGTCACAGACGGTACAGGGCGCATTCTCCAGCGCCTCCACATCGACCCTGATGGCCGTGTAGAGACTGAATCCAAGCGCCGCACCGACGTCATCAACGAAGACCGGCGTACAGAGGTCAGCGAGAACGACGTACGCGTCGTTGGCGGCAACGTAGCCGACCGCGTAGGTGGAACGGTCGTTCAAGAGGTGTCGGGGAGCGTTAATACGCTCGCTGGGGGCACGGTACGCTCTCGTGCAGGCGGGGACGCCGCAATGAGTGCTGGGCATGACGTCCTAGTCAACGCAGCGCGCAACGCGCGCTTCTCCACCGGTGGCCAGGTCGTTGGCTCAGACCCCTCAATGTTGTTCACCGTCGCAAATGGTGACGTAAGCTTTGACGTGGGCAACCCTGCGGCCGGCGACACCCAAGTTAGACAATCAGGGTTCAACGTAGACCTGTACACCGGCAGTTTTTCGGTCTCGACAATCGCGGGCGAGATTGACTTCGTGTCTCCTATACCGGGGAGCGTAAAGCTTGGCGGCATATCGGGTGCAAACGGCGCCTTTAGCGTCATGATCTATGAGTTTTTCGACATCTTCATGGAAATCTTCGGTTTCTTGCTCGACACGCACACGCACTTACAGCCTGCACTTGGCGGCGTTCCCACGACGCCTCCAACGGTTCCCATATGGCAGAGCTCACGTGCGTTCTTCGAACTCTCAAAGTCCAAGTACATTAAAACAGGCGGATAAATGGCCTCTTGGAGAGACGTATCACTCACCATACCAGCGGTGCCTGCACTGGACGCTGCCGCAGAGGCAGCGGAGACTGCCGCAGACGCCGCCTTGCCTGTTGCGCGCACTACTGCCGCTATTTTACGGGCTATTGCTACGTTTCAAGACGGGCAAGATCTCGTAGCGGATATTGTGCGAGAGTCTGCTGAGGCGTTGGACCAGACACTGTCTGACTTTTTGTCCCCGAGTGTCGGGCACGCGTTGTTCATCCCTCCGATACCCCCGTTTCGGCGAGACTCCGCTGGGCCACTTGTCCCTGTACGTAAGCTCGAAGACATCGTCTACAACACCGACCTTATCCGGGGGCCATTCGACGACCTGGTCGCAGACGGCGGCAACTACGGTCTGTACCGAAAGTTTGTAGAGTCCATATTCGACCCAGGCGACTACGCCCGGCCCACGTATGACAGCGACGCATACATAGGCGGCGTCATTTTGGTGTTCGGAAACCCCACGTTTGCTACAACAATCCAAGGTCTTCTGCAGCTGGACAACTTAACAGGTGGTGCGCTCAATATCCGCGCCGACAACTACCAACTACCTGTACCGCAAAACGTCAAAGCACGTCCCATCGCTACACCGGCTAAGGCGACGTTATCGAGCTTAAACGTGGTCATCACGTCTCAGGTCCCGGGCGAAGAAAAGCTTACTTTCTCAGACGAAGTGCTACCGTTTGCTGAGCGTCCTGCGCCTCCGCAAGACTTCGCCGTGCGTGTAAGCTGGGACCGCCCGCCTGTAGTGCGGTTGGACGTAGGATTTGGCCGGTATGTCTACCAGCTAAAAAAGTGGCACGTGTACGTGAAGAAAGGCGGGCGCATCTTGCCCGGCGAGGACTTAGCCTCTTTTGAGCAGTACGCCTTCGACATCAAATCTGCTGGGTACAGCGTACGTCCCGGAGGCCTTCTGTCTGGCACTGCCGACGTGGCCGCCAACTTCAGCGGTGTCGTCCTTACCGACTTGGAGTCAACGAACACCTACTACGTAAGTGTCGCGTACACCGTCGAGATACAAGACTTAGACAACGACACCGCAGACACCCTGACGCCCACCGTCGCGGCGTTGAGCAATCAGGTGCGCGTAAACCTGTCCGAGCAAGCGCCGTACAACCAGATCATGGACGGCCTTCCGCCAGACTGGTTGGCCTTATCGAGTCCGTTGGCGTTCTTTCCCATCATTCAAGACAGTGTACGCCAGGCACGGGCGGCGCTCGACGTTGTGCTCTCTAACTATGCCGACTACAGCAACGAGGTCTCTGCAATCGCGGACCGCATCGAAGATGTGGTCGAATCCATCAATGAACTGGCTCAGGACGTTGCGGCAACAACAGAGCGCAGCGCCAACATCATCGACGAAATCGAGCTAGGCGCGTATGCCTCTGCTTTTTCGGGGCGGGGCGGCCTTCCGTTCTTGATTAAAACAGTGGGCGACCTGCTTCTGGCGTCTGAGACAGAGAACAAGCCCCCGTTCACGCGCGGCGACGAAGCCGTCAGTGCGCTTGTCCTTGTGACAGGCGCAGACTCTCCAACGGGCGTAGAAACGTTTATTTCACTGTGCGAGAGGCTGTTCGGCGCCATAACGGAGGAGAACGTCCGCGCGCAGGGCATTAGCTTGATTGACCGTGTTGAGGGAGACGGGTACGCGTTCGATGTAGGCGAAGATGGCCAACCCACTGAACCGGGAGACGGATTTGAGCCTCCCGTCGTCCCGCCGGCCCAAGACCTTGGCGTTGTTGATGAAGACCCTTGCTGATAACGTTGACCCTGTGCCCAGATCTACGTACATTCGTAAGACCAACCAGGAGACTTTATGGCTACGGTAGCAATAACCAACCACTCAGGCCCAGAGATTAACCTGTGTGATCCTCGAGGAGGATTCAGCGTTATGCTTAAGCTCGACAAAAAAGTCGAGTTTGAAGCGGACGACGGGCGCCTCAACGCTCTCATGGGTCACCTCGTGAATCTCGTTAACTGGGGATTCCCAGACAAAGACCCAGCGTTTACCGTCAAGGTCGTGGAGTAACTCATGGCGGACGAGCTCAGTTGGGACACCGCCATATCCGAAGCAGATTTGGGGGCGGCGCCCACAGCTACATCAGACAACAACGTCGTGGACGCACGCACCGCTGTGACCGTTGCTTTGTCCGCGGACATCGCAGACGGCACCGACCCTTACCTCGAAATTGAGGTGTATTTTTGGGATGCACAGGCAAGTGAGTTCTTCCCCACGGGGGACATGTACCGCTTGCAGCCTGCGTCGGGGAACCTGGCCATACTGGCCTCTAACGGGCTGTACTTAGGGTTCGTTGCGACCGCTCGCGGTACCGTCGTCCCTACATCGTACAATTTAGACGTTGGAACCCGGAGCACGTAATGCCACGAGACTTCAAAAAAGATCGCCGCGTACGTTTACACGGTAAACCCGAAGAAGAACGTGCGTGGGCAGCAATTATGGTGCTTACACAGGGGAAGACCTGGGTTGGCCTCGACGAAGTTGGAGACTTCTTGCGTATGCGCCAGCACGAGGCGGACCGGGTCGGTCGCGACCCTAAAGACCCGTCCACACGGTACACCCTGCCCAAAAGCGTTATCAAGTGGCCCAAAGGCTGGGAAGACGCCACCATCGCACGCGCAGTGTCTCTGGCGATGGACCATCGAACTGTCGAGCACCGGCACAACCAAACACCGTCCGGGCGTGTAAATGAGTTTTGTGCTATCCCACAAGCAGAGCACGATCTGTGGACGTACCAAAATACATCACTGCCCCAACCTGAGGGCGGATTCCCTACACCACACCAACGAGCAAGCTAATGTCTGACACAACGACAACCAAACTGGTCCCTTTGAAGCGTCTACTCGACGCACTCTTCTCGAACACGAACGTCACCTTGGCTGACCACAGCGCGGTCGGTAAGGCTCTTGCCGCGGCAGCCGTCCAGCACGGCGTTCAGCCCAAAGACCTTCATGTTGTAGAAGTGACGCGCGAGGTGGCAGGTAAAAAAGTGCGTTCCTACGACGTTGGGTTTACCAACACAGACCCTTCCAACGTTGGCGACGTTATCACGATTACTGAATCTAACAGCCGCGTGTGGCAGCCCATCAGCCGGGCCAACCAAGTAGAAAGCCTCCTCCCCCGTGAAGAGGAAGAGGCTGTTGAGCCAACCGCTTAAGCGGTTGGTCGTGGTGGACGTATTTCAATCCAGGGGGTCGTCTGTGGTTCAAACATGTTTGTTTGCTCCTTGGTTAGTGTGATGTACACGTTGTGTGTACACCTTCTTATGCCACATCTGCAGGGGAGTCTTCGGAAGGCTCTAAGGCTTCGACAAACGCCTCATAATGCTCGTTAAGCGCTGTGCGCTCATCTACGGTCAGTCCATCGTAGACATTTTCTGCACGTAAATCCGACGCCATCGCGCCCGCCATGGTCGCCGACGCACACTCTAAAAGACGTTGATACGCTGTGACGACCTTATCCCGGTCTAAGACGCGCTCAGTCATCTTGAACCTCGTCGACTAAGCGTTTGCTTGGCCGGTACATCACGTGCGTGCGCGGGTCCGATGTGCGAATCGCCTCTTCATGTATGTCCCAGTAACGTCGGCCGTCCCGTTGCTCGACGTAGAACGTACCCAGCCCACGGAGCGTGACTCTACCCCCGCTTGAAAGCTGCTTAGAGATTTGATTCAGAATGGTGTTGATGACGTCTCGAGACGCCTCTTTAGTGAGCCCACGTTCTTGCGCGATGGCGTCCGTTAGGCCAGCTTTGGTAAGCGATTCTTCTGACATGTACTATCCTGTAATTCGTGGTCAGTGCGTTACTTGTCAGATATTACCCGAGGTTGCCCCCGAGCGAAAAGACTTAAAGTCTCCCGGCTTTGTGGGTTTAAAGCTCTTTTTGGGCTTGGGCGGTTTTACGGGTTCCACAGACGGCGCTTCTAAGTCTTTGCCGCCGAGCATGTCGCGTACTTTGTTGACCTTAGCCTGCGACATCTTAGTTGAGCCCGCACCTTGTACGTCTGTCTTGATGCTTGGCTGCTTAGGCGTCGTCATCGGGGCGTTGTTAGGGCCTGGCACTTCCGGAATGGGCGGTGCAGGGGGCGTGGGCGGCCGTAGTGCTGCGCGCGGGTTGGCAACGGACATGTTTTGTGTGTTGGGCCCATTAGAGGGCCCAGCAGCGGGCGGCATGCCTGTGGTGGGAGACGTATTTTTGCCACGCATGGCGGCTGCGAGCTTTCGTAAACGCTGTTGTGGTGTCATTTGCCTACCTGCTACCGTCTTGTAGTTACCGCTTACACATGAGTCTACTATGCCAGATACATTGCCAAAGCTCGAGGTCGACCACCAGCCCAGCGAACACAAACCGCGTACGGCACACCGTCTGCGTTATGTGTGGTCTAAAATCTACATCGGGATTGTGCCTTTAGCGCTGGCGTTAGGCGCCTCTATTGCGTTTAGCCTTGGCAACGATCACGTAGGCCAGCTTATCGCCATGTGGGCCGTCGTGGGGCTGCATATCCTTGTCCTGGCTGTAGCCGGCTGGTTCATGTGGCGTAAGGGGTACGCCGTCTACACGATGCATGGGATACGCGTTGAGTTCTTAACCAAAGACTACTACATCCCGCCTGCCATGCTTGAGCACTACGCGTACGCACACGTCATCGCGCCCATGTCGAAGCGTATGCCTTTAGCGTGGGAATCGTTGTCGGGTAACAGGCTCACGTTTGTAGATCACCTTGTCGACGCCGGTACCAAGGGCGAGGTATGGGGCGCAACGTACCCAGGCCGGACAACGCGGAGTGTTATTTACGCGCCTTACGCGCTGCACCCCGGCGTCACCGCGTGGGAGCTCAAGCTGCAGCTGTGTCAGGTATTGTTCCCAGGACAGTCAGAAGCAGACGACATCGCCTGGCTCCGTAGCGTGGGACTCGCGTAGCTTTTCTCTGTACACGTCCCAGGGCACCGATGAAATCCGGTCCCTTTCGTGCGTTACGGCCCAGTGGTCGTCGGCGCCTTCAGGGCGTATGCGTAGTGTCTCGCCAGGATCAAGCCGTACCAACCCGTAGCTTGCACAAGCCTTTCGCCCGTTTGTTGCCTGGTAATGTTTGATGCCTGTGAGCATCGTACGTGTGTCGGCCATCTGCGTGCGCCAAAACCCGCGCCCGCTGTACACCGTAGGAGACCACGTCGACACGCGTATCAGAACGGCTTCTACGTCCGATAGATGCTCGTGCGGTTTGGCCCAGACCAGAAAGTGGTCGCCGTCTTTAGGGCGTACCCAGAACGGGAACACGTCGTGGAGTTTACCGTCCTGAATTTGGGCGGGGTTTTTGTCGTGTAGCGTGATCATGTGCGCCGGGCCGGGCGTGTCGGGGTCTCCGAGTGCAACAAACGCGTTGCCGCGGTTGGAGTACTCTACAGCTACCCCCTCGGTCAGCTTCCGGTTTTCCCAGTTGTATATACGCATACAAATTGTGTCATGAGGTCGGCCCATCGGCCGTGCACCCTACGTAAACAAACGTACTTCACCAGCGTATGGTTGCACAAGGGTCGTGGCACCAGGATAATGCCGTATGGCAATCGACCCCAAACGCGTAGCCGATAAGCTACGTCACAAGCTAAAGCGCAACTTTCGCGGGACACAGGCCTTCTGGTTTGCCGTCATAGAAGAGCTTTTCTCCGAGATTGAAGAGGAGTTCGGCACAGGCGCAGGCGGCAACACGGCGCACGTAACGCGGCGCCAGCTCATCCACTTGGCAGACGGAGAAGGGGGGCCGTGGGAAGAATTTGACGGTGCCTACAAAGAAGTATTGCCCGCAGCAGACCCTTTCCCAACGACCATTACGTGGTGGACAGACTCGGGTAAGACCATCAAGGTCGTAGAGAAGTCGATCACCCGAAACGCCTCGCAAATGCCAACAACGATTGCGTGGACGGTCTACAACGAAAGCGGCGTGGCGCTTCGGACCATCACCGAAGCCATCACGTACGTTGACAACATCTACGAAACCGAACGCACGCGGACTATTACGTGAAAGACTCTCCTGCCAACATACTGTTCGACGTCAACGGCAACCCAATTGACGTCGAAGACGACGCGGGCACCTACCGCTTAGAGACAACGTCACGCGCAGAACAAGCAGCGCGTGAGATCTATACAGTAGATTTCCGCGACGAAAACGTCGCGACGTCGCCTGAGTATGTGCTCGCGATTGACGTAGACAACGGCAACGGCGACTACCCGCACACAGCCGGGGCAGGGGTTTTCATTGTAGCCGTAACCGCTACGGCTCAAAAACGTACTGTAGACACCCCATGGGACGTAAACGGAGGCGTCATTCTCGACATCGACGGTACCCAGGCAACACTTGGGTCGGTAGAAGTTTTGACGTTGTATTTGCGTTCCACAGGCACCCTTCTCTACCACCTTGAAGAGGTCTTCTTTCCCCAGGCCCTCGATTTAACTGTATCCGGCGGGACAACTACGCGTGCACTGCTTGGCGACCAGTTTACTACGACAGACATCAACACGGGCATGACCGTGCAAAATGCCGCGGGCAATGCGGTCACGCCGGGCGCGGGTGACATCATCCTCTGGGCAGAGCGCGTGACGGGCGAAGGCGAGCTCGAGTTTCACTACACCATCAGCTACCGAGTAGCATAATGCCGTTTAAAGCAGACTCACCGCTCTTCCAAACCATCCCTTTTGATGAGCGAGGCATCGGCCAGGAACGTACAGAAGTCGCAAACGACGGCTCGATGTACATCAGCCAGTTTCGAAACCAGTTCAGCCTTCTTCCCCACTGGGGAACATCGATGCTGCGCGACGATCCGAATATAAGCGGCACCGGCGCACAGATTGCCGAAGAAGACGGGCACCTGCTCCTCGACGCCGGCACAGATAACAACGGCTTTGCCCATCTTTCAACGCTAGAGCGGGGGCTTTACTTGCCCGGCGCTGTTATGCAGACAGGGGTGGGGGTGCGTATACCCACACTTCCCACCGGAACCGAATACTATGAGTGGGGGCCGTTCACCGTCGATGATGAGGGGGTGGGCTTTGGGTACGACAGTACGGGTCTCTACATTTTTAGACGCGTAAACGGGACCGAGCTCGAGCGTATCTATCAGGGGAACTGGAACGTTTTCCAATTAGACGGGGCTGACCCTGACCTGGGAGCCGCTGAGGTAGATCTTACACAAGGTGCTGCTTTCCACATTGATGTGGCCTGGTACGGCTTTGGGTCCATCAACTTTAAGATCGAAACGACTGAGCCTGTTGTACCGGGCGATGAGCGCCGCTTCTACACTGTCCACCGTATCAACGTCGACCAGTTCAGCATGTTCGACCCGAACCTGCCCATACGCATCACGGCAGACAACGGGGCGTCTCCAGGTACCCAGGCACAAATTCAACTGGGAGGACGTCAGATCGCAATTGGGCGCGGTCTTGCAACTCCGCGTCTTCGCCTGGTTGAAGAAGTGGTCACGCGCTACGAGACCGTAAACAACGGAAATCAGTTTCAATGCGTGGGTGCGTGGCGCTCCAAGCCCACGTTTTCTACTGCAGGACGCGTGAACACAGTCCGTGTGACGTTCGATTTCATAAAAATGGTGGCAGACAACCCTATTGAATGGCGGGTCGTCTACGAGCCCGAACTTGACCCACCGGCATGGAAAGAGGCAGACGGTTACGCCGCAACCGAAACAGCCACAGAGTTTGCCCTTGGACCGATTGACTTTAACCCCGCGGACTCTATCCCCGTTCTAAAAGACGTCAACATTTCTGCGAACAAAACCACTGCTACCGCAGCGGCCGTAGAGCGTGTGGAGGTAGTTTTGGCGGCGGGTAAGCAGTGCGCTCTTCTCGTACGTAATCTGACGAACGCCCAAGCGGTCCTCGACTATGTGGTCGCGGTCACAGAGAGTTGGTAAGGGCTAAAGAAAAACGCCGCCCTTAGCTTCAAAGGCGGCGCTCCTTTCCCCGTGTCCCCACACGAAACTTACAGCTCGTCGAACTCGACGGTGGTCTGTACTTTCTTTTTGACCTTGAATTCTCGTTTGACGTGAACGACCGCCAGGTGCAGCGAGTCCGCATCCGACTCTTTGACCTGCTCACCGATGTAGGTCACGACGTCATCGATACGCCGAAACTTAGGCTGGTCTTCTGGCATCGTGTACGTCTTGGTGCCGTTGTCGTTCTCCTGGACGATCGCCATGCCCATGGTACCGATCTGGCGGCGTCCGGACTCTTCTGCGTCCTCAGCATCTTCTTCTTCTTCTTCTTCGACTTCTTCTTCGACCATTTCTTCTTCGTACTCTTCCACGTCTGCTTCCTCATGTCCGTAAGCGTCGGCGCTCATGTTGTTCTCCGTAGGCTAAAAAATTGCTGGGAGGACGTAGTGTCACTCCCAGCAACTTTGTACCCGAAAGTCAGACGTGTTGTCACGTCAAACTCAGTCTTTGCCGTCCGTGGCATCCGTGGTTGTGGCGTCTGATGCACTAGTTACACCGGCATCACTGCTGCGTGCCGTCGTGGCATCCTTCTTAACCTCAGACGCGTCGGGTTGCTCCAGGTTGGGGGCCTCTGCAGGCTCACAACCGAGGAGGACTACAATTGAGATGATCAGAATTGAAAAGAGGTGCATGTGGTGTCCTTCGTTTAAAACCAGTCTACGCCGAATACGTAATGGCGGTATCGCCACGGCGGCGTCCCCTTGAGTTTGCTCGTGGGGTAAACTTTTAGGAGCTCGTCCCCGAAGGTCGTGACTCCTTTCTCCAAGCCCTCTTCATACTGGAAATGCCACCACTCCGCACCCCCGTTGTTCTTTTTGCCCCGCCTAAAAAAGGAGCGCCGCGCAGAAATAGGCTCAAAGCCTTCCTGCTGCAGCAGCTCGGTGAGGTTAATGAACGTCCCTTCAGTGGGGACAATGACCTGTGGGTAACCTGTGGATTTGTCTGCCTTCTCATAGGTCACCCCGTCCAGCTTCATGGGGTAACCCGCGGGGCAGCGCGCCCACACGATGAATTTACGGTCGTCTTCGGGGTCAACCGTGCACACAAACGGGTCTTTGTGCGGGTCGACCATCGCGGAGTAGACAAACAAGTCGAATGCTCGGCCTACGTAGTGCATAGACGTCGCGCTACGATTAGCGCTGACGTTCGCGTGAAGGCCGCGTAGGCCTCCCGAAGAGGTCAAGTGGCCCCCGTGCTCTTCTAGGACATCCTTTGCCCGTAGAAGCGCTAAGGCGGTGTCTTCGCGCAGCCGGAAGTTGTCGTACCCTGACCCGTTGTACGGCTTGGCCCCTGTTACGCGCACAACGTCTTGGCGCGTCGTGGGCTCCTCAAATGAGGCGTTCTTCTCAAGATAAGACCACGTAACACGCCCAACGATGCCATCGGCTAAGATACCCTGAGACGTCTGAAAATCCTCGACCGACTGCTCGGTTTGCGTACCGAATATGCCGTCCGTATGGGCGCCCAAAAGACTTTGTAGACGTTTTACTTCGGGGCCTGAATCGCCGCGGCGTAGTGTTCTCATCGGTGTCCTCGTGGGCAAGTCTGCGCAGATATCGAAGGGTGGCGTAGATATACATGACCAGACAGGGCACGGCCAGTACAGGGTCGACTAACCACCAGGTGTTGTTGACGAAATTCATAGTGACACTCCTTGTCACGTGACGTCTGCGGGGTGGGCCAGCTCACAAAACCTGCGACACCACTGACAGTGATGACGCTACAGGCTACGTAAGTGAGTACTCGGGTAGGGTTTACCATGGTTCAAAGCGCTCAGTAGTGTCGTCGAACACCCTCCATTCTGCGTCATACACCATACCAAAACAACAGCCCTGCGATATCCATGTCTCCTTGAAAAGGCGCCCAGACTCAAACACGAGCACGGGTACACGTACGAGCATGATCTTTTGCATGTCTCCTCCGCGGCGCATGAGGTACCAGAGCTCGTCGTTCAGGTGCGCGTCGGACATTTCCGAGATGGGCGTCTCCTCCCCGTCACGTCCGCGCCAAAATTTCGCGTCAGATAGGCCTATGAGTACGTCATTAGGCATCGTTTTCCCCTTATTTTTTAAGGATTTGCGTTAGACGACCACAATTTGCTCAGCCGCGCGTGAATACGCGACGTACATCATCTTACCGTGCATCAGAGGGTCGTATTTGAGCGTGTTGATGTCGCGCTCGAGAATAAATGTCTGCGGGTACGTTGAGCCTTGCGAGGCGTGAATGGTCTGTGCGTACGCAGGCGAGAATCGCGGGAATGCGTCCTTGAACTCGTAGAACTCGTTCCAGGCTGCCTTACGTTTTTTCGCAAGTGCGTCCTTTTCGTCGGGGTGCGCGGCTGCGTACTCCGCGGCGACTTCCTGTGCGGCGTTCTTGAGCTCTTTTTTACGTTTGTGGAACGTAGGCGCCTGGTCTGTGTCACATGTGTGGATAGCACCAAACAGCTGGCCCGCAAGACGCAGCTCCCAGCACTTCATCCCTAAATGAGTCGTCTCATACGCCGTATCTACGATGAACTCTTGCTGCGCAAACCACGATCCCGAGCTGTCTTTGGCCACGACGCGGTCACCCGGCACAAACGAGGGCACGTCATCTCCGAAGAGTTTCTTGCGCACCGTGCTGTTCGCTAAGTCAACGAACTTGTTGCGGTATCCGATGATCTGGCCCGTTTCATGGTGCTGCATGAACTCCTCAAAGAAGTCCTTGGTACCCGCCACACGGTAAATGTCGTCACGCTGTTTAAACCGGGGGTAGTACGGGTAGTCAGCGTTGATGTTTTTCCTGATGTTGTGAACGACCTGGCCGATGTAGCCGGAGAAGCGTTTGACCTCTTTTAGAAGCGAGTAGTTAGGGGTGTTGAACGCGTACGATCGCCCGCCGTTGACGTTCTCTTCTTTGACGGGCGGAAGTTGTTTGGGGTCTCCTACAAATATGATCTGAATGTTTAAGCTGCGCGCAGCGTCCGTAAGCCACGAGTACATCTCACGGTTGAGCATGGAGCACTCGTCCAAGATGACGACGTCATACTTACTGATGCGTGCCGCCATCCAATCAAACGAGCCGTCTGGGCGTTGCACCGTCGGCATGAACTTACGTGCGCCGGTGGTGTAGTCGGTCTTTGGCTTCATGTTCAAAAGCTTGTGGACCGTCGAGAAGTTTCTGAATCCTGTGTCGTGCGTTTGAGCCATGTTCTGGAGAACGCCCACAGCTTTGTGTGTCGGGGCGCTCATCACAGTCTTTCGATACGCCAGTGCTTCGGTCTGGCTCAAGTACGACAGCACCGTAGACTTACCGGTGCCGGCGTACCCAAACAGACCATACGCGTAGTCTGAGCCTCCCAGGTAGTCCATCATATCGGTGAGCGCCTGGAGCTGCTCGGTGGTCAAGTCTTCGCCAAAAAGTTTCATGTGTCAGCTTGTTCAAGGGTAGGGGTGAGTTCAATGGTCACCAAGATCGGCTGCTGCGTTGTCGGACACGTCACAAAGTGCGTGGCATGCGCGCTGCTGGTGTCGCCCAAGAGCTTGACCGCAGTGACGTCTGTATGTACGCCCCCGCACCGCGCACAGTCGCGGATACCGTCGATTTCTACGGTGTCTTGTTGTTGGAGATACTCGAGCTGCATGTTCTTGATCTGAGCATCGATGCGTTGGGCCTTCTTGTACCACGGAAGAAAGCTTCCTAAGCGCTCAAGCGAGGGGAAGGCACCGTTAAAGGTCATCGCGCGGTCATCGAGTGTGACGAACGCAGGCGGCTTGCGCTCATCGAGATAGACCTGCTCAATCTCTTCTGGCTCAAGACCATGCGTTGCCAGGTAGCGGCGTACAGTGTCTTTGCCTGATGGGTGTAAGAACCGGCTCGTACAGATCGAGAGGTCAAAGGCGGGGTGTTCGAGCACCTCTCGGATGAACGCGATGGCTCCCGGTGTTGGTGGGTCGGGTGTCTGTGTTGCGCCCTGCCACCCAGATACGTAAGAATTGATGACGCCGTCAAAGTCGAGGCAGATGAGTTTCTTGTGCGTTACGTCGGTAGTCATATCGATGTCCATGTTTACAAGTCGTATAATTTCTTCTTCGAGCAGCCACGTCGTCGCGCCCTCTTGTCTCGCTCCAGTGTCACGTCACTCATCGTCGGCCTCCAGCTCGCCTGCGCACCGGCACTCGTAGCTTACAACGAATCCCTGCTGACCTCGGGCCTCGCAGTACGCTGCGCAATCGCCAAAACGGACGTTGAGCGGATCGGAGTAGAGTACGTAAGCAAACAGCGTCAAAAGAAAGAGGCACGCAAAAATCTTGGTCGTACTTTTCAAATTGTCACGCATGGTCCAGCCTCCCGTACTTACGCGCGTACGCCGCACACGTCTTAAGCAGTTTGTTGCGCTCAAGAATCAGCGCGGCGTGTCCCGCCTGCAGATTTTTATGTCGAATATGCAAAGGCGCGCCCCTGCCTGACCCAGAAAGCTCTATGGGTTCGAGTACGTCTTTGAGTGCTTGTTCGGCTTCCTCGAGCTGTGCCCGTGCGTGTTTAAATTGGTCGAGTAGAACTTGGATGACGTCTTCAAGCTCAGCACCGTCGTATTTGACGGCATGATTAACGTCTATCCAGGTGTGTATGGCGTTAGTCATGGTTCCTCATCGAATACCGTGAAGGGTTTGCAGGCGCAGTACCATCGCACTCACCAAAGGGTCTTTGGAGGAGCACGCGGACAGCACCCAGCGTAAGTTGTCGCGTAGCTGCACGGGTTGATTTGTTAGATCAACCGCGAACATGTGAAAGCTTGTGTCGGTGTTGGGGTCGCTAAAGCATGTCCCCAACGGGTAAGCGTCGTCTGCCACAATGGGGCGTTCTGTGAGAGGCTCCAACATGCCAAGTGCGTCTAAGACAGGCACCTGACGTGACGACATGCCACATGTAAGTGAGGCCAGTGCACGTCCAAGGCCCCAGCTGGGGCGCACAACATTCTGTAAGAGGTATTCAACCTCCCGGTCGGCGTTGCGTCGAAACGGCAAGATGGCCACACACGTTGGGGTGGCGCTGCTGGCGAAGACGTAGTCTGTCGCCGGTGCGTCTTGAAGTTGCATCTTTTGGACCGTCATCTGCGGTCCGCGATAAAGTAGTTCGAGTGCGAAGTCGAGCACAGTGCCCTCCGTGGCGTGTTAGTGAGTGCTCTATCATCAAAAAATAAAGCGCTCCAGACAAGAACAAATCCTGTCCAGAGCGCTAGTTTTTCTTACGAGACTTATGCGAACGTCTCGTACAAAAGCTTGTAGAGTGACGGATCGTCGACTGCCTTCTCCGTCAGCTTGCGGCGAAGCTCCTCGAGCTTGTGCTGCGCGCTTCCTTGTTCCACGGCAGGCGCGTGGCCGGTTTTGTTAAGAAGCCTGTTCTCGGCTTCAAGTTCATCGACACGTGCTTGAAGCTCGTCGTTTCGTGCCAGCCGGCTCTCAAGCGTCTTCTTGAGCATCTCGATCTTCTTTTTGTGCTCACCAAGATGTTCTCGAGCAGTCTCAAGTTTACTCTGTGCCTCACGCTTTGCTTTGTCTTCACGCTCAAGGCGTTCGTTGAGCTCCCTAATGTCTGCGCGCAAACTGTTTAAGTCTGTGTCTTGAGGCACATCCTTAAGCTTCTCTCGAAGCTCTTCGGACTCGCGGCATGCTTCTTCAAACAGCTCCTTGAGCTCCGCCGCTTTTGCTTGCCAATCCACTTCAAGCTCCGTGCCTGAATCGGCAACTTTGTATGTGGGTGCGTCGTAGCTTTCCTCCTGCTCTTCCGGAGGCTCCACGTCAAAGCCTCTTTCGTGGAGAAGCTTTCTGTTCTCGGGTGTGTCGTCCACAAAGTAGAAGAACTTTGTGTGCGCTGATGCTTTGTACTTCATCAGCAGCTCAGGCGTTGCTTCGACTCGAGACAGCGTGTAACCGCTTGCCGTGTGGGTCACGCCCGTCGTCGCCTGGGAAAGCATACCCGATGTGACATCGAGTAACGTCATAATCTCCTTTGCAGGCATAAAATCGAACGGCGACGAGGGTATTGCGGGCTCTTCGTCTTCTCCCGTCTTGTCGTACGGCCGTTGGGGACCGTGCTCGAGGTCTCGAAGAAGATTGTTCTTTGCTCTGTAATAGAGCTTCGAGGCTTTCACAGGCATCCGCCCGTGAGCTGGGTGCTCATAGATGGAATGGTTTCCGCCCTCCCGTACGTAGGTCCAGCCAAATTCCTTTAGCGCTTTCTTTACGTCTTTGTCCATTTTGTGCTCCGTAGGTTAAGGGGACATAAAAAACACGCACCTACAAGGTACGCGCATCTTCTTATGCCACAATCTGGAGCAAGTTTGTCTACGTGTCCTCGTCTTGCTCTTCCTTGCGTTTGGCGATGTCTTCTTCAGTAATAGGCGGCCGCACGCGCAGCGTATGTATCTGGTCTAAGTCCTCTTGTGTGACTCCGTTGAAGCGTTGCCACCGAAGCTTCAGGGTCTTAACGACCTGGAGCTGGCGCGTCAGGTAGTAAGCAAGGTGTGCGGCGCCGCCGTTGATGAACGTGCCAACAAAGATGTACCACGGCGAGACAAGCTCCATGCCCGTAAGCGAGGCCCAGTGGCCTTGGAAATCAAGCGCAATGCACACCACAGAGCTCACAAGATACGGCATCGTTTTAAGCGTTGCGTCCTCGATGTCTTCTGAGAGAGCGAACTTCGCAAACAGAAGCTTTATCCACGGTTTGAAGAACTCGATGATGAACCACACAAGCGCAATCGCAGCTGCGCCGACGACGATGTCGCCCGCGTGTGCTGCCGCCCACTCTTGTATGAGCCCCATGATGCCTACGCTTTTTTCGTCTTCCATGTGCCACCTCCGTACGTCGAGATCATACGCGGTGTGTGAGCAAAAAGAAACGCTCCCGGTATTCCCAGGAGCGTTGTAGCAACGTCACGCGCCTACACGACGCGGAAGCCCTTTTCGAGCGCGTCGCGAATACCTTTGCGGTTACACAGGGCGGCAACGCACACAATCTCGCCCGAGGCTCGGACAGCGTAGACGCCGTCTGCAAGTTGCATGTGTGCGTGTGTGACGTTGTCCGCCGGTGGGACAGGTTCACCCTGACCGACGCCCGCCTCGCGTTCGCTGTGCTTTTTCGCGTGGCGTGAGCGCGTCTTCTTCAGCGCGTCTTCTGGGAAAATTTGTGCGAGGTCTTTTTCGTGGATGTAGCGTGCCATATCCTTGGCTCCTCATAGGGTGTAGGCGAGACCAGTTCCCGCCGTATTGTACATTCTTATGCCACATATTGGGGGGTGAGTTTACCACGTAAACGCGTCGAAGCGGTCGTCGGCGGGAGCGTCTTGGTCGAACAAAATGTAGTCGGCGTCCGTCTCAGAAAGCACCGTATCGACGACTTCGAGCATCGCCGTTGAGAACTGGCCGGGGTCGCTCTCGATGAACGACGGGATATGAATCATCCAACCGTACGTGTTGCTCAACACAGATAAGTCGTTGTCGCGCATCTCCTCTAATTTCTCTCCATCTGCTTGGCTGATGTGGGCGGTGCTAAGGGCGACGATGGTGTGTGTTTCGTAGTTCATGTCTCTTCAAAGAAGGGTGTCTTCAAACGTTTCGTGCTGCTCGCCGTCGAGGACAATCTCAACGGGGTTACGCAGCATGATGAGGCGCAAGGCCAAGTTATTGCTCGGGCCAACTTGATGTGCAAGCCACCCTACACACGGTACTTCGTCGTGCGGCTTTGAGTAGTGACACGCCATGGCGTTGATGTCTTTTTCAGGCAACACACCTGGCGTTGCGCTTGTGCTGATAAGTTTTTTGTGGAGCTCGACGCGGTATCCGTTTGGGATGTCAAAGGGGCCGGCGTCTTTGCGCCACGGGCACGTTTTACATTGCTTTGCTTTTTTTCATGACAACCTTGGTTGGAGTATGGGTAGGCGTTACGGTAGAGTTCTGTATAGGCTTCCAAACTGAGGTAGACGCGCATGACTTTTATTCATCAAACACGTGGTGGTGGTGGCGGTGGTGGTGGCGGTGGCGGTGGCGGTGGCGGTGGCGGCATCGAAAGCCCGTACGGGTTGACCGAAGCTGAACTATCTGACGCCGACTTGGTTTACGCTTGGCGCGCGCAAGAAGAGCTTATCGGGCTTGCGTTCAGCGCGGCGCAAGGCGACGGACCCGCGGCGGCAAGCGGCGCCCTTACAAGCGGCGAACGCGTTGTCTCAATGAAAGACGCGTCGCGACGAGGGTGGCCCGTCAACGCGTCGTTGTATTCGTCGGCGCCAATCTGGGAAACGGGAGCGGGCTCGAACTTCACGCAAGCCATCCGGTTTAATCCCGGCGCGGCGGGTTCAGGTATCGAGCGGCTTGCCGCGGTTGGAAGCACCGGCGCGGAGGGGATCGAATACCTGGCCCCACAAACCGCCGCCGCGCCGTTTACAATGGTCGTTCGCTTTGCGTTTCACACGTCACCATTCACAACCGTCCAAAGCGTTATGTCGACACAATCCTATGCGGGTGGAGGTTTCATAATGAATAGCGGCGGCGCCTTGGGAAACGTGGCCTTCTTTTTCCACGGCGGTTCAATTACAACCGTCGTGTCCGTCGACTGGTCTGATTTCACGGTGGCTGAAGCGATCACGTTCGCGGTGACAAGCGACGGAACAACCGCGTCGGCGTTTCGTAATACAGATTTTTCAACCGCAGAAACAACTGACGCGATCGTGCCTAGAGCCGCGAACCAAAAGCCGCTTAATTTCGGTGGGCGCGACGGTGAACAAGGCGGGGACATGTCGCTACTCGGCGTCCAATTCTGGTCGCGCGAATTGAGCCAAGCGGAGCTCGAGCGTGCCGACACGTGGATCCAAGACGCGCAACCCTAAGCGTGTCAGCAAAAAGAAAAGCCCCTCACACTTTGTGAGGGGCTTTGGTGGTTCAACCTGCTTGGTCCGACAGGCTTTTCATGGTCTCTGCCAACGCGTTCGCCGCTTCGAGCTGCTCGTCTTGGCGCTGCTGCTTGAACGCAGCCTTCGCCATCGAGAGTGCGCCGTCACGCGACTTCGCACCCGCGATGAATCTGCCGGGGTGACAGAAGGTCGCGTCGGAGATTCCCGACGTTTGTACAAGATCCTCTTCACGCATCCCGGCCCACGCTTCGGGCAACGGGACGCGCTTCTCGAAGGAACCGGCCTTCGGCGGGATGCACTGTAGCATCCAGCCTCCGGACGATCCCGGGAACACGACGTAGTACGCGTCGGCATCGAGCCGATCAACGTGCTCGGTCCAAGGGCAAAACTTGTCGAGTATGACCACGTGGTCACCGCGCTCACGCCGAGCCTGTTCGGCGTCACTGAACAGGCGCCGTGCCTGCTTACTACCCAGGGCTTTGGTTACAAAGCCCTTAAGTACGGACCGTGCTGCTTGCACGGCTTTTTCGAACTGGCTGTCAAACAGCGCTTTCGACTGATTCTGCCAGCCGGGGTTGAACGCCGCGATGGCGGCGCTCACGGACACGCTGCGGGCGTGTTCGAAGACGGGTTTACCGCCCTCGAATAGCGCCATTCCATTGTCGGCCGCATCGACCGCCTGTAGGAGGTCGCGGTCCACGGCGTCCGCGACCTCTTGGTCGCCTCCGCACAGGACCTTCCCCATCGCTCGCCAGGCGAGGCCAGCGGAGGCGTACGGCACGCCGTCGCGCGTTTCTTGAAAGTCGCGCTGGTGGTGGTCAAAAAACTTGTTACCGTCGGAGATTCCTCCGACGTCGAATACCATATTGCATTCGGCAAGTTTCTCCTCGTCTCTCGATCGGACGACGTCGATAACGACGTCGTCTCCTCGCGTCTCGACGAAGAACTCTGTTGCTATTGCAACAGAGAAAACGTCGTCTGCATGGAAAAGGCCATTGTGCGTGCCAATCTTAATACGTTGAGTCATAGTATTTTTCCGTGTGAATCATACGTGCAGCGGAATTGCTACACGTTTCGTTGCTATACCGCATAGTGACCCTTGGTTTTTGATAGGTCACTCCTCTTCGTCCGCCGACACGTGGATCCAAGACGCGCAACCCTAAGCGTATCAGCAAAAAGAAAAGCCCCTCACACTTTGTGAGGGGCTTTTTTGGTTCAATCTGCTTGGTCCTCCAAGGACCTTTCAAAGCCGGCGCGCAAGGCGCGCACTGCCTCCACCTTCTCGTCCCACATCTGCTGCTTGTACGCCTCCTCCGCCAGCTTGATGGCGGCGCCTTTCGACGTCGCCACCGCGATGTAGCGGGCTGCGTGACAGAACGTCGCGTCGGATACCCCCGAAGCTTGTTCAAGAGCCTCGTCACGAAGACCCCCCCACGATGAAGGCAGCGGGACGCGCTGCTTTAGCGATCGCGCCTCCGGCGGGAGGCACTTCAACACCCAGCCTCCTCCGGAGGCTGGGTAGATTACGTAGTACGCATCTGAGCCGAGCAGGGAGATGTTCTCCCTCCAAGGCACGTACTTTTCGAGCACGATTGTATGACCACATCGCTCGCGCCGTGCATCTTCGGCCTCGAGGAGAACTCGACGCCACATAGCTTGATTCGCCAGTGCTTGACTGCTTTGTTGATTCGACATAGGATTTCTCCGTGAAGCATACGTGCAGCGGAATTGCTACACGTTTCATTGCACCTTCTTATACCGCATAGAGACCCTTGGTTTTTGATAAGTCACTCCTCTTCGTCCGCCACATTTTCCCGCAT
>Ga0306906_1000176_pt1 | contig 31413 bp, 43 predicted proteins | sample AntRauTorcE11897_FD_190405 | JGI IMG/M metagenome (GOLD analysis project Ga0306906, IMG submission 190405) | Saline lake microbial communities from Rauer Islands, Antarctica - Metagenome Torckler E11 #897 (v2) (version 2) | ecosystem: Environmental > Aquatic > Non-marine Saline and Alkaline >...
GTGATCTCATCCTTAAGGCTCAGAGGAATCATCCTCCCGGGTAGGGAGGAAACCCTGTGACAAAAAGTCACAGGTTTATACATACGAGGTCTTTTCTCTACTCTGCTGCACTTGCTTCTTCAGTATCGCTTGCTTCTTCTTCTACAGGTTCATCCTCAGGATAGGTAAGATCCCGATTCACAACAGCTTTTTTAGCTGCCCTTACCGCATCACTTACCTGAGGAAAAGAACCAATCCTAAAACCCGACAGGGGTGAGGCTTTAAATCCATAATTCCAATGAAAATTATCTTCGTTGCGGGAAAAGGTAAACTCTACATCCTCTACTTTGAGGACATAATGGTTTTTTGAAACCTTATTAGGTTCCACACCAAATTCTGCTTCCAAAACTTTCACCACGTTTTCTGTCTTGACCATGTCTTACATCTCGTCATCTTAAGGGATAAAATTACTACTCTCTTATCCTATCACGATAAAGGACATAAAATCAAGGGGCAAGTACATTAGGATGGACTTTAGAGGGATCATGAGAGTAACCCACTCGTTTGAGTTCAATTTCTACCTCATCGCCTCTGAGGGGTGTCCAAAAAGCAATAGATCCCTGCCACCACACGGTGTCTCCACATTCGATCTTATTTCCATCAGGAACTAATCGTGATGAGGATGAGGATGATCAGCAAGTGCAACGAGTTCCCCACGGCTGTCCGCCTCTAGGACAGCTTCCCATATTATAGCAAGGAACCGCTTCGTGATATCCAGAGTTACATCTATTGGTGTATTCTGTTTGTCCAAAAGTGACATAGCCGTGACATCCACAGGAAATGACTACATCCTGACATTGACCTCCACTATTATAATAGGAGGAACCTGAAGTTGTATTCGTGGTTGGAGGGGGAATCACACAAGAAGACATAAGGAATATCATACAAAGTGACATAAGGATGAGGATGATCATCATTTTTTTCATTTACTACCTCTACTATAGAATTTATTTTGATTTGCTGATCCAATTATCCAAGTCGAAACCAGTACACCCCATTTTGAATAACCATTTATATAAATAAATAATTCCTCCAAATAGTTTTGAAGAACCTAGGACCTTTCGGTATAGATAGGTGAAAGAAAAAGAAACCTCTAAGATTCAGACTAAGGTACCCAACGGGCTATGATCCCGTCCCTCTGGCGTCACAAGCCAGTATTCTGCCGAATAAACTATGGGTACCATACAACAACGACCCCGGTTGGATTTGAACCAACGACCCTCTGGTTAATGTCTTTTGAAGTATCGAACTTCACTAGGCGACCTACGCAAAGACCACAGCCAGACGCTCTACCACTGAGCTACGGAGTCAAACTTTCTTATTCACTTGTCAAAGATCCCTCATGTGAGGGAAGTCAGGGCGGTAGGATTCGAACCTACGACTTTTCCGATCCAAACGGAATACTCTGGCCAGACTGAGCTACGCCCTGTTAAATTTTCAATGTCCCTTGCCGGAGTTGAACCGAGCTTCCTCCTGAGTGATAGTCAGGCGTCATAGACCCAGCTATACCAACGGGACAAAAAACAAAAAAGCCGAACTTCCTTTTGTGGAAGCTCGGCTTTCTAGTAGAAAAAATAGTACTTATTACTAGATAACCAAACTCCCATCATTATGAGGAATCATCCTCCCGGGTAGGGAGGAAACGTGGGAACAGATCGCCATTAAAAGGATTAGATTCAAATCCTTCTGATATACGATCTAGTTTTTGGTTACGATCAATAAGCATTTTATTTCTCTTGTTTTTTTGGAGTATCCTCAATGGAGTCTCCGGGTTCTTCATCATGTGAACTACACTAAGGGATCTTTTATTCCCTGTCAAGTTCTTTTTTCTACAAAACGAAGAAAAAATTCATTGCCCCAGGCTCTTCATTGGTACGAAACCAAGAGGGAGTTCATGGAGCGTACACCTCTACTGTGTGGAGCACCTGAGGTTTTAATAGAGTCTAATAAATAAGACGAAGGTGAGCCTTCAATTCAGGATTTGTCATATCTTGTGGGTTTTAAAATACAGTTTATGAGTTACTCCAGCACCGCCGTAGTCTCGTGCTTTTTTAAGCTTCATATTAAACTGAATTTCAATTTCTTGTGCAACTTCATCTGCGGCTTGGGTATTGCGACTACCTACATATAAGCAAGGCTGCTTACTAAGCTCAGTCCATGGTTTTTTTACTCCAATACTCATTTTACTATGTCCTAAGTTGGCTGCAATCCTTTCAGCAGGTTTTATAAGGGCAAGATAAGACTCATATAGTTTCAGATCATATTTAGACCAGTCATAGTCTAAATAAGAAGAAGAGATCTTATCAAGAATAGGTCTTAGATGAATTCTCAGTTCAGGATTTGTGTTTCCTAATCGAATTAGGTGTTTTTTAAGATTTGACATATTATTTTTCCTTGAATTAAAGCGGGGGGACCTCCTGGAGCTTACATCCTTATTGGATTATAAATACATTGTCAGAAAATTCTTAGATTCCGAATTTCCTGATTGATTTTAATCCTCAAAATCACGAACTACTAATGTGTCCAAAACTCGGTTACTAGTTCAAAAGTGAGCTTTCCATCTTGATGTTTCAAAAAAAAGATATCTCCCGCTTGCACGTCAAGGTCTTTGGGCAGATGAGATACTGAGATTTCAATGATCTACCCCATAGGAGGCATGAACAGATTCGATAAAGCCTTCTAGTAATTCCTCTTTTTCAATTTCCATAATGTAACACCACTAAATCTCGAATTTGTGAATACATAGGTTCATTTAGGATATGCTCCATCTCAAGCACATTTCAAGATTGCAATAGGGATGAAGAGACGTGGGAAGTTCGCCATTGAGGAGTACGCTCCAAAGTCGTTATGTATGTCGAGTTGATTTTCATGTAGGTTGTCCATATAAACCTATGGATATCTTACATGAAAACTCAAACTGACCTCCGAGGACTCGACCATTTGGCCACGGGTCTAAACACAAAAAAGCCGCAATCCCTTTTGAAGAGGATTCCGGCTCAGACGTTCGTTGCGAATCAACACAGCGTTACGATGAGATAAACATTCATCATGTCGACTCCAGCTATCAAGGCTCCGATGAAAGTGAACACAGATCCTAATATGAATAAGGCTTTACTTAGTTTTGATGACGTTTTCATAAAATTTTCTCCGGTATTCTTACTGTTATTTAGTTACTATACTACACAGTTAAAAACCATAAGGCTTTTCTTCTACCCTGTCAAGCTCTAACTTTTGCAAATTATAAATCGGGGAGGTGGAATTCGAATCCACTTAGGTTAAAACCGTCAGATTTACAGTCTGATCCAGATCTCCAACTCTGGTGCTCCCCGATAAGTGGAGCGTGCAGGGATCGAACCTGCCATGCACATTAAGTGCGTCTGGGTTACACTTAGGGGGCTTCATAGTTCTCCTTTATATCCACACGTCTGACTATCAGTTACCAGGGTTAAATCTTACCTGAGATCTTACAGTACCTATTCGGAGAAGTCAAGTTCTAAACAAAAAAGCCCTACTCTCCGGGAGCAAGGCTTTTTGCTATCAGTTTTTTGAGCTTCTTATTTTGCAGAAGCTTCTTTCACTTTCTTTTTGCACTTGACGCAATACTTGGTCTGTTTCAAAACCTTAGTATCGCACGTGGGGCATTCAAAAGTTTCAGCAGCAGTTACAACTAGAGGCAACAAGTGATCTCTAAGTTCTGGCTTGGAATGCGCAAGGCGGATAATTTTTTTTCTAAGATCCGACATTTTAAACTCTCGGGGTCAAAGGTAAGGACAAGTGGACACTTCCTTTAACCCTTAAAACAAAAACAATATCAATTAAGAGTTCTTTTTATCGAAAGCCGAGATGATATGAAGAAGATGTGGTCGCAAGTCTCGGTTGTTATAGGCCACCCTAATGATAGTATCTGGATCCACCGTTCCTTTTTTCCACATATCTTTAATTTTTTCAAAAAGATTGCGACCTGGACTTCCTTTGGGTTTGTTCTCCAAAGTTTTGACCTTGACATCATTACCGGTCTCGGGATTTTTTACTTTCTCTTCCCGGATCTCGTCTAACTTAGGCTTCTCATCTTTTTTCCGCCCATCCTCCTTCTTCTTTTTTTCTTCCCTTCTTTTCTTGAGATTTTTGCGGATCTCATAGAACCGATAATAAGAGACAGTCCCATTTCTTCTACTTCCGTATGAGGTCTGTATCCCTCATCAAAAGAAGGTAGGTAGAGAGTGCCCGATATTTGAAAAGGAGGTTTTTGTGGGGTATTACCAGTTACGGACCTCTATTGAGTTCGCGGATATCCATGAGGATATTCCCTAGTAGATTCTTACCACTTCCATTACAGACTCCCCACTCGACGTCTCCCCAATGGTTGCCCTCAACCAGCCTAGCAGTACCAGTTGACATCAACATTTCTAGGAGTTCAGGGTCACTGAATTTGACTTCAAGGATTTCGTGCATGAACTCAACTTTTACGTCTTCCCAGTCCTCACGCAATGTAACCTTTTGTCCCGCTCTCTTGGACTGTCCTGGCGTTCTCTTCTGTCGTACTTTTTCCTGTTCATCCTTATCCAGAGTCTTCATCGCCTGATAAGCATGTTCTGAGGATGGCCAGACCTTTCCTCTGTATTTGATAGGATGCTCATAGAAATTCGATAGGAAAGCATACTCTCCCTTGAACGATGTAATGGCCTTTTCCTTACTCATTATCTTTTTCCTTTGATTTCAAGTCCTTAATTTTTTTCAATAAATGATCGTGCCTTCGTCGCGCCTGTTTATCCTCGTAGGGGCAGTAAGCTCCACTCTCCCACGAAGATAGAGGAACCTCTGGAGTCAGACCCTCTTCTAATTGAGAAGCCGCTGACAGAAGCTCTGAGGCATCCCCAGATAAAAACTTCTCTGAGTCTTCTTCTATATCAGGATCGAAATCGGGACGGATCTTCGCATGGTGTGCCAGAAAGATACGAATATCAGTTGCCAGATCTTTCCAGTCTGTATTTCTGAATCGCTCTACTAACTTCTGCATTTCTTATACTTCCCTTAAAGAAAAACTCTAACGCATATCTTCGGGTTGAAATCCCGTTCCATTACATTGTTCGCAACGCATGGTGTATGAATTACCTCCCCCGTACTTCATCTTACCACGGCCACAACACTTTTTACAAGGGTGAAGAATTGGAAGAGCACTTTGGGAAAAAACTTCCCGTCGCCTAGAATTTTTCCATTGGACACTGTACCTTCCCACCTATAGATACCCGCCCCTGTTTTAACTTTGAGAACCGGGAAAGGCACTTCTTGAAGTGCCAGTTTCAAATAGTGGTCTGCTCTCAATACATGACAGAATCCATCATCTCCTACTGCCACAATGGCTTTAACTTTATGTAGAGATTCCATGCTACTTGCTTCCATCATCATACTTCCTTTTGGTCCTCTAAGATTTCGATGTCATTGATATCAGCAGAAACCCAATATCCCCCAGAGCCCGCCCAGCGAACTCTGAAATTGTAGGTAACTCTTTCGTCACCGTATCCAACTGTAAAACCGTTGATAATATGGTGTACTTTGATCTTATAGCTTTTACCCGCTTCGTAAGATTCTCACACATACGACTTGTCTGAATCCAGTTTTCCTGTAGCTTTTCATTTTACACCTCTTTCATGATTTTTTCCAGATAATTTTCAAAGGGATTACTCCCTCCTCCGCTGATAGCTCTAGTTTTCAAAGACGATAGATATAATTTTGAGGTGAAGCTGCAATTCTCATTGTCAGACCATAAATTATAAATCGGCTCGGGAAACCCCCTTTCTACAAATGAGTATGAGATTTCTCTGCACATGTACTCTTCTAACGGTTTATAGTCTTTCCTATTAACAGTAGCACTTACTATTAAAAATAGATCTGGGTCCATCCCACTAGAAAGATCGTCAGTAGAGAGTCCAAATCGACTGAGATCTATCAAAACCTCATTATGCAGGTTCTGGAGATACTGATAGAATTGATTTCTCCAGTCTCCCAAAGCAATGAGAAGACCTAACTGTTTTTTAGCTATTTTCATCTAAGGTACTACTTCGTCATAAGAAAAAGGTGAAGGGTAGGGAAGACCTTCTTCGTCCCGAGCATCTATATGATGAGCCATTAGGTGTTGAAGCTCACATAAGGACTGTCCCGTAGTATGTCCAAAAGCAAACACTTCAGGCATCTCCTGGATAAATGAAATGTAGTCCTCCCCTGTTTTTTTGGTTACATAGGTATATTCTTCTGCTTTATTTAAAGCTTCAAGGGAGGGAGGTCCATAAGGTTCGGTTGGCTCTGGGTCATACGTTTCTCCCCATACAGTAAGAGAGTCACGTATATAGGCAAAATGGATCATATCACCATCCTGAAAACATCCTGATTTATGCCGTACAATTCGATGCTGAGGCATTACCTCAACTTCTGTTAATTCTTTTCCGTCAAGTCTAAGCTGCAAGGTCCCGTTTTCACTCTCAGAGGGAAGATCCAAATACTTAACATTTGATCCATGAACAATAAACTGTCCTTCCACATACCCTTTGTTCTCTCGAAATTGACGTGTCGTGTAGCTTTCCATTACTCACCATCCTATGGGGTTTTAATTAGATCTTATTTCTCCCTTAGTTTAACATAATATGCCAAATGTGTCAACGAAAAGAGCCTCATAATCGGAAAGGAAAGGAGGTCGAAAAACCGTCTCTGATTATGAGGCTCTAACACGCCCGACAGGATTCGAACCTGTGACCTACGGATTAGCTTCCAGCATCATGTTTCCATAACCACCTCTTGTGAAAGGCTTGCTGGCTGGACCATCTCTTCACCATCTCAGGCGAGCAGCGTATGGCCTCTACGGATCCCAATGTCAGTTGGTTTCCTCGGGATTGTCGTGAGAATCAAATTCTCTTACGATGTTCCCCGATATAGCTGCTTCCACTTCTGATGTTTTACCATTAAGTTGTATATTCCTAGAAAATTTTCCCCTGCAACTATTAGAGCAAGAAGTCCATTCTGACTTCTTCTGTAAACAGGTTTGATTCTTAGGTTTTACAAAAGATTTACCACATTGAGGACATATTAACTCCACATATTTACGTGTGGATTCTTTACCGTGATGAATAGCATGTCCGCTAACAGTCATCACTTCAAGGTTATCAATACGGTTATCTTTTTTATCACCATTAATATGATGAACAACTTCACTCGGATTAAGAAGTCTTCCAAGGTTATTTTCAACTACTATACGATGCTCAAGAACATATCCAAACTCAATTGAGTGAGGATGTCCTGAAACCACAGCATAGTTATAATCACCTTTTTTGACAATCTTCTCAATCTTCCACACAGAAGGCTCCTATTACTTAAAGTCCGTTGCTCTATCCAGCTGAGCTACGGGCGCTCAAAGGTTCCTAAGAACCTTCATGAAGACTACCTTACCATAGTTGGAAAGGGTTTGCAACTCTTAGTCTCCAATAATTCGCATTAACTCTGACATGGAGTTCCGTTCCGCAATCAGAATTTGCTCGATAGTATCTCGAACTTCGATGGTTTCTAAATCCGTACCAAGTTCCTGCAAGATCTTAGCGTACCTATTCGCTGCCTGTGTCTCTAACTTCAAAGCTCGATGAAGCATCGCATCAAGATCTAATAGATCCTCTTGTTTTAAACTCAGAGTTGTAGGCAAATGATCTATTACAGAGGCTCCCATATCAAGCAGGATAGTTCTTACCTGAGAAGCATGTTCCATACATTCATCCCGCTCTTCCAGAAAGTAGGGTCTAAAAGTTAGTCGCTCGGGACCCTGTACCAGATCCGCAAAATAGCTGTAAATGCAAGCAGCTTCTAGTTCATTCCTAACTGCGTAAGATAAAAGGTCCATAGTATTGGTCATTTTCGTCATTTCGTTTTTCTCGTTTATGTGGGGTTAATTATTTCGTTTCGTTTTCTTCATCACTATCAGGATTATCATCAGAAGATACTTCTGACTCTTCTTCTTCTTTTACATCATTTTCTTCCAGGACCTCAAAACCTTCACCTTCTTCTAGGTTCTCTTCTTCCAAAACCATCTCAGCATCCTCGGGAGTCAGACCTTCAAGGTCTTCCATATCAATTCCCATCCGTTCTGCCATAGCTTCCAGATTAAAATACTGAGGCTCTTCTTCAGGACGGCGGCTTTCCAATACGGCCTGTCTCTCATTTCTGAGATTCTGTTTTAGAGTTGCACTCATTCTTTTAAGAGCCTTCCGAACTTGACGGCCACTAAATTCTTTCTTAGCCTGTCTTTTAGTCATCTCATAGGTATTACCCTTCTCATCTACCACCTCAAAAAGAGGCTTGCGAATGATAGTAGCTTTCGGAGCAGTCTCTCGGGCAACAAATAGAGTATGTCCTTTCACGTCTACCTTGTTGTAAAAACGCTGGACAGTCATTCCAGTATCATTATTTTCAGTAGTAATGGCGCGAATTACGTCGCCGTGATCATTGGTGAGAGGGGTCATGGATTTGATTCTTGTCATTTTACTTTTCCTTTTTCTAGGTTTATGTATATAATTTCAACTAACGGACACTTTAAAAAATTCACTATCGATAGGGATTAAAAGGTGTGGCAGGTAACTCAAAATCGAGGGATCTTCGGGGGTGCAACACAATTAAAGGATTTTTATCGTCATGGTCATAAACTCCAATCTCTACAAATTGACCCTCTGAGATAAGCCATTCTGACATAGGACCCCAGCACCATTCTTTAAATTTTGATATTGGAAAATCCATTAGCTTGGAAGGTTTATTTTTATGAGAAGCTTCACAGGCTATCAGACTTACTCTATCGAAAGCTTTAAGGTCAACCCTGCCCGCATACCAAGTGGTGAGGATCTTCCCCTCTGAGTTGATGTTAGGAAGTACATGAGGGCCTTTCCACCGTCGTTCTACAGGTACAGTAAGTGGGAAAAAACATTTACCCTCTTCTACAGACCTGAAACTTTCTTGCAACTGAATAAGATTCCGATATGCGCGGTCTCGATGAAATGCTTCCGGAACATAACTCAGAATTTGGGAACATAGTGCCACCTCACAGTTACTCAAAGCTAGAGAGGCTAAACGGTAAAGTGACCATTCTATATCCTGATCGCTAAGATCTGAAAAGGCCATCTTTTCGTTTTCTAAAAACTGAGAAGCAGCCAAAGATTCCCCACAGGAAATCAATAACTCCAATATATCAAATAACGTCCTAAAAGTTCTATTCATTACAATAGGGAAGGGGAAAAATCCTTATCCGATACTAAACGGATTTCAGATTTGACTTTAGTTCTAAAAATATATCCGACTTCAAGGATACCGTCAAAGTCGTCAACAAAAAAACGATCTAGGGCCGCGTCAGCAATGCAGGAATCTTCTAGTAGATCGCCCACATGAAAACCCAGATAAGGGGACTCTATCCATTGCGCATAGAATAGCCCTTTATCCTCATCTATGTGAGTAATTTGATAGGCGTCATCATAGGGTTTATCCTTTTCATTGTCCAAATATTCGGTCCAAATACAGAATTCTACTTGCTGTCCCACCTCTGGGTCGAAATCACAATCCTGACAATCAAAAAGGACTCCCGAGTTAATCTTACTAAGAGGACCTTCATCCTCTCGAATGGTCATAGATTTACCACTCTTAACGAACTTGGAAGGTCCTACGTTCTGGATAGTTCCCTTAATAAATTCTCTTTTATTTCTGTTATTCATTAGTTAGGTACCTCGGTACTATCAATGCATTCGTTATATTCTGAGATCTCATTGGTATTAGAGACCCAAAACTCATGAATTCGTTGTTTATGACGCTCTTTCTCTAGCTGCTCATCATCATACTCTACTGCAAAGTCCTCAAGGAGGGAACTTGCCAATAGAAAAACACAGACAACTAGTGAAAGAATCAAAAGAACGTGTGCAGCGGCATATTTCGGATGCATCATCGGGAACTCCATAGGTCATCAAGGCGTTGCAACTCTTTCTTAATCATTGCAAAATTTTCTTTTTCCTCTTCTAACATATTTTCTAGATCCGGGGAATGGCCTCTTTCTGTTATACTTCTCTCTAGGGAACGATGTTGAGGTCCCTCCTTACTCCCTAATGGACCCGTAAAAAGTCCGGTACAAGTTACAATCCCCTCCCACTCTGATTTTAAAAGGACTGGCACAGATTCATAACCGTCATAGACATAATATGGAACTGATTCAATAATACCATAACTCTTAAACTTTCGTTTTCTCCCAACTTTCAGGGCCATCCAACTACAGACATTAAAAATATAATCACGTCCTAGTTCCCCATTATAGTTGAACCCCATTTTCGAGGTTCCATCATCATAGGCCAAATCTTCTGAGGATAATACTCCATTTCTAGAAGGATCATATCCTTTCTCGTATCCAAATGCCTCATAACCAGGGCGGAAATACTGGTCCATGAAGGCAAGCATTTCCTTTTTAGCTTTCTTAGATTTTGCAGGAGTTGCTACGGTATATCCCATATCTATATCTCACTTTATCAAAATAAACATGGGATGTCTCATTGCAAAGCACTTCCCATCCTTACGGTAAGGGACATCCCAAAAACGACAGGGGCGTCCCCCTGTCTACGTCCCTTCTATTTGAGCTTCCATGGAGAGGCTTTCAGGGATCGATTCATTAAGCGGAGAGGGTGGGATTCGAACCCACGAGCCGCCTAAGCGACTACCTGCTTTCCAAGCAGGCGAGGATAACCTGACTCCTCAACCTCTCCTTATTATTCTACATACCAACCCAAACCGTTAACATACACTCCACAGTTTGAGGGACATCTTTACTCCTCCTCTTCTACTACCACTAAAACATCCTCAATCAATTCATCTCTTAATTCTTCTTGCCACTCTTCTTCCCAATAATCCCAGGCGTCATCTAAAGTGGTTCCATTCCCACTTTCCAAAACATTGGAGATAAAAAGGTCTACTAGCTTAGTAGCAAATTCTCTATTCTGACTCATTTTTTTGCCTGTTCATTAGAAAGAGGTGGGAGCCTATTAAAGGCTCACACCTCTTTCTAAATATACCTTAAAGGTCGAAAGCGCCGTCAATGGAAGCGGGCTTCAAAATACTGGAGCCGATCCAACCAAGTTCGAATTCTTCGTCTACGCTGACCTCCAGCCGGACATAGTACCCAACGAATTCGTCATACTGATTTTCGTATTGGTATTTATCAGTGACTACACCGGGACCAAGCTTGCCTGCCAATCCAAAATTAACTAGAACCGTGTCTCCCACTTCAAACTCACGGGAAGCATCATGTTCACCAATTCGGGGCATATCTTTGTTGTGCGCGTTACCATTACTCTTGTTACTCATCTCAAACTCCTACTACTACTTGTTGTTGTTATTACTACGGATCTTATCCCTGATACAAATAATCAGGGATTCCTTTTACACTATGTGGACAATAATGTCAACTGTCTTCCTTGGGGGAAGGGGTAGAACTCTCACTTTCCTTGATCGCTTTCTGCAATTTGCGGTTTTGATACAAATCGGGTAGCGTTAGGAGAAGAACTCCAAAGACAAAGATTGCCAAAATTACTAGAATAATCGTTAAAGGGGCTGCTGTAGTCATTATGATTCCTCTCCATTATTACCATCATCATCTTTGTCTGATGATTTAATACGTTTCAATTCTGAATAAATATCTAGTGCCTCCAAATAATGAAGGTCAATTACGCACTTTCCTTTCTCATTATTAAGAATGAATGCCATGTTATTTTTCTTCCGATTCACCAAAACAAATCCTCTATTCAAATCTCTTGACGCCTGCGAAAGGTCATTCAACCCTTCTAAATCGTTTAGAATAGACGCTACGTCTTGAACACAATCTTCGGTAGTAATAACATGGATAAAGTCCAGTCCCCAACATTCCAAGGAAATAGAACGGTATTGGAATCCATCTACATCATATACGGAATGACCTTCTATGAGAGTTTTATTTTCCAAATCCCCCACGGAATGACGGGCTAAAGAACGAAGAAGATCTCGGGAAATGGAAAAATAATCTCCATTTCCTGGATACAAATTCAAACTCTCATCTTCTTTATCAAGGATCTTAAGGGTTGACCCCAAATCTTTAGCGATCTTGGCGAGGTCAAAATACCCCTTATCCGATCCCACATCCCTTACGATTTTTCGACCATCAAACATACTCTGTCTACTTAGAAGAAGGATATGCTTTTGGAAAGGGAATACCCGCTCCAGATCGATTTTATAAAGACCAGAATTTCCAGGAACCGCCTCGAAATAATCAAAAAATTGATTTTCAGGAATCTCCGACATCCAGGTTTTACGGCTAATTTCAGTCATTTACTTTTCCTCTAGCTGCATCATTGTTTGATATCATACATATCATGGTATTGTTGTAAAGTCCAGGCTCTCCAGTATTCCTCATCAATCTCTTCGGGGAGATCTGTCTCTTTTTTCTGAACCTTCTCGATGAGTTCCGGCAGATCTTCCTGCACTTGCTCATAAGGGACCTCCCCTTTCTTAACCTTTAGGAGAAATTCCTTATTTTCCAAGGGAAACGTAATATGGCCTGTTTCCAAAAGTTCATCCAATTCAGAGATACAACGATAGGCATGTCCTATTGCTTTCCAGTCAACGCCGTCTCGGGCTTTTCTAGCCCGTTTTCCATATCGATCGACAACGCTCTGAATTACAGGTAGCATATAATCAATGCGAACTTCGACATTGAATTCTTTATCATTGATCCGAATCATTTCTTGTTGATTAAGAACATTGTCCTTGGATGAACTGAGGTCTTTCGTATATCTCTCGCAATACTCATTTAGAGGGATCTGATCGATCACGTTATAAAGCCTTTCCTTGGGATCAAATGTTTTCAGAACTTCCAACACTTCCTCAGTTGCAGCAAGTCTTGCTCCTTTAAGACCATACTTGCGAGCCTGTGCCACACAATAGCCGATGAAAGGTTTAACGTTCTTAGAAACTATGGGCGTATCATTATGGAGTAGACTATCCCAGATCCTAGAGGAATACAGAAGATTGCCACTATCAACGGACAACATTTCGATGGCGTAGGTTTGACCTTTCATTAGATCATCCATAAATTTACGCAATTCAATCAACTCGATCTCGACATCTTCTGCTCCATTCCTTACTTCGTCATCGGAGGTAGACACTTTTAAGGTTGTTTGATCCTCTCCCATGATAAGATCATCCAAAGTTGCTATATAGACCGCTTTCAGATCCGTATCAGATTGTTCTGTAGCAGTGCCATGTAAATGGGAACCGACCCTACAGATCTGAATTACATGATGGAAAGTTGAGATTTCCCCGTCTTCATGTAGAAAACGGAGGATTGCAGCTTTTTCTCTTCCCTCATACCTGTGAGGTATATGGTGCTCGATATGAATCGGTAGAGATTTGATAAGTGCGATCATCTGAGCTGAGGTCTTTGTAGCCATTTGCCTTTCCTTTTGAATTAAAGACCTTTGGGATCCTTCATCTGAAAAGCTAATCTTAAGGAATGATCTCTAGAAAGTCAAGCACTATCCATAAAAAAGCCCCCGAACTTTATATTCGAGGGCTTTTAGTAATTGGAATTAATTAGACAAAGCGTCCACAGATCCTACATATTCTTCTAGGATTTCAGGATCATACTCATCAACCAAATGCTCTCTAGCTTTCCTACGTGCTCTATAGAGACGGCTCATCACAGTCCCAACGGGAATATCAAGGATCGCCGCAGCTTCTTTATAGCTCATTCCTTCTACATCCACAGCATAAAGGACATCATAAAAATCATCTGCTAAGTGGCCTTTGAGCAAAATAAGGAGGGATTCCATCTCCATAGGACCCACCGGATCCGAAGAATAAGACTCGGAAGTATTAATACTTGTGGTATAAGAAGGGTGCTTATCCGTAATTTCGTTGAACTTTTTCCTACGTCGGTGTTTGTTTACAAAGAGATGGAAGAGAATAGTGAGCAACCAGGCTCTTAAATTGGTTCCCTTTTCAAATTTGTCTTCATTATCGAGGGCTTTTATGATAGTGTCTTGTACAAGGTCCTGAGCCTCTGCGGTGTTTCCAGACAGATATTGCATAGCCTTATAGTGCATGGCTTTCTCGTATTCACTAATCATTTGAAAAAAATCTCCAGACATATATATACTCCTGTGTTTCTTTTGTTGTTTCTTTTGTTGTTTAATTGTTCCTCAATATCACTACCATAAATACTCTAACAATTCAAGGTCTTTTTATGAAAATACTGAACATCCTTTCAACCCCTAATCCCGCCTCCATAAAATTTGTTATGGACACTAACCTTACTCCCATCTCAGAAATAATTTCTGCTGAAAAAGCCAAAACATCCTCATCATCTCCACTTGTAGCAGATATTCTTGGAATCGAAAGTGTCAAATCCATAATGATCCAAGGTTCTTGGGTTACGGTGTCCTTTAATAACCCAGACTTGGCCGGGGATAGAGACGAGCAAAAAAAAGTAGCTGCTTTCCTGAGATCCTACGATAATGAATCTCTAAGCACAGACAATCAACCTGTTTCCGCAGGTGTAGACGAAGATCCCATGCTTATTATTATCAGGGATGTAGTTCAGGAAAAAATATTACCCTATCTCAACTCACACGGGGGATCTGTAGAAGTAGTAGACCTTGTAGCGAACCAAGTATTCATACGTTACATTGGAGCTTGCGGGGGATGTCCCGCTTCCACGAATGCTACCTTACAAGGGATAGAGTCTCTTCTAAGAAGTGAAGTAGACCCTGAATTAGAAGTGGTGTTGGTTCTGTGACATTTCATAAAGACCCTTGATCCGAATAGATAAAGATGGTAGATTCCTTGACCAGTATAGGAGCGTTTTAACTGAGATGGAATATTCCCGGAATCCTGTAGTTTTTTGAGATTTAATAAATTATCAGTAGAGGTAAAAAGATGTCAGATGATGGATATGGAAAAGGATCGATTCAGGTATTAGAAGGTCGGGATGCGGTGAGGTTGCGACCTGGAATGTACATTGGGGGAACCGATAAGAACGGGTTACACCACATTCTGTGGGAAATTGTTGATAATTCCGTTGACGAATTCATGAATGGTCACGGCTCTTGTCTGGAGGTCACTCTGCATGAAGATGGAAAAACCCTTACTGTTCATGATGACGGTCGTGGCATTCCTGTTGACATCGAAAAAAGCACAGGCAAAAGTTCATTAGAGGTTGTATTCACAAAGCTACATGCGGGCGGTAAATTCGATCAGTCCGCATACAAAGGAAGTGGTGGCCTCCACGGGGTTGGGTCCAGTGTTACCAATTTCCTATCTGAGACTCTGGTGGCTCGGGTTCGTCGAGACGAGAAAATCTATGAAATCTCTTTTGACCAGGGCATTCCTACGGGGGAAGTGGAGGAAGTAGGAACCTATTCTAAGTTCTCCTCCCATCATTCCTCGGGAACTGAGATCACTTTCAAAGCAGATGGTGAAGTATTCCCTGAGACCACTTACGATCCCGAAATGATTGCGGATCGTCTGGAAATCAAAACCTATGTAAATCCGGGCCTGAAAGTCGTATTCGAGGACAAAGTAAATAATGAGAAACATGAATATCAACATGAAGAAGGCATTTCAGAATATTTGCAAGAACTGATTAAGAGATCCAAATCTGAACCTATTCATAAGCTTCCGATCCAGGTGAAAGGAACTTCCAAGAAAGGGGATACTGTCCGGTATGAGATGGTCTTTCAGTGGACCGATGACACCTCTGACGATATCCACAGCTTCGTCAATTCCATTCCTACATCAGATGGGGGTACTCATGAGGCAGGGTATCGAGAAGGGCTTGCGAAGGCTGTGAGGTCTTATCTGGATACATCGGATTCTGTACCCAAGAGACTAGATATCCGAAGCGAGGATATCAGGGAAGGGATGAAAGCCATTGTCAATATCTTTATTGAAGGGGAACTCCAGTTTCAAAGTCAAAACAAGGTGAGACTTAATAATCCTGAGATCAAACCTGCGCTATCTAGTGCAGTGAAAATGCAAGTAGAGCAGTTTCTTTTCAACAATACAGAAACCGCAGAGAAAATTGCCAAGCGAATTGTGGCAGCAGCAAAAGCTAGACAAGCTTCTAGGGCAGCTTCAAAAAAGATATCATCGAAAGCTAGAAGTGCTAAAAAAATTACCCTACCCGGAAAACTATCAGACTGTTCCTCTGATGATCCTTCTGAATGTGAAATTTTCCTTGTTGAAGGGGATAGCGCCGGGGGCTGCTTTTCAGGGGATACCAAAGTAGCTTTAGCGGATGGAAGGCACCTGAATTTCCTTGCACTAATCGAAGAGCAAGAACAAGGGATTCAGAATTATTGCTATACAATCCTAAAAAATGGGACCATAGGGATAGAGAAAATCCTAAATGTGAGAAAGACAAAACCTAATGCGGAATTGGTAGAAGTTTTACTTGATACAGGAGAGAAAGAGGTATGCACTCCATGTCATAAATTTATGCTTAGAGATGGTACTTACAAGAGGGCAGATGAGTTAACTCCTACAGATTCCCTAATGCCTTTTAGAACCAGAAAATCTTCTCTAGGTATGGGGGAGACTATGGAAGGATATGAAATGGCATTTGATCCTGAAAAAGGATGGACATATTGCCATAGAATTTCAGATCAATTTAACATCAAAAAGGGGAAATACCAGATCCAACTAGGGAATCACCGACATCATATAGATTTTGATAAACTCAACAACAATCCAGATAATATAACTAGGACCTATTATAATAATACGATCCAAGGTCTTTATCAATTTAAAGACGGTGACCAAGTTGATCTTCAAGCCTATCGTGAATGGCGAATTTCAAATAAAAAGAAAGCGCATCTAAAATTTGAAACTTTTGTGGAAAGGTATTTCGACGGGAAAAAAGAAGACGCAATTGAAAAGGTGATTAACTACAACCATAAAATTGTTTCTGTAACTCCCATTCAGACTAGAGAAGATGTATATGATCTAGAGGTTCCAGATACGCATAATTTCGCACTAAGCTCTGGGGTTTTTGTTCATAACTCGGCAAAGATGGGAAGAGATAGAGAAACACAAGCTATCCTCCCCTTGCGAGGAAAAGTCCTGAATACCGAAGGGACTGACCTCAAGAAAGTAGTAAAAAATAAAGAACTAAGTGGTGTCATTGAGGCCCTTGGTTGTGGAATCGGACCTTCCTTTAATGTAGATCATCTTCGGTATCATAAGATCATCCTCCTAATGGATGCTGACAGTGACGGACATCACATTACAACGCTTCTTCTTACTTTTTTCTATCGACACATGCCCGAGCTTATCGAAGGCGGCTACATCTATCTGGCGCAGCCTCCTCTTTTTAGAGTAGAATGGGGCAAGGAAAGGTATTGGGCTCTCAGTGATAATGAAAAAAATAAGATCATCAAAAAATTAGAAAAAAGGGGTGCCGTCAAAATTGATGTATCTCGTTTCAAAGGTCTGGGGGAGATGATGGCGGATACTCTGGCAGAAACAACTCTGGATCCAAAATCCCGAGTTCTCATTGAAGTGGAAATTCCGGGGAATCTAGAAGATGAAACCGACGTAGCAATTACTAACTTAATGGGGAGAGATTCTTCCGAACGTTATAAAATGATCGTGAATAATCTCAATCTCATTGATGACTTAGACGTATGAGGCCAAACATGTATAAAAAATTATGGATTCCATATCGTAACTGGAATCATGGATATTACTGGAATCATGGATATTATCGGGGAGATGGTAAAAGATACCGCCTGATTTTATCAAACTCCACCAGAGATTTTGAGGTTCATAAACCAAAGGAAAATACTGACACTACCCCTAAAATATCATATCAATTAGCCTCTTCTCATCGTAGTGACTCTTTCGATTAATAATATGACTACCTTAAAATATTTATTCGAAACAAACGCTCCAAAGAAACTGGGGATGGTAGGATCCCGAAAATGGCCCGATCCTAAATTTGTAGTTGATACCCTCACAGATATTCTGGACCAATACCCAAGTATCGAAATAATTGTCAGTGGGGATCAACCCAAAGGCGTGGATGGAATTGCAAAAGCCTATGCAGAACGTAAAACAGGTATCACGTACAAAGGATATCCCCCTGCGCATTGGAAAGACAAAGATGATCCCGAATACCGTGGATATCACGTCTCTAATTTCTTTGACCGTAACACTCAAATAGCAGAAAACATTGATATTCTAATGGCTTTCTGTTATGAAGGTAGCAAGGGAACCTTAGACACCTATAACAAAGCTAGGGGGCGCGACAAGGTAGTATTGCTGTTTACAGAGGAAGATTTATCATGAATAAGAAGCAACCTTTATACGATTGGAAAGAATTAACGGATGAGTTGCGGAGAGAAGCTTCGTTTTATCAGTATCGGGTGGGGTGGGACAAAGAAAACGAAGCCTTTCTAGCTACCGTTCTGGAACAGCCGGATCTCATGGCACATGGGGAGACGATCGAAGAAGCTTTACATGAGATCCAAATTCTGGTAGCCTCTCATTTGGAAAATACCGAAGATAGGAAATGGATGCCTGTCCCCTGGAAAGTATTTGAAAAAGGAAGTTCGGAATGACCACGAAATTAATAGTGTATTTTTTACCTTTCATGGCCGCCTACTTTGAACGGAGTAGGATTTATAAAGAAAAAGTTAGGCGGGAAAAACGTTTAGTAGATACGCTTGAAGAAATCTCGATAAAATTATCAAGGCTATCTGAGGATCTTGTTTATACTCCCTCTAGATTGGAATCTCTTATGGAAAAACCTGAGTACCTGAAAGGGCGTCTCCTACCCGATTGGTGAGACTCCCTCCCGAAATTGATCATAATAAGAAAGCATGATCTTCGCCGCCTGACGAGCATCTGCTAGAGCATTATGCTGTTGACCCTCGAAAGCTAATTCAAGATCCTGAGATACATTTTTAAGACCTACACCTTTTTTAGCACTCTGTCCCGAAGCTGATCTAAAAAAACGAGTCATATTTTTGAAGTTATATCGATCCACATACGGAATGGTTAGCCCTAATTCTAGGGAAGCTTCCCTAATAAGATCTATGTCTACGGCTCCCCAGGATGCCAGGCGTCCCGATATTTTCGCTTCTTTAAATACCCTCCAGAATTCAACTAGGGAATCTTTAAGGGAGGGAGCTTCCCGAACTGCTTTACTAGAGATGCCAGTAAGATCGGAAATAAAAGAGTTAGGTTCCTCCCCCGGATTACACACTTCATCAAATAAATCTTTGATTTCTCCTTTCTGTAAATCGAGGGTGACTGCACCTATTTGGATTATTTTACGGTTGGGTTGTGTGAACTCAAGATCTATGACTGCGAAATTCATGAGTAAATTTCCTAATAAGATTCTTTAAAGGGAAGCTTGACAAAACCATAAAGAATGAGCTATAAATAGATAACTTGTGCATCAAATAGATGTTGCAGTGAATAAATTAATAGACCTAGTATGTTTATTCAGAGAAGGCTTTTAGTGCCTAATACCTCTTATTTTGGAGGAATAGGCGATGTAATGTAATAAGACGTAATAACGGAGATTGAATGTCTACCAAATCGAATAATAGTTACCCCGTTCTACCCCTTAGAGATACTACCCTATTTCCGGATAATGTGTTGCCACTTGCAGTTGGAAGGACTAAAACTGTAGAGTTGGTTAACGACGCTATCACAAAATCAGGGGATGACGGCATGATCGTTATTCTCAGTCAAAAAGATAGGGAAGTGGAGGATCCAGGGGTCAATGATATCTACACTGTAGGAACCCTGGCGAAAATCCTCAAAGTAATTGAGGTTAAGAAAGGGACAACTTTCAATGTAATTGTGCAAGGGGTTCGTCGAGTAAAATTGACTCAAATGACCGATATTGATCCCTATTTTGTAGGAGAGTTTGAAGACTTCGAGATCACCGAGGAAGGGGATGTCGAAGAAAAAGCTCTTTTCCAGAACCTCCAACAGACTGCCATGAGCATTTTGGACGATACTCCCGATGCTCCCAAAGAAACTCCCCAACTTCTAAATGAGATCACTGACGCAGATAAATTCTGTGATTTTATTGCTGCGAATCTGGAAGCTACAGGTCCTGAAAGACAGGCCATTCTGGAAGCAGAAACTCTGAAAGAGAAAATGAAATTGGTTCTCGGAGCTTTGAATAAGCAAATTCAGATCTCTAAAACGGCGGATCAGATTCAAGAAAACATGATGGAGGAAACCGATAAGGTTCAACGGGAATATTACCTGAGACAGCAACTCAAAGCTATTAAGCGTGAGTTGGGCGAAGGGGAAGATGGTATTGACGATCTGGAATATAGATTGGACAATACGGATATGCCTGAGGAAGCTGAGGAGACTTTACGTAAACAGATTGATCGCCTTCGTACCATGCAGGCTTCGTCCTCTGAGTATTCAGTAACCCTCAATTATGTGGAAACTCTTCTGGACATTCCGTGGGAAATTTCTACTGACGACGTGTTGGACCTTGATCTGGCACAGACTGTTCTAGATAATGACCACTATGGTTTGGAGAAGGTCAAAGATCGAATTGTCGAGTATCTGGCAGTCCGTACCCTCAAAGACGATATGAAAGGTCCTATCCTTTGTCTGGCAGGACCTCCCGGAGTAGGCAAGACGAGTTTGGGAAGATCCATTGCTCGTGCCTTAGGGCGAAAGTTTATCCGTATCAGCCTTGGCGGTGTGTCGGATGAAAGCGAAATTCGCGGACACCGACGAACTTATGTAGGAGCCATGCCGGGTCGATTGGTAAAAAGCCTGAAAAAAGCAGGGGTGAACAATCCTGTCATCATGCTTGATGAGATCGACAAAATTGGGAAAGATTTCAAAGGGGACCCTCAAAGCGCAATGCTGGAGGTTCTGGACCCGGAGCAAAACCATGCTTTCGCAGATCACTATGTCGAGGTTCCGGTCGACCTTTCCAAAGTTCTTTTCATTGCCACCGCAAACCAATTAGGATCTATTTCTGCTCCTTTGCGAGATCGAATGGAAATCATCGAAGTTCCTTCCTATACCAGTTTCGAGAAAAAGCAAATCGCCAAAACCCATTTGGTTCCAAAGCAGATCACGAACCATGGGATCACCGACGATCACATCTCATTTGAAGATGAAGGTATTGATTACCTGATCGATAAATACACCCGTGAAGCTGGCGTTCGTTCTCTAGAGCGTCGAATTGCGGATGTATGCAGGTCCGTAGCTGTAAAAGTTGCCAAGACCGATATCAACCTGAGAGATGATATCAGCATAAAGATTGGAAAAACTGAGGTTACAGAAGCCTTGGGACCTGAGAGACACCACTCCGAAATTGCACAGAGAACTTCGGTTGCCGGAGTATCTACGGGACTTGCGTGGACCCAAAGTGGTGGAGATATTCTTTTCGTCGAAGCTACGAAGATGAAAGGAAGTGGAAAAGTTAAATTCACGGGTCAGTTGGGCGATGTAATGAAGGAAAGTGTAGAAGCTGCCATTTCCTATTTACGATCCAACTCTCAGGAATTTGGCCTCCCCGCAGATTTCATGGAAGAATTGGATCTTCACGTCCACTTCCCTGCAGGTGGAGTTCCAAAAGACGGTCCGTCCGCAGGTATCACCATCTTCACAGCGCTTGTCTCTATCCTTACGGGAATTAAAGTCAAGCCTACTGTAGCAATGACTGGTGAAATCACTCTACGAGGCTCTGTGCTCCCCGTAGGCGGTATTAAAGAGAAGGTAACTGCTGCTCACAGGGCAGGTATCAAAACCATCATCATGCCCGAGAAATGCAGAAAAGATCTCATTGATGTAAATGATGAGATCCAAAACGATATCGAATTCCATTTTGTGTCCCGAGTGGATGAAGTTCCTCCCATCGCTCTTACTGAGGCGCTTCCGCAGGTTCCCGTTGTTACTGCAGATCCTGATGGATCGGTTGCTCCAAGACCCGAACCTGACGTAGTTAACTAATTTTTGTAGCTAACTAATTTGAAGTATCTGAGAGTCCCATGCCCGTAAAAAGGTGTGGGACTCTTTTTTTTTTTGAAATTAGTTTTGTAAAAGCGAGAGAACCAGGGTATATAAGGTGTAAGAGAGAGAAACCACCAAGAACCCTAAGAGAAAGGACCTAAAATGAGCAACCGCAATATCGAAACGATGAAGAATGATACCAACGTACTCTGCCATATCCAGAAGCTTAATGAAGAAACTCTGGAACGGGTTGCTGCCGAGAACCTAAGTTTCTACATGCTCATCGCAGAAGAGATAGCTCCCAATTATGATACGGTTTATGCCTTTGAACTGAGTCAGGCCAGAGAATACTACTCTGACGTCTACAAAGAAGAACGGGGTTTTCGGCCTCGAATTAGTACGGACCTCAGTTTGGAAGAGGTCGAAACCTTGATCGAGAATCTGGAAGGATGAAGATGAGAAAATCGGGTATCAATACGAAAACGAAGCTTCTTGAATGTTTCCCTGATGAGAAAGAAGAAATTGCCAGATTACTAAAAGGATTTGACGAAGAACCGGAATTTGGATTCAATTTCTCAATGACGGTGAATGGTCGTTTCTGGGTTATCTGGGAAGGGAAAGAGATGGATGATAGCGAATGGCGAGTAATGGTAAAAACAGCAAATTCTGATGATTTTTAAGGAGAATGAAATGGATTTTTCACTAGAAATTGAAAACCTGAAAGCATATCGAGAGCGCTACCCCCTGGATATGCTTATTCAACGAAGGGATGCCTTTGTTAAAGTGGCAGACGGCCTGAAACGTATTATCCTAAACCTACGAGGAGAAAACTGCATTTCTAAACTGGAACTTACGGAAAATGGACGTCCGCATAGGGGAGATCGAACGAAACAGATCAGGGAGATCTGTCAGAAGGTAGGTTCTGATTCGGAAAAATTCAGGACCCGAAAAGTTCTTAATGAGCTTCGGGAGATCGAAGGTGGAATAACTACAGGAGTCCGGTCCTATACCTACACGGTTATGCGTAAACTGGAAAAAGAAGATATTTTGGAAAGCGTTGGACGGGGCACCTGGAAGTTGCTGTAATAGAGAAGTAATACAAACCTAAAAAGGAAATGCAGTTATGGAAAATCTTATCAAGATGGTAGAAAGGAAATTGGATGTAATCCTTCACAAAATCGAATTTTTGAATCAGAAAATTCAGGAAGCAAAAGCTCTGGATGAATCTATTCAGGCCCTTGAAGAGTTACAGGACTCCGTGAATCCCGATCCCGAAGTAACGCCGAAACTGGATTTCGATGTTCTATTGAAAGGGGGAGGAAAGAAAGAGAAGTTTCTCAATTAGTACATTCGGAGGATTCCCGAATCATGCAGACGCATTCTCATTTGGTGATGAGATACCCCAAACATGAGGGCTAAACGACCAATATCACTGGCAATATAGTCGAAGGCAAACTCCAACATCCATTGTGGAATAAGGAGCTTGGCCGCAAACTCATTGGCCTCTCTCTCCCGTTTATCTTGGGACATCAAGGTTTTTTTAGTGTCTCGATGATGATTGATATCAGAATGCAGAACCAAATGTCCAAGTTCGTGAGCAACTAGAAACCGTTGCCATTCCGAATCCCTATCTTTCTCTACAAAAATACGGGCTATCTCAGGATCCTCATCAGAAAAGCTTAAAGCAGCTTCCCATCCCGCATCCTCACGATAGTAGACTTCAACGCCTAGGCCCTTTGCCATCCAAGGAGGATTGAACGTCTGAACAATGAAATTGATATTGCGGGAAGTTGATGATACGGCAGAAGAGGAAGGTTGGGTTCGGGGTGGAGGATGATGAAGAAACCAAACAAGTACTAAGAAAAAGGAAACGAAAATGGATGTCAAAACTTTTCAAGAAGAAGCGAGGAAAATTGCAGAAAAGCATTTCGGATAAGGTGTGAACATTTCTCATATCCCTCGTGGATTCTAGATCACCCGAGGATTTCGAATTGTGATGGCTTTACGGAAGGTCCAGATAATGTTGCGGAAAGTGAGGAGGAAATTGATATGGTCCGCAGTCATTTGATGGTACTCTCTGAAAAGCTATGGAAAGAAGCAGAAGACCTGGAAAACGCTTGACATATAGATCTCTGCCCTCTATAAATGTGTGAAGAGGTTTTTGTTTGACAAGTTAATAGTATGTATAAACCTGTGACTTTTTGTCACAGGGTTTCCTCCCTACCCGGGAGGATGATTCCGTCGCAACGCTTCCTCAAAATCCTCCGCTTCCGTTTCCTCCCTACCCGGGAGGATGATTCCATCCCGTGACTGGAATTGTAGATCCTGCTGGAGTTTCCTCCCTACCCGGGAGGATGATTCCCGGCTGTAGATATAGCCAGTGACAAGGCCGGTGTTTCCTCCCTACCCGGGAGGATGATTCCGAAAGCCGACTAGAGATCAGCCTGATCAATGGGTTTCCTCCCTACCCGGGAGGATGATTCCTATAAATTGTGATAAACCCATATAGATTAATAGTTTCCTCCCTACCCGGGAGGATGATTCCTTTGGTTGATCAGACCCAAGACGGATGAGTTGATCTTTTAGGTTGGGCATATCTAGTTCCGTTAGAAAAACACCAGATCCTGATCAAGCAGCTCTCTTTGATCAGGATCTGGTCATTGATCAGACCATCATCTTCTGGTTAAACACGAGACCAAAGGGGTTTAGAATGAGTCATAGGACTCGTTACGACCTGCGTTTTGTACAGCATCAAGTACTGCCCTCGCTACGCGCCATAGCTCCAGCCGCTGTACTTTAATTGTACGAATATTCGAATTCCCCCGCAGCACCTCTATGTTGGCGTCCGGGTTTATTTGAACGTGGAAAAGGAAATCCTCACCCCCGCTCGTATAGGTGAGATCAGCCTTGTGCTGTGCTACTCTTCCAAGCGCGATATCAGGGTACTTGCTCATCATCTTTTTAATCTCTTTGATAAGATTAGGGAAGAGCTGCTTCTTCTCTTGCAAGCTCTTCCCAGATGTCCTCGTGGAGAGGATATGATCAAGCACCGGTTTGATATGACTCTGGAGTTCGGGCTTCTGCTCTCCAAGACGGATGAGCTGGTTCTTAACACTAGAGGAGGCATCAATCTTACGGGAACGCAGCCATTGTTTAGTACGCTGTTGCCCTTTAGCTACACTTTGTTCCATTGGATCGAGCGTCTTTTTTAGAGACATAGCACGGATATACGCATCGCTATAAGAGCGAAGTCTCATATCCCCAACTCCCATAGGGTTATCTACACTAGAATGAGCCCGTTCTATCTCCTGTTGCATGTACTTTTGAATAGGAGCCCAGCTTTTCTCCACATCACGTACGGCTTCACTGGCCCGCTGGGCCTCCATCATATGGCCATGCCGGTCGGAGGCGACACGGTTGCTGCTATAATAGCTTAGCTGCTTTTTGAAATGATCAACCACATCCCGGTCCATTGGGAAGTCCTGTCCGATTTTTTTCAGCTCTATGCGGTACTCGATACCCCCGGCCTCCTCAAAGTCCATATACCCATCCCAGTACTCATTGGGAAGCCCCGAGGTGTCCTCCGCTACGAAACGGGCCACATTACGCGAGGCACTAGCTTTGGTGAACTGGAGGTTATCGATATCCCTACGAAGGCCCCCCAGCATCTCTGAGATGACGGCTTGGTGATCCAATCCCTGCTCTGACAGGATAAGGTAGTCGTTCTCGTAGAATCGGATCTCGTACTCTCCGTAACTGGTTTGTCTATTAAACATATTACTTCCTTCTAAAAATTAAGCGAGATTGTGGGCAGAGTATCCAATGATTAACACGTGACGGGGACTATAAAAAGAAAACCATCTGAGAGGGGTCTAAATAGCTAACCACATGTTTCCTCCCTACCCGGGAGGATGATTCCCAAAGACTCATCATCGTACCTAGTAACCGTTTCCTCCCGTATTTTGAAGATTCTGGGAGGATCAGGAAAGTGGTCGAAAGGTTAAACTAGGTTCCTCATTGAAGGGGGGATGTTTCCGCTAGCAAAATCCTGACTCGAAAGTACTATGAGTTTCCTTCTGATAAGAAGGATGTATCTTGGTTGTAGATAGATTACGCCTATTGAAATAATTTTCCCCTAATCAGGGGATTTAGTCCTTGACAGTCAATTTATTTGCCTGTAAGGTGTTTTCCAGCAAAGAATCATATTGACCAGTTGATTCTTTTTATTTGAAGTTAAAACGAACTGGTTATAGATTGATGTCCCGTCGAAATTATTTTCGACCTAACCTAAGTAGAAAGGTAGTACAAATGAAAAAGTTTATTCTTGTCCATTGGTTAAAATCTTATTCTCCCTCTAACCTCAACCGTGACGATCTTGGTCGGGCCAAATCTGTACAATGGGGGAATGCGAAACGTCTTCGGATCTCCTCCCAATGTATTAAAAGGGCACTGCGGATTTCCGAAACATTCGGAGGTGAATTTGAACTGGAATCAGTTCGAACCAATCGTATGGCAGAGCATCTTCTGGAAACCTACCGTAATACCGGTCAGTATGACGAAAAAACAGTAGCCGAAGCTGCGATCATCATTCAAATGATTCTTCGGGAAGGAGACTGTAGTGAATTTCTCACCACGGGCAGGGGAAGGTCCTATAGTATTGAGGATGTTCTCAAATCCTTCCGAAAAGATTATGAGGATAATCCTGAGAAAGCTCTAGAAGATGCGAGTCACTTCAAAACCAAAGAAATCTTCCATTTTCACACTCACGAAAAATATGGTGCAATTCAGGCCATGGAAATGCTGTGTGAATACGGTATCCCCTCCGAAGAAGATTATGATTCTGATAACGAGGCAGTAGAGGAATTGTTCAAAAACCTCGTCCTGACCATCAAACAGGATGGAGACCCCCTTCGTGTGGCAGACGTAGCTCTTCATGGACGTATGTTCACTTCGGGATCCAACGAAAACGTTTCGGGCGCAGTAAAAGTGAGTCACATGGTATCTACTCACGAATCTGTGCCAGAAGATGATTTCTTCACTGCGGTTGATGACCTCAACCTTGGTTCGGGATCTGCTCACATGGGGTCGAAATATTACTCATCTGGAGTAATGTACGGATTTGCCGCCATTGATACGGAACTTCTTCGAGATAACCTTGAACTGTTATCGGGACAAAGCGTTTCTGACGAACAAGTTATCAAGATCATCGAAACCTGGTTCAAGGCAATTGTGGTCGAAAACCCTTCGGGAAGTCAGACCTCCATGGCTTCTATCCCCTATGCAGATTATGTCCGTGTCGAGAAGACGGATGCTCAACCTTGCTCGTATCAGCGCGCTTTCCTTAAAGCGGTGGAAGGAGACGATTTGTTGAAAGAATCGATCCATGCTCTGGAATCCACGATTAATGAAAAAGATCTGGCGTGGTCCTCTCTGGGAAGCTGCGAATTTGCGGTAGTGAATGTGCCTGCCAAAGAAGGTAATTGGGAAGACATCGTTGTCTTTCTTAAAGACGAAATCGAATAATATTATGGGAGGAGGGGGAATGATCCCTCTTCTCCTTTATCCTCATACGAATATGAAAAACTAAGGAGCTAAAAATGTTTATTAGTAAGGTGAGATTCCTGAAACCCGCTGTCAAAAAATTGTTGGACCGACCTGAAAATTATCCGGCGTCGGTTAAAAATCAAATGTGGGATTTGTTTCCCCGAGATCCTAACGCAGATCGAGATTTTATTTTCCGGTTTGAAGAAGGGTCTAATCCTCCCATTATGACCGTGATCTCAGAGAGAGAACCGCAAATCAATCCATCTCTTTATGACGTACAGACAAAACCTTACGATCCTCAGATCGAAAAAGGAATGTCCTTGGTAATCAAATGCGTCGCCAACACCGTAGAAAAGTATAAGGGACAACCGCATGGTGTGATTACCAACATGAAAAAACAGGCACAAAGAGAAGGTCTTTCTGCCCGAGAACTTCCTTCCCGAGATGTGATTGCACAGGAAGCAGGTAAGAATTGGCTAGAAGGGCAAGGAGATCGAGTAGGATTTGACGTAAACTCATTTGTTGCACTCAATCATGGAGTGTATAAAGATTTTGGATACGGGACTTTGGAGTGGATTGATTTTAAGGCCACCATTACTGTCAAGGATGATCCTAAAGAGGTTAAAAAAATCCTCATGAAAGGTCTTGGAAAAAGAAAATGCTTCGGTTTCGGTCTGGTCCTGGCTCGACGAGCTTAATTTTTAACAAAAGAGAAAAATCATGAAAAAACATACACATATTTTATTCACCATTAATGCTCTTATGATGAGCTGGGGCACTAGAACTGCCACAGATAATAGACCTTCGGATCAGGTCCCTACCAGATCTGCTATCCTAGGAATGGTTAGCGCTGCATTAGGGATCGATCGAAAGGACTATAATAGGTTGCAACAGATCCAAAATGGATATCTCATGGCGTGTCACATGGTAAAACACGGCACCAAAATGGAGGATTATCATACCGTTCAAACCGCAGGTTACAAACTGAGTGCGGATGCTCCCAAAATAATCCGATCCAGAAAGCAAGAATTGGAAGAATTCTTCTCTGGTACGGTAGAAACTAGACGGGAGTATATTCAGGACTGTATTGCAATTATCTCATTGCGACCCGTCAATGATCAGGTGCCTTCCTGCGATGAGTTGGTAGAAGCCCTGAATTACCCCGTATTCATTCCGCACTTTGGTAGAGCATCCTGCCTACCCTCTCTCCCTTTAAACCCTCGTGTGCTCTCTGGAGCTACCTTCAAAGAAGTTTTTGATGCAGATGCGGAAAGTGAGAGACCTTGGTCCAAATCTGAAGAAAGTAAATATCAACTCTTCTGTTGGGAAGGGGGCAAAAATGAGTTTGATTCGCAGGCGGAAGAAACTCTGCGAAACGATAGAGCCAAGGTTAAACCCTACGGGATTTCCGCAGGACCTTATCTCTATAATAAACGAAAAGAGTATAGAGTCCTACGACGTGTTCAATAAATAATAGACGGGAGTACATCATGAATTTGCTAGAAGATAAATGGATTCAGGTCCGTAGAGAAGATGGAACCTTTGACACGGTAGCACCGTGGCAAATTACCGAAGAGAACCCTCCCATCGAGTTCGACGGCGGCTTCTTCGGGATAAATGGAGGATATGTCCTATTCCTAATTGGAGTCTTTCAGACATGCCTGAGGCCGAAAAACGAATTGGCATGGGATGAATGGTGGGAGAATCCGCCAAGTCCTCAGAAACTTCGAGAGATGCTTTCGGAACATAAGGAAGCCTTTGAAATGACGGGGGACGGATATCGTTATTTTCAAGCTCCGCCTTCCCTGAGAAATAAAATATATAAATGGGGAAAGAAAAAGGAGAGTGCCAATAGCCTTCCCAAACTCCTTAACGGACAGTATTCTGCCAACAAGCTTGACCAGAATGTTTTTGGAATCAAGAACCTTGACCCCGAACCTATCCCTATGGGAGATGTTGCAGCCTTTCTGACCTGGGCACAAATGTCAGGGGTATCAAAGCAATTGGGAAATATGAGGGCAACTCTGCGGCAAAATGCGGCGGTTAACTGCATTGTAAGAGGGGATACCATTTGGGAGACGGTGTGGCATAACGTTCTGTCATCAGATCGAGATCAATTGGGAGATGGTATTGGATTTTATGAACTGGTGGATATCAAACCCGACGAAAGTCCCAAATTTGAATTTCCCTGGATGCAAGACAATTATGATCCTACCAAAACCGCCTATGGTTCTTGCCATCCCAACCACCTTTACTGGCATATGCCTACTCATGTTGTGTTGGAAGAGGACAAAGACGGAAAATTTGTGTCTAACTTTTTCGCCAAACCTACAAAGAAAATTGGGATAAAAGACGGCTGGAAGCATCCCCTATCGGGAGTCGATCCATCTCGGTCCAAAGAGAACCCGATTCGTCTTAGTGGTCCTTTGAGAGGAGACGAGTGGGTAAAGCTACGATTTCCCAAGGAAGGATCGAAAGCGCCCGTCTTTACAATGGCGGCAGAACGGGGTAAAGTTAAAAACTTGCAGGCATGGTTTTTATGCTCAGTCAACAAAGGGATCGCCAAAAATATCCATAACGTGGACAAAGTAACTCCTCTTATCCTTTGCAATTCAGATGTTGAAGAGATACTGGCTGAACATGCTCGATGGTTGCGTTCATATCTAAAAGAAGCTTCTGATAAGTTCTTTTGGAGATATCAAAGAGCTTCGATGAGTATAGGAGATGCAAACGGTATTAAAGGGAAATTTGATTTCTGGTCGGATCTGGAACCTATATTTTTCGGAATCGTCTCCGAATTGAGAGACCTTTTTGAAAAAGGAAAAACGAAAAGAGAATTCTATATCGAAATTCGACTTCGATGGATCGAGGAAGTCAATCAGCAATTGTTAAAAACTTTCGACAAGGAGGTAGGTTTTAAAAATGGCTTGAAAGGGTATTTGGTTAGAGGGAAAACGTTTAAGAAAAAACCAAAGGCTAAAAAGGTAGAGGTAACTTCTCCCGTTTTGGAAAGAAGTTACCTTCGCGGTTCACTCATATACTTGAAAAACAGAGGCTGAAAATGAGCAGTAAAACGAAAATTACAGAAGAGAGCATCGTCATTAAATGGCATTACCACTTGTCCAATCACAGTAAAGGTCAGATGGCTAGTCTGAGGCGATGTGATACCATCCAGAAAATACTATTTGAACCTGCTTATTCAAGGCTCAAAGAAACTCTGGCAGAGAACGGATTTCATTATAGCAAAGATCGAATTGCTTTGGTGGCGGGAGTTATGTCTCATCTTAAAGTAAAGGAAGGGGATAAACATTCTAAGGGTTCGGGTTTTGCAGAAGCAATGGCGGCAGGAAAGGATGGGCCAGCCATTAAGGTAAACCGATTCCAACTGCTTATCCAACACGAAACTCCAGAAGAAGTTTTTATCCCCGTAATTCGTATTGTAGGCCAGATTGGAGATTCGGTGAATCTGTACTCTCTGGCGAGGGACCTGTTGAAATTTGGGAATGGAATTAGGGAAAAATGGGCAGAAACTTACCAATCCAAAGTATTCCCTACCATTAAAATGGGATAAGTGGTAAGCTCTTTTTGACAAGTTAATAGGATGTTTAAACCTGTGACAAAAAGTCGCAGGGTTTCCTCCCCGCAGGGGAGGATGTTTCCATACAAGTCACGAAAAGGTGCAAATATTAACCGTTTCCTCCCCGCAGGGGAGGATGTTTCTAAGAGGTAGTAGTAATGAAGTTGATGTCTCAGGACCAAAAATATTGGGCTAAATATTGTAAAGAGGATGGATCGTAT
>Ga0306906_1000181_pt1 | contig 30814 bp, 52 predicted proteins | sample AntRauTorcE11897_FD_190405 | JGI IMG/M metagenome (GOLD analysis project Ga0306906, IMG submission 190405) | Saline lake microbial communities from Rauer Islands, Antarctica - Metagenome Torckler E11 #897 (v2) (version 2) | ecosystem: Environmental > Aquatic > Non-marine Saline and Alkaline >...
AATGTAACATCTACCTATAAAGATAATGATATAGATACTAATGCTGATGGCAAAGTTGATAATGCTGATAATGCTGACTTGTTAAGTGGGAAGCGTTGGGTAACAATAGCACTTGGGAATACTACGGGTGAGAGTGTTTCTGTAACTTTAAAAACTGCAGGAAGTCATGTTCATTATAATTTTTCAGTGTACTCAACTGATAATAATATTACTTATGACAATGCTAGTAGTAATTGTGCTTATATAAATAGAGGTTCTACTAATATTGATACATTAGTAATAAAAAACAGTACTGGTACCGCTTACTATGAAGTTTTGTCATGGGAATAATAATAAGGAGGTGATAAAATGTATTTTTTATCAACTAATAATAATGGTGAGATAACAGGATTTCATTATAATTTAGATAAAGACACTTTGGAAGATAATGAAATAACAATTACTGAAGCAGAATATAATAATTATGTTGAAGGAGAACTGTCGCTACTAAAATATAAATATGAGAATGGAATTGTTGACAATGCTAAATTAGTATAAATGATATATAAGATAGAAATTTTAATGAACTAATATAGTTGGAGGTGGCCATTAATGATTTCAACTCAATCAGACAATTTCAAGTTATCAGAATGGGCAACAAATAAATACAACATGATATACCCTTGTGAACAGAAGGAACAGTTGATAGAGGGGTTAGAACTTTATAAACAAAAAATTGCAGACTTGTATCAAGTTGATATAAAAGAAGTAACAGTAATAATCACAGATGGTGATAGAGCAGGCAAAGGAACAGGATATCACTATAAAGGTTATGCTGGTGATATCTGGACAAAAATAGGATTCTTAGACAAAATATTTACAAGTGTAGAACAGATGAAGATAATTGAGAAATTGAATATTTTCACAGGGAGAGGGTTGTATCCATTTAATCAAGGTTTTATCCATATTGATGTAAGAAGAGGGTTATATCCATTATCAGACAATGCTAGGATTAGTAGATGGATAAGAAATCATGATGGTAAATATCTTGTTTATAAGAAAGATTATCAAAATAAGCCTTTCAATGGTTTGGTGTATCCTTTAGGGGAAGAGTAAGAGATATTCAAAAATATAAGGAGGTTGGATAATGGATTTAACTAATTTTGGGTTGCAAGTTTTAGCTGGTTTATCGCCAATTTTAATCAGTTTAGTAATTGCACTGTTGGGATTTGGATTGAACTTTTTAAAGAAGAAGACTAAAGAAATTGATAATAATGTTATAAGAAAATCAGTATTGAGTGCAGTATCAGAAGTAGATAAAGTTGCCAAAGATGCTGTCAGAAAGACCAGTGAAACCTTCACAAAATCTTTGAAAGAAGCTAATGAGGATGGAAAATTAACACAGGATGAGGCTAGACAAGCAATAGAACAAGCTGCAAAATATATAAAAAATAATGCAAGTAATTATGCTCTTGAGGTAATTAAAAATAATATTGGTTCACTTGAATATTATTTAGAAGATTTACTAGAAGCTAAATTAGTTGAAATGAAAGATGGACAAGTAATAACAGAAATAAAAGGAATATCAAACCCAAACTTATCAAGTCAATAAAGGTAGGTGGTATAGAAGCTGGAGTCAATAAAGATGGAGTAGCAGTAAAATATCAAAATGGGAATTTGAATGCTGCTATTTCTAAAGATTGGGATAAAGAAATTAGAGCTGGCTTTATGTATGAAATAAAATTTTAGGAGAGGAGAAATCCTTTCCTTTTTTTTTCTTTAAAATTAATTAAAGTTTTTTCTAAAAATCCCTTTACTTTTTATCATTTGTATATTATACTATATTTAACATTGGAGAAAGGGGTGAGTAAATGAGATTGTGGCTTGATGGAGAAAGGTGCAATTTGTAGACACTTTAAGGAGATGAAATAATATGGAAATAGACATTAAAGAAAGTGACAGAGTGTTTTATGGTGGAGCTTGGTGTAGAGTTTTTAGTGTTTATGATAATTTTGTTAGAGTAAAATTTACAGACCAATTAATAATTCTGAAATTTAAAGAAATAAATAAGGTGATTAAAGTGAAAAATTGGATAAATAACAATCATACTTGGAACCAAAAATCAATTATTAATTTAAAGGAGGAATAGAAATGAGAATGATATCTACTATATTGATAATTATTTTATTAATGACTTTGAGCTTGCCTGCTTTTGCTGAAAAATATTCTTCTGATATGACTAAAGCAGAAATGAAAGAGCAAACTAAAATAAATTTAGAAACTTATATAAAGGAAGAAAAGAAAGCAGAAGGATTGAGTTTAAGTAGAGATGAGAAAATACAAAAACAAAAGAATATAGCCTTAGAATACATGGTTGAAAAAGAAAAAATAGAAAGACAAAAACAAATTGATAGATTTTGGTTTGGAATTGGCAGCTTAATACTTTTTTCAATATTTTTAAAATAAACCCTTTACTTTTTACAAAAAATATAGTATAATTATATTGTACTGAAAAAGGAGGTGTTAATTATTGCTAAATATAAAGGAAAATCAAAAATAGGATTAGATGCAAGAAAGCTAAAAGATGGTACTATTAAAAAGAAGGGAATTGGAATTAAATCACCTTATTCTCACAAAGAGCTTTGTAAAAAAGTTAAAAATAAATTTGGTGGGAAATGGAAACCAAAAAAGAAAATGTGGTCTTATCCATTAGAAATTGAAGTGGTAGATTATGCTACTGAAATTTGGAGCAAAAAAGGGTTCACTTTAGAAAAGAGTGGAATACTAAAAGAATGGTATGAAAAAAGAAAAATAGAAAGAGAGAATTTACTAATTAATAAAGATAGAGAAGAAGTTAGACCAGAGGAATTAGACACTGAATTAGCAAATACACTTTATGATTTTCAAAGAGTTGGTGTAAATTTCCTAACAGAAACCAAAGGTGCTATTTTAGGTTTTGATATGGGACTTGGGAAAACCATTACCAGTTTAGCAGTTTCAGATATAATTAATGCTAGCAAGGTTTTAATAGTCTGTCCTGCCTCACTTAAGTATAATTGGGCAGAGGAAATAGAGAAGTGGCTGCCAAATAAAAAATATTCAATATTAGATGGTAGCAAAAAGAAAAGGATTAAGGCACTTAATTCTGATGTTGATTTTTACATTACTAATTATGCAAGTCTTAGAGAGAAAAGCAGAGTTAAGGTAAATGGCAATTGGATTAAAATTGATAATGAGCTTTTTAAAGAAATTAACAAGCAGAACTTTGACATTGGAATTTATGATGAAATTCATAGGGCAAAAAACAGGAAAAGTCAACAAACTAAAGCTCTGTATAAGATTGCTAATGGCATAGATAGAAATTACTTATTAACTGGCACTCCAATTATAAATACTCCAGAGGATTTATGGTCATTACTTCACATAATAGATAGAAATAAATTCAGTAGCTTTTGGAGGTTTATTCACAGATATTGTGAAGTTTGGAATAATGGATTTGGTAAAGAAATTGGTAGTGCTAAAAATCCTAAAGAGTTTAGGAAAATGCTAAAGCCTTATATGCTAAGAAGGCTTAAGGAAGAAGTTATAGAAGATATGCCAAAATTAACTAAACAAAAACAATGGGTAGAGTTAGAAGGTGAACAAAATAAAATTTACCATCAGATGGAAGAAAATATGATAGCAGAACTTTCTGAACAAGAAGAAATAAAAGCACCTATTATTATTTCTAAAATTATGAGATTAAAACAAATTTCTGTTAGTGAACAATTATTAGCAGAAAAACCTTCTCTTAAAAAATTTAAGAAGTCTGCTAAAATTAAAGTTTTAAATGAGATTATAGATGATTCAGGTGACCAAAAATTAGTAGTCTTTACCCAATTCCAAAAATCAGCAAAGCTACTTGCTAAACTGTTAGATAAGCAGAAAATAGGGTATGGAATAATACATGGTGGTGTTAAGACTGAACAAAGGCAAAAAGAAGTTAATAAATTTCAGAATAATAAAGATTGTAAAGTTTTCATTGCTACAATTAAAACTGGTGGATTAGGATTAACATTAACTGCTGGTAGTATAGCTGTTTTCTTAGACAAAGACTGGACTACTGCTAATAATAATCAAGCTGTTGATAGGTTGCACAGAATTGGTCAAGAGAAAAATGTTACAGTTATAGAATTGTTAGCTAAAGATAGTATAGAAGAATACATTGAAAAATTATTAGCTGAAAAGCAAAAAACTTTTGACTCTTTGATAGAAGGAAAAATAACACCAAAAGAAATTTTATTGAATCTGAAAGGAAGTAATTAATGAATAAAAATATAACTACTATATCAATTGAACAAGATATTATAACAACAGAAGATAGAGGGGTAATAAGATTAACTCCAAACCTAAAATTAAAAGAAAAATTGGGGGAAGGTTGGAGAGAAAAATTTGAATTGGTAGATATTAGTTACAATATGATAGATAATGAAAATGAGAAAGTTCATTACACAGTGGATTTGAAGGAGGTAGAAAATGAGTGTTGATAGAATTAGAAGGGTAGAAAATAATAATCAGATGGAGAATGTAGTAGATGACTATGTAACTTTAGGGTATAAAGTTGAATCAAGAGGCCAAAATTCAGTTAAGCTAAAAGAGAAGAAGGATTGGGGTAATTTAAGTGGCCACATAATAATCATTCTTTTAACTTTTTGGTGGACTGCAGGAATTGGTAATTTAATTTATGCCTTAATAAAACATTATGGTGGAGAAGAAATAGTAGTTAAGCAAATTAAGGAGGTGAAAAATAATGAAAGCGATTAAAAATAAAGGATTAAAAGAATTGGAATCATTACAAAATAGGGTTTATAGACAAAAAGGTTTAGGAAGAATTAGTCACCAAGACTTCCTAAAACTTACTGATAAGATAGAAAGTTTGATTGAGCTTGTAAAAGAAATTGAAGAAAATGATAATAAGCCTTATGAAAAATAAGGTTTAGAAGAGGGGTGAGCTAATGGAAATATCTTATAGTAGAATGTCTACTTTAAAAAGGTGTTTTAGAAAATATTATTATAGGTATGAAAAGGGGTTAAGAAAGATAAAACAAGCATCTCCACCAAGAATGGGAAGTATGGGTCACAAAGCCTTAGAAGAAAAATGGAAAGGCAATGACTGGAAACAAGCTATAATAGATTATTGGAGAAAAGAAATGAATGGAATTCCAGAACAATTTATAGATGAAGATAGTAAGGAAGAAATAGAGTTAGTTACTAAAGTAGTAGAAAGATATTTAAATCAATATGATTATTATAGAAGTCCAGATGAGATTAATTTAATTGAACCAGAACTTAGATTTTCAGTAGATATTCCTGGAACTGATAATAAATTAATGGGGTACATGGATAAGGTTATTGAAGTTCCTGGTGAAGGAGTTTGGTTAATTGACCATAAATTTACTACCAAATCACCTAAAACTAAAACTGAACATTTAGAATTAAATGAACAAATTGATGATTATACTTGGGCAGTGAGTAAAATGTTTCCAGATAAAAATATAATGGGTGCTATTTGGAATGTTATAAAATTAGATTTACCAACTGTACCACAACCTATTAAAACTGGAAAGAGATTATCTAAAGCTAAAATGACTACTGATTATAAAACTTATTATCAAGCTATTTTAGATAATAGTTACAATCCTAATGACTATGAAGATTATTTAAGAAGGTTAAAAAGTGAAGATGATAAGTTCTTTAAAAGAGAATGGATAGATAGAGATGCTTATGAATTAAAAAATATTGAAAAAGAATTGGTAGCTGTATCTAATTTAATTAACCATGTTGATAAAGATATTAGAAGTAGGAATATGGGTCAGTGTTATTGGGATTGCCCTTACAAACAATTGTGTCTAGTAGATAAAAAGGGTGGGGATAGTCAATCTATTATTGATGAATACTTTACTATTAGAAAACAAAGAAAACAAAGAAAACAAGAAAAGCAATCTAAAGAGGACAATAACAATGTGTTTTAAATGGTCAAGCTGGGTAAGACCTTGGACAAGAGAAAACTTTTTGGTTTAGAGCCAAACAATAGGGGGTGGCAATTTGTTTGTGGTGAATGTCTAGAAAAAAGGAGGAATAGAAGATGACTGAATGGGGAAATGTAATTGGTACATTTTTAGCTTTGTTATTTATGCTAGTGGTATTACCCTGGTTGCATCAAAAAATATATCAATTAATCACAGGCAGACCATATCAGAATAATACTACTGACATTATATCAAATGGGAATGTAAAAAGAAAGGTGTGAGGAACCAGATGGATGAAAAAATGCAAACTGAACTGTTAGATGAGTATAGAAAAGAAAATGTAGTTCTTTCTAGAGTATTAATTAAAGTAGCAAACCAATTGGAGAAATGGGCTAATGAAGCATTGATAAGTAAGTGGTCAACACATCAAACACAATCAATGAGGAAATTATCTGTTGACATAAGACATGAAGCCAGAGAAGCTAAGTTTTTTAGAAGAGATAAAAAGTGAAACAAATATATAAAAAGGGGAGATAATTATGACAAATAAAAGGATTATGAGTATAGATGCAGAAACTGATGGCTTATGGGGAAATCCATTTTGGGTAGCTGCAATTGTGTATGAAGATAATAAAGAAATAGACAAAATTAATGTAGCAATTAGGTATCCCCAAATCAAAGAAGAATGGATAAAAGAAAATGTGTTACCAGAATTAGAAAAATGTGAGAATGTAATATTTGTTGATATGTATCACGAAATGCTTAAAACAATAGCTGACTTTTATAATAAATACAAAGAAGGTTCAGAGGTACTATGGCACATGGGACATATTGTTGAGTCTCATTTGTTCAGAGAAATGCATAGAATTGGCTTTATTGGAGATTGGGATGCACCTTACACCCCAATAGAGGTCAGTGAAGTATTAAGGGAAAACAACAAGGAACCAGATTCTGTTGACAATTACATCAAGAAATATAATGTAGCAGTCAATAATTATGGTAGTACTCACAACCCTTTATATGACTGTGAAGTAGCTTTCAAAGCCTATTTGCACATGCAGAAGTAGCAAAAAACATAACCCAGTTGGAGGCTTAAATCCCACAAGAAAGGAGGAAAGAAGAATGAATATTAATGCGATTGTAGAAAGACTAAAAAGTTTAGAAAGTTATGCTGAAGACATAGAAAACTTTGCTGATGAGATTAGAGACCTTGAAAGTATGGAAGGACAGGAAGAGCATCTAGATGATATAGATGCAGCACTACTTGCAATAAGAGATAGAATAGTAAGGATAAACAAACTGTTACATGATTAAAAAAGGAGGGAAGTACTATGGCAGGGTATGATAAAAGTCATAGCTTTAGATGTGAAGATGACTTATGGTAGCACTCATAATCCACTATATGATTGTGAAGTGGCCTTTAAAACATATTTGCACATTCAGCAGAATTACCAAGCAAATAAGGAGGAACAAAAATGAAGTTTGAAGATGTTAAAAAAGGTATGAAACTGAAACGGATTGGCAGTACTAATATGTCTTGTAAGAATGGAGGAATATATACAGTTAGTGGTTTAAATAAGTATAATTCTGAACATTTATCAGATGATGTTGCTTTCAAAGAACTTTCACCTTGGTATTCATTGAAGTTTTTTGAACCAGCCTATAAGTTTGAAATTGGAGATGAGGTAATGTTCAATGACCTTAGTAGTTTTAAAGCAAAAATATTATTTATTGATAAGGATGACTACTGCACTTGTTATTTGGTTAAAATAGATGAAGATAGGAATGGAAAATCTCATCTTATGTTAAAAGCAGAAGAAACTTTATCACCACTTAAAAAGAAAGATAAATTAGAAGCTGGCGATAGAATTAAAAGTAAATCAGAAAGAATGCTTAAAATTTTACATGTACATGAAGGTTGTGATGTTTTTAATGAAGAAAAAATAGAATATTTCTGTGAAATACTTGATGGTTCCTTTAAAGGGCGTAATAGAATAATCCTTATAGATGAAGTAGATGAAATAATCTATGATTGGGAAAATAATTATGAAAATAAAAAAGGAAGAGTAAAAATGGGAAATATTACTGAAGAAGCAATTAAAAAAATGGGAGATGAGCTATGTGAATTTTGTCCATGGACTGATTTTGGAGAGCGTAAGATGATTACTGCTCCTCACAATTTATGTGAAGGCATAGAATGCAATTTGGCTTATGAACATTATTTAGATGCAATGGATGAAGAATGCTAAAAAAGTAGGGGAGGAGGAATTTAATGCATCATATTGACAACAAAAAGGAGCAGGCTCATTATATTTGTACTGAATTAAGTGAACCATTAGCAGAATTGTTAATTGAAATCAGGGGGTAGAATTATGGCGAGGACTAAGGAATACAACTATGATGAAGTATTGGAAATATACAAAAAATTGTCGAATGAAAAGGGCAAGCCTTTGAAATATCGTGAAGTAAATGCATGTGATGAATTACCCAGCATATATTGGTTTCAAAAAAACGGTGGTATAGCTGGAATAAGGAATGAACTAGGATTTAATGATAATACATTTTGCAACGATTGCACAAAATGGCCTAGTAGATGTGGTCATGTTCTAGAGGAATGCCCGTTCCTGGATGACTCAGAGTTGTATTTCACAGATACAGAATATAATTCAAGTACAGAATTGATAGAAGAAAAAAATAAAGAGACCAGAATATACAGTAGAACTCATCTAAGCAATCAAAAATTAGAAGAAGCTATTAAATTGAAGAAACATGGAATGGTCTGGAAAGATATTGCGATTAAATTCGGAATTAAAAAAATAACGCTGTATAAGAAAGTCCAGCGATATATGGGAGATGACTGGGAAAATAGAGGATGGAGGTGATATATTATGACGAGGTGGAACAATTTGCCGAAGAAGTATCAAAAGAAAAATGAATCTAAGAAAGTATATAAACCAGAATCCGAAGAAAAAGAAGCAAAACTGATTTTACCTGGAGAATTACCGACGATGAATGTAATTATTAATAAATCAAAAACTCATTGGTCAGAATATAGAAAGATGAAAGAAGGCTATGATGAGATAGTTTCATTTTACGCGACACAACAGGAGATTAAGTTTTTCAAGTCAGTGGAATTGGAGATAAAATACTTCCGGAAGGATAAAAGGGTAGACCCCGATAATATAGTTGTCGCAAAAAAAATAATATTGGATGGATTGGTACAAGCAGGTGTTCTGAAAGATGATAATTGGTCTATAGTCAAGGGATTTAAAGAAAGCTGGGAAGTTGATAAAAAGAGTCCAAGGACTGAGGTTATATTAAAGGAGGTATAGAATGCTAAAAAAAAGTAGGGGAGGAACAAAAATGTTTAACATTGCTGAAGAAACGATTGAACAAATGAAAAACAGACCGACACTAAAGGGAGTAGAAGATAGATTAAATTTAATGAGCGATAAACAGTGTTTGCGATATTTAGAAAAAATAATTAAAGAGGCAAATGCCATGAATTATTGCTATGGAAGTGGATTTGAGATGTTGCAAGCAACTCTTATGCACGCTGAGAAAGTTATAGAGAATAATATGGAGGAGGAATAAAGTATGGATATTAGAAAAGGTAATTTAAGAACATTATGGTATGAAGATACAGATGGTAATATTATATGTTCACCATATTTTGAAGGTGAACCAACTATTCCAGAGAAGGCAGTATATCAAGTTTCAAGATTTCCTACAGAGCTAACTGAAACTTGTTTAAAAATTACAAAACAAGAAGAAGTTGACAACTGTGACCATCCTAGAAAAGATATAAGAGAAACTGATGGATGGAGTGAAGGTATATACGGAATAAAGTGTAACAAATGTGGTGGAACACAGATTAGAATAGAAGGACAACCATGGCCTGAAGAGTGGGATGGAACAGGTAGCAGAGAAGTTTATTCTGGTACTTCTAGTTGGCCTGAAGACCTTGCATTAGCAATAGCTAACAGTGGTGATTATTCATTATCAACATCTATTACCATTGCAGCTACTTCTTGTGAACGTTGCATGAATGTACTAGCCCACAAATATGAACTAGAGTGGGGATATGAAGAAGGGAGTGAAGACTGGAAAAAAACAAACACATCCTGCCAATTCTGTGAAGGAATTATAGCTGGCTAAATTTTACAGGGGAGGGTGTTTCATACCTTCCCCACTTAAAAAATATGATGGAGGGAGAAGAATAAATGAAAGAAAATCAATTAGAGACAGGTGATATACTGTTTGAAAAAAGTAAAAAAATTTATTCCAGACCTATACAGTGGTGGACTAATTCACAATACAGCCATGTAGCTATGGTTTATGAATACCCTATGATAATACAGGCTCGTTTATTTGGAGGGGTTCATATCACTCATATAGATACACTTGAAGAATTTGATGTTTATGCTATGATAGAAGGATTGAGTGGTTATCAAAAAAATACCTTAAAGGAAATTAGTTTAAAATACTTGGGGTTGAAGTATGATTTAAGACAAATTTTTGGTTATGTTAATATGAGCATAATCAAAGGAAGGAATAAATTAAATAATCCACACCAAATAATCTGTTCTGAGTTAATAGACTTATTATATATTGAACTGTCAGTAGATTTGAGAAGAGGAATTTATTTAGGAGGTGTTACACCAGCTGATTTGACATTTAGTTCATTTTTAAAATTAAAACAATAATCCTGTTACTTAATGAAGTAATAGTTGTTAAAGAAATAGAAAAATAGGAGGAATAAATAATGGCAAAGTATAGAAAGAAACCTGTGATAATTGATGCTTTTCAATGGGATGGTTCAGATGAATGTTTAGAAAGTGTTCATAGAGAGTTTAAAACAGGTGAAATAGCCAGAGGCACTAATCACCTTTATATCAAAACTTTAGAAGGAGGTATAACAGTAAATCTAGGTGATTATATCATTAAAGATATTAACGATAAATTTTCTTCCCTCAAATCAGAGGAATTTAAAGAAACTTATGAGAAAGTTTCTAAACCTGTGACACTTTATCCAAATGAAGGTGGTAATACTGAATGAAAAGACGAGTAGTAAAAAGAAAATTAAAACAATGTAAATTTGAGTTAGAGAGTTTAGAAGTAGCTTTAGAATATGCCAATATACCAGATGGAGAAGAAGTAAATAAACTATTAAAAGCACACAAGGAAGAAAAATTAAAAGAGAAAGTTTTAAAGAGACTTAGTTAAAAGGAGGTAAGTAAATGATAATAGCTATTAGGTACAATTGGTTTCACACTGTCAAAGGTGAAGAAAAATTTAGTGAGTATGTTGTAGGGTATGACGGTGTGGAAGAAATGTATCTAGGAATACCAACTCTTTCTGAAAGATATATCAGAGTGAAGTTTGAAGATGGTCATACAGAAGAGGTTTATAATATCAACATGATTATATCAGATTAACAATCAGAAATCACTTAGTTAAAAAATAGGAAGGAATAAAAATGAAACAGTGGGCACAGTTAGTATTAAAAATAGTAATTCTTGGTGGTATTTTAGGGTTTGTCTTATTAGTGATAGATGACTTGTGTGGGAAGTTAGCAGCCAAAATTTTATATGGAGGGTGATAAAAATGTTTGACATGGATGAAGAAGTAATTGAAATAGTGGGAAATGCACCAACACCAAAGGAAGTAGAAAATATAGTAAAATCAATGAGTAATAAACAGTGTTTACAATATTTAGAAAAAGCAATCAAAGAAGCAAATGCAATGAACCATGGTTTAATGTGCTCAGAAAATGAATTCCTGATATTGCAGGCAGTTCTTATATATGTGAAAACAGTTGTCAAGAATAATATGGAGGAGGAATAAAAATGAAGAAGGAACAAACTAGTACAATTGAATTAATATTAGAATCTGCACAAAGAGACCCATTTCAAACTGACAAAGAGATAGCTCTGAATGTTGATTCTACTGTTAATTATGTTAAAACAGTATTAAGTGAAAACTGTTTTTCTCTACACAAAGAAAGGAAACAGAGATACTTTAAATTATTTTACAAAGTACAAGAGTTATTAGACCTAGCAGTACCACCAACAGTAGCAGATGATATTTGGTTACTACCAAGAAATATTATTCCTCAATTAGAACAATTAGTGAAGGGGGAATAAATATGGCTGATTTCAAAAGTTATGTAGATTTATTTTATGAGGATTCTATTTTCCATAGGGCGATATATACATTGTATGAAATTGAGGATGCCTATGATGATTTAGCTAAATTTATTAATGATAAAGGCGAGCAAGCATTATTGATGGCTTATGAGATTAGAACTAAACAGGTAGAGAAACTTTCTTATGAATCCCGGAGATTAAAAGAAAGAATATATTAAAGGAGGGAAGATATATTACGTATGCTAGAGAAGAAATAAATAGACTATTTGAAGCACGTAAAGAAGAAAAATTAAAGGAAAAAGTTAAAAAATTAAAGGAGGAATAAATAATGAAAGTAAAAGATTGTAAAATAGGAATGAAACTGAAGAGGATTGGTGATACTGTTGGGGATTGTAAACAAGGAATGATTTATACAATTAAGGATTTAATTCCAAAATGTTATTCATCTGATACTGATGGGGTTGAATTTAAAGAGCTTGAAGGTGCATATGTATTAAATAAATTTGAACTAGCTAATAAATTCAAAGTTGGAGATAGAGTATTAATTAATTTTGGAGATGTAAACCACAAAGCAGAAATAATATCAATTACTAATGAGAGTTACCATGATAAGTATGAGATTAAAATATTTAAAGGTTGGGATGGAAAAGATTTTATTTTGAGAGTAAAGGAAGAAGATTTATCATTCAGTAAGAAAAAAGATGAATTTGAAGTTGATGACGAGGTAATAGATATTTATTCTGGAAAAGGTAAAATAATATTTGTTGCTGATGAAGAAGATGAATATGATAATAAATATGCAGTACATTTTGGCTTTGGTGAAGGACATTATTATTCATTTGCACAAGAAAAAGATTTATCGCCAGCTAAAGATAAATATAATTTAGAAGTTGGTGATAAATTTAAAAGTAGAACTGGGGGTATATATAAAATTGTATATGTAGATTATAATGATTTTTATGAAGTGAAAGAATACTATTGTAAAATGGATAATGGCCCACGCAAAGGGGTATCTAGATTGTTTCACACAAACCATATAGATGAGATAATTTATGATAAGGAGGCAGAATAATGGAAGAATTCAAAAACATTCTTTATGCAAATAATAATGCTCTGGAAGTAGCAAGGTGGGCTTATGAAGAATTTGATACTGGGAATAGAATTAAAGCTAGTAAATTGAAAAGAATTTCTGATAAAATGGAAAATAAGTGTAGAGGTTTTAGAGATAATAGAGAGTATTGAACATATTAGTACAGGCAACAAAAATTAATAAAAAGATGGGTTATAGTTTAGTGCTATTACCTATAAGAAACTCAGTAGATGATTTTGTAATTATGAAACAGAGAAACAAGGAGGGCTTATGACTACTAAATCAAAATTAAGAGGACATGATATAGAGTGTATAAATGGAGAATGGATATATTGTGATAATAAGAAACCAACAGCAGGTAATTATCAAGATAGGCCATGTGGGTTCTGTGGAAGACATTCTACTGAAGATGGTCATGATGATTGTTTAGGAACTCTGCCAGGAGTAATGAATGCTTGTTGTGGTCATGGGGATATTAGAGATGTTTATGTACAATTTCTTGATGGATTTAGTGTTTATAGAGATGATGCAATAGTTATTCAAAATATACTAAAAAAATATCGAGAACAAGAAATGGTTAATGAAAAGAGAAAAAAGGAGAATGATAAAATGCATCCAGATGTATTGCAAAAGATACCAGCTGCAATGAAAGTTCTGAAACAATGAGATATAGTAAAAATTATTTAAAATAATTTGAATTAAAAAAGGATTTTTGATTTCAATATAGAATATACTATATAGGGGTGAGAATAAAATGTTTAGGGTTGAGAGAAGAAGAAAGGTAAGAGAAAAGGCAAAAGATTTCTTATGTGGTGAATTTAACAAAGAGAATTGTCCAAAATTAAGTAGACAGGAAAGAAAAAAGTTAGCTAAACAAAAGGCAAAGGAGGTGATTAATAAATGGATGTAGAAAAGGAAATGCATGATATGGAAGAAAACTTTTCAGATATGAAACCTACTTTTGCAATCTATGGAGATGTTGGTGTTGGTAAAACTACCTTTACTTCTTATGCTCCTAATTCACTTTTAATAGATGCAGAAGGAGGTAGAGCCAGTATAGCTAAAACTCCTAATAGTCCAAAAATACTTGAACCAGAAAACCTTTCAGATTTGGGTGAAATTTATTTATGGCTTAAGGCTAATCAAGATAAATTTGATTCAGTTATTATTGATACTCTATCTGAAGTAGAGAAATGGGCTGTTGAAGAAAGTATTCAAAAGGCTGTTAAAAAAGACCCAACTAAGGATAAAGATTTAGCCACTAGGTCAGATTACAAAAAAGGTGGCACAAAGGTAGGCAGGGTAGCTAGAATGTTTAGAAACTTGGACATGTATACATTCTTTCTACTACATGAAAGAAGTGATAAAGATGACAGTACAGGTGCAGTTAAACTTGGCCCAAAAGTAATGCCTTCTGTTATGTCTGATTTAAATGGATTTACTGACATTATTTTCTATATTGAAGTGGATGATAGTGGTAATAGAAAGATTAGAACTTCACCTAATAGAAAAATAAGAGCTAAACACAGAATAGGCGAGCTACCAAATGTTATTGACTTGGGAACTGAATTTAAGGACTTTAGAATTGACACAGTCTTAGAAATGATTAATAACTCTTAATAGTAATTATTACTATTAAACAATCTTAGTAAAAAGAACTAATACACTATATATATAAATATATTTATTAAAAAATTTGTTAAAGTATATATAGTGTAGTACAATATTACTAAATTCTTTAAGGAGGAATTTATAATGGCAATTGATATTAATAAGATTAAAAAGCAGTATGAAGAAAAAAATCAGAACGGTGATTTTGAGACACTACCAATCGGTGAATATAATTGTTTTGTTTATGAATTAGAAGGAAAGATTAGTAGTAATGATAATCCAATGATTTCTGTTACTTTAAAAGTAACTGATGGTGAATATGAAAACCGTAGACTATGGACTAATGCAACATTAACTCCAAAGGCTTGGTTTAAAGTAGAGGAATTTTTTGATGCAGTAGACTATGATATGGATAATCTACCTGAATCAGCAGAAACTCCTCAAGAAATTGTTTCAGCTGTTCAAGATGATGTACTTGGTACTAAAGTTAATGCAGTAGTTAATCACAGAACTTGGAATGGTAAAGAACAAGAAAATGTAAAGAAATTACTGCCATTCACCTCCATGGGTGATGATGATAATGAAGGTAAACCCTTTTAATTAATACTTTATTTTTTAACTAAATAAAAACCCCCTCCCGAATGTTCATTGAAGAGGGTATTACCCTAAAATTTTTACCTTTGAGTAGAGATACCCCCTCTTAGATAAGTTCGGGAGGGGGTTTTTTATCAAAAAATTCAGAAAGTTGATTTAAAGGAGGAATTAAATGTTTATAAAATTTGATGATATATACTGTTCAAATACAATAGATTATAGTTATGACAGAGGATTAAGTTTGCCAAAGGAGTTAATAGAGTCCTTGAAATATAGTAGTAAACCTTTTGAGGAAGATAGCATAGTTTATATTGAAAAAGATTATGTAGCTTATGCAAGTTTGAAAGTACAAAAAGTTGTTGTAAAAGGTGGTGTTGAAGTAGAGATAGCTGATATTAGGTGTAAAGAATACTACAATGAACCACTAACTGATAGGGAAATACAAGATTTAGAGAAAATAAGTGAAGGCATTAAGTACATTCAAGAAAAAACTAAATATACTAAAGAGTGTGGTGAAACTAGTTGAAATTCAAACCTATTTATGAAGATATATTAGACAAAAAATTGCCTGAACCAAATGACAGTCAAGAAATGAAAATTACCTGTCCTTTTCACGAAGATAATAACCCAAGTTTTTCAATTAATAATGAAATAGGTAGTTTTCACTGTTTTAATCCTCAATGTGGTGCTTCTGGTGGTATTGTTCAATTTGTTAAAAGAATTAAAGATAAAACTAAATATGAGGCAGAGCAATGGTTGGAAGAAAACTATGGGGAAGAATTAAAGTTAAATGAAGTTAATAAAAATAAGAAAAAAGAAAAGCCAAAACAACCTGCTATAAGTGAAACAGAAGTTAGAAAGTGGAATACAATCCTTAAAAATTCTAATAAGATATTAAATTTCTTATTGAATGAGAGAGGCATAAATAAAGAAACAATAGACAAGTATCAAATTGGATGGGATGGAAGTAGAATAACTATTCCAGTCAGAGCAGAAGATGGTAAAATTAGGAATGTAAGAAAATATAAACCCAATAGTAATTCCAGTGAAAGTAAACTAATTAGTTATGGGAAAGGATATGGTAGTGCAAGATTATATCCATATGAAAATTTAGTTTATGATAAAGTTTTATTGGTAGAAGGTGAAATGGATGCAATTTTGGCTAATCAATTAGATTATAAAGCTATAACTGTTACTGGAGGGGCTGGAACTTGGAAAACTAAATGGAATGAATTATTTGAGGATAAGGTAGTCTATATAACTTATGATATAGATGATGCTGGTCAAACTGGAGCAGAAAAGGTAGCAAGGCTATTACTACCAAAAGCACAAGAAGTTAAAATAGTAAATCTACCAATCAACAAACCAAAAAATGGAGATATAACTGATTATTTTGTAAGATTTGGACACACTAGAGAAGAACTTGATAGTATTATAGAAAATACTGAACCATTTAGTGTTGATGAAATAAATGAAATTCCTTCTGATGATAAAATTTATGATGTTCATTTATCTAATGCTAGCAAAAGCAAATATTATTTTAAAAAGGTAAGAATGAATACTGTAATTGCTGGAAAAGATTTAGCACCATATATCATTCCCAGAAAGGTAAAAACAACTTGCACTATGGATGCTGGTAAAAAATGCAATTTTTGCCCTATGAGATTAAGTAGTGGTGAGAAAGAATATATTTTTGATTCAAATGATGCTGGAATTTTAGAATTAATTATGTGTTCAAAAACTCAGCAAAAAGGGATTTTAAGAGAAAGATTGGGAATACCAAAAGGTTGCTACTCTCACAATATAACAGTAATAGATGCTCAAAATGTAGAAGAAGTAATGATGATGCCTGAACTTGACTTTAGTTCAGAAGAAAGAGAGTATGTTATAAGGAGGGGCTTTTATGTAGGGCATGGTTTAAAACCAAATACTTCTTATGAAGTAACAGGAGTAACAGTTCCAGAACCATGGAAACAATACACTACTCACCTTATAAATGAGGCAGAGCCTTCTCAAGATAATATAAGTAATTTTAAAATGACTGAAGAAAAGAAAGAAAAACTTAAGATTTTTCAACCTTCTAAAGAACAAACAGTAGAAGATAAATTTGATGAAATAGCTACTGATTTAACTCACAATGTAACTCATATTTATGGTAGAGAAGATTTAATCAAAACAGTTGATTTAGTCTACCATTCAGTGTTAGCTTTTGATTTTCAAAATCAGAGGATTAATAGAGGTTGGGTAGAAGCATTGATTTTAGGTGATACTAGAACTGGAAAATCAGAAACTGCACATCAAATAATGAGGCATTATAAATTAGGAGAATTAGTTACAGGTGAGAATACTAGTTTTGCAGGTCTTATAGGAGGTATGCAGCAAACTCAAAATAGATGGTCTATTACTTGGGGTAAAATTCCTTTGAATGATAGAAGATTAGTAGTATTAGATGAAGCAAGTGGATTAAGTGAAGAAGACATTGGTTATATGTCTGGAGTTAGAAGTTCAGGTGTAGCTGAAATTACTAAAATCCAAACAGAAAAGACCCATGCTAGAACTAGATTGTTATGGATTTCTAATAGTAGAGATGGTAGAAGTCTTAAGGAATATGGATATGGAATTTGGGCTATTAAAAAATTAATAGATAAGAGTGAGGATATAGCTAGATTTGAATTTGCTGTAGCTTGTGCTAGTGAAGATGTTCCTATGTGTGAAATAAATAAGAAGATGGAATTGCATGGTAAAGTTAAACATCAATACACTTTTGATTTGTCTAAAGATTTAATTCTATGGTCTTGGAGTAGAACTCCAGAACAAATAAAATTTACAGATGATGCTATTGATAGAATATTAGAATTAGCTACTAAGATGGGAAAACAATATAGCTCTAAAATTCCATTGGTAGAAGGTGCTAACCAAAGAATTAAACTTGCTAGATTAGCTATATCAGCAGCAGCAAGAACTTTCTCAACAGATAAAACTGGTGAAAAAATAATAGTCAAAGAAGGGCATGCTCAGTTTGCTCATGATTTTATAGATAGACAATATAAGAAATCAAAGATGGGCTATTGGGATTATTCTGAGCAACAAAATGAGGCAGAAAAAACTGCTATAAATAAAAAAGATGATGTACTTCTCTATCTTAATAATAATACTGATTTAGGTGATTTATTTTTACAATATGATTATATAAGGAAATCAGATATTGAATATATAGCAGACATGGAAAAAGACCAAGTTAAAAATACAATTAAATTCCTTTCTAAAAATAGAATGGTAAGAAAAGTTAGTAGAGGGTTTAAGAAAACTCCAGCTTTTAGCAAAATTCTAAAAAATTGGAAGGGAAATAGAAGAGAAAAGAGAAAGAAAGAAGAAGAAGGTGATGCTACTAATGAAGAATAAAATAGCTATATTAGGAAATGGAATATCTGGTACACTTGCTGCTAAGGCTTTAAAGGATAGTGGTAATGAAGAATTTGATATAATAAGTAAAGATAGTAATATCCCAAAAGTCAGAGGATTTTTCTTGTTACATGATAGTTGTAACTTTGATGGGATTGAAAAAGTAAGTTTTAAAGTTGAACAACTTGGTAGAGAAGAAGTTTATAAAAAGAAGTTGTCTTATAATGGTGAGGTTTCATCATCTTGGAAAAATGGTCTTGAAAGTTATTTTATGGTAGGATATAATCCTTATCCTTCCATAGTTCAAGAATGGCACAGCAATAGACATAGGATAGTAGAATATGAATTAGTTCCAGAAGATTTTGATTTGTTATTCTATGATTATGATTGGGTGATAAGTACAATACCACCTAATAATCTATTTAAAAGTGCTGAATTAAAATATTCTAAAATATGGATTAAAGACAAACCTGCTGATGATAATGGTTATTATGCTAAGTATTTTGGAACTGATGATACAGATAAAATTAGAGAAAGTCAACTTTGGGGTAGAAAATCAATTGAATATTCTATTGAAAAAGAAGGTTCAGCAATATGTATAAAACCTATTAAGGCTAAAAATTTACCAAAAGATGATAGGTTAACTTTAGCTGGTAGAAAAGGCAAATGGAATAAGAATATTTTAGCTCACCAAGTTTACTACCAAATATTAGATGAGATTAATTTAAGAAATTTGTAAATAAAAGAAGGATTTTAATGAGTTATCTATAATATAGTATATAGAGGGTAGCAAAAATTTATAGTTAGGAGGTGATTAAGTGGAATTGGAAGAATTAGAAAAAATTTGGAAAGACCAAAAAGAGTTTAATAAAAACTTTATAGATTATGAAAATATGATAGAAAAAGAAAAGGTAGAACAATTAAAAGAATATTCTTTAATGTTGATAGATGAAGTGATGGAGTTGGTGCGAGAAACTAATTGGAAAGCACACAGAAAAGACAATAGCTATATGATTAATAGTAATGTAAAAGAAGAACTGATAGATATTTTCAAGTATTGGTTGTCTATAGGTTTGATTTGGGATTTGGATGTTGAAAGTTTTATAGAGGAATATCACAGAAAATCATCAGTAGTAAAACAGCGTTACAAGCAAGAAAAACAATTAGATTTCAAATCAAATAAAATAGTTGGAGTGGATATTGATGGTGTGTTAGCTGATTACCCTGGTTGTTTTATCAAATATATAAATCAAAAAGTAGGAACTAATTTTAAAGTAGAAAATCTAACACAATATAATGTATATGAGGCAATAAAAGACATTCCTACTAAGATTATGAAAGAATTAAAACATGAATTTAGGAAATCTGGAGGACTAAAAAATGTAGGTGTTTTCTCTGGAGCAAAGGTATTCCTTAAAACCTTAAGGAATAAAGATTATAAAATAGTTCTATTATCTGCCAGGCCATATAAGAAGTATAGAAGGATTTTTGCTGATACTCAAGAATGGCTTAGTGAAAATGAATTAGTCCATGATGCTATCCTTTGGGATGAGGATAAGATGGATAGACTGATTAGAGAATTTGGTGAAGATAATGTAGAGTTCTTTATTGAAGATAATTTAGAAAATGCTAATAGCATATCTAAAACTACTAATGTATATTTGATTGATAAAAGTTATAATAAAGGGAAAATTAATAAAAATGTAATCAGGGTAAATAGTTTAAAGGAGGTTTTAGTAATTGAAGAAAAAAAGAGCTAATTAAAAAATTAGATAAATTTGATGATGAAGATGAGATTTATTTATTTCACACATTCCACAAGTTAGTTGTCACAAATTTGATATAACTAAAAGTGACAAGGTTACTATATTAAAACTACAAGGAGGTTGCCATGATTTTATCCAATAAACAAACTAGAAGTTTAGAGGCAAAGATTTGTGCTTATTCTAAAATGTTAGGTAAAAGTGAAGAAGAAATTGCTGACTTTTTAGGATATAGTCGTATGACTATTAAAAGAAGAATTGATTCATTGAAAGATAAAGCTCCAGAATTGTATTTAGCATTAAGAGATAGGGGGTATTAGTTTGGACTATGTAAACATTCATGTGCATAGTGAGTTCAGTCTCCTTGATGGCATGATTTCTCCAGAAGAAATAATAAACTATGCTAAAGAGAACAACCAAAAGGCAATAGCTATAACTGACCATGGGAAAATGGGAGGATTTTTTAAACTATTAAAACATGGTAAAGAACAAGGTGTAAAACCATTAATTGGAGTAGAAGTCTATATGGTTAAGGATATAAATTTTCAGCAAAATAGAAAAAAAGGTGAAAAGGAACAAAGATACCATTTAACTCTAATAGCTAAGAATAAAAAGGGAATGCAAGACTTATTCCAATTAACTTCTAAATCACACACAGAAGGATTCTATTATAGACCCAGAGTTAATAAGGAAATGATAGATGAATTTAGTGATAATCTTATAGTAATGACAGGTTGCATAGCAGGTGTTATTCCTCAATTATTAATTAATGGAAAGTATAAATTAGCTAAAAAACAAGCTATTGAATTTAACAATAATTATAAAGACTTCTATATGGAAATGCAACCTAATAGCTTAGATGAACAAAAAGAAGTTAATAGAGGTCTTGTGAAATTACACAATGATACAGATATTCCTTTAGTAGCTACTACTGATGCTCACTATTTAAAAGAACAGCAAGAAAGCCACAAAGTTCTACTTGGTATAAATAGTGGTGGAAATATGTGGGAATTTGATGATGATACTTTTCATTTAATGACTGGCAATGAAATATTTAAACTGTTTAAGAAAAATCACCCATTTCTATCAGATAAAATAATAAGAGGTGCTATAAAAAATACAATAGGAATAGCAGATAAATGTGATTGGTTAGAAAATGAAAGAATGGGTGATACTTTACCTAATCCTTACCCAGAACTTGAAGATAAAGAAGAAGAATATGAATTTTTAGAAGAATTGTGTGAAAAGGGTTGGGAAGAAAAGAATATGCTTGATAAGAAAAATCTACCAGAATATCAAGAAAGGTTAGGAAGAGAACTAAAACAAATTAAAGAATTGGGCTTTGTTAGATACTTCCTTTTAGTCAATGATTTATATGAGAATTTCGTAAAACCAAATGACCTAATGTATGGAACTGGTAGAGGTAGTTCAGCTGGCAGTTTAGTTTGTTGTTTATTAGATATAACTACACCAGACCCAATTAAGTATGGATTAATGTTTGAAAGATTTATCTCACCTAATAGAATTCATGAGCCTGATGTTGATATGGATTTTGAGGATAAAAGAAGGGGTGAAGTTAAAGAATACTTTATTGAAAAGTATGGTAGAGAATATGTAGCTGATATTGGAACTTATGGAACTATGAAAGGTAAACAGGTTTTGAGAGATGTTAGCAGGGTTTATGGTATTCCTAAAAATGAAGTAGATAAGATTAGTAATTTCATTATCCAAAGAAGTGGTGGTGATGCTAGAGCCAGTAATACCATAGAAGATACATTTCAAGAGTTTGATGAGTGTAAAAAATTTGATAAAAGATATCCAAAAGTATTAAAACATGCTAAAAATTTAGAAAGTAGAGTAAGACATGCTGGAACTCATGCTGCTGGAGTTATTATTTCTAATGTTAAACTAATAGAACACACTCCTTTAGAGGTAAGGGGAGGACAAAATGGGAATATAACTACTGCTTTGGATTGGAGAGAAACTGATAAGCAGGGTTTTCTAAAGATGGATGTGTTAGGGCTTAGAACTCTATCTGTAATAAAAGATACAATAGACCAATTAGAACTGACAAAAGAAGATTATGAAAAATATGATATTGATTTAGAATTTCCAAAAGATAAGGAAAAAGTTCCTATGAAAAGAAAGCACTTAGTTCATGTAAATTATAATGACAAAAGAGTTTTAGATGAATTTAGAGCTGGAGATACAGAAGGTGTATTTCAATTTAACTCTGTAGGTATGTCTGATATTTTAAAAGAAATGAAGGTTGAAGGATTTGAGGATTTAGTGTCTTTAAATTCACTTTATAGACCTGGAGGAATGCGTTGTATCACTGGGGATACAAAGGTTCAGAAAGGGAAAAATGGAAATGTAATCTATAAAAAAATAAAAGATGTTTATGATGATTGGAAGAGTGCTAATGATTTAGGCAAAAGTATGAAAAAAGTTGCATCTTTAAACCTTGAAACTGGTAGATTAGAAAACACTAGATTGCTAAATATTGAATATTCAGGAAAGAAAGAAGTTTATAGCTTAAAGTGCCTTCACTATGATGGTGTTATTAAGGCATCTGAAAATCATAAGTTCCTTTGTTGCAATAAAAATAATAAATATGAGTGGAAGAAAATGAAGGACATTAAACCTGGAGAATATGTAGCAGTAAAGGCTTGGGAAAACTTGTGTTTTGTTTGTCCTAATCACTATAGAAAAATTGAATTTGTTAAAGTTAGAGAAAAATTTTATGAAGGGGTTGAGGACACTTATGATATGGAAGTAGCTAAAAATCATAACTTCTTAGCAGGAGGCTTCATTGTTCACAATAGTGGCATAACTAGAGATTATATAGAAAGAAAAAATGGTGAACAAAAAATTGAAAAAGTCAATCCTATCTATGATAAAATAACTGAAGATACACAAGGACTTATAGTTTTTCAAGAGCAAGTTATGAAAATTTTTTCTGATATGGCTAATAGAAATGCTATTGAGGTTCATAGAATGAGAGAAAAGGTAGCTAAATCTCATGGACTGCAATCTATGCAAGATGAAAAAAAAGGTTTTATTGAAGGTTGCAAAGAAAATGATATTGGTGAAGAATTTGCTGAAGAATTATTCCAAAAGATAGCTCACTTTGGTTCATATGCTTTTAATAAATCTCACGCCATAGTTTACACCCAAATAGCTTATTGGACACAATGGTTGAAGACATTTTATCCATTAGAGTTTTATGTATCAAGTTTAAATAATGAAAATAATGATGATAAAGTCAGAAGGCTACTTGGTGCACTTGAAAAGAAAGGCTACAAGTTATTATTGCCTCACATTAATAAATCAAAAGAAGGTTTTACAGTAGAAAAATGGAATGGAGAAAAGGCTATGAGGTTTGGCTTAAGATACACTAAGGGTATTGGAAAAACTACTGCCAGTGAAATAGTCAAACACCAACCATATGAAAATGAAGAAGATGTCAAGACTAGAAAAGGAATAAAGAGGAGAACTTTTCATAAAGGGATTAGAAGACTTTTAAAAGAAGTTGATGCTTGGAAAGATGATGATGAATATACTCAAGAGGAACTTGAAGGTTTAAGAGAGTTTTTAGCAGCAGAAGAATTGTTACCACTTCCAGTATTAGGCAAAAATATTAAAAAGGCTAGAAATTTAGCCAAGCATTATAATGTAAATTTGACTGATGTTAATGATTTAGATTTTAGCCATAATGATTTTGTTTATCTTTGTGGAGTATTTAATGGTGTTAATTATGCTAGAGTTGGAGATTTTGGGCCACCTTCTAAATATAGTAAATGGGAAGTTGGAGATAGATATGCAATGATGGATTTGCAAGATGGAACAGCCCATATGAGAGTTAAATTCAACCCTAAGAAATACCAGGAATATAAGGATGATTTGAGAATAGGTCAAAAGGTATTGATTCACAGTAGAATACTGAAAGATATTAAAATGGTATTTATTGATTTCATGGTAGTATTGAGTGAAGAAAAAATAAAAGAACACCAAGAAAAATATGGAGAGGATGATTAAAGTGAAATTACAAATTGACCAAGTAGCTATTTATGTAGGTGATAGAAATAAGGCTGTTGAAGATTTTAGTAAAACATTTTCACTGAATGAATGGGTTGAAGATGAAGTAGAAAGTGATGTTTTTAATTATAATTTGGCATTTAATTATTCCCTTTTAGAAGGTGGAATTGAATTTGAATTGATTGAAAATGTAGAAGGAACAAGCTACCATAATGAATTAGAACCACCTTGCATTTCACATTTTGGGATTCATGTTGATGATTTAGAAAAGGCAATTGAATATTTTAAGATTAATGGATTTGAAGAAATGCAAACTGTTACTACTCAAAATCATAGTGGAACTGATAATAGATATAAATATACTTTTATAGACACAAGAGGATTACTGGGTTGTCCATTAAAGTTAATTAAAAGGATTGATGTATAATGGAAATCAAAGATGGCAAGGTTATTTTAGACATTAAAGCTGATGAAATGGGATACCCAAAAGTCTTAGAAGAATACTTGGAAGTTGTTGAAGAAAAAACTAATATGATGATTGAGAAAGTCAATAAATATGGCAACCAAAGGTATATAATAGAAAATTGGGAATATGATAGTAAAATGATTTATTCAGATATTCAGAGAAAATTCATCAGGCTTAAAAATATTACCTGGAAATTTGAAGATTTAGAAGATAGTAATGAAAAATTGATGGAGGATTTAAGAGAAACCTATGGTGACACTTTAAATTATTGTGTTTTGGCTATTCAAATAATTGACAAATACTTGAAAGAGGTGAAATAATGGATAAAAAGATTGTAATAACTGGAGCAAGTAGTGGATTAGGGTTGGAATATGCTAGAGAATTAATCAAGGCAGGTAATGAAGTTTACAATGTAGATATTCAAAAACCAAAAGAAAAATTAGACTACACTTTTTACAAAGTAGATGTAAGAAATTATGAGGCAATTCAAGAATTGGCAACTGAAATTGGAGAGATTGACATATTAATTAATAATGCAGGAATTAATCACCTTGACTATCTGGAAAATTTAGAAGAAAGTGATATGAGGAAGGTTATTGAAACCAATGTAATGGGATATTATAATGTAACAAAGGCATTTCTACCTTCTTTACAGAGAACAAAAGGAACAATAGTCAATACAGTTTCAAGGTCAGCCACAACACCAATGACAGCCAGTTTACCATACAATGCTAGTAAAGGTGCACAACTAATTATGACTGAACAAATGGCCAGAGAATTGACAAAAAAAAATGGGATAACAGTATTTAGTATTAGTCCTAATAGATTAAAAGGAACTGGAATGACAAAATATATTGATGAAACAGTTCCTAAAGTAAGAGATTGGACTAAGGAATATGCTGAGAAATATCAAAAGAAGAATGCTTTGGTGAAAGAAGAAACTGACCCAAATATTATAGCTAAAAGATTGGTAGATTTATTGAAAGATAAACACAACTTTTTAAGTGGTTGTGATTTACACTTTGGAATATAAAGGAGGTAATATTTTGGACAAATTGTATGTCATCTATTGTAAAGATAAGAAATTAAAAACAAATTCTAATGGTTATAATACTAAAAGAGGTACAAAGGCTGCATTGACTATGCTAGTTAAAAAGGACTGCCCAGAGGATTGGGAAGAAGAAAGAGAAAAATATTCAATTAAGGAATTCATATCAAAAGAAGAATTAACATTTAAAAATGTCTTTAAAAAGATTTTTAGGAGGGAATTATAATGGGTTTATATGGACAAAAAGAATGTATGTATAATGAAAAACATCCTAATCCATACTACTTGACTAAGTGTAATAATCCAAAGGTAGAAAAGGGTATAGTTAAGGGTGAATTTTGTAATAATTGCAAAAAGGTTGTGCTACCAGAATATGGTAAAGGTGATTTATTAGAAAACTTGGTAGCTTGTCTGGAAGGTAAAAAAAGAGAAATGGTAAAAGATTATACACTAAAAGTTTTGAAAGGGGTGATATAAGTGAAAGTAACATTAATAAGTTGGCCAAATAATCCATTAAAGGCAATTCATTGTGCTGTTGAAAATATGAATGGAAATATGATACATGACATGAATAGTATAACTAAAGATGAGGCATTAGTTACACTAAAAGAATTAAAGAAAACTAAGTTAAATGGGGCATTGGAATTTGGCGGAGATTATATATTCCAGATAGAAGGTGTTCCAAGAGCCTTCACTCATCAGATAGTAAGGAATAGAGTTGGTGCCAGTTATTCTCAAGAAAGCATGAGGTTTGCTGCTAAAACTGGGGAAAACTTCAGTTATTCTACTGGTAGTTCTGTTAATGATGAAGAACAGAAAAGGGCTTTTGAGAGGGCTATGAAAGATGCCCAATTTAATTATGAGAATTTATTAAATATGGGTGTGGAAAACCAAGATGCAAGAGGGGCTTTGCCTATTAATACCAATACAAAAATTGGTGTTAGATTTAATCTCATGACTTTAGTTAAAATAGCAGAGGTCAGGTTATGTCACCAGTCCCAAGGACACTGGAGAGAAGTAGTGGAAGAAATGAAAAGAGAAATTGGTGAGAAAGTAAATCCAGAGATAGCAAGTTTATTAGTTAAAATTTGTGATAGAACTGGGAAGTGTGAATTCAAATCATTATTTGATAGGGAATGTTTTATTGAAAAGCAATTGGTTAAAGATGTTTGTGACAATTGTGGAGAAAAGGATATTTGTTTAGTTAAAGCAGAAGGGGACTATTGTAATGCCATTCAAAAATTCATGCTGAAGGAGGAGTAAAAATGGATAAGCCAAGAGTTGAATTAGTAAAAAAGAAATGGGTAGATGATTTTCTTGATGATATAGTCAAGGTTGGTAATAGATTAATTATAGCTGGAGCTTATGATGATAAGGTTGATAAAGCTGTCAGAGAATTTATACAGGAATTGAGTTCTGAATTTTATGAAATAAACATTAGCTATAATGCAGAGATACAGAGGAGGGAATTTAATGATTAATTTAGATATTGATGGGGAATATGGATTGCAAAGTGACCAAATGCAAATTATACTAGGTAAACACTCCACAAGAGAAAGGGATGGAGAACAAGTCCACACACTTAAGGATAAGTCTTATCACAAAAGCATTAAATCAGCACTAACAACTTATGCAGGAAAAAAGTTAAAAGATGGTGGAGAAATAACTGATTTTGAAGAATTAGTAAAAGTTCAAACCATAACTAATGAAATATTAGAAGGGATAGAAAGTGAGCTGAAAAAGGCTAATGAGCAATTTCTTAAAGAAAAGTAAAAATAAAAACTTTTTAGCTCTTGACCCAGGCAAGACTATTGGTTTTGCTTGGTTTGAGCTTAGTGAAAATAAGATAATTAATGTTTATGCTGACCAAATGTTCTGGATAAATTTCTTATATGATTTTGCTGAGATTTCTGAAAAGAAAGATTTTGAGTTGTTAATGGAGAATTATACAATCAGGAGTAATACTATTGCTGCTAACTTGAATAAGGAACTTCTGACTGCTAAGGTTATTGGTATCATTGAATGGTATTGCAGGTTTAATGATATAGATTATCAATTCCAACCAGCAGGAATAGGCAATGCCTTCTTTACTAAGGAAAGATTGAAGGATATGGATTTATGGGTAGTTGGTAAAAATCACGCTAGAGATGCAACTAGGCATGGATTATGGCATTTAACTTTTGGTAGAGAAGAGGAGGTAAGCTATGAGTAATGGTAGTAATGTAGATAAAAAGGAAGAATTAAAACAAAGATGGAAGGTTATGAAGTATGATATTGATAAATTTGTTAAGACTTTAGACAAACCAGATAGTCTTTATGGCCACAAAGTTTACCATGATTATGAAATAAGGCTTGGAAAATTTATGAAAAGATTTAAGAAGGTTAATAAAGGAACTAAGGAATTTTTAAAAGAAATGGAAATGAAGAATAAAAAATAAGTAAATATTTACTATAAAACAAATTAATAATAGAGGGGATTGGATAATGATGGATAAAGAAGAAAGAGAAGTACACGAACGACTTGCTAAAAAAATGAATAATTATAAAGAAATTTTAAAAGAGAAAGGTATTGAAGATGATTTAGCTAAGAAAATGGTAAGAGATTACCACAAATCATTGATGCAATCTATTATGGCTAAACAACAGATGGAAGAATTTGAAAAGGGTTTTCAATCTGCCTTTCAAGGTGATAGTATGCATGAAATGGATTTGAGTGATTTAGATGCTTAATAAGGGTAAATTGAATTTATGTTTAAATTGGATTAGAGATGATAAAATAATGGAATGGACTAAGGATTGGTTGCAAGACCAAACACCAGATTATTTTTGGGAAATTCCAGCTAGTTCTACTGGAAAATATCATCCAAATTATACTACTAAAAAAGGAGGGTTAGTTCTTCATACTAAAGCTGTTTTCCAGATAGCTTTAGACCAATTGGATAATAAAGTTTGGAGTTTTGATAAGAAAGAAAGAGACATAATACTTTCAGCAATTTTATTACACGATACAAGAAAATTAGGCATACCAAAAGAAAAGTATACAGTTTCAAATCATGCAGTATTAGTAGCTGATGCTATTAGAAAAGAGTGTAAGTCAGGAAGTGTTAGAGCTAGAATTGCTGATGCAATTTCTACTCATATGGGGCAATGGAATAAAGACTTTAAAACTGATGAAACAATTGCACCACTACCTTCTACTGAATTACAGTTCTTTGTTCACCTTTGTGATTATTTAGCAAGCAGAAAATATATGGAAATTAATTGGGAAAGGGTGAAAGTTTAATAAATGGAAATTGTAAAAAGAGATGGTAAAAAAGTTGATTATAAGAAGGAGAAAATATTCATAGCAATTGAGAAGGTCTTTAATGAGGTAAATGGGAATGGGTATTATGGTGATATGGTAAGTGAGTTAACAGATAAAGTAGAGGTTAAAATAAAGAATTTAGATATGCCACATGTGGAAGAAATTCAAGATGTAGTAGAGGATGTATTAATTGAAGAAGGGTATAAAAATCTTGCTAAGGCTTATATAAAATATAGAGAAGAACATGCTCAAAAGAGAAAAGAATGGTTAAAAAGTGAATTAGCACTTTCTATTTGGATGAGAAAATACCAGTTTGAAAGTGAATCATTTGAAGTATTTTTTAACAGGGTAGCAAAGGGCAATGAGAAAATTAAAAGCCTGATTAAGAGCAAGAAGTTTATGTATGCAGGCAGAATATTAGCTAATAGAGGGCTTAAAGAACATGGAATTAATGTCACTTATTCTAATTGTTATGTAACTTCTCCACCAGAAGATGATTTAGAAAGTATTAATAATAGTGCTTACAGTTTAGAAAGAACATTCAGCTATGGTGGTGGCTCAGGATTGGACATTAGTAAGCTAAGACCAAGAGGTGCTAAAGTTAATAATGCAGCTAAAACTACCAGTGGTGCTGTTAGTTTTATTGATAAATTTGACATTTCTAGTAAGATAATTGGACAGAAAGGCAGAAGGGCTGCACTAATGATTTCACTAAGTTGTGAACATCCTGATGTAGAAGAATTCATTGAGAAAAAATTAGATTTAAATGCAGTTAATAAAGCTAATATTAGTGTAAGATTAACAAACAAATTTTTAAAAGCAGCAGAAAAAGAGGAACCACTACCCATAGAATTTAAGGTAAAAGATACAAGTGAAATAATCACTAAAAAACTAGATGCAGATAAATTGCTAAATAAATTAGCTTATGGCAATTGGTACTCTGGTGAACCTGGTGCTTTATTTTGGGATAGAATTGAAGATTACAATTTATTAAATGAACATCCAGATTTTGAATATGCTGGCACTAATCCTTGTGGAGAGGAGCCGTTGCCAGCAGGTGGAAGTTGTTTATTGGGGGCAATTAATTTATCAGAGTTTGTAGAAAATAAATTTACAGAAAATGCTAAATTCAACTATAATGAGTTTATCAATACAGTAGAAATAGCTGTGGAAGGGCTTAATGAAGTTCTGGATGAAGGGTTGCCACTACACCCATTAAAAGAACAAAGAGATAGTGTAGAAAAATGGAGACAGATTGGCTTAGGTATAATGGGTTTAGGCAGTATGTTTATTAAGTTAGGTGTAAAATATGGAAGTCAAGAGTCAATAAAATTGATAGAGAGAATTGGAATAGAAATGTCT
>Ga0306906_1000183_pt1 | contig 30596 bp, 40 predicted proteins | sample AntRauTorcE11897_FD_190405 | JGI IMG/M metagenome (GOLD analysis project Ga0306906, IMG submission 190405) | Saline lake microbial communities from Rauer Islands, Antarctica - Metagenome Torckler E11 #897 (v2) (version 2) | ecosystem: Environmental > Aquatic > Non-marine Saline and Alkaline >...
TGCTAATTGGCTCTCTTTTATCTGTGATGTATTTAATCTTAATCTATATGACATTCAAGACTTTTAATTTGTTTTATTTATTCATATTTTATTCTTTTGTAAAAGGTTGATCTGTGATTAGCTGCCCTTGTTCTCCAATCAGTATTACCCACTGCTGTATCAATAGCAGCTACTAATTCTCCATCAGTATCAATGGTCTTGATAAAAGTTACAATCTCTTGTAATGTATCGTAGTCTACATCATCACTAGCTAGTGTTTGAGATAATGAATAAATGGCACTAGCTAGTGTTTGAAATAATGAATAAACGGCATCAGCTCCTGCTACTTTAGTTGCATCAGCAGGGTCGGTGGAGAAGTTATTAATTATATCTTCAGCAACTAGTGAAGAGTCAGGTATTTCTAATTGTTTTATTGGTATAGTTTTTCTAAGCTTTGCCATTGTGTTTATTTACTGTCTTTGTTAAGTATTATTTATCATTCTATACTTAAATTATTATTTCTCATTTTTAAAATATTGGCTTTGATTAATTCGTAAACATTACCAGCTATTTTATCAATACCATTAATTAACCCTATGTTTTGCCACATAACACGCTCGGAAATGTAATCTACTCCTTCTGTCAAATTAGGTAGTAATTTACCTGTTTGTGGGTCAGTAATCTCAATAGGCTTACCTGTCAAAGTAACAAATCTCTCTCTAGTGCTTCTACTAAATTCAAAGTCTTGATACATTGCTCTAAGTCTGCTCTTTTCAGTATCAGGAACTTCTAAGGCACTAATATGCTCTAGTGTAGGTTCTCCAATAACACCATTATCATTTTCATAATAATGACATTTAATCTTTTGTAGCATCTCTAAATCTTCATCAATGACTACTTTACTATGTTTAGCTACTACAAACTTACCACTTGTAGCATCTAATATTTCTGGTAATTTTAATTCGTTCATACTAATATATTTTTAATTTCTGTTACTTTATTTCTTCTTGATGCTCCCATAGTAAAGTATGAAAATGTAGCATCACTAAACAATTGCGGCGTACCTTCATCATTTCTACACAATAAATACATATTATAACTAGGTATGTACTTAGAATTATGATTAATTTCTCTAGTAACATCGCTAGTGTAAGCAACATTCTCACTTGTATTTCTATCCATAATACTAATCCCTAAAGATGAATAATTTGCTTTTCTTGTAAACTCTCCATTATTAGAATATACTAAAGTCGTTCCATCTATTCTCTTATCCAATAAGGTGATTTGGCTTTGATTAGGAGTTTGTTGAAATATTCCATATTTCATCATAGCTGAAGTATTTAAAGAACCTGTAGTGTGTTGATATAATGTTATAGCATTATCATTAAGAGTGAACTTAACTCCATCTATATTAGGATTGTATTTTGTGTCTATATAAGCATTTGTTTTATTACCTGCTATTCCTTGATTAGAATATCCTACAGCTCCAAAATCATCTGCCAATATTAATCTTTTCCAATCAATTAGTCTAAAGCTATTATCTGAATAATCTCCTTTAAACTTGAAAAATACATCATCCAAATTCCATAATCCTTCTGCTTTATAATCTATTAATAACTGATTATCTATATTTTGTTGTGTCTGATTAGGCAAGGTTATTCCCTGACTAACTGCAAAGTCTAAAACTGCTTGATAGTCTGGGTCTACTCCTTGCCCTCTTATAGTCGCTGCAAATCTTCTCATTACCATGTGTTATTTTGTGATACTGTTACATCTACTCGCCAAGTACTGCCACTAATAAAAATAGGCGTTAAGTATATTTGATTGTCTACACTTACCACATAATCACCTGACAACTTATTTGCACTAGCTGGCATAGTAGGCTTAGTTCCTGAATTGTGTTTTAATACTTGTGTATTTCCCGAAATAGCATTAGTAAAATCAAACGTAATATTTCCTGTTTCTGCTGTTACATCTCCATAACTAGCAGGTCTATCGAACGCTATTACTGTGCCTGTTCTTTGTACTAGAGCTTGTTGTACTCTTACATTTGCATCTGATTCAGCCTTAGTATAATAATCAGTAGTTAATCCTAAGTTTACATCATAAGCATAAGTAATAGAAACTTCATCTCCTGATGCTAGAGTATCAGTTAAAGTTAGGCTAGTTCCTGATACTGTGTAATCTACTTTAGAAAGCTGTACACCACTTAAATATACATTGAATACTAATTCAGCAGTATTAGTTAGAGTAAATATATTTGAACCAGCACTTACAAAGTCTTCTGTTAATATAGTTGTGGATTGGGTTAATTCTACTGCCTCTAATTTATTTTTATACGCGTTAGTAAAAGAATTGGTGTCTGGATTGCTTTCGTACTTTGTTTTAATTGTAGCAGCGGTCTCTGATGAGATCTCTAGCCCTGCTAATTTATCTTTTTCAGGTTGAGTATAATGTTTGTTGGTTCCACCTTCATTAAAATCATCTAATGTTTTTGAGGATAGATCGTTATTAAAATCTGCGCTGGTATATCCTTCCGGAAGATCTGTTACTGCGCTGGCCGGTATCTTCTTACCCTCTTTAGGTATGATATGTGTAGTAGGGTTAATAGAATCGTCTTCCCAATTACTTTTCTGGGCCCCTTCTTCTATTCCTGATAATTTAGTTTCATCAGCATCTGTAAAAGCGTTTGTATTTGAATTGGATTCATACTTAGACTTAATCTCTTCTACAGAATCACCATATACGTGAACAAATTCCCAAAATGCAGAACCTCCTTCGCCATTACCTCCTCTAAAAACGAAAACTTTGTTATCTCCATCAGTATCTGGCACTATTACTTTATCTCCATAACTCAATAAAAAGGAATTAATAGCATCTCCTCCCTGAAGGGTGTCTCTTTCAGCTATTGAGTTAAGTTCTCCAATAATACCTTCACCAACTAAATCCATATTGGATTCAGCTTGGGTTATCCTTTGAGATAGGGTATTGATTTCTGTATCTACTTCTTGCTTGATATAGTAGTTATCAGAGAAAATTTCTATTACTTGATCTACATAATTCTGCATACTCTCAGAAGTAGAGAAAGCTTCCTTTAGCTGACCGTAATTAAGTAAGTTTGCATCAGTCGCTGAAGTTAAATCCGCAGCCAGAATATTAGAATACAATATTACATCTAATAAAGGATTCAGAGTAGTGTATTCCGTACCATTTATTGTTTTAGATAAGGTGATTTGAGTAGAAGAGTGACCATGAGTAGGCATTATACCGTTTACAAAGTCCTTTATGACTTGTGGCTTTCCAGTTAAGTTTGCCCAGGTAGCTATATATTCTACCGCTCTGTTTAAGTGAGTAAATTTTCCTTGTGTATCATCATATATTACCCAATCATTATTATTAAGATTTTCTGTACTTCCTCCAAAAATAGAAGGGTCTGTTACCGTTTGTGTACTAGTAGTTTCAACTACATAAAAATCTCCGGCTTTATTTCCAGCATAAGCATCAGTAATTTGAATATTAGAGGCATCTAATAACCCCTTGAACTTTAATCCTCCGGGAAGGTCCCCTTGACCCGATACACTCCAAATAGTCCAATCTTGATCCAAAGTTCCATCAGTACCAGAGGGAGCAGATGTCAAATAATAGAATGCAGGTCTTCCTTCTCCATTGTTATCTGTCACAAAACAGGCAGAATAGTCTTTTAATAAGTATACTTTAGGAATAGCCAACATTTCGGCATGAGTTCTGACAACTTTTATCCCTCCGTGGAGGTCATTGTTTATACCCATAATAGTCTTATCTGCAGGATTGTTTTTAACAAAACCTGCTGTCATAGGAATTAAGCCTTTTGGATATTTATAGTTACTCATTCTACCTTATTTTATTTGTGATGAAGAAGCTCCTGCAGTAGCTCCATAACTGACATAAGCATTATAAATAATGCCATTCTTAGTCAATGTATATTTAGACAATGTTCCCCCTTCTCCCTCATTCATATTATAGGAATGATCTATGTTGGGAGCATTTACGTTTACTATATTGATAGCTGACTGATCTATCTCTACAGGAATTAGCACTATACTGTATTGAGAACCTACAGGATTGAATGATACTGTATGTTTTCTAGAATTAGAATGAATGGAATTTAGTCTTGTTATATCTCCAAATGAAGTAATAACTGGGGTGTCTACAGTGCCGTAATAGATCCTATGCGTATATACAATATTCAAGGTCTTGGTATTTATTGAATTTCCTTTAGAATCTTTTCCGCTAATAGTAATCTGCACATTTTTGATGTTGTTAAATGTTATAGGGGAACTGGAAGTTATTTTCTTTGAGGTAGTAGATACAGGATTACTGACTTCACCATCTCCACTCCAAACGCCTTCCGAAACAGATATGGATACTTCACTGATGTTTTCTTTATTAGAAATTAACCAATTAAGATTAATATCTCCTTGGATAGAAGTTCCCATATCAACTTTCCCTATCAAGCTACTAGAGCTACTAAAAGTAGTGAACTGAGGAGGTGTATACATTTGCTGACTGATCCATTCTACCTGCGATTTAGTTGGTATTTGAAGATTCTCTTTATCTAAATCTAGCAATAAATCATCTAGATTAGTTTTAATTTCACTTAAATCGATTTTGTGGTAAATACCATCTTCAGCTAAAAATTTTATAGCGCTAGGCAGATCAACACTAGGTTTATCTATTTTAGTCTCTAGCATAGCCGGAGATATAATGTAAGGGGTATTCTGGAATAACCTTCCACTCCCTATTTTTAACCCTAACTTTGTAGGTTCATTTTTAGTGCCTTCTATCACTACGATAGCCCAAATATCCTTTGGGATTATTTTATTGGTGCTGTTCCAGTCTGAAAGTGTAGCAGTAACGCCTTTAAATCTTTCTATCATTATCCGTTAGGTAAATCGTTTAAAGTAATTTCACCATCATTTAAATAGGATATCTCTCCATTTTTCAGGTACATAACACCTTCTCTATCTAAAGGAAGCTCTATATAGTTTCCCCCTCTCTTCACTATTTGTGGAGTGGCTTTAAATCTATTACTCCAATCACTAGGGCGAGAAGGTTTGTCAGCTAATTTATGAAGAGCAGTAAAATATTCTACTCTTTTGTAAAGGTTTTTTGTACCCCAGGTCTGGGTTTCAGAATTTACAGAGTTTAAGAAATTTCTCAAAACTGCAGATTCCATTATAAGATCATCCACATCGACTCCATGCTGTAGCTTTTCTGTAATTTCTTCTGCAAAATCACCAAGCTTTAATCGGGCTCTAATAGTAAATTCTGATAATTCTATTTCCGTATACATAATAAACCTATGATATCATTCTGGTGTAATAATATACAAAATAATGCTTTCATATGAAAGTAAAACTATTAGGTTTGTGAGTTAACAGTAAAGTTTTTTACTATTTCCACGTTTCCATCTATTATTATTTCTGCTTTTACTGCCACTCTAAATGATACATCAGTTCCTTCTTGATTAAGTATAAAGTTATTATATGCTTTCATATTGACTAGTGTACCTAGATTGATAATTGTACTAGAAGAAGCAGGATAATCATGGGTTTTGATATAGGCAGTTCCTATGTTAGACCTACCTGCCTCTCCATAGAAACTAACTTCACCATTAGTAGAACCATCTGGATTATAAAATTTAAACTCAAACACACCTCGATCTTCAGGGATATCTATAAAATAGTCTTCACAAATAACTTCATATCTTAAAGTAAAAGATTTACTAAGTCCGGGATCACTTGTAAAAGTAAAACCAAGACTAACATCTGCAATATTTCGGAAGTGATCATTAACGGAAATATTTGATATATCTTCAGATAGTGTTATATCCGGAAGGCATCCTATATCATACCTAACATTATCTACATAAACACTTGCTCCAGAGACAACTTGCCTCCAGCCAGAGCCGTCCCATATCTTTATCTCTTTATCACAAGCATCACACCATTGGTTGTTTGCCCAAACTTTATATCGGTTTCCGCCTCCGCCTACACCGTCAATATCTCTTACAATACCTCTCTCCATCTTCTATAACATTTATAATATCTAAAATATATTTATCACTGGTAAGATCGTGTTTTTATAAGAAAGTGCATATTTACTTTCTTATTACGGTTGTATCCACACATCTCCATTTTGAGGTGTAGAAGGAGCAGATGAAGAGTAAGTAACTTGGACGGTTCTCCCATCACTTCCAGCACTTCCAATAGGTCCTGTATCTCCTGTATCTCCTTTATCTCCTTTATCTCCTTTATCTCCTTTATCTCCTGTATCTCCTTTAGGTCCTTCTGCTAGTCTCCAAGGACTCCAACTATCTGAGCCAATGTAATACCCCCTTGACCAGCTAAGACCATCAGTATATCGCCTATATATTTGAACTACTCCAGATGCTTTATATACCTCTAAACTACCAGCAATACCAGAAGGAAAATTACTTCCGCTACTAGCTGTTGCACTTGCAGGAGTATAATAAAATCCTGGTGTTCTATAATCATTCAAGTTAGTTCCTGACGGAAGGATCTGAGAAATAACAGGCGATTCACTAGGAAGCAGACGGGGCTTTTCATAAATTTCAATTAATCCTCCAACGCTGGCATAGTTACTTCCATTCCCCTCATAAAAAGTCCACCCTCTGTCAGCAGCTTCCGTTATCACAGAATAATCTAAGCTCTTCCAACTTGAAGGAATTCTAGCCCATATTTGAACTGACTTATTACTCACTATTCTATAAAAATAACGAGCCTGAAGACTGCCACTGTCTTGTATAAGTCGAGTAAAATTAGCATTAGTACGAGATGTCCTAATTACCCCATTGTTCACATACCCATTAAAAGCTAAAATAGAATGAGTTGTCCCCATTCTTCCCGATATCGATAAAGTCAAAGCAATGTCTTCATATGCTCCAGTATTATTCCCTGTTTCAGCAATCAAAGCAAATTGCGCTCCATTGTCTACAGTATACCCTACGTTCCTAGTCAATATACCAGTTCCGGGAGGTCCATCTGCTCCCGTATCTCCATCAGCTGCTTTAGGGAATCTAATGATAACAGGCGCAGACCAGCTACCTATTCTAATTCCTGAATCTGTAAAATAACAGAAAGAAGATACAATATATTGACCATCCGTGGCACCAGTAGAAGTAGGGTACTTATTCCATCCACTTGTCCACCCATCTTCAGATGTAAAATTAGGGGTCCCCACAGCATCTGGATTAGTAGTAGCTTTATAAGCATAAACTGGTTTACTACCAGGGTCTCCAGTAGCACTGAAAGGAGATGACCATGATGAACCTGTATACACTTTATATTCTGAATTAGGCCCGTAGCTCCCTTCATTAGGTCCTACAAATATGTAAGTTCTCTTAGAAGACCATATTCTTCCTGAAGATGGAACAGTATTTTTCCATCCCGTTGGAGGTATAGCATCTCCTGTAGGAGTGGAAGGCTTAGTGGTAGCAGATCTGTAAACATTCACTTCCGTTATAGAATCTCCTTTATCTCCTTTTTCTCCTTTAAGTTTAAAAGGAGCCGACCATAAAGAATCCCCGAATTTTCTCCATACTGCCCAAATAGCATCTGTAGGATTTTTATACCAGGTGGTTGAATTAGAGTTTTTAGAAAAAGATTGTGTGCCATCCTTTACTTCTTGATAACTAATTGAACCTCCATATGGAGATCCCAGGCTTAGATATGGATCATTAACAGTATTATTGGCTGAACCTAGCCCCTTCACTCTGGCGTATAAAACTTGAAGTCCTTGGGCTTCTTCTAAATTAACTATCTCAACGTATCCAACTACTCCCCCAGAAGAAATGGTTATCCCTGTATTAAGGTCTGTCATAGACTTTTTAATATACAGTGTATTAGAAGAGTATACATTGTATATTCTTTCTCCATCTATCTCAATAATTGGAGTTGTCCAAGGACTTACCAAAGTATCGCCTTCATAATATTTTACAGAGAAAGTCAGCTCTTTGTTTGCTGTATCTTCTGAGTAGAATGACTTAGCCCCGTTAGGTACTATTTCAATCCTTCTAGGACTTAAAGGAGATGCGACATTGTTTAGCGTCATAGATTTTTTAAGTTCCACTGGTGCGCTTAAATCGCTAAACTCGATATCTACTATATTTGGGATGGTGTCCCCCGTCTCCCCTTTATGGAGAATATGTATATCTTTACTGTAATCAGTAACCCTAATGTAAGGATAATCATTGATACCAGTCGATAGATTCTCAGCTCTATAGTATTTTACTGCTCCATCCGCATTACTAAAAGTAGTTACAAGAACTAACGGATCTCCATTTATAGTAATCCCATTAGGAACAAAATCCATGGAAGATCTAGGAATTTCCTCACCCCCCCTAAATACTGATATAGAAGTTTTTGCTATTACATCATTTATACCATCTATAGTATGTGCAACCACTTTATTATCACTATCTACATTAAATATCTGAGATTCGTTGCTTAAAAGCATAGACCAGTTAGAAGCACCTGCTTTTGACTTTACTAATGAGTATTTGAATAGAACCGGACTACCACTTTCATCTACTAAATCATTAGACCCGTTCTCAACTATTTTAAACTCAATGACATCTTTATCATTGTCAGTAAGTTGAGTAACTCTAATTTTATTTCCGTTTATTGTTTGAGCTGTAACGCCAGCAGGAATATTAACTAGCTCTACAGTAAATTCTCCGGAGTTTACCCCAATCGGCTGAGGATCGCTTCCTTTATAGATGAAAACTGTAGTCGATTCATCTATTGTTCCTATAGGCTCTCCATCTTCAGTAGAAGGTACTAAATCATTAGGATCGAATACAGCTTGAAATCCACCCTCTCCTTCTTCTCCTTTTATAGCCAGGTTACCCCCTAACAAAGTAACTATGATACCTTCTTCTGATAGCGATCCTAAAGTGCTTGTAGTCTCAGTAACCTTAATATACAAAGGAGATAGGTTCTTTAAAGTAGCAAAATCTGCAGGCTTATAATCTATATCCGTCTCTGTCGATGCAAAGTTAGCATCGAATATAAAGGAAGACCCAACCTTAGAAGATACAACAGCATCGTTCTTATCTCTTAGTTCCCAACTAAAAGAAGGAGATTGAATATTATCGGAAGAAACATTAAAAACTTTTCTAGTAACTCCATCAAAATTTAATCCGTCTTCTGTCAAAGGTATAGCAAATTGCTCAGGCATTATTTTAATGTCCCGAGCAGCCAGCCCGTCTTTAGTCTTGACGATGCTTACAGTATCATATATTTCTACTCCTTTGGGAGTAGTAACCTGAAATTTATAGACATTTGAGGATACGTCAGGCTGGTCAAAGCCGTCTGCATTCCACACAACATTTCTATTAAGATCAGTATCATCAAGGTTTACCCAATATTGAGGTTCACTACTGCTCTCTATAACATTCCATTCTTGTGCAGTAGAGGTTTCTTTTAAAAGCTCATAATCATTTTCTTTATTCCACACATACCATTGTCCATCATCGTAGTTGACATTGGAAGCGAACGCTTTAATATTAATAGATGAACCTCCAATTATATCCGCTTTGGTAAGTACTTGCCCTTCAGCGGTAGACTTATAGAAGAATTGATTTCTTTCAGCTGATACAACAACTGATCTAACTACTCTATCTACTAGATCTCCAATAGTTTTTTCTGACTTGTAAGGAATCCACTCAAGACCTGTACCCTCAAAAGAATTATTTCCTGCTACATCTCGGTATATAGTCAATTCAAATATAGCAGATGAATTAACGGTGATATGATTTATGACGATATTTTTACCTCCACCAATAACTGTAAACCCATCTGGTATTGGGTTCTCTAGATCATCAACTAAAGTGGAAGGATCATCTGTATAGGTATTATTGGCCGTATCGTATACCTTACCAAAATTATTGAAAATAACAGTATCATCAGGAGCGCCTGCATTATATATTCTCTTCCATACAAATTTAATATTTTCGTTAGCTAAAGAAAAAACATCCTTCTGCTCTTTTAAAAGATTGGCGCTTAACGTGATTTCATTAAATTCTCTTGTTACTGTATCATCTTGACCATTTGCTGTATTTTCTACTTCTTTTATGAAGTTTTGCTTATCAGATGTGATAAAATCTGCTAAAGGGGTTCTGCCACTAAATAATGACAGACTCCAAGATCCTAGTAATTTAGTCCCATCAAATGATAGTACGTTAGTAGCTCTGTATACTTCATATCCTTCAGGTATGTCTGTAGGAACACCCTCGACCCAATTACTTCCTGTAATATCATCCTCAGGATTATTAGCTGCATTTATACCAGTAGGGGTATAGTTTCCCTTTGTTCTAACATTATGAATACGGTCATAATAATTAATAGGAAATGATTTGTAATAGTCTTTTACATATTGCCCTAACTCTGATCCAGTCTGCCTTACTTTCCATTCTTCTGAAGTAGAATCTCTATAAGCCATATAGTTATGAATGTCGTACTGGTAATCATCAGTCCACCCAATGTCTTCATATATCTGGTCAATGACATTCTGATCAGTTATTCCTTCAGAGATAATCGTCTCCCTTACTTTATTGATGTCACCTTTACCATCAACAGAAAATCTAACTAAATTTCCATCACCGATAGGGATTAAAACAGGATCGGACCATCCTGACCTAAGGTTTCCATAAATATCCTTGGTAGCTATAGTCATGTATAGCTTATTGATTGCTCTAATAAGCTCAGGATCTTCAGGATCAGCTACTGCTCCGAACTGTGCTTCATAAGCAGCTTGCTCTTCAGGAGTTAAATCACTCCACGCCCTTTTCTTTGGCTGTCGATCGTAGAAACTAAATATTCTCCCGTACATATCAAAGCTGGCGTACTTATTAGCCTCTCCCCTATAATAGGACAGAATAGAAATACCTGTGTTTTCTTGCTGAGGTTTTTCAAAAGCTCTTATAAACCTGTTTTCCTGAACGTATAACTCACTACTAGCATTTATTGGAATAGGTTTACTCCATACTCCATTTCCGCCTTCTTTAATTCTTTTCCATGTATGCTTAGGCTCTTGGACAGAAGACCAGGATCCTGAAGTAAACTCCCGTTCTTCGTTCCATTCAACTCCATCTGGGAAAGTATATCGATCAAAATTTTCAGTTTCATTAGGGTTCTCAAAAAAAGGAGGTATTCCCCCATTATAATCAGGAGCATATTCCACACTTGTAAGGTGAGGTAGTTCTGACCTAGACTCACTTTGTAGTTTCCAGTAGTTCCTGAAAGACCCTTCAACTCCAGCATCTAAATTCTTTAAGGGCCATGGCATTGTTTTGGGGTCTACCCACAATAAAGAGTAGGTTCTAATGATCTCATCCTTACATAATACTGAAGCAGTCATAGTAGGCTCCATGAGGTTAGCCGGCATGAATAAAAAATCATACATATCAGCAAATACCTTATGACCTCCTTTTAGCTCTGCTGAATGGGCGATAGCTCCTGCATTTTTACTATGAGATACTCTTACAGTAGATGGTAAAGGGATCCCAGGGTTATCTTGTTGATCAATTGTATAATTAAAAGACTGGCTGTTTCCAGACTCTTGTTTTAATTTTATTAATACAAAATTTAGCGTGTAAGGAAGCTCCCTTACAGATATAATTCTATTTGTTTTATCATGATTTACAATATATCCATCATAAATCTTACCAAGCTGATCTTCTAATTGTACAAATACCTCTTCTCCTGAAGTAGGAGTGTCATAAGTAATGTCTATAACTTCCCTCCCCCTAGGAGAAGTCGAATCTCTTTGAGCATCTAATATTTGAATCATCTATTTTCTAATTTGATATTTGTAAGTACCAGTACTAGTACCAGTACCGATATATATTTTATAATTTCTGCTATAGCTAGGATTTCCTGGATAACAATTTATCTCTAAATCTAAAACTATAGCTCCCATTTTCATCCCTTGTGCGAGTACTTCTATATTTCCGGTAGTGGCGATAACAAAATGAGTTGCAAAAGGGCCATGATCTACTGTTATCTCCGAAGGCAAAGATCCTAATGAATCACTAAATCCATTTAAATAATCTTCATCTCCATCTTGTTTATCAGAAGATCCCCAAAAATGCCTACTTCTTCTACTTATATTAGATATCAAAGATCCCCTCTGACCTGTGGTGTCTGCAAATATTCCCCCAGCGGCCATTACTTTATCATTAGGTCCAATAGCATTCTTATTTTCCCTTGAATAGGAAATACTATCCCCATTTTGTAAATAAGCCAATTCACTCTTTATTGCAGATATTGAAGCTACTACCTCTGGTATTGTAATATAGTCAAGTGGATATGTTTTCCTGTTGACTGTAATATTGATTGTCTCAGACTCCGGTGGAAATGTCTTACCATATTCGGCAGTAAATTGAGTTATACTTCCTGAAGGAGCTACACTCTTCTCGTAACCTATCTTCACGTTAGTTTTATTCTCACTAACAATAATCTCTTCTATCTTTATATTCTTACCTTCAGTAAAAGTATACTCTTTACTCAAGTTACCCTGAGCTTTGAGGTAACGAGCAATAAACTCTATGAATTTTCTTTTTGAATAAATGGAAGGATCTAGCCCTTCAAACTCTTTAAGCTCGTCTGTTCTAACAATCTTCATAAGGGTTGCTGTTTTCTAAGTCCTCAATAATTTGCTGTGCTCTATGCTGGTACCCGTCATTAAATTTTACATGAGCTCCAGATAACTGACCCGAGTAATACAACATTGCACTTCTTTGCCTTTTATACTCTTTACTGCAATTGCCTTCTATAATAGCCACATCAGCCATTTTTGAAATGATGTCATGAAGCTTTCGCTCATTACCAGGAGTTTGAAAAAACTGTAGCTCTACAGACTCAACATCTCCCCTATCCAACATATCAGCTAAAGTTAAGTTTTCTTGGGTGATGGCATCTACATATAGTTTGGTATTTTTATCGTAGTACACTCCTTCGTTAGGAGGAATATCTCCTTCAGCTAGATTTATCGCACCTATAAGAAAAGCATATACTGTAAACCAACCGTTTTTAGGAACTGCAATTTCATGATTATAAGCCACTTCTGACTCATAATCATATACTATTCTCTCACTACTCTGAGCTTCTACCGAAGGCTCTTCTCTTTCGATTGAGGTATTCAAATCAACTAAAGTGATATCTTTTTTATGATACTCATTTACAAAAGGGAGAAAATCTAAAACTGCTTCGCTTATTTTAGGATAAGGATTTCCCACAGAGTCAGAATAAACAGGGTAAGTGCCTCCTTCTCCATCATCCTGTCCAGCATCAGCTCTGTTGAACCCTTTCCTACCGTTTTCAGTAGAGAATCCAATTTTGTCTCGAACAATGAAAAATTTCCCGTACTCATCTGTACCTACTATTTCAAAGTCTTCTTTTCTTAATTTTATATTCATTTTTATACGATATCGTTTCTAACTTCTCTTGAACCACCGTTCTCTGCGAAAATCTGGTCTCTCTCCAACTTCACAGCTTCTTTTTTTAATTTGATCATATCATCTTCATAGCTTTCCTTAGCATCAGAGCGCTCCTTCTCGATTCGAATCCTACGCTCTTCCATTTGCTTTTTATGCTCTAGTTCATCTCGTTTTAACTGGATTTCTTCGGCTTTTGTATTGTCTACTTTACCTTGCATCTTTTTATTCTCTTTAGTAAGCTCATCGACTTGCTGCTGTAATTGCTGAACCATTTGAGAAGAGTCATTTCCTTCTATGTTCTCTATATGATTAAAGACCTGACTTAAAGAATCACTTGCAATAATCTTCATTAAAAGCTTTGGTGGCACCCCTCCGGTGGAGGCTAGAGCATTAGCTGCTGCTTTTGCTTCTGCTAGCTTCTGGTAATCGTTAGAAGAAGATACTACATGAATGTTGTAGTCTGTTTTACTAAATTCTGATGGATGAACTTTAAATGATTCAAAACCAAAATCAGTTAGGAAAGTACCTGTAAAATCACTGTCTTCATCATTGATAGATATCTGAGTTACATTTAGGAGGTCTGTCAACATGTGCTTGGTAACAATATCATGTTGATCATACATATTTTTCATTACAATAGATGCCTGGGAAATACCTGTTTTTACATTGGTAACCGCATCACGTTGTTCTATAATACCCATCATTTGAGGAGTAATACCAGTTATCTTGGTGGCTTCTACATCTAATTGGTTAATTATCTCAGTAATAGCGTTTAATAGTGACCCATCTACAGAAGCTCTAAAATCAGAAGAAACTCCTTTATTACCTGAAGACCCTTCATCTTGAGTGGAGGCATAAGGTAGAACCCCTTGTTTTTTAAGTGCTATTGTTTTCATAAGCCTCTCCATCATATCATTCCCCAAGAACTTAGGTAAGGAAGATACATCGATTCTAGACCCATTGACTCCTGAATTACCTACTAAGTTATCCCTATGGTAATACATGATATCAGTCATGTCCTGTATGTCTTTACATTTCCAGGTTATTGAGTACGGATTATTTCGGTTTCTAGCTTCGTATCGAATACCATTAAAAGATAAGTAAGCTCTTCTAGGGCTCTTTCTATTTCTAGTAATAAAATCAGATTTACCCATATTAAAGTAAAGATCAGGACCTATCCTAACAGATTGATACCTATCTTGTACTAGTTCTTCGTCTTGTATAGTGTTAGGACCTTCAGTAACCTGGTACTTTTCCTTTTCTTCTTCAGTTAAAGATCTCTTGTTATTAGCAATCCACTCGACTTCAAAGATTTTAACATATCTTGGATTATTGTAGGTATCTCTATCAGGATCCCTAGACACTTCTCCTCTAGAGCTATATAGTGTTTCTAATTCTTCAACAGTCTTTAAATCAAGTAAATGAGATTTAGGAGTATCGTTGACTAACTGATCTTTTTGATCGGCTGTCATGAAATGGCCATACCTGTGTAACGCTTCCTCAATGGTTAAATAACGAACATAAACTGCCCTTGAGCTTTCTTTCAGCATTTTCTGATCACGCCTAGTCTCTGTGTAATAGTTTTCTGGTATAAGTGGTTCAGGATAAGGTATCTGCCCATATTCCTCACAAACTACTTTATACACACACTCCCCGACTACTGCAATGTCTTCCATTAAGGTTTTTCGAATATCCTTCATGTTAATTTCCACATCGTCTCTATAATAGCTCAGGAAATTATTTGCATTCTTTTCATAATTACTTTTCCAATTAGAGGCGACAGTGGACTTGTGTTTTTCAACCAGGGTTTCTACTTGCTCTACGGCTGACTCGTTTCCTACTGCCGCCTCTAACTGGGAATAAATTCTTTGTAACACTTTAGCAGATTTCATGATATCTGCCTTTTGAATAGAATCTCTGTCTCCTATAGATACCTTCCAATCTAATTCTGCTGAAGATAATATGCCTATAAGAGCATCTACTCTGTTACGTATAATGGGAGTGAATCTAAGGTCACCGGTATTTCCAATTCCATAATTATCCGTTAAGTACGCAAACTCTTCCGGATCCCTTACTCCTTCGCGCATAGAGCGCATTTTTAGTTTCTCTCTTCGATTGTTAGATCTTTCATGTACCAGGTGTTCAATAACGGAATCCGTCATAGCCATTAGGTACTCCGGCTCACTTTTTTCCTTTTCGCTTACCTTATAATCCGCTAATTCTACGTTTAAATAGTGTCTTTGACTTACATCCATTAGAAAACTTTCCTTATTTAACAATCTGTGATAATATACGAAAATTTAATGAAAGATAATAAAAGTATGATGACAAAATACCATAACAAAAACCGAAGAGTGTGTAGTATGATATTTAATAATTTTGTATTTACTTTGTCAAGTAACCGAAACGACCCTAAAAATGTAGGTACTTATGATACACCCCATTAATTTAAAAATACGCGAATTAATAGAAGAGAGAAAAATAACTCAAAGAGAGATCGCAGAGCAGCTGGGTATTACCCAGGGAGGGTTCAATCAAAAGCTAAAAAGTAAAATACCGTTCACTATAGATGACATTGTTACTATATCACATTGCATAGAAGTAAGTGCCGAAGAAATTCTAGACCCAATACTAGAATATAGTAAAAGAGGAGATCCCTATGTAAAAACGATAGACTTTGTTAAGTTCAAAGAACAACATGAATCTTCTATGGGAAAAATAGTAATGATACTCGAAAAAATAGAAAAAAGTTTAGGGAGATGAATTATACAATTTGTACATTTTATACATTATGTATTAATTGTACAAATTAATTTATACGTACAAATTAATTAATTTATATTAAATAAATAATATAGATTAAATATTTAAATTAAACTATTCAAATAAAATGTATAAAATATTTACTCTATATAAAATAAATTCTTTCAATAATTTGTATAATTTAAATTAACTGTAGTAATTAGTTTCATTAATTAAATTGTTTAATCTAAATTAAGTAATGTCAGTAGCAATAAGTTTTATCAACGGTAAAGGAGGAGTAGGGAAGACTGTAAGTTCTGTAAACGTGGCAGGATGCTTTTCTAAGCAAGGTAAAAGAGTCTTACTCATTGATGCGGACCCACAAGGCAACGCCTCCACTAATTTTGGTCTTAGTAGCCCTAAAAGAGATTTCTTCGATCTTGTTGTAAAGGATCACCCTTTTGAAGAAGTAGTAGTTAAACTTGAAGAAAATTTAGATATGATACCTATGACTCCTCATGAGCACGATGCATATCTAAGTACCCAAATGTCTACTATGCCTTCTAACGATGAGTTAGTTTTAATGGCTATCGAAGATCACATGAAGGACTATGACTACATTATATTTGATGGTCCTCCTGCACTAGGTATTATAGCAGGCAATATTTTAAGAGCTTCTGATCTATGCATTGCACCGGTTCTCCCGGAGATATTCTCAGCAAAAGGAGCTCAAGCTATATGGAAATTGATTGCTAAAGTAAAGAGAAAGAACACTGAACTGAGATTTGGTGGATTCCTTTTTACTCAATACAATGTGGAGGAAAAGAACAACGACAAGAAAGAAATCTTTCTATTCCTAAAAGATTTAAAAGGTCAGAACGAAGAACTTAGAGTATTTAATGTAACTATAAGAAGGAGAAAAGAGATAGCGACCGCCATTGCTCAAAGAACACATGTTTACAACATAGAAGGAGCCAATGACACTCAGGAGGACTATCGAAATGTTTGTATAGAAATTGAAAATATTGTATCCAATGCCAGCGCCCAGTAATAAAAAGAGTACCGGTAAATTAAATAACGTTCTTGATGAAGACGGTTTTAATCTAAAAGACGAAGATCCAATTAACGAGAATGATGTTAATAGTACTGAAGAAGAGACCAGAGAGCCAAAGAAAACGAGCACAAAGACAACTACAAAAAAGTCGATTAGCATGGACATGATGAAGAGAGAAGATACTCCAAAAGTACAGCAATCAGTGTTTATGCATAGTACCTATTTCAAGGCTATTGAAGAAATCAAGTTTAACGAGAGATTGAAAACAAAAGGGGATGTATATGAATTTCTAGTAGAGATGTACCTGAAAAAAGCAACTAAAAAAGATAGAGAATCGTTATTAGATAATATATTATGAGAGATTTTGTAAACATGAACGCGCAGATGGAAGCCGAATACAACAAATACCTTAAAACCGTTAGGCCTCCTATAGTATCTACAGATCCAAAATTAAAGGGACTTGTACAAGAAGTTAATGAACTGACCGTGTACAAAGTCCCTCAAATAAAGTAGTAGAGGAGGAGGTAATTATTTATCTACTTTGCAGATAACAGCATACTTAGGTATGCTTCTATAATTACCTTCTTCATCTTCTTTAAAAGGGACTGTATTACCAGAGTAACCTTCCCATCTTATTTTTTCACCTGGTTTATACTCTTTCTCTAAATCTTCGGAAACGTTTATAATTTCTCCGCCCAGTGTATCAGACTCAAAAATATCTCCTGAATTACCTGGAGCTATAATACCGGATTCAGTTTTATCGGACAAAGAAGTTACTTTCACCAATAATCGCTCATGGTGAGGCTTATGTTGTGTAGGGTCCTCAGAGCTTTCTCCAATTAAAAGGCTATGAGCTACTACTTTAATGTATTCATCCTCTTTAGTAGGAATCATATACCCGGCAAGCTTATCTACTTTATAGGTAGAGCCGACTTTAATATTATCTGGGCAATCTTCTCCAAGTGCTAGCACTTCAGCTTCATAAAACTCGGTCTCTTTAAACACATCGCTTCTGTTTGCACTAACTATAATTCCACTCTCAGTAGTATAACCTTTAGGCACTTTAATGGAAACTTTAACGCTTCCCGGCAATGGTCTTATTTTGTCCTTTTGTTCTTTTAAGTCAATCATTTTTATTATTATTAAATTCCTCTTCTATATATCTCAATTTTAATTCTAAGTATTCTAAAAAATCTGATCGGTCATATTCTACTCTTTCTTCCCAATCTAGTGTTCTACAAAAACCCTCTTTTGTCCAGAAATTATCGAAATACAGTATTAGCTCTAATCTATTTTCTACTCTATACACTGGAGTACAACTCCAAGAAAATAGAGCAATCATGTATTCGAAAACATTCATACTACAACCTATTAAATTTACAAATATATAATATCACTTTAATATAACAATCTTTGTTATTTAGTCCAAGTCAAATCTTAGATTATTCTCTCTAGCTTCTACTATTTCCTCAGCTGAAGTAAAATGAATACCCTCCTCTTCAGGGGATCCGTCTGCATAAAGGTCATCAGGTTTTTCTAATTCTAATTTACTATACCTAGACTCTAAACTATTAGCCCCTCCTTCAGGAAGAGGACCAAATCTTTTATACCCATTGGAATCAGTATAATAGCCCCAAGGCTTCATTTCCTCATTTACCTTTTCCTCTGATTTAGGGAGAAGTCCTTCCGCATCAATATCTTCATCTAACAGCTCACACATTCCCATAGCTGCAACTCTATCAAATTTCGTTTTTCTCTCATCTGAATAGTTCAATAACTCATCCAGCATGTTAAGTCCATAGATAATATCAGAAAAATCGATAATGTATTGCTTAATCCTATTGATGTAATGAAGAATTACTTTTTCATTGATAGGGGTACCATAGGCATTGCTACCCCTTTTATTACTTACATCATTTGAAATAATAGAAGGTTGGTGAACAATAAACTTATTCAACACCTTTTGATGACGATAATAAGAAATGATCTCTTTCTTTGTTCTCTCTACATTCCATTTAAGGTTATAGTAGACAGCCATTTTAAGACTAATTTCATAAGCTATACGCTCATCAGTTGGTCTATCCACATATTCGGCCACGTACATGTCATGCGTTTCCTCAGCGTTAAGGAAACGCTTTTTAACGACCGCCGCAAAATTAGATCCTTTATCTCCAACCAAGGAATTGTCCGTACCTTGATCAATACTATCAATTCCCCCTATGTAAAGATTTTTGTAGACCTTACCGTATTTATCTTCTCTTGGCTTTTCCCAGACTAGTATTCTACCGTTTTCGCTAGGAATAAATTCCACCCCAGTAATCTTACCAGATCCTTTTTTACGGACCCATTCTAACTCTCCTCTCTCCGCTTGCAGTACTCTATCCTTATTATGAAGAACCTGCAGACGCTGGTTACTGATTTTAATTCTATCAAATACATTGGTTCCAGCCTGCATAAAAGCATCCTCTGGAATAAAACAATACTCTGCTTTTTCTTGAATCAATTCCTTAACGGCACCGGCTTCTTCAAGCTTTTTACGACTCTTCATGAAATGGTCATAGGCTTTTTCAATATCTGTAATGCCTTGTCCATTCATGAATTTCTGGGAAACTTCATACGCTGCAAAGAAGAATCCCTGATTAGTCCATTCTCTTCTTTCGTTATAATTAGATTTTAGAGAAAGGAAGTTGTAAGCATCAGGAGAAAGGAACATATCTCTTAGTCCTTCTAGTGCATCCCCATTTGCAGATTCATCTCCACCAGTACCAAAAACAATCATAGTACCGAATCGCACACCACCTACAGATATTAAGGCCCGAGCAGTCATAACACACTTTTTTAGGTTCTTAAAAGAACCAGCCTCCTCAAATACTAAAAGATTTGTCCGGATACCTCTAAGCTTATCAGGAGAGTCAATAACTTTCCCGATGATCTCTGACATCCATCCTTTTTCATTACCTTCTTTATCAAGCTTGGAGGCCCTGTAATGCAATGGAGAATTCTTTTTCATTCGGATTCTCTTGAATCCTCTTTGGGTATTTTCATTTAACCAGTTCAACTCTCGGCCTACTTTAGTCATAATACCATCTGAAGTTAAGTAACCTTGCTGGGAAGCGGTGTAAAGTGTAACAGATGCTTCAGAAGTGGTATAGCGGTTGTTTCCCATGCTAGCGGAAAACTCAGACCAGCCCACACCTCTAGGCTTCAAGCAAACTCCTCCATCTCGATCATTTGCATTTATGGCCATTACGTAGTAAGACCAATAATAGTGGACATCCCAGAAATTAGGATGACCGAGATCTCTTTCTTTCCTTCCTGTCTTAGGATCGGTATAGACTACCGGGAGGGTGTAATAATTGAGGAAAAAGTATAAGTCGCCAGGGCAAAAATAACCATGCGTTTTATACCCTTCCTTACAACGTCTTAATTCCTCTTCCCAGAAATCTATGTATGCTTTAGATTTATAGGGAGCCCTAGTATACTTACCTGAGTTCTTTTCCTTTTGTAGTCGAGCTGGCTGAAACCACTTGGGATCAAATCTATCAGTAAGATGCTTAAATCCAAGTGGTTTAAATATACCCATATTAGCATCAAATACATCCCTTAGATTAGGAAGATCATGCTTTTTACAGAACTCTTTGTTCTTTTTGATTAATCTTGTACTAGCGGAAACGTCCCCCATTAATCTTTAGTGGTGTTGTAATATTCTAAAAGTAAGTTAAATACAGATCTGTAGATAAAGTTAGGAACAGACACTGCTTGATCATCATGAGATATCTCTATTCCCTCTATCTTTGCTAAAAACTCCCTTTCAGATTTATTATTAACTACAATATAGTTAATAGTGGAGTTCTGACTGATAAAGGTCATGTCTGTAAGGGATTTTATATTTGAAGTAGTGATATACTCTTCATACGAATCTACAAGAGCACACCACGACTCTATACTTTCTTCCCCTACAATTACAACTGCACTATAGGAATCTTTAATTTTGAAATTTAATACCTCCATTGGGCTTATACATTTACATTTATATTCACATTTCCCACACTAATAAAAGTATGATGACACCCTAATATAATAAAATTAAGTGATTTATTCTAATACTTCAATATCTTCCACTATTTTGTAACTATGATTAGGGTTTACATTAGATACTTGAGTCTTAACATATGTCTTACTAAACCATCTTGGTAAAAACCAGCTTCCTTTCTTAAATGTATGATGTATTAAATACAAGGAATCACTGGATTGAATATCTAAATCTACTGTGTCCTGTAAGATTAGTCCATTGACTTTATTCCATTTATCACTATATGTAAAAGACCGCCCTGTATATACTGTATCATGCTTATAAATAATAGTATCTTTAAGAACTGTTTTTATTTTATATTTTACAAAAGTCTCTACCGTTTTTAGATTCTTAATCTGATTATCTTTGATATCAAGAGAGTCTTGTAGGATAGAAATTAAAGTAATGTCCTTTTCGATTATTTGCTCTAATTCTCTTTTAGTTACTCTTAATGTTTGAAGGTGCCCCAGCTTTTCTGTCATGAAGTTTTCCTGAAGACGATCAATTTCTTCAGCTTGGTCTCTGTATAGCTTAGTTAAGAACAAAATAATTCCTACAGAAGCGATTATAATAAATGCTCTGCTTTTAACGATCCCTAAAAGGAATCCTCCTACTTTACTTAAAATTGCCATAGTGTTATATTTAATAGTTAATCGTATCTTTTTAAAGAGGCGGCTGCAGTACCCACTCCGGCTACTCCGCATAATACTGTAATTACAGTTGTGGCGTTATCATACCTTCTAGGATAAACTAAATAACAGATAACCACAACTGTGATCAAAAAGGTAGCTACCAGAGCTATGAATCTCCTACTGGAGTAAATACCTTTAGGTTTTATTAATTCCTTAACCCATCCCCACATTAGAATAATCTTTCAGACTCTGCAAATTTCTTAAAGCTCTGTGGAAGCTGGATATGAGGGTAATCCGGAGTTCTCCAAGTTCCGCCCCACACAAGATCCACTCCGAACTCTTCTTTAGCTACTCGGAGAATATGCTCAGCTACTTCAATCATATAGGCCGGGTCTCCGTCTCGGGTTTCCACATCCCAGGTATTTCCTTTACTGGAGATATGAAAGTCAAATGCAAGAGCCGGCTTATAGTTATGATAGCCTCTCTTAGTAATCCCATCTATCCATGTTACAATTTTACCGGGATTAGACCTTCCTTGCTGGTAGTATTGATACTGCCTCTCTACTGATCGATATCCGTCATGTAGTCCCCAGTCCCATGGACTTGTTTCTAGTGACCGATCTAGTATTTTTTGCAGGACTGGATGTAATTCTTCTTTTACCTTTAGCGATCTTCGACTGAATCTAAACATAGTTATTTATTTTTTGGTGTTACTATAGTCTACAGTGTTTAGGTGAAAAGGTGGTTCCGGATAGCCATTCATCTGAAATGGAATTTATAAGGGCTCTTCCATGGCGAATTCGATTGTACCTTTGAAAACCATATTTCATTATCATTAGTCAAATAATCCTTCTTCCGTGTCATCACCTCTCAAAGCAACTTCAGCTTCTTTTTCTTTCTTAACTGTGTATTCTAGATCTTTTAAACTAGAGGATACTTCACCTACATCTTTCAATTGATTAAAAATATCCTTAGTGCTGTGTATATACTTCTCTCTTTTCTCATCCATCTGATGCAGATCTACAGAATCAAAAAATTCCCTTATCTTGTCAATAGTATTGTTTGCAGTGTTAAGAAGTTTTAGTGTCCGGGTTTCTTGTAGATTAGAATATTTATTTACAGCTGCCTTAGCTAGTCCATGTTCTACATCTTTAATATCTAGCCCAGAATCCTCTATAGCAGTTTTTTCCCGCTCTCTTCGAGTAAGCTCCATGTAAGGGGATTTGTAGTCATGAGCCAGCCATAGGTATTTAAAAAATCTATCAGCTTTAATATGCTTCTTACCAGTCTTATCTTCTTTACATTTACCATAATCTTCACTACTCCAAAGTTGACTGAACTCTTTGATCAGCAGCACTTCTTTTTGATTCAAGTGAATATTCTGACCGTCATATACAAATAAATCTACCATCATAAGCCATTATCATTTATCATGTTCCCATCCAACATTTTGAAGGATCTTGTTTTTAAAATCTATAGTATCAGTATATTGGTAAGGAAACTGATTAATGTTGCTCCTGGTGAACATATACTGAGTTATTAATTTTTTGTCGAGCTCTATTTTTACTGCGGCCAGCTCAGGCGTTTTGCTTAATTTGTCCTTAGCATCGAACAAGTCAAATAATATATAAACCTTATAGTCTGGATATTCCCTATCTTGGGTTAATATATCTCCCATCTTGTCTATAGCCCATATCAGACTATTCCCTTTGTTATCGTCTTCAGAGATCACATAAAAATATGCTTCATAATCGTGATCCTTTATCGGATTATTGATAATAGAGGAGGCCGTCATCATATACAGACCATGAAAGTCTACTATAGTAGAAAGATGGCTTAACAAATCGAAAGGTCTTTAAAGTTGAATACCTCTTTCTGAATTCTGCCTGTTGTGTCAAACCAGAAGCAAAAGATACCACTGGTCTCGGTTTTTCCTGTAGCTTTTTCAAATTTAACTATCTCCGACACTATCATAACTGGTCTGTTAGGGATATCTTTATTGACAATTACTAAATCTCCTGGTTTAATATATTCTTTACTCATCGCTTATCAAGGTTATATTGAGCGCATCTGACTCCAAAGGGAATTTTTCCCGTAATTCATATTTTCCAGAAGATAGTTTAATTAGTATACCCTCTTTCTTTAACTTCTGTATGATGTTATTGAAATTGTAGCAAGATATGTCAAGCTCTTTTCTAGCGATTGCTCTTTCGGCCTTACCTATAGTAGGGTAGGGGCTAATCGCTTCTAATACATCATACTGACGATCGGATAATTTATTGCCAGTAATGATTCGATAAAAATCTATCACCATCGACTCAGATTTCACTTCATAATTCTTTTCTGTACTCATAATCATTGTTGCTCCTACATAAGATACAAAATAATTGTGATTATACCAACAGTATGTCATCGGCTTAGGCGATGGCAAGGTAATATAACAATTAAAGTACTATAACAATCTATAGTGCATTCTTACAGGTACTTATAGAATATTTATTACCTTTGAAATCTAATGATAGAGTATTATGGAATTTTTTGAAAGTATAGATCCTGATATAAGAGAAAAACAGCAGAAACATTTAAATAGTATTAATAACAAAGATAAAAGGAGGTTGGAGGCACTTATTTATTCTAGGGTTAATGCCTCTGCCTTATATTATGACAAGGCGGATATTCTTATTAGTATGGAGTCGTTTCAGAACTACCTTGCAGATTTGAGAGAATATGGTAGCAATAAAATAGCGAATCACTTCGAATCAGAAGGATTCGAAAAATCGAGATCTGCAATAACTTATTTAAGGTATGTCAATGAAGTAAATGACGTACGCATTGAGAAGTTTATAAAAAGTAAACTAGGGGAATCGCTATATAATGAATACCTCTCAATACTCTAGATTTCAAAGTGCCTATTTCCTGTTCTGATTTCCAGATCTCTTAGTAACTTTTTCTTTTCACTTCTCAGCCTCCAGTGCTTAAAAAATCCTGTAGTATCTACTAAAGCAGAAGATTCTATACCTAATTGACTAACTGCAGTCAGTAATTGGTGAGGATCCCCTGCTAACCCATTGTAAAGTCTAAATATAGTCTCCATTCTAAATAGTGGTCCAATCTTCAGCTAGTACATCGCTGCAACTAGGGGACCAAGTCGCTACATCTCCTTCAGCAGTTCTAATTGCTAAGTAGGCTCTGTAAGGAACGTACTCCCCGAATTCTTTTTTAGCAGCTTCTGTTAGTGACTTATATTTATTCATAGGAACATAATACACGTACATTCCTTTACCATTCCACCCGGATCTAGTTATTCTATATCCGGACTTTAATGCTGATAATGCTTTTCCAAAATCCATATCTATCTAGTTATATTTCCTGTTTATGCTTATGTCCTGTAATTGCCTGAAGTCTTTTCAGTAACTTTTTCTGGGCTTTCCGTATTTTACGCAGTCCAAGTATCCCACTGGGATCTACTATACATTTCTGCGATATACCTGTAGAGCTTACTGCAGTGATGGTTACTCTGGGATCTCCTTCTATAGAAGTGCGTCTCATGGTAATTTTAGCTTTCATAGTCTTCATTTTATTATCTCTTCTCTAAGCACGTGATTGCAGTCGCCCCGGCCTTATAACTTCAGGGCGATTGTCGTTGGCGTTCCAATAATTTTTGATGGTCCCTATTGAAAAGCTTATCCCATAATATTCTTCTACTTTATCTCTCAGTTTAGATTGACTTAATCCTGGGTGCATCTCCTTAAACTGAGCGATAAATTGTTGTGTAACTTCTTTTTGAGGCGCATAATGTCCATGACCATACTTCTTCACAGTAGATAAACTGCTATCCACTACCTCCGATAAATACCGAGCGGTAGGCTTTATACTCCAGTAACTGTTTCTAAAGTGGTCTGACTCAATTCTAATGTCCTCTCTCACAGAAGAGGTAAAAGCCTCATCCCTTAATTTCCTTTTAGCTCTTCTTCTATTGAAATGATCTGTAATAAGTTCAACTTTAAGTGGATACCAGTGGCTCTTCATCCGGCTCTTGATGATATATCGTACAGGATCTTCCATTATATCCTCCTCATACTTATTGATGAAAGGCTTTATCATATTCCAGTCCAGCTCCTCATTTCCTCTCCAAGAAAGGATCCAGATTCTAAATACCTCTAGAAGCTCCGAAAAGCTACTTATATGAGGGTTATTATACCTGAGCTGAGCTACTGTATTTAAGCAGTAGTCCCTACTATTACCATATTTAGGATCAGTAGTGTTGAGGTATAGTATAAACCCTTCCACATCACAGCTCATAGCCTCATAGATCTGATAGTTATTAGGATCACCTTGCATAGAAGGCGTAAAAGAAGTGTAGACTTTTCCTTCGTATTCGAAGACCCTAGTGTTCAATTTACTGAGTATACTCTTTACAATCATAAATTATCGAAGCTCTTCAAAGGGTTCAGGCATATTATTCTCATCTCCTCCAGTCGCATAGATTTCATACTTTGAACTGAATAAATCAAATCCATCAGGATCATCCATATAATCAATTCCAGAAATTCTATTAAGATCTCTCATAAATTCATTTACCATGGACTTAGGTACCCAATACCAATGGCCGTCTTCATCTCTTAGCTTTTTAACATTCAACATAATAATAGTTGTTATAAGTCAAAGATAAGTGTAATAAAGGTATGATGCAATACTAATATAACAAAATTGTGAAAGTGCGTTTAAAGCAAATGGAGCTGGTACAATATTTGGTTTTGGATCCCTATATAGTGAATGAAAAACAAATATTATACCAATAGAATACAAGTGTATTGATAATAGTCCCTCAATTGAGTTCTTATTATTCCCTTATCGATGTCTTTCTTTTCCCCATACATGAGTAGGGGAGTAGGGAGTAAAGGGAATAGCATGTAACCCCGAAAGTAAAAATTATTTAAGAGTATATAGCGCACATGTAGATAGACAATATAGAACCACCCCCACCCCAGCGCCGTGGGAAAACACCCCCGGGGGGTAAGAAAAATAAAATAAAAAGACAAGTTGAAGAAAATAAAAGGATGACTCTGTATGAGAACTTAAATCTTTTAACTTAAAACCATAATAACCATGAAGAATTTATTAGAAGTAGTAGCTCAAGAAGATATCAAAGATATTCAGCAAAAGCTTAATCAGTGGACCACAACAGGCCTATTGATTAAGTATGACATTACGCCTTTGGCTGATGGTAAAATGTTGTTTAGAATTCTTTTGAGTAAAGAAGCTAAATAAAAGAGTAGGAGGGAGACCTCCTCTTTTTCTCCTTAATGACTCCGTTCTCCTATTTAAAATTCACACTTAAACCACAATAACTATGACAAATTGTATTCAAGTAAAGACGGCAGAAGGCGGATTAGATCTTATTGATTTACATACTACTGAGCGTGTTCAATATCTAACAGCTGATGAGGTGGAGATGCTAGACAGTATCGATAACCATGATTATTTGTTGGAATCTGCTATTGAGCAGGATTACTGGGCATTAGAAGAAGAGCCAACACTAGATCTAACAGATGATCTACCATTTTAAATCGAGGAGAGCTTAGTGCTCTCTTCTAAAGAATGACTCTGTTTATAGAATTAAATAATAACTTAAATAATTATACCATGAAAAATCTATTATTAGTACTCGCATTAATTATTGTTTTAGCTTCTTGTTCAGCTCGTAAAGATGTGACCTTTAAAAAATCTGATGGCACTTTAGTTTCTATGTCGCTGAATGAAAGACAAGCGGAATATAAGCTAGTAAATCTTAATGATGAAGTAATCCTTCGCACAATATACGTGAATGGATTTAAGAGCAGTACTCATATCTACTCATTAGATTGTAATGCTATTCCAGATGATACAGTAAAAGATATAGAGAGGAAGAAGATATTATATAAATACGATGTAGCTGAGAGGGTTTTATAATCCTCTCTTTTCCTCTTTAAAAGATGACTCCGTACTGCAGTATAAGTAATTTTAACCCTTAATTTATAACTATGAAACTTTTAGGAGTATTATTAATTGCCGGAATTGTAGTCATTGGAATGGCACATGCAATGTAAGAAGTAGGGAGCTCAGGCTTCCTTTTCTATCTGGTGATGACTCCGTTCGGTGGGTTAAATAATTTTTCACCATAAATTAAAAGCAGATGAAGAACATTAATTTAGGCAATGAGATTGACAACGATTTCTTAGCCCACAACTTTAGCGCCAAGCTTGGTGTGAAGGTTTCTAATGGCGTTAAGAGATTGTCGAAAGCCGAGAAGATTATCAGAAGAGAACTTCGAGAGCGTAATGAGCTATTCAAAAAGCAATTGGATCAGTTGAGAAACATCCAAAAAGCTCCAGTAGCTGATAGAAGACAGCCCAGCATTATGCATGGCTATCGAAATATGATAAGTAAAGATACTCATTGGAGAATCAATGGGTAGTCTTAATCAAGTATCAAGTCCTCTCACAGGGGCTTGTTACACTTATTTGTTATTACACTTAGATAAAACCACATATAGATATTAGATATTACTTGTGGTGAGTTATTTAAGTGAAAGAACGGGAGAGGTTTCGACTTCTCCCTATTTTTAACTTTTAACATCATACACAATGGATATCAAAGAAGAATTAAAGTATATCGCGAGTAGTCTAGCCTTGAGCCTGATTTACGTGATCAAAGTAATTACCATAGGTATAGCATTAACTATGTTACTGATATATTTGATATAAGGGAAGAGATTAACTTCTCTTCTAATAATGACTCTGATTGGTGGGTCAATCTTTTAATTAAATTTTTAACTTAAACACATAAAAAAATTATGAGTACTCAAGCAGAAACTAAAAATCTTATTGGCGAATTAACTGGTGACCTTATCTCAAAAGAGATACAGCCTTATGTTTCTAATCGCAGAAGAACCGCTTTACCTATTGGCGAGACTATTCCGCTATTTGTAGAGGAAAAGAATGAGGAAGATTTGGGTAAGACCATCGTCTTTGAAAACCGTGATTTAGGTCAATCTATCACTTTGCAAACTCTTGCATCATTCTACACTGATGAGGCTATCGCTGATTTACTAGACGATGCTAAGAATTCTTGCAAGTTATTGGATGATAGTGGTAAGAAACCACAGCAAGCTCACGATGTCATGAAGGATAAAGGATGTCCGCAAGGAATCGTAATCCAAGATGTTGAAGTTTATGTCGCAGCTAACTCAAGTTATTTGGAAAACGCAAGTTCTCCTGATTTAGTGAAAAAGGCATATGAGCATCTGAAAATGGATACTTCTGGTGATAAATTCCCATTAGTAGTCAAAAAGAGAAGTAGTCTTAATGGCGAAGATCCAGAAAACTGGAGAGCTGTTACCGTGACTATTGTTAAATTGGAGTATGCTGCATAAGAGCATATTTAGAAGGGATAACCTGTGGGTTGTCTCTTCTTTTTCCTCTTTTCGGCTGTGATGACTCCGGATGTTAGACCACTTCTCCACGGTCCGTTGAGGTGGAGGTACCTAGGCTTCATTGTGTCACAGTGGAATTCGGTCAGATAATGGATACTCGTTAGAAATACAGGATGACTCCGATCTGCACTCCGCTTCTCATCTTGGTGCTTTGCTTTTTCCTTTCTCCCTTCGGTTCGGTAATGACTCCGTTCTCTGGTCTTGACATTGTTTCTCTCCGTTCCTTGGGTTTTTCTGTTTGCCTTTCGGTCTGGTCTGGTCGCTGCTCGCTCCCGTTGTAGTTCATGTAGGTTTTTTAGCTCGCTCATAATGGCTGTATTTTTATCCTACACGACAAATACAATGGGAATTACAGAAACCATTCCTCACACAAGAGGCAATAGAACCCAAGGAACAAGAGAAACAAATACTATAATCTTTATTTAATTTTAAACCCTAATTTAGTACTATGACACAAGTTGCAGAAAGAACAAATTTAATCGGTCAGTTAACAGGTGAGTTAATCTCTAAGAATGTGAAGCCTTATCAGAGGAGATCTATTCAGTCAGAGCTACCAAGAGAAACTCCAATTCCATTATTCGTAGAGGAGCTGGATACCGAAGACTACGAGAAAACAATCGTATTCGAGAACCCAGAAAAAGGTCAGTCGATCAACATCAAGCGCTTAGCTTCAATGTATGATTTTGAAGGTACCAAGGATGATCTTGTAGAAGTTGGAGACGCTTTAGTTCTACCTTATGGTAAGGGAGAGATCGTACATGATCAGATGAGAACTAAAGGATGTCCATCTCAAATCACCGTAAAGGATATGGGTAAGAAAACCTATGTAGGTGTCTCACAGAACTTCATAGATAAAGCCAATAATGGTGACACTATGAGAAAGATCTACGGGGACATGGGAATGGATCCTAGTGCAGAGTTACTGCCATTGATCGTACCTAAAAGAAAGAATGCTAATACTGAAGACCAGGAGAACTGGAGATTAGTACAGCTTACTCTTATTATACCTTCATTTGCAGAGTAATAATTTTATATTACTTTTGTGACAGCTTAGACGTTCGTCTGCCTAAGCTGGTGAAAATAGCGAGGCTCCTCATACGGGGAGTCTCTCTTTTAACTTAAATTTTAATTTTATGGACATT
>Ga0306906_1000184_pt1 | contig 29387 bp, 45 predicted proteins | sample AntRauTorcE11897_FD_190405 | JGI IMG/M metagenome (GOLD analysis project Ga0306906, IMG submission 190405) | Saline lake microbial communities from Rauer Islands, Antarctica - Metagenome Torckler E11 #897 (v2) (version 2) | ecosystem: Environmental > Aquatic > Non-marine Saline and Alkaline >...
TGCCTTGCGGGTTGTAGTTCATTCTTTTCAGTCCTGCCCGTGATGCGTGCCCAATAATTCCAGAACTGAAAACCAAAACATCTTCAAATATCTTTAATGGCATGTTGGGTGCGTGTGGAAAATTGCTTGCCTTGGACTTTTCCCAAACCCAACAATACTTAAACATCGCCACATTCGACATAACCAGCGCCGACGTGAACGGCTGCGATGCCATCAGCACAATCGCCCCGTTAGGTTTAATAACTCGATTTAACTGCTCCCACATAAGCTCGAAGTTAATTACTATATCCCACTTACAGGCTGTAGTGCCGTAAGGTGGGTCAGTAAGTACCATATCGATACTCCCATCTGGTATGTTCTTCATTTCTTCGAGGCAATCACCTTGGATTAGTGCTTCTACGCTTTGTATCTTAGTCATAGGTGTTATTTAGTGGGTGGGGTTAGGGCTTCTCCGCTATGTTTTTCTTGATAGTCTTTCGCATCTATCCTCATAGGACAACCACAGGGGCAAATAAGAAACTCTCTATGCTTCATTCCATCGTCAAAACCTTGTCTGTATTCCTCCTCCAGCAAAGGCAGACAAGCGTCTACTCCTTCGTTGAAGCCTGCCTCATATAATCCTGAACCGTCATCAATAGCTATTTCTCGTTCTTCTTTCTTCAAAAGTTTTAAGCGGTCTTTGATTGTTTGTGTCATACCTCGGTGCGTTTAGATTTGATAATGGTTTTGATGTCGGCTATGCCTTGGTTATAAGCGTAGTATTCTTCGGGAGTAGGGTGTTCTAGACTTTCCATAAACTTACGGGTCAAATCTCCTGCTTCCACCTCCCTCTCAATCTCATCGAGAACTGCGGTGACGGTGTTGGTGATTAGGGTGTCAACCGTATCAAGAGTGTGGTATTTACCCTCTGCGTGGCAGTCTTGGCATTGTACTTGTTCTGGCTCTCCATCAGGCATGGAGGCAATTACGTCATATCCATCACCTCTGCATGTGTTGCATTGAATTGTGTGTGGATGCTTTCTAGCTTCTTCCTGCAATCGTTTTAGGAGTGTCATATCAATCCATCTTTAGTTAGTCGAATAAGAAGAAGGGCGAGGGCATTGGGTGCTGTGTCAGCTGTTACCGCATTGAACCATTCCATTTCATTTAGTTGATACGAAAGGTAGGGAGTATTGTAGTCATCGTATGAGATATTCAAGTGCCAATTCATATCATCTTCGTCAGTTAGATACTTTGGCAATCTCTCTAAAAGCTCAGTGGCGATGGGTGCGGGGATAATGTCACTAGGACTGGACAGTTCAAAGTCCACTTCACTCAATCTACTTTTATGCTTAACGACCCACCTAGTCCCGTCAGGAAGTGGTACATCTGTATACTGCCACCAAAAATCACTCTCAATCACAATCCCTGCTTCCACTAGTTGTTTAGATATTTGTTGGCTGGTGTGGTGTTTTTTGTTCATGCTAATTTAGGTAGATTATTTTTAATATTTTGACACTGAGCATCAGATTTAGTGCAAGTAAATACTCCCATGCCTTTGTGTTTTACTTTCTTACTGTCTGAGCCGTACTTCTTTTTGCAGTAGCTACACTTTGTTTTCATTCTATTTGATTATCTTCTAAAAAGTTTGTGAGTTTTGCAAAAGATTGTTCACTCATAACAGCTTTGTCTGACATACATTTGGATATATAGGTGTAATGAATCCCACAACCTTGTGCTATTTTCCGCATAGAAAGACCTGTTCCTACAAATAGCTTTTCTATATCAGTTTCTAAAATTCTTTCTTGTTTCCATTTCATAATTATTTACTTAACTCCTTATAATGCTCCTCTGCGATTTGGGCGAGGTGTTTTGCTTCGTCACTTACTGTCTCTGGATTATCTTCAAATAAGTACTCCCTAAACTTCTCCTCCAACGTCTTCTCTGGGGTGTGCCCGTTCAACTCATTAACCGCGTCAACCAGTGTGAGTAGTAGTTCGTTTAATGTGTCCTGTGAAGAATCTATGCTTGGTTTAATTATTTTCACATCTCCGACTTTTAGATTTTTCATAGTTTATCTGGGTTACTACTATTTTCTTTTAAGACATACGGTACAGATGTAACTTCTGCGCCGACCTATTAAACTTCCTAGTCGTCGATTAGAAATACCAATCTCTTCCAGTCGTTCTGCAAACGCTATTTCGCAATCTTCCCGCTCATCCTCGATGCGGTAGTACTCTTCAACCTTGTCTAGCCCTAATGCAGAATCTTTGACGGCGACGTACCGTGGTAGACACAACATCCAGTCGTGTTCCCTACCGCCCTTACAAAGTTTACGTTTCGATACCTTTGCATCTACCACTTCCTCATCAAGCCACTTTTTTGTTTCTCTATCATATTTTTTCATATCTAATTATTATATCACACTACTATGAGATATAAAAGATATATCTGGGGAGAAGCGTTTACGTTCTAAGCATCCCCAAAACCCCCACCCCTCCAATGTGTCGTAATTAACCTCTATTGCCCACAGCGAGGCATTTTAGACTCTGATGGACACTCCTACACCAAGGATGATGATGTCTATTCCCATACATCTACCACAGTTATGGGCACCAAGGAGGAAGAGCATTAGATTGGGGCTACCCCAGGTGTTAATGAGTTTGCAGTTGTTCATGTCTGTCATTATAACCCACTACACGAGAAACACCCCATTTACAGGGGTTAGGGACTATATTCATATCAGACATCTATGGAAGCTCTCTGTTTCCCTACAAGTGCAGCCTTCTGACGAAGCGGTGCGAGGGAGAGACGATTCCTTCGAATACCTCCATTCTACCATATAGTATTTGTGTGTGTGTACTAACAATCCCTTCCACCAGCCCGCCCCTATGATGGCGCACCCCGACCCCTTCATCGTTATCTGTATTTCTGTAAGTATATATTTTTCTCTATGAGGTCACAGAATCGCTTGTATCAGTCAATAAAGAGGTTAGGCGATACATACACCACAATAGCCACGTATAGGGCACAGCGTGGCTTGTATGGCGTTGTATAGGTGGTGTAGGTGGTTACTTCTCTATGATGAATGCAACTTTAACGCTTGTATCTGTCTTTTGGTCTTTCAATCCTACTAACTCATAGTAGTCGTTGACTGCTTTTTGTGAGGTTGGTAGATGTTTATCCTGTACCAGGTTACGGCGGTGTATATCTAGTACTGTAGCCATTTCAATACCACTATCCGCTAACAGTTTGGCTATCTCCTCTCTTATCCTAGGTTTTGCTAAGTTTTCTACTGCTAAGGCACTAGCACCCTTTTCATTAGTTCTATATCCAGCTGATAGGATAGATTGTGTACCATTCTTAGTTTTAACGTATTCTTTCGCAAATGCTTTTTGCTTTTCTGTTAACTTGTCGTGCTTTGCTTTGTTGCCTTTTTGTTGTTGCTCTCTAGTCATTACTGTAATTATACATTATGTATAGCAATAAGGAGGGCTAGAGGTCGTTTAGGTCGTGGCGGTGGCGGTCTATCGGGCTGATGATTTGCGCGCGTTGCGGTGCTACGGTGTCTCTAGTCTTTTTGAGCGTTGCGCGGGTGTCTTGCTTTAGTGTCTCTAGCAATGTCTCACTACGTGGGGCGCGGGTGAGTAGTAGCAATATAGTGTTTGCTATTGACAAAAGTATTGAAATGATGAGTAGTGTTTGTATCATAGCGTTATTTTTAGCCATTTTGCGCGTGCCTGTGTATAACTCATAGTATCTATCCTTTACATATGCTCTGAATAGAGTAGTATAGACATTGTAGCAGTAAGGGCTACATGTTCATTAACATAATCAATACAAACTATGCAAAAATCTTATCTATATGATGAACTACGGTATAGGCGGTACAAGCGTGAAATATGCGATATTCTCACACGTTTTGCGATTGTAACCATTCTATATTCTGTGCTAATTCTAACATATTTAATCGCTACAAACCAGCTATATGTATAAGTATATAAACGGTATTCGTAGTAGTTGGACATACAAACATCCGCGCGAGATTATCATAATCACGCTAGTGGTGGTTGTACTGTTCCAAGCCTATGAGCCACTAGAGCAAGTAAAAAAAGCTCTAGCGAGTGAACCAGTTATATACAGTAAACAATGCACTACGATTGACTGCATCATAGAAGAGCGCGCGCTTGCCATTTTTGAGCGAGACCGTGCCACTAATCTAGAGCAATCGAGACTAGAGGTCATTAGAGAGCTAAACAGTGAGCTAATCGAGAAAACGGCGGTTTCACCGTTCGTTGACTATGAGCAATTAAAATCTAAATACGGATATTAGTATGAAAACATCAACATTTATAGAAAAGCACAAGTTAAGAATTGACAACAACGAACCAGTGAGACGCGGGCGCGCAACGTGCGCTAGCGTTATGGCTACAGATGACCGTATTTATTCATACGGCTATCACTACCCGCTGCTATTTCAGATAGAAACGGCAAGCGGGCGCACATTGTGGGTTTGCAACGATGGTGGCTATTCTGTCACCACTAATAAACATATTAGCCATTGTTGCGGATTAGCAGATATATACGCGCCTATAGGCGGGCAAGGTAGTTCTATGACTGCACCCACTGTAACGCGCGATACTGTCATTGATGCGCTAGAGCGTGAAATACAGTCATTAGCTAATCAGATGCTAGCAAAAAAGCGTAAAGATACACAAGTATATAGCGCGCTAGATAGAGAACATTCACGGCTAGTATTAGATTTACACACTGTAAAATATGACTAGCCAAACACTCGCGCAACTATTAGAGCATCCTGATGAAACAATACGGCGCAACGCTATGTCAATTCTAAAGCAACTGCAAAAATTAAACACGTAACCACCGTCTAGTAAACACTAGACCAACACTACGCTACCAGCTCACGGTAGCGTATTCTTGGTTTTGCATAGTTGTAGTAAATAGCTACAGGCGCGTGTACCTACTCCACCACGCGCGCCTATAGCTGGTTATTACCAGCATTAAAATAAAACAAAAGGATATGTTTAGTTTATTAAAAAAGGGCATCCGCGTGCTATATAGCACCCCGATGCACCCGCGAGTATATGGCGCACTAGTCAAACGTACTGCAAACCGTTCATTTTGGGAGGTACGCAGCGATTTGGGCGAGTGTGAGGTTATTCACAAGGATGATATAATCTGCCTACTCTAGTTCGATGGTGGAGTGCGCGCGTAAAGGATTATACGCGCTTACTCACCACCGCATTATGGTGGAGTTAATAAATTAAAGTAAACAAAATTATGCAAAAAGCACAAAACGAAGTACCAGCTGGTAACACTATTGTTGTTACTGTCGCGCGATTCGGTAATGCACCGCAAAACGTAACAGTACCTACTGGTAGTACCGTAGATACAATACTAGCAACTGTAGGATTGCACCTGGAAGGGCGTGAAGAGCTATTCGTTGAGGGTGTTAACGCAGAAGGCGATGATGTCCTAGAAAACGGCGATATTCTATCTGTTGTTACACCTAAACAAGCTGGATAGTTACTAACTAACATCACACGGCACCAAGGCGGGCGCGAGCGCGTTCCGCCTTTTTGCTGTTTCATGTCTTATGATTAAAAACAATAAAACCAACCTAAAGGATGCCCCGCCAGCGAGTATTGATACTCGCGTACTAGAGCGTCTAGTTGATTATGGCAACCCTGATAAAGTGCAATTGATTCGCGATATTGAAATGTATGAGGGAGACATAACATCGATACAAAACAATAGGCGTAATATACGTGAGTCAATTAACCGTTCTTGGCGTGATATTCACAACGGTATTGACCGCGAGCGCATGTATAAAAACGATAAAAAGGTAGCCACTAAACGGCTAGCAGCTATTGATGATAGCGAGACACGTACCAAGTTCGCAACAATGCTATCTAACATTAGCAAGTTGCGTTATGTAGATGATGTATCAGTAGACGGTACGCGCTTAACAGTACGCACCCGCTTGATATTTACAGATGTCCGTAAAGCTAGTGGTAGCCGAGACTACACACGGCGATGTCTTGGCGCGTTCGATATTGTAATTAAATTAGATGAGACTAATTTTAGTATCAAAAACACGCTATTTACTAGGCAGAATAACCCACATTGGACAGTGGGCAGTAGAGGTAACCCTTGTCATGGTGAGCATTCAGACTTGTTTATACCAGCACTACAAGAAAAAGAGTATTACTCTTTACTAGAGTATATATTTGCTTTTCTGCGTTCTACTGATGACGGCGCAGCATATATGCCTAGTAATAACTGGATAGATGAGCGTAACGAGCGTTATGGCAGCGCAGCGACACCACAATTGCGTAAAGGTAACTATGTATTAGTGCATAGTGCCTACCAGCAGTACAACCCTAGCGAGCATTGTCAATTAGCTAAAATTATTAGATGCGATTATGGCAACCTTTATATTGAGTATAAAGATGCTTTTGAGTTCGGTCATAACCTACGTGGGCTATGTGAAGAGGGCAAGGGCTACCGTGTACCTATGTCGCATGTCTATAAAATAACTAAAAAAGAGTTTGACGGCAATATCACCGCTAGCGAGATACAGTCTCGCAACCCATTGGATGAGCTGGATAGCTTGCCATATGGTTCAACATTAACAGATGCTAAGAAAATTATATGAATGTAGTACTAACAGATTATGTATGGCAGCGCATGAAGGCGTTTGTCGATTTATGCCCCGATGAGATTAGCGGGCTAGGTAAAGTTGAGCGCGTAGGCGATGACTTTAGAATTACCGATATTGCACTATTTAAGCAAACGGTAAGCGCAGCGCATAGTGACATAACAGCAGAAGCACTGGCGCAGTTCCAAGTTGAGCTAATTAAAAAAGGTGAGAGTTTAGAAGATTGGAGTTTTTGGTGGCATAGTCACGCTAAAATGGATGTCTTTTTTAGTGGTAGAGACACAGATACAATTGACGAAAGTACCGAGTTCCCGTATTTAGTGTCATTAGTGACTAATCATAAACATGAGTTCCAAGCGCGAGTTGATATACACCAACCTGTAAGAATGTTCAAAACGTTGGGAGTTGAAATAGAAGAGCCAGAGAATGAGGGAGTAATTACCGAGTGCCAAGCGCAAATTGACGAAAAGGTAAGCCGGCCACAACCTAGTGCGTACCAGCCAGCTAATAACTTGGCGAGACCATACGGCGATTCACTTTTTGGCGATGAGTACTCACGGCGTACCGCAGGATTCGGAGCGCACTTGCCTATTATTCAGACTGTCGATGATGCGCCAGATGTAGATAGCGCAGATGAGCTGCTAGAGGTATTGCAGCAGCAGGGCGAAGCCATGTTGGGCACTGATTCGTTCGCACTTGCTATCGAAGTATGGGAGCGATTAGTTGGCGATACTGAAATTGAGCTAGATTACCACGAGACCGCAAACCGACCACGCGAAGCTAAAAAAGCGCGTAAAGAGCTAAAGAAACTAAAAAGGATTGGTAAAGATTATTCACTAAATATTGCGTATGATTCATAAACGACAGACCGACCTATTCAACCCAGCCGACCATACAGACAGACACGTAACCATTGTTGGATTGGGCAACATAGGCAGCCATACGGCTATCGCACTAGCTAAAATGGGTATAGCGCGCTTTACTTTGTACGATTTTGACGAAGTAGAAGCGCACAATACCGCCAGCCAGGCGTTTGTGCCCGCACAATGCGGAGCCACCAAAGTAGATTGCCTTGCCGAGACAATAATAGACATACACCCAGATATAGAAGTGGAGTGCACAACAGAAGCGTTTAGAGGGCATGAGACAGTGCCAGACATTCTAATTATCGCAGTAGATAGTATGCATGAGCGTAAAAACATTTGCGCCAAGCTGCAAGAGGGCGATAGCAACCCGTTCATTATTGATGGGCGTATGGGTGGCGGGCAGGTAGAAGTATGGGCACAACGTCTAAACGATTGGAGTAATACCTTTAGCGATAACCCAGATACAGATGCGTGCAGCGCGCGCTACATTAGCTATACCAGCTATGTTATAGCTGGCATTATTACTAACACTGTAAAACGGTATATACAAAGGGAGCGATTATGTAAACGATTCGTTATGCACCTAGATACCTACGATGTAATTAGTCAGTACTATGACACCGAGTAAGATGCAGCTACTACTGGAGCTATTGCGTACCGTAGTAAAGGGAGATTATTCGCAAAATACGAAGAGACACGCTAAAGGGTTATTACTGGCATTACTTGATATATGATTAAAAACAAAACGGGCGAGCGCGTAGAAAAGAAAAGCATGGTTTGCGTAGAGTGCATCACATTGATGTCACCGACAGACCACCGCGAGCATGATGGCAAGTGTCAATTATGTAGAGGTGAGACAAGCGGAGCTAGATTGTATCTATTCGATTACTGCTACGCAAACCAACGAGAATATGATTGGCGTATCTATCCAACCGATAGCTGCCATGAAGCCGAGCAATTATTTGCTGAAGAGCGGGCAGATGATTATGGTGAGTGTATAGAAGATTTTGAGTTTGAAGACATAGATGTAACCAAAGTTGAGACATACGGTAATTACCGAGTACACATAGTCAGAGCATAAAACAAAATACACTCGTTCGCGTTCGCTAGAGCCACCGCAAACCACTAATTCACAAGGATTGGTGGTTTTTGCTATCACTAATATATCCTTGTTTATAGCCATATTTTGAAGCTATACAATCAATCCTAAGCGTTTTTATTTCAATACATGACCTATGTATCGCGTTCCGTGAGAGCAAAACACGGTACGTGAGTGCCGATTATTAGATATAATATAACTATATGCCAAATGACAGTAACCTATGGCAGGTATTTTGGGAGCAGTACGCTCGCCAAGGCGCAGATGAGCTGCTAAACGTAGAAACCAGCGAATCATCACAAGCACGCACCGAGCAATTGATGCATATGTATATGCGCTATATGCATGAAGATACAACCCGCGAGCGGGCACCTAATTCACAAGCGCGTGCTGCAATTAGTCAGGGCGATGTATGGGTATCCAAGAATGGCGATGTAAAACCGATAAGTGAATTAAGTACAATGCACTTGAAAAGAATCCTAAACGGTTTGAATATGGGTAAACGGTATTACTCGCAGCAGCATAAGGATGATGCGATTGCAGCGGAGTATAAAAAAAGGCTACAGTGAATTAAACCACCGTCTGTCATCTATCATTTGAGCTATTTCAGTTTTGGTAAAGGGTACGTATTGATACCACTGTTTGCGCGCGCCTTTTTGAAACCCTGTATCAACTTTATACCCATACCAAGAAGCGATAGTAATAAGTTCATTGTCAGTATCTAAGAAGAAAAGGATGGTACTCATTTCCTTACTGGTAATGCCAGCAGCTTTAGTCACTTTTAGTAACTCGCTTTTTTCTACGGGTTCTTGTCTTTTTCTTAGGTAGGTTATTAGTCTCGTTTTCAATTTCATCCAAAGTGATTATCCAAGAATTATACATGTCCACCATAAACTCATGGATGGATTTCAATTGCTGGTTGATGACGGGCATCGAAAGGATGACTCGCTGCGAGCGCAAAACCTCGTTTCTATACGCAACAAACTCAGGTTCCGTGATACTTGTCTTGGATGTCTTCAAAGGTTTTACGTTCAGAGTCGTTTTCTCGTTCGAGTCTTTGCTTTTCATGTTGAGGATTTAGGAGATTAAAATTTTTATCACCTGGTTGCATGAGGGCATCGCGATGTTTTCGTACTTGTCGAGTCATATATTTGGATTGCCGAAAATACGGGTCTTCTTTAGCGTTTTCCGCCTTCAATCTATATAAAGTTTTGTCACAATCAGGACAAGTAGCGCACCAGGCTTCCCCGATGCGCGAATTGACTGGTCTTAAAATGGCGGGCAACGCGTAGTCTGCGCGGTCTGTGGTACACCAGAAATGTACGTTCTTTATTTCCATAAATCTATACCCGCATCTTTTAGTAAATTTTGATGCTCCTTCATATACTCTTTGAGAGCTAGCTCAACCTGATTACTTTGACCAACCCTTTTTTTATCAGCCACTTCACGCATGGCTTCAATGTAATTGTATGGTAAGTACCATGATGATTTAGTTTTCGTTCCAATTTTATCCATAACTCTATCTTACTCTAGTCGGAGTAGCCTGTCAACCTCCTGCTTATAATGCTCTATCTGCTGTTGATACCAACCAATATCTAGCTTCACTGATACCCAGCGTTGTTGTTCTAGTTCTTCCACTACTTCTTGACCGTACTTGTCTGCTAAACGAATAGCGTAGGTAGCTCCCTGCCCCCCATACAGCATGTTACATGCGTAGCACTGGCAGTTGCAGTTGCGTTCATCAAATCGAACAGAGAGGTATTGCCTTGGTACAAAGTGACCATTTTGCATACGCTTAGGTTCATCTTTTTTCGGACAAGTAAAACACTGTCCCTTATCGCGATAGCGAATGTACCGCGAGAAGACAGCGTCTAACTCTTTTTTATATTTACTTAGGGTTTTAGGTTTGCGAGCCATTCAAATACTATAGTACCAGATATGGCTACAGCTACGATGATTGCGAATGGGAGTAACCAGATAAGTTCTTTGTAGTTTTCCCATGCGCTCGACATACGATACTCAAACTTTTCTTTCCAGTCATTCATATTAGCAGCCGTATATTTTAATCAACACTTCAGCGATTAGTGAGATTGCTACGAGGGCGAATCCACCCAGGGCTACGGTTAACAGCATTTTTTGTTTTCCATCCATAATCTATCGATTAGTTTCTACTAACCATGCCCAGATAAGTCCCGCAATCACAGCGAATCCAATAAGCATGTACACACCATCATCCATATACCACTCAAACATTCCTGATAGGAACGATAGCAGCAAAGGCGCGGTGATAAGTGTTAGTGCTCCTTTCATGTTTTTCATACGTTGATTAGTTAGTCTTCTTCTTCGTCTAAGGTTTGTAAATCTGCTTTCAGCGCATCTATCTTTTCTTCCATGTGTCGCGCGTAGTACGTTTCAAAGTCAGTAGGTTCGCCAATCTTCTTCCAGTACGCATACAGTACCGCCCGATAGTGCGCGCCTTTGGACTTATACTTTCCTTCAGCGTTTTCCGTTGGTAGCTCGTCATTCGTAAAGGCATTCTCTTTGAAGAGGACATGCCCAAATTGATTGTGATAACTACCAGCAATAACTTTAGCGTCTTCATGTAATTCTTGAGTCGTAAAACCTAACCTCAATCCACCATCTTTAGTGTACGAGATTGACGTTAGAATGGCTGCTGCTTGAAAGGTGCGTGACATAGTTAGATTGTTTGTTGTGACATAGCTTGTTCGAAGCCTTCCCAGCTATCTACACCAGCTGCTGCTAGCTTTTCAAGAATATTAGAGGCTTCAACAAGGCGGTCATATTCTTCTTGAGAGATTGTTACCATAATTATTTCTTGATACCAGTTTTTTCCATAAACTCTTCGCGAGTAATTATTCCCTGCATCTGTAACAGGTAGTAATGAGATACATCTTCACCAGTCTCTTTGTTAGTTACAATCATACTAGTCTTCTGGTTCAGCTTGAGTTGTCCCAGTTGCAGCTTCTGGTTTCTTGTAAGGGTTAACACCTGCAAGGTCAATAACCACACCATCGTCAGTTTTTCCACTGTAGCCGTTGCCAGACTTAGCTGCCCAGAACGCTCCAATAGTTAACCATTCCCCACCTTCTTCTTCAGGGATTACCACCAACTTAAAGTACGGTAGCCGTTCATTAGCATCACGTTCTTCTTTTGGTGTTTTATGTAGAAATAATCGCATAGATTTTTATTTTATCACTTCGTAATTAGACTTCTCAATTCCTTCAACTACCTTGTCTGGACATAGTGAAGCAACTTTTGCCAAGGCGTCCGCAATACTGTCAGCTATAACTATGAATCCTTGGTAGCCAGTTCCTTTCTCGTTTACCGTAGTCACTCTATAAGTACTCATACTTAATAAATTATACCACTAATCTTCTTCCTCATCTTCCGACCCCGCTCCAAATGGCGGTGCAGTAGGCGGAGTAGTACTTGCCCTTGCTGCTGGTCTCTTCGTGTCTCGTTCAGGGTCATCGCCAGTTGGGATGAGGAATGTCTTCATAAATATGTACTTTACCGCTCCAGTAATCGCTTTATATACACCCTTATCAGTCGCATCAGAGCCTTGCCCCGCTGCCGTACCACCATGCTTTTCCAGCGTATCGAGGTCAACAAATTCATAATCAACGGTTACATCAGTAATGAGCTGTTTGCCTGTTGGTGACGGGCGCACCTCTTGAATGATTGAATCATAGGTAAAGAACACCCGATGCTTCTCAAACAGCTTTTTGAAGGTCTTAGACACATCTGATTCAGTCAGGTAGTCATAGCCTTGCGCTTGGTTCTTTCCTGTCTTCGCCATTTTTTCTACATCTTTTTGAATAGCGTGTAGCTTTTCGTAGATACCTTCAGCTTTTTTAGCTGCTGTTTTCTTTGGTGCGTCAGTCATAATTAGTCTTGAATTTGTTCTAGCAACGCGCGCACTCGTTTAATTTGACGAACGGCTGCTGCATTACTAGTAATCAGTTCAAGTCCACCTAGTTCAACGGTTTTCTTCATGTGCCCTTCAATGAGGTTAGCCAGCTGCATTACGTTTCGTGCGTGCCGAGACACCTTTGCGTTTGATTCTAGGTATAACTTGGTAACTGTTTTTTTGTTCTTAAGAAACTCTTTAATCGTATCAGGGTTGTTAGTAAAAGCATCCATCAACTTAGTGAAGTCAGTCATTCTCTTCAACTCACCAGCTTTAATTTGACCAATCATCACTTCTTCTAGTTCTTGCTGCATTTCTTCAGTAAACTCTTTTTCATATGTCTCTTCGTACAAAGCTTTGGTTTTCCTTCGTACACGGCTGACATGTGAAGCTAAAGCAATAGGCATTTCACTTTTCTGGTATTCCCTACGGTTCAGTAGAGACCAGAATCCGACATAATCTTTAACCGTTCGTGCTGGCAGAGCCAACATTTTTGCAACTTCTTGTGGAGATAACTTCATGTTTTCAGCTAACTGTCCGATAGCCACAGCCTTTTCTACTGGAGACCACCCTTGATGTTGCTCTTGTAAGTGAAACTGTTTAACTAGACGGTCAACATCATCCATTGGTTCAACAATTAGAGCAGGGACTTTTTTTAGACCTAATTCAGTAGCAGCACGAAACCTTCGTTCCCCATCTACTAGTTGGTATTGTCCACCTGACATTTTTTCAATGACTAACGGACTCATAATTCCATGCTCTGTAATTGACGATATTAGCTCACTTATACGGGTTGCGTTGAAGTCTTTTCGTGGTTGAGCTTCGTCAGGATGAATATTCTTTAGTTCAATTTGTTCTACATTTCCTTGTATAGTTCCTTCGTTTTTTTTCATAAGTTATTTATTATCTGTCCAGTAGCTTACATTTAGAAAGACTGGAAGAAAGCATTTAATGGTATCGACCTGATAATCGTCACCTGGATTTCCACTTTCATTTACATCAAAGTAAAACTCTAGGTTGTAGTGGGCTGGGTCAGTGTGTTCAATATGAACTTCTGATTCATCAACCCCCTTTTCGTTTAGCCAATCGAGCCGTTCCATATACCATGTGGAGACTAGATTTTCTGCTGCGGTATCGAATCCTTGCCACCGCATGTCGGTCAGCAAAGCGTTTCTAGCGTTTCCATCCTTTAGTTCATCAAAGCGTTCAAGCATGGACTCTAGATAAATGTCATTTTGTACGTGGGACATAATTGTTTGTGGTTAGCCCTTGATAACAACTCAATACTACTCTAGTCAGAGTCATTTGTCAATCTTCTTCTTGTTGATAGCTTTTTTTCTATCTTCTAAGAACCGTTTGGTTATCCTTTTCATCTTACATTCGAAGCAACAAACATTCCCATGTGCGTGCACACGCTCCACTAATTCTCCACAATGTGTACATGGTCTTATCATGTACGAAGTACAGGGCGGTTATATAGGTTGTCTACCCCCCCAATATCATCGTATTGCAAGAAAAATACATACAACATTGTAGCCAGGTCAGCTTGGTCTCTGAAGTGCGCGTTGATTGATACATCTACTTCACTTTCTGGGTACGCGATAGTCAGTTTGCACGCTCGTACAAACGAAAAGTCGTTTCGGTCAGTCCGTTCAAGGTCAAGGTGTACCATTAGCTCACCTGTTTTTAGGCAACGGACAACCTCTGTTGAATAGTTTGTGAGTTCAATGATTTTACCAAGTTCTGCATCGCGGGCACCGCTTTTGATTGATAGTTTCTTAATCATAGGTTTGTTTAATTTTAATAATAGCTTTCATTGTTTCTGGCTTTACCATTGACAATAACTTCAATTGGTTGGTTTGGTCGAACATGGCAACGATGTACCAAGCATTGTCACTTATGTTCTCGATATCAATTCGTGCAATCTTTTCGCTCGCATACCCGTAGGTATCATCATACGATTGCCAAATCTTGCGGGCATTTTCTTTAATGTCCTCAAAGATTTCTTGTGGTGGTGCGGTATAATAATCTGTCATATGATACTGCTGGTTTGAGCTGCCATGTAAACCAAATAAAAGTTGAGAATCATAACTATTGTCCAGAACGATGCTGCGCCTCTTTCACTTTCGTCTTTCGAGGTGTACGCGACGAAGGTGTTGACGGTGAAGAGGAGTGCGAAGAATCCGAGGATTCCGATTCTAATGATTTCCATGTAGTTGCATCTAATTTCTTAAAGAACTTACGAGATACAAACTGTTGAGGACTCTCAAAGTCCCTCTCTACGGCGTGCTCAACCCAATCTTTGATACTAATAATGTAGATAACATTCTCATCAGTTTCTTTAATACGGATTTGCTCGCAGTCATGTTGCTCGATTAAGTCCTTAATTACATAACTCTCAATCCCCCAGGCATCCATCAGCTTAAACAAATGTGTCTTCTTGGATACGACCTTACGAAACTTTTTGTCTAGTTTCAGCCACCCAATATTTTGTAGTTTCTTATTGTAAAAGTTTTTTCTGTCTGTCACAGGAGTATGTGTTATGCCCTAATAATCTATCCAGTGGTCAAGTGACCGCTACTATCGACCTGTTATATCATACTCTATTGAGAGTTAGAAGTCAAGCGGGCTTCCTTTTTACGTTTTTCTTCATGTTGATGTCTTTTTCTACAGTCATCATCGTCGCAGTACCGCCACGATGGCACTATTAGTTTTTTTCCGCAGATGCATTTCATATTACTTTTGCTTTAGCTTCCACCAGAAGAGTGAAGAGAAGCAATTTCCATTGTTACACTCATTGTAGAATCTTTTAAGGTCGCTCATGTATTTAAAGTGGCGGAGCTGCCCGTTTATTTGTGGCCACGTAACCTGTTTGTACTTTGTCCCTTTACGCTCTTGGTTAATCTGGTCAACAAATTGCTGAACCACTTCTTGCCTCTGATTCACATACCGCTTCCCTTCCAATAGCTCTTTTTCTTCGGTGTGCGCGCGTTTACTTTTTAGATATTCCCTTATGTCTATGTTGTTGAATGCTGTTTCCATAATGTATAGCCCCACTTTTACCTCCTGATGAGGCTAATGGGTGTGAAGTTAGCTGTAAGGTGTTAGATAGTCCCTAAAAGTACCTCTACTCTGGTTGCTACTATCGTTTTTTAGCTCCGACACAAATCAGACGGCAGGGACAGAGTGGTCAACTGTTTTTCCCTACTTTCGCATTTATGCCTGAACTAGAACTTATTGTTTATTGGACTCATTATTTACATCCCGCTGCCCAATTGGATGTTCACACGAAAAAACACGCCGTTACGGGCGCGCTAAAACTGGGTGTTTCGTTGTCTGAAATTGTGTACTTACCCTAGTCATGTCTGACATGATAACTCAGAACAGATAGTTAGTGCAAGTTTATGGAGTGGAGAACTAAAAAACCCGCTACTAGGGTAAGTTGCGAGTCTTTTAGATATGAAAGACGGAGAACGTCTTAAAAATTGAGTAGGGGAAAGTAGGGCTAACGCAATACTCATTACCAGTGACGGTAACGACGTTATATTATACCAAGAGAGTACCGTTTGCAACCTCTATTAGTCATTCTTCTGAACTCTCATTAGAAGCTAGACTAAGTTCCTTCGCGAACCGTGTCTAAGAGCCTCAAAATTGCGCGCTGCGGGGATTACACATCATCTGAGTAATCTGGTAGCTCGACAACTGTTTTGCTCTTTGTAGATGAATATACACCAGATGCTGATGACATAATTAGAAAGGTCAGTATCGCGATGCCTAATACTTCCGCTTGTTCGTAGACTACCGCAGTTGCAAAGCCAGTAGAGAGAACAAGATTTACTACCATCGGGTTTTTAGATACCCAAGGGACACTACCTTTAAGCATCTGAGTAACCATCATGGATAAACCAGCGAACGCGCCAATTAAGACTGGGTCAAACTCTAGTAACATCTGTAGTTGTTCAAACATATTAGTTGATTATTTTTAGTAAACGGGTCAGTAAAGCGACCAGCTGTTTGGCTTGGGCGCGGTACCGATTCTTTTCCTTAATAAGCCTTTGAATGGTTTGGTCTTTAGTCTCCTTACTCTCGTCTTTTGACCAGTTAGCTATTTGCTCCGTGGTCAAAGCTGCACAGGTTCGATTGTTTTGAATATCTTTATGCTGAACTACCTGGACATTTGGGTAGTACGCGCGCACCTGCTCAATAAACTCCATAAAGTCATTGACCTGATGTTGAGTTGGTTGCTCAACCCGAAAGTCTCCCGCCATTGCATAAGAAATCGCGGTGCAGCGACCAGGGACATCACAGTTCATTCCTTTGTTGGCTAAGGTTTCTTCACCAACAATCCGTGTTTGGGTACGGACACCCAATGGTTCGCAAAAGAAATTATATCCAACGTACCAACCTAGTTCTGATGGAGATTTTTGTTTCCACCCACCTCCCCAGTCTTTATTTTTATGAAAGGTGTTTACCGCCTGTAGTTGAGTCTGTTGCCTTTTTCTAGAGACAGCTGTGTGGTGGAGAACTATGTAGACAACTTGAGGATTATTTTTAATATGTAACATACTATAAGTTTACATTAAAATTATCAGTGCAGTCAGAGAAAACCTTTCCTACACCAGTTCCAACAGTTTTTCCGTGAGCAACGTAGCAGAGATAACAGGCGGTTGCTTCAGCGTCAATGACAGAAGCGGTGTACTCCCAGTAGGAAAATTCTTGATTCAGCTCTTCGTTATCAATATTTACCTTAGTCCCTCCTGTTTTAAATTCATAAGAACCAACTTCTTTTGGCCATCGCTGGGTTCTGTATTTTTTAGTACCTCCGTCTTGATAACAAAAAATGGTGTCCCTCCAGTACATGTTTATATCCTTTTCATATTTAATAAAGCTATTGAAACGAAGAACGTCTTTTTTATAGAAACTTTCTTGAGCTGGTTTTACCCAAAAATATTGGTAGTAGCTCTCTTGTGGAGTGAAGCGGTCAGATAAAGAAGTTGAGGCTTCTACCATTACATTAAAACCTAAGATTAAAATAATCATAGTTATCAGTGCTCGCACCACCATTTTTACTTGAACGTGTTTGTGTATATGTTTAAACATTTTATTTTTTTCTACGAACTAACAGGTCTGTTAGGAACTCTAAGAAAATTGAACTAATTGCATTAAGCCCCGCTATTCCGAGAAACGCGCCAATCCCAGAAGCAGCCAACACAAGTGTTTGTTCTTGGAGAAAGATTGTTGCCAACAACCCTGCGATTAGCCCAGAGAAAGAAGCTATAACACTAAGTATAACAAAATCTGCGCCAGTAAATGCTTCACTGGTGTCTCTAGCTATTTTTAGCTTGGCTGTGGCGTGCACAATTGAGCCAAAAATTATTATTCCCGCCATTGCTAGTATGTTGATTAACTCGGCAGTTGTTTTTAGGTGTTCAAACATTTTATACAGTATTTTCATTATCTTGAGCTTTCTCTGGTTGAGCTGCGCGACGACCCTCGTGAAGAACCACGTTCACTGTTTCGAGAAGACCTTTCACGTATTGTATCAGGTGAGCTTGTTGTCTCCGCTCCACGACCAAACCACCAGTAATACAACTGACCTGCCCCTGGCACGTTTCGAATAGAACGAGACTGGTCAATAGACATATCCGTCTCGCTTGAGAGTAAATCACTAACGTCTCTAAAAGCATTATCACCAACGCTCAAGGCTGGGATGGAAAGCTCACCACCGACAATTGCCGAGAAGAATCCTTCACGCTGGGTCTGCTCCCATTTGTATCGATTTACACTAAAGAAGGTCTTAAAGAAGTTTTCTGTTAGGCGGTCAGAGAACTTGGTGTCTTTATTCCGACCAGTTATGTAGTCCTTAACTTCGTCTGCGGTTGCGTTCATCAACACAAGTAAGGTAGTAATTTTAATCAAGTTTTTACTAGCTGATTTATACTCGCCTTTGCGAGCCTGTTGAATAACATCGCGTCGAACAATGTCTAACTGCTTAGTGAAGAAGGTCTTCATTTGGTAGAAGATTTTCCCGTTTCCTGCCTTGAGATACTGAATGGGAACTTCCGATAACGAGACTGGTTGAAAGTCGTGTAGTCGCGCAATTGCCATTAACTTTGTGTCTTCGTCATTGACCCCTCTAGCCATCTTATCTAGCACTTCATCAGCTTGTTCTGGGTATTGATTAAAGACTACTCGAACCTCGTCAACAAACTCAGGGTCTTTTGTTTTAGCTAACCGTATATGGTTATTAAACGCAGCATCCATCGTTGTCTCTTTGAGGATAACGTCAAACTCATGCAAACCAATCGCTCGAAATGTGCGAGTCACCCAAATGTGCAAGTTCCCAGCTTCCTCTATTTCTGCTGCGACATCATCAAAACCAGATTCAGCTCTTGAGACTGCCCCTTGGCGACGAATACTTTTTATAAGCGAGCCTGTCCCACTAATAATACCTGTCTGATATATAGCCCACGCAAGGTCGGGTAGCTGCGAGATTACGTTTAATGGAGAGTTCATCAAACTCATGTAACCCAAGTTTTTTACCACCTGTACACCCCCGCTCATAGTGCCTGAAGCAAATCGCGCTCGCAGTAGTTCCTGCACTCGACGTTGTTGGTTAGTATCTAAGAACTTACCTTCCCCTTCTAACTTAGCGAACAGCGCACTAAAAGCATCTTCAAGGTTACTTGTCTCATCAATTAAACCATCATTAGGTACTTGTCCGTTAAAAAATTTCTTGGTTTCAATACGGGTGTTCATTTCTTGGGCGTAATTAAGAAGCGCAGAAGTTGAATCCTCATACGCATCCATTAGCTCTGGTGGTACCTCGTCAATTAAACGAGCCTTCATATTTCCCGTCTCTTTTAGGGAAACAGTTCTACCATTAAATCCACGGAAGAAGAGCGTAGCAATTTTTGCCTTCTCGTGGTCAGTTAAAACACGGCCAAGGTCATGTGACTTGTCAGCCCACGCTTGTTGAATCTCTGTGCGACGACCACTACTTTCAAAGTAGTCAAGAATCTTTTTAGATGAAGCTGCATCGTTTTTAGGTCGGCGGGGGAAGTGATTCTTTTGATACCCTAGTTTGAATCCTTGTTTTTTAGCGCGCTCATAGATGTCATCTTTCATCTTAATAGCGTTATCAAGCTCTTTATCGAATCCGTATTTTTTAGCTATTTCATAAGCTGTATCGCGGTGCCCGTTAAACAATGCGAACTCATACTCTCTACGTTCAAGCACCGTCATCTTTCTTTTGGCTTTACGTAAAGATTTCCAGTAGCGTTCAGCTACTCGCACATCTTTTGTCATCATCATACGGAGTTCTGCATCGTATCGGCGCAACCGACCCCACAGTTCTTTACTGATTATTTTGAGTTCAGTAGACATAATGTTAATTAGGTCACCTGTCTGGCTCAAGCCATCTTTAGCGTTAGTCATTGAGTCCCCGACTTTGGTTCGGAAACTTTCGTTAGGCAATCCAGCTAGTTTTTCGCGAGCTTCATCACTAACACGACCAGCTGGCGGAGCTTTCTTTTTCTTACCAATTGTCCCATCAGCACGTACCACATTTTGAGGTGCTCCTGCGTTACGCTTAAACTTAAAGCGTTTAGTTGCTTCTGCAATCATGGCATCCAATTCCTGTGCGTTCATCTGTTTTACAGGCTTGTTAATACCAAGGGTTTGCTTCATATCTCGCACCGCTGACTGTTTGAGGTCGTTTAGCTTATTGATGAAAGCAAGTTTACTTCGGCGGTTGCCTAGCTGCTTTCGTAGTTGCGCTGCTTGACGGTACGCTTCGATTTTTTTATCGACAGCATCAAGAGCTTTATCAAATTGCTTGGGAGTAGTTGTATTTTTTATTTTCTTCAATAAAGAACCACGATACGCGACAGGAAGATTGTCAGTAATTCGTTTGGTTAATCCTTCTTGAATGTTTTTTACTAATCTTTTGCTCGTGATAGCTTTGCTAGTTTCACTAGCACGTACCGCTTGTGTGGCTCTTTTCGCTTTTCCGCGCTCAACTCGCCTAGTATTAGTAGTTCCTTCGCGGATACCTTTATCTAGTGTACGAATACGTTCTCGCAATAAAGTAGATTCAGGGACAGTTCGACGAGCGGAACGAGTTGTATCTCCCACTGAGCGTTTGGCAGCTGAGTCAGGAACAGGAGAACGACGAAGTGGTTTCCCTGCTACTAATCCATCATAAAACGCTTCTGGCGTTAAACCGTTTCTTCGCAATCTAGTCGCAATGTTTACCGCTCGCTGACCACTTCTACTACTAGGGTTACTTAATCCTTTTTGTAGGTCGGCCAGATACTTTTCTCGGCTCACTCCACTAGCACGAATGGTGTCAGCTAATTCATTTACTGATGCCCCTTTGGTAGTTGCTCCAGCTTCACTAATAAGTCTCTGTGCCTCTCGTTTGTCAGTAACCCCTTTAAGAGTTTGAGCTAATGATTGGATAGCTTCTTCTTCCCCATCTAAAACCACGCGCAAGTTTTTTGCAATGGTGGCGACATCATCTGTTTTTGAAACAGAACTAGCTACACGGTTTAAAGTAGAGACACTTTTACCTCCTGGCACAAAATCCAGTAACCCAATAACAGCACCAACTCCTAATCCGTACTTGGCTTGAGTTTGCTCTGATGCTCCAAAGACAGACAAGAAATCGCCACCTTCTCCTTTCAAGTTGAAGGCTTCATCTGTACCAAAAACAGCTTCAGAAAAACGGTTAGTCGGAGTGAGGGTAGCGTCTCCGCCTTTCATTAAAGCGAGCGGTAGTCCAGCGATAGTTCGAGCTGTACCCTGTGCTATTTCTTTTGGGAGGTCGTTATATTTTCCCAAGATTCCTTCCTCGTTCGTAAAGTTTAGGTTTTTTCCAAGCTCACCTAAAAACCTCGAAGTCATTGACTGGTCAGCTTCGTTGTTTATCTGTCTAGTGTCAATGCTGATGTCACGCTCCATCCTTCTTGCGCGGTACGGATTGTAACCAGCTTCGAGTTTTTTCTTATACTCTTCGAGGTTAGTAAATGCCATAGGTTTAGATGTCGTCTAGTGTTACCGAGTTAATGTACTCGGTAAAGTCGTTTATCTGGTCACTCGTTTTAAGTTCGATAGGGTTTCCACCTTCAAACTCAATAACTCCTCGATTTGCTTTCACTTCTTTAATAGCTTCCTCTTTGGCTTTAGCAAGAGCTTCTGCTCGCTTGCCTGGACGTAGTAGGCTTAGTATTGGTTTGTCGTACCAAGCACCAACCAGGTCGGCAGCGTCAGTTGTCATTTTTGTTGCGCTAGGAGGGCGAACGCCAATGATTGAATTTATGTCTCCAGCACCCAAGTCTGTTTGCCCCCTAAGTTCTGATTCCCATTCCGCGTCAGTGACGTCGTCGTTAGCTGGGTCATTCATCATTGCTATAATTTGAAGAAACTCGCCGTACTTGTCTGTTTCAGTACCCCCAGCTGCTTTAGCTGCTGCTCGTGCATTTGCTTGTTCAGATAATTCTAGTCGGCGTTGTGATATAGCTAGGTTTGCATCAGCTCGGATGTCATCAAGAGTCGCATTCTCGCGAGCTAGTGTTGGAACAAGTTGGTCACCAACAACTGCGTAACCAGCAAGGTTTAGTTGTTTGATTGCATCTTCGTTGTCAGCAGCAGCTTCTTTCATCAGGTCACTCACCCCATCAAGTACTGTCTCTCGGAACTTAATGTCTGCGTTAAGCAGTTTGGTAGCAAAGTCACGGTCAACTCCTAGTGTCGATGCAGCTAGTGAGTCAGCTAGGGCTTTAACTTGAGTTCCCCGAATGCCAGAAAAGGCTAGACCGTTGCTCGCAAGGCGATTTTCAAGAGATTCTTTTTCAGAAGCATATTTCGTTTCGAGAGCTTGTTTTGCTGTTTCAGCTTTTGCTAACGCCGTTTGATTATTTAGCTCTTGTTTTTCTAGTAGCAGTTTACCTTCACTAGAGTTGAGGAACTCGTTTACAAGACTGGCTTCCGATGGAGGTGTGTATTCGCCAAGAATAGTTGAAGCTGAAATACCAAGTTGGTTAAATGTTTCTGAATCCTGTTGTCCTGTAGTAGTTTCTGGGTTGACTGCTGCTGGTGTGTCAGGTGATTGCGTTCCTGTGGCCGAACCACCTGATTGGGTACTGGTACCTCCTGTCTGTCCTCCTGCAATACTCAAGACATCCCCAGCGCTAATACGGTCAGGGTTTGAAATGTTGTTGTTTTTTGCGAGTTCATCAACAGTGGTTCCGAAGCGTTTAGCAATCGCTCCAAGGGTGTCACCGCTTTGAATTGTGTAGCTGTTTCCTGACTGACCAATAGAATCAATCATTGATTGAGCGGTACTCCCTTCTGGGATTCGAGACTGACCTGCATTTGGGTCACTCAACCGATTGACCATGTCTTGAACAGACTCACCTTCCTGCATCCCTGTGTTTCGACCAGGAATTGAACCTGGGGCAGATATTGTGTCACCCCCGTATTTTGGGGTTTGTGCACCACCCATTTGTGGGGTGCCTTGGTCTGGTTGCCTACCTCTTGCAGCGGTACTAGTTTGAGTTAATGCCTCTCCAAACGGCTGCAAAAATGAGTTGTTCTTAAAAAAATCACTAGCTCCCCCGCTTACATTATTGATACTGTACTGCCTTTGGCGTTCGCTTTCAGCTGCTCGATTTCCCTCTTGTGCATTTGGAGGGGCTTGGCCAGAAAAGAAAGAAGGGCTTGATTGATTAGACCCGCCACGCAAAGTTTTAAGGAGCGTAAGGTTTTGGTTGGAAGCACCAGTAAAATCCCCTAGCCGTTTGTTGAGGCCAGCTTGGTTAAACATTTTACGACGAGAGCTGAACGAACTGTCTTTACCAGTTGAGTTCAAGTAGTCGATGATTGAGCCTGAGCTAGGAAGTTGTGCCATATGATTTATTTATCTTCCTTCTGAATATCTTTTAATGAGTCAACAATACGTGCGTCACTCCTTTGGAGTAGCCATAAAGCAACTCGACCCTTCATTGGTATTTTATTCCTTCCAGGGAAAACAAGCTGATTAGCGCGCATAACCCCGTGTCGCTCTTGCGCTTTTTTATCCTTATTCATGTAGGCTTCGCCTCTTGTTTTGAAATCACCTTTCATACGCATATATAGTATATCATTGCTTAATAAGTGCCGACGAATTTTTTCGTAACTCTTGACTCGCTAACTGTGCCTCTCTTTTAATTTTGGCTACTGCTTTAGCCGCTTTCTTTTGCTGTGTTTTTTGCGGGAGAGTTTGCATTCGCGTAAACAGTTCTTTGTCTTTGATATTCTTTGATTTAGCAGAAATCTCTACCTCTGCGTTTAAGTAACCTGCACGCACAGCAATAACTTCATAATCAAAGGTAGTTTTTGGAACCTGACTGTTCACAGTAATCTGTCCGTTAGCGGGGGTACCGTTTATATAAACAATAGATTCGTTATGTGGAGTCAAATTTACTGTTACCAAACCAGCTGGGTCTGTAACCAGGCGAAAGTGTTCAGGCAGCGTAATAACAACAGTACCGCTACCATCAGTAGTTTCACGCCCACGATGTCGTAACAACACTTCAGGGCTTTCCTGCGCAGTATAACGGAGCATCCTGTCACTTCCGTCAGGATGGTTAATTAAAAAGGGTTTAGAACCAGCAGCTAATAAATCTCCCTCAGTAAAGATGTTTGTATCAATAATAGCTTCTAAGGTACTGTTAATGTAAAAAACATGGTCAGTATCTGCATCATACTCAATATCAGAACCGTTACCTGTAATATCTTCCCCAGTAGAAAATCGTAATGACCCCGCATCAATAGTTGAGCTAACGTCTAACGTACTAAACCTTCCATCATTCCAGCGATTTGTTAAGCCAAAGTTAGCACTCGCAAACGAGGCTGGTGATAAATCAGTATAACTAGAACCTAACTCAATCCTGCTCGCGTAAAAGTCTAAGGCTACATTACCAGAGTAGTTAATAGTCCCATCGCCGTTTGTTAGGTAAATGTCATCAATGTAGAGTCTGTCCCAAGGGTTTCCGCTTTGCCCAATATCTAACACGCTAGAGCCAGGGTTAAGGTCTTGGTTAATCGAAGTAGTACTGAGGTTAGATAGCGATGTGTTTGCGCCACCTGAAACCGTTGCCCATGAGGTGTTGCCTGAGCCGTCTGTTTGCAAGAACTCACCGTTAGACCCATTGGTTGACGGCAGGGTTAGTGTCCATGAGCCACCGCTTTGAATACGGGTATTCCCGATGATAAGGTCACCAGTCACAATGTCTACGTCTCCTGAAGACACAACAACGTCGTCAGTACTACCGTCTATAAACATAGAAACAGAGCCGTTCCCTGGAGCAAACGCTATATCGTCAATTGAAGTAAGAAATAAAACACTGGCTACAGCCTGAATTTGCAGGTTGTTAGACGAGCTTTCGATAAAGATACGGCCAGCTGTTGAGCCTCCTGTAGTATTAAACTCCCAACCGTTTGAGTAACTTTCAGCTCGCACCGTTCCTCCACTGTCTAGAATCTGCATAGTGTTCGTGCTGTCTAGCATCTGCACGCGTTGGCCAGAACTTGAAGTTCGAACAATACCACCTTCTACTATTCCACTAGAATCGAGAGTGACTCCACCCCCTGTTAAAGTAGTAGCTCCAATTGTCCAACCACCAATTGTTCCAGACAGGGCAATAATCTCACCAGAAACAACCAACTGTGAGCCATTCCAAAGTAACGAGTTGTTTCCCGCTCCAATGTTTATTTTACCTATACCATCAGAATCAACACCAATCCAAACTCCAGCCGTGGTTGTGTCAGCGTATTCCTTTTTTCGAATTTGCATCCCCCCAAAGATAATATTCCCCCCTGGAACTCCTTCAAACATCTGGTCAACCGCTAGGGCATCTTTCTGCTCGTAGTCACGAAGAACAGATTCCTTAGCAACGAGGAACTCATCAATGTCTATTGCGGTGTAGTCCTTGATTTCATTTTCATCAGCCATATCTAGTCGTTAGCTTTACGTCTTCGTTTGGATTGTTCATCCCTACGGATAGCGTTAGTAAAGGTAAAGTTGAATCCTTCAATAATTGCAGGGACAGTGGAGTTGTCTACAAGATAAATTCGGGTTGAGTTGAGTTTACGAAAATCAGTTGGTCGAAGATTGGTGATTCTATCAACCAAACTACCAAGCGTAATCGGCTGTCCATAACGGTTAGTATCCATCATAACCGATGTGTTTCCTCGCGTGGCAGCAAATACGTCAACGTGTTCTACGTCTACCGCTTGTGGGTAACCAAGGACAAACTCTTTAGAGCGGAAGTAAGCAGCGATATCAGAACCATCATCAGCATTGGTGTCTAAAAACTTATAAGTTCTCCCTGTAGTTGAACCGAAGTAGATGTTCTCAACTACGCCTGACTCAATCAGTCTAGCCATAAATCGTACTGGTGTCGCGGTGGTATACATTGTCCACGCATCAAGAGAAATATGATAACAAAGAACTACGTTGCTGTAGGTTCGGCCTTCAAGTGAAATATTTCCCACCGATAAGTAGTAGTGGTCTTCGTCTACTTCTGCATATACCTCTGTCCAATCTGTGACGGCTTTAATAATGTCATCAATCTTACGAGACAATAATCGTGGTCGTCCTCCTGAGTAAGCGTAGATTCCGTTTGGATTAGCAAAAAAAGTAATACCAACATCGAGATTAGTTTTAATTGACTCTGAAGAAGAAGTACCAACCCCAATCAATCGGTCAGCTTCAACTTGTCCAAATGTCCATCGGTACAGAGCGCGGTTTTTGAAAATCAATAAACGGTTACCGTTGTTTTCTAGTCCTGTTATTTGGTCACCATCGTCAGGGTTTACATCTACCCAATCAGTACCAGTTGACCAGGTGATTGAGCCTGAACTTGGTAAAGAAGAGAACCAGAATCGGCTGCGGTTAGAAGAATTCCCGTTTGCAAAGTACACACGGTCTTGGAAGACCGCTCCGTATTTAGGAGTGATTGTTGCTGGTGAGTTAGTTGTTCCCCAACTTGACCCATTAGCTGATGAAGCAATTACATCTGCACCGTTGGCTCGAAAGACGTAATCAATAAATGATATAAACCGACTCTTCTTTGAAGCGGTGTCATCAGATTTAGCAGCAGTCCAAGTCCCTCCGCTGTTGTAATAGATAACTCCCTGAGTGTCGCCTGCGTTGTTCTGCACAAATAGTTGCTCAACAGTATCTCCAGACATGTCATTAAACTGACCCAATCCATAAGTGGTTTTGTCAGCTGTTGGTTGCGAAGCGAATCGCGAATAACCTTTACGCTTTGTGAGCGCACCGACCTTGTCTAAGTGGTAGTTGATGGCAAGTTCGCACTCTTCGTCTTTAATGATTAGAGCCGAGGCTTTCCTGTTCATCCCGCCACTGTGGTTTAAGAAGAGTTTATTGGCCATATTTACGGAGCGATTACGTCAGATGGGTGAAGGTTTGGATTGGCTAACCCTCGTGAGCCATACTCTCCTTCTACTTTTACGCGACTCATTTGAGACGTAAATTTGATAGAGAACTTATCTCGGAGGTCATCAAACACTTGAGCGTATTTGGCTTCCATTCGGTCACCGCGACTAACATCTTTTAGTTTCCCGTTAGCTAAGTCAGCAGCAGCTCCATAGGTCAGTACGTCTGGTTCTGGGATAACAGTCTGGTCGTTGAGTTCTTCCAAGTCAGTTGCATACAATTGTCCTGTGTAAACGATGTTTTGTTCTGTAACGGTGTCAGTGTCGCTGTGAGCTGCTGCTGTAGTGCCCTCCTGTGCCCGTGAGCAGCCAGTAAACTCATTAGTGGATGTATCTACCGCGTTAGCATAAATAACCTCGCCATTGACCTTAAATCGGAAATAGTCAGCCCGCTGAAAACCAGAGACACTCGTTACAGGGATTGTCGTTGCGCTATCAGTTAACGCTCCAGATAAAGTAGTAGTCACGGAAGCAGTTGTTGGTCGTGGCCAGAAGCGCATCTTGTTTACAAAAACAGACAGAGCTGTCGGAGTCTCACTGGTGGCATCGGTGTCGTAGTTAAATCGTTCCCATTCAACTCGTGAAATATACTTTACTGGTCGGCTATCTACTCGACAGGTATGTAAGGTTTTTATATCGGTGTCGATATTGTAGTCCAGTTTGTTAGAGACAAGAGATTGTGAGCGTTCAGTTTCATTAAAAGTCCACATGCGGTCATTGATAACCATGCGTTGTCGGGAGTTGATTGCATCGGCAATCTCAGTGTCTTTAATAAAGTTATCTTCTTGCTCGTCTAACAAAGTTCGAACCTGTTGCGTCATTCGTGCCAGCGAAGTAGCTGTTTGTGTGCTGTATGGAATCGCATCAGAGTATGGAGATTGATTGGCGTTGTTTGAATTATAGAACGCAGCAAAACCAAATCCTGTTGTGTTAAGGATATCATCGTATGCAGTTTGAAAATCACTTGGCTGTAGGTCAACCGTAGCTAGAGTGGTTTTAGCTCCGTTTTCAGTAGTAGCACGTTCAACTTTAAGTTGATTGTACGGGATGTTATATACAGGCTCGTCTGCACTGTGGGAATAGCGTGCCCCGCCTGACCCAGCGTTATCAACAATTAATGAAGTCCCGTCTGATGGTGCCCCGTTAATTTGTAGTACTTCGGCATTTTCGCTACCAATCTCACCAACAATAACCCAAGCGTTATCCGCCCATTCGTTGCTATCAACTGAGCGTACCGCCAAACTGGTTGCGCCCGCAGAAATTTCTGCCGTCAGAAATGTGCGCTCTCTGTTTTGAACAACTATTCTATTGTCTATGAGGAATAACATATTAGTACTTTTTAAGTTTAACACGCTCCCGCTTGAGGGTTAGCTGTGGGGTTATCTTTGCCCCCTGTATATTAAACACAACATCAAGCGTGTAAACGGGGATGGTAAATGTGGCTGACAAAACTCCAGCTGACGTATTTGCGTCTCCTGTAGTGACAGATGTAGGTATTGAAAAAACAGCCGAAAGAACCGCAGCAGCGTAAGCACTACTGGTTGATATTGTGAATGCGGGTTGGCTAAATGTTGCTGTTAACGGACTGGCTGAAAATTCGTAATCAGGTAAGTCAGCCGTATTTGGTGGAATTGAGAAGGTTGCTGTTAGCGGTGATGCTGTTTGGGTCGTTCCAGCAGAAGTTGTGGCTGCAACGATACTAAACGTGGCTGTCAGAGGACTGACCGATTCAGTAGTTCCTGTTTGGGGAGTATAGGCAGGAATTGAAAATGTTGCTGTTAAAGGTGAAGCATCAAAGCTAACACTAGAAGTGCCTCCTACTTCTGCACTTGAACTATAGAACGTGCTTGGTGAGTTTTGGTTGTTGTATGTGGTAGAAAACCAATCAGAAGAACGTGCTATGTCACTTACCCGCAGTTCGTCCATGTCTCCATTAATCCATTGAGAAGTAACGAAGTAACTACCTGCAAACCAGTCGTTTCCGTTGTTTCCTAATGTTCCTGTAGCTGATACCCCCGCACCAGTACTTACACCGTCAAAATAAATACTAAGATTTGAGCCTGTATAAACTAGGTCTATTTTGTGCCAAGTTCCTGCGGTCACTGTGTATGAGCCACCCGACCAAACTGGTGATTGCCAATCAGTTGTGTGGATAGCCGCACGTATTTGACCAGATGTTTCAACCAAAATACCGATATTATCCTTTTTACCTAAAAAGTGATATTCGTTTGAAGTATTATTCACTCGAATCCAAGTACTGTATGTTGCTGCTGAATAACTTTCACCAAAACTACTACCGTAGTTGACACGATTTCCAGTTGCTTC